>Ga0068862_100006184_pt1 | contig 9969 bp, 8 predicted proteins | sample KBSSwiS52_FD_66598 | JGI IMG/M metagenome (GOLD analysis project Ga0068862, IMG submission 66598) | Switchgrass rhizosphere microbial communities from Kellogg Biological Station, Michigan, USA - KBS Switchgrass S5-2 | ecosystem: Host-associated > Plants > Roots > Rhizosphere > Soil ... | reverse complement strand
GCGCCGACGAGCAGCGTCAGCTCGCCGGCGGCTGCAGCTTCGGGCAATCCCGTGACCGGCGAGTCGAGGTAGCGCAAGCCGCGTTGCGCGGCGCGGCTGCCGAGCTCCACGGCCCATTCGTGCGACAACGTCGAGCACTCGATCGCGAGCGTCCGCGGCGCGAGCTCGGCGGCCAGCGCGCCGTGCTCCCCAAGCCACATCGCCCTCGACGACACGTCGTCAGCGGTCATCGCGATGACGGCGTGCGCGCCCGCGCACGCAGCGCGCGGCGTCGGTGCAAACGCTGCGCCCCTCGCGATCAACGGCTGTGCGCGCTCGGCCGTCCGGTTGTAAACGGTGAGCTCGTAGTTCCGCGCGAGCAGCCGCGACGCCATCGCGCTGCCCATGCGCCCGAGCCCCACCAATGCGATGCGCTTCATCGCCGCGAAGCATACCCTCTCGCGGCGGGCTTCAGCGACGCGACTCGCGAGTCTTGTCTTAGGCGCTCAAGCCGTCGAGCGGCTCGACCGAATCGCTGGATGGAAATACGGTGCGCGCGAGCGCCGACTCGGAGACGCCGAAGCGCTCGTGCAGCACGCCTTTGAACAGCGCGCGCAAATCCGTGGTCGCGCGCAGGTCGCGCCCTTCGTGGAGATCGCGCGCCGCAAGCCCCGGCCAGTCCGCGACGACGCGCCCGCCCGCGACGGCGCCGCCACAGAGGAATGCGCAGCCAGCAGTGCCGTGATCCGTGCCCCGCGTGCCGTTGACGGCGGCCGTGCGCCCGAACTCCGTGACCACGAGCACCGACGTCTGAAGCCAGTGCGCGCCGAGCTCCGTCTTCAACATTTGCAACCCTAAGTCGAGACCGCGCAGCCGTTGCGCGAGCGTTCCTTGCGCGCCGCCTTGGTTCGCGTGCGTGTCCCAGCCGTTGGCGTCGAGCACGGCGATGCGAGGGCCGTCGGCGCTCGAGAGAAATCGTGCGGCGGCGCTCGCGAGCGGCGCGATGGCTTGGCCGCCGCGGCCGCCGCCCATGCGCGCGTCTCCGGCGTCGCCGGCGATCTCGCGCGCCTCGAGCGCGCCGTTCAAGCTCGCGGCGAGCTCAGGATCGGCCGCTTCGTAGAGCCGGCGCACGCGTGCCAGCGTGTCGTCGTCGGTCTCCGGCATCTGCGAGGGCGCCCACGACGTCACGGCGAGCTCGCCGCGCAGCACGAGCGGCACGCTGTCGGCGAGCGCGATAGCCTCGCGCGAGTCGCCTGCGGACGCGAGCGCCGCGAGCGCTCGGTTCAGCCAACCGCCGCCGCTCGCGTTCGGCGTCGTGCCGCCGTCCTCGAGGACGTTCTGCGCGTCGAAGTGCGAGCGCTCGCGATACGGCGTCGCCGCAGCGTGGAGCACGAGGGCCTCGTGCGCGCGATACATCGCGTGCAAGTTTTCGAGCGCGGGATGCAGGCCGAACGTGCCGTCGAGGTCGAGCGCGCCGTCTTGCGTTCCCGGCTTCGCCAGCGCCAGCGAGCCGCGCAGCTGCGCGTACGCGGGCTCGGCATACGGAGGCACCGCCGCGAGGCCATCGAGACCGCCGCGCAAGATTACGAGCACGAACCGGCTATCGGCATTCGGCGCGGCCGACAAGCGCGCGAACGGCGCGAGCAGCGTCAGCGTAGCGCCGCCGGCGAGCACCGAGCGTCGGGTCGTCATCGTTATCTCCTTTGAAACTCGGGCGACGCGAGCAGAAGCGCGAACGCCTGCGCGCCGCTTTCCGCGCCGCGGATGCTCATCGTCGTGTGCTCGCCGAGCGCGCCGAGCACTTCGCCGGCGCGCGTCGTGGGATTCAAGTTGTTGCCGACGCGCCGGCCCGCCGCGGTCGCGAACTCGATGCGTTTCAGCAGCGCGTCGCCGCCGTTCCAGTTCGCTGCGGTGTCGGGCCAGCCGGCCGGCGAGCCCGGCGCATACGGCCGTTGCCCGGCTTGAGTCAGGAACGCCGTGACCGGCTGCAAGTTGTCGGGAGTGAAGCCGAGCAGGCGATAGGCCGAGATTGCGAAGTCGTGCGGTGTCTTGAACTTCGCGACCGGCTCGCGCCAACTCTCGTCCGCTTCGATCAACGTGCGATAGACGCTCGTGAGCTCGCCTTCGCTCTTCAAGTATGCGTTGGCCATTCGCTCGACGAGCTTCGCAGGCGGCTCGTCGGCGACGAAGTGCCGCGCGAGCTTCGTCGCGAGATGGCTCGCCGTCTTCGGATGCAGCGCGAGCGTGCGCAGCACGTCCTCGCCTTCGTCGGCGCCGTGCTCGCGGTAGCGTTTGCTCAAGATCGTCTTGTCGCCCGGCTCGTGCATCGGCGCGCGGAAATGGAACTCGCCGGGCTTTCCTAAGTCGCCGCCGAGGCGTGCGAGTGCGGGGCGGCCTTCTCCGAGCGCGCCGCCGATCGACCAGCCGGTGAGCACTTTCGCGAATTCCGTGACGTCGGCCTGCGTGTAGCCTCCGTCGACGCCGAGCGTATGCAGCTCGAGGATCTCGCGCGCGAGGTTCTCGTTGAGCCCGAGCGCGCCGCCGCGATTGCGGCGCACGAGCGTCGCGGCTTGCGAGCTCGCCCCCATCGAGGCTTGGTTATCGAGATACAAGATCATCGCGGGATGCCGCTCGACGGAGAGCAGCAGGTCGTAGAAGTTACCCGTGACGTGCGGCCGGATTGCTTCCTGCTCGTAGAGGCCCGCGAGCGCCGCGAGCGGTTGCTTGTCGGCAGAGACCGCGAAGTGGTTGCTCCAGAAGTGCACGAGGCGCTCGACGAACGGCCGGTCCGTTTCGATCGCGAGCCGATGCCGCTCGGCCGTCTGCGCGACGTAGCGCTCGCGCACGAACGAGCCGAACTCGCGGATCGCCTGCTGGTCGATGCCGGGCGGAGTCGCGGGCGCGTTCGAATCCGGAGGGCGCACGAGGTTTGCGCGCGCCTGCGCGGCGACTTGCCGTGCAACCCGCAGGTCGCGCACTTCGGCGAGCACGCGGGCCGATTCCGGAGCGCCTGCCGGGGCCGAGGAGGGCGGATGCTCGAGCTGCCCCGTAAGCCATCCCTTCGCGTCGGAGCCGATCGAGCGCGCGTCGCCCGGGCGGGCACCGAGCCCGAACCGGTTGGCGGCGATGGCGGCATCTTTTGTCAACATCGGCGATCCTCGCGTCGAGGGCTAGCGTACTCGCTGCAACGGCCGAGGAGGGGCGTCGGTTTACAGCGGGCCGCGTCGGTCAGCGCCCCGGCGGTAGGCGTGGCAGGCCCCCTCCCACCAATACTTGGTTCCCCCCTTGCTCGATGAATCGCTCTGCGGCCTGGCGCGCGCCGGGATCGGTGAGGTACTCGTCCGCGAGCCGGCGCGCCGCCGGTGCGTCGCGGGTCGCGATCATGCGCACCGCGTCGCTGACGCCCCGTTGTCTTGCTTCGGCATCGCTGAATGCGTCGATGAGCACGTGGTCGATGGCGCTCGACGTGGTCGAGCCGAGAATCTGCGTCAACGCCCTGTCTCGCGGGGCGCCCGTCGGCAGGCCGAGCGCCCAGCTGCGCGCGCCGGGGGCGTCGCGGGAGACCCATTGCCCCGCAACCACCCCGATGGCCGACGTACGAGCCTCGTCGGAGGCGATGGCCGCCGCCCAGCCGGCGGCCGCGCGCGGGTCTCGCTGCGCCCAGGCCCCGGCAATCCGGGCCACAGCCTGTGGCGCGTCGGGCGCTTCGTCGACGTTGACCGACTCGAAGAGACGCGCGGCCGCTACGGGATCGCTTTGCGCCGTCCTGCTCGCGACGGCCGCGAGGGCGGCGTCATATCCCGGCTGGCCGCGGTGCTGCTCGACCCAGCTCGCGGCGGCGCGTGCGTCGTGTTGCGCGTAGCCGTCGGCGACGGCGCTGATCCACGTTGCGCGAAGCTCGGGTGAGACGGTATCCAGGTAGGCGATCGCGGCGGGAGGATCGTTGCGCGCCAGTTGCAGCGCCGCAAGCCCGAGCGCTTGTCGCGGAGCGTCATTGCCCTGCGCGAGCAGCCAGCGGGCGGCGTCGTACGGCTGCCGTTGCGCCCACATCTGCGTCAGCATCTGGAGCTCCTGGCCGCGGCGCGGCATTGCGAGCAACCGGTCGGCAATCCGGGCCGTCTGCTCGGGCGCCCACCCGCCGTTCGTCATGATCGACATGAATGCGCCCGAGTCGCGCGGGTTGGCCGTCGCCATCGTGTCGAACAGCAAATCGATGGCGCGGTCCGGGTCGACGCGCGCCAAGCCGGTCAGCACATTCGCCACGATGCCGGGCGACGGCGGGCTCAAGCTATTCGCCCACGCGAGGGCCGCGTCGGGATCCGTTCGGCCGTAGCTCGTCGCGATCGCACGGAGCAGCTGCTCGCGCTCGTTGCCCGGCGGCAGCGCTTCAGCGACGCTGAGCGCCGCCAGCGGATTCTCGCGCGCGAGACCCGTGAGTGCCGCGCGCCTGATCGACGTGCGGAGCTCGCCGGACAAGCCTTCGGCCGCTTGCAGCGCACGCTGCGGCTCGATCAGAGAGAACGCTTGCAGCGCCCCGAATCGCATCGCTTCGGTGCGTTGCTCGGGGGGGAGCCCGAGAACGTAGTCGACGAGCGCCTCCGGATCGAGTCTCGCCCAGACGCTCATTACGGCATTCTTGAACTCGTTCTGCTGGACCGGGTCGGCGATTTCTTCGACAGCGGCCAAAGCGCCGAGAGCGTCGCGCTCGACCCAGATCGTCGCAATGCGTCCGAACGCCGTGCTGGCTTTCGCGGACGGAAGCTCGAGCAGGTACTCGAACGCCGCCTCCGGGTCGCTGTGCGCCTTCGCGACGGCCGCTTCGATGCGGAAGCGGTCGGAGTCGATCTGAGGCGCAGCGCCGAGAACGCGCACGATGCCGAGATCGTCGTTGCCGAGCACCTCGAGCATCGCGATTCCGAGCACCTGTGCCGCCTTCGGCTCGAGGTCGGCGAGCGCTCGCAATGCGCCGCGCGCATCGACGCGCGCCCACGTCGTGAATAACGACGTCATCATCGCGGGCGGAAGATCCATCGCTTGCGCGAAAGCCGCGCCGGCGGGCGCGTCGATCTCGGCGTAACGCGTGAATAGCGCCTCGAGCGCGAGCCGCCGCCCCTCCAGATCCGGAAGGGCCGCGACTTGCGTGATCAAGCTTTCGAGCGTGCGGCGGTCGGCTTCGGCCGCGAGGCGAAAAAGAGCGGCACGGTCCGCGCTGCTCCCCGGCTTGAGCGCCAGTGTCAGGAAGTCGATGGCGCGCGGTGCTCGCGCGCCGGCCTCCGGCGTCCCCGGCCCGTCTGGCGACTCGAGTGCTCGAGAAGGTGCGGCCGGCCCGACGCCGTCGCCGCCGGCGAAATACATCGCGACGGCGCCAAGCGCGACACCGGCACCGAAGAGCACGACCGTGCGTCTCATGCCAACTCCCGCGAGTCGACTGGTTCCATACTACAGAAAACACCGCTCCCGAAAATCGGGCGAGGCGATTCTCGGCGGCTGCACTATGCTTCCCGCTCTGGAAACCGGCTGGGGGCCGTTGTGACGACAATACCTAGAACGAACCTCGTGCTACGGATCGCCGCCGGCGCGGCCCTCCTCCTAGGCGCCGCGGGTACCCAGGTCGCCGCCGCGCAGGGGCCGGCGGAGGCCGTCAGCGTCGACGTCAGCGAGTGCGTCAAGCTGACGACACCCGAGGAGCGGCTCGCGTGCTTCGAGAAGCAGACCGTGCCGAACTCCTACCCGCTACAAGCCGGGCATCCGGTGCGGGTCTACTATTCGAAGTGGCGCTCATACCGCCTTACGAACGACACGCTGAAGGGCTTCATCCAGGTCGAGCGCGTGCGCTGACGCGCGGCGCGATCACTCGCGTCTCACGGAAAGCAGTCCGCGCGCGCAAACGGCTCTCCACCGAGGCGATCTCGATCCGACAGGATCGGCTCGCCCTCGAGCGGCCACTCGATTTTCAGCTGCGAGTCGTCCCAGCGAATGCAGCGCTCGTGCTCGGCGGAGTAGAGGTCGCTGCACTTGTACTGAACCTCGGCCGGGCCGCCCGTCACGTAGAACCCGTGGGCGAAACCGGGCGGGATCCACAGCATCCGCTTGTCGTCCGCGGAGAGGTACGTGCCGACCCAGCGGCCGAACGTCGGCGAGCTTTTGCGAAGATCGACGGCCACGTCGAAGATCTCGCCGGCCGTCGCGCGCACGAGCTTTCCCTGCGGTTGCCGGATCTGGTAGTGCAGGCCGCGCAGCGTGCCCTGCACGGAGCGGCTGTGGTTGTCTTGCACGAGCTCGAAGTCGATGCCCGCAGCCGCGAACCTCGCGCGATGCCACGTCTCCATGAAGAAGCCGCGGTTGTCGGCGACGACTCGCGGCTCGACCAGTAGCACGTCGGGAATTTTCGTCGGCGTCGTCTTCATGCGATCACAGCAGCCGTTGGTCGAGCATATCGATCAAGTACCGGCCGTACGCAGTATCGGCCCAGTCTCGGGCGAGAAGCCGAACGTCGTCCGCGCCGATCCACCCCAGCCGATACGCAGTTTCCTCCGGGGAGCAGATCTTGAGCCCCTGCCGCTTCTCGACGGCCGCGATGAACATGGAGGTTTCCAGCAGCGACTCGTGAGTGCCCATGTCGAGCCACGTCATGCCGCGGTCCATGACCTCGATGCTGAGGGCGCCGCGCGTGAGATACCCGCGGTTCACGTCCGTGATCTCGAGCTCGCCGCGTTTCGATGGGCGGAGGCGTTTGGCGAGATCGGGCGCCGTCCCGTCGTAGAAGTAGAGCCCGGTGACGGCGTAACGCGACTGCGGCTGCTTGGGTTTCTCGTCGAGGCTGACGGCGCGGCCGGCCGCGTCGAACGTGACGACGCCGTAGCGCTCGGGATTGGTCACGGGATATGCGAATACCGTCGCGCCGGTTTCGCGCGCTGCGGCGCGTGCGAGCAACGCGCGAAGCTCGCCGCCGAAGAAAATGTTGTCGCCCAAGATCAGAGCGCACGATTCGCCGCCGAGGAACGCTTCGCCGATGATCAAGGCTTCGGCCAAGCCGTTCGGGCGCTGCTGCTCGGCGTACGCGAGCCGGATGCCCCACTGACCGCCGTCGCCGAGCAGATGCCGGAACAACGGCGCGTGTGCAGGCGTCGTGATCACGAGGATGTCGCGAACGCCGGCCGTCATCAGCGTGCACAGCGGGTAGTAGATCATCGGTTTGTCGAACACCGGCAGCAGCTGCTTCGACAGCGAGCGCGTCGCCGGATAGAGCCGGCTGCCGCTACCCCCCGCCAGAATGATGCCTCGTCGGTTCATCTCTCTACGACTCCCGGCACCGTCGCCTGCGAAATCTCCGCGACCGCGCGCGCAATGCCGAAGTGCCAGTCCGGCAGCCGAACCTCGAACGTCTGCTCGAGCCGGCCGACGTCGAGCCGCGAGTTCTTCGGCCGGCGCGCGACGGTCGGAAACCTGTCCGTGGCCACGGGCTCGATCGCTTCCGCGCTCGGCCGCACGGGCAGGCCCGCCTCGCGAGCGGCGTCGAGCGCGAAGCGCGCGTAGCCGTGCCAGGTCGTCTCGCCTCGCGCGGCGAGATGGTAAGTGCCGGAAACTGCCGGGCGAGCGATCGCGAGCAGCAGCGTGTGCGCCGTGACGTTCGCGACGAGCTCGGCGCTCGTCGGCGCGCCCGTCTGGTCGTCGACGACTTGCAGACGGTCGCGAGTCGCCGCCGCGTGCAAAATCTTGCTCAAGAAGTTTTTCCTGCGGGTTGCGTAGATCCACTGCGTGCGGAAGATCAGGTGCCGGCATCCCGCGTCGCGCACCGCACTCTCGCCGCGCGCCTTCGTCGCCCCATAGACGTTGAGCGGTGCGGGCGCGTCGTCCTCGCGCCAAGGAGTCGTGCCGCTGCCGTCGAACACGTAGTCCGTCGAGTAGTGCACGAGCCAGGCGTCCAAGCTGGCTGCTTCGGCCGCCAGCACGCCGGGCGCCTCGGCGTTGACGCGCTCGGCGCGCTCGCAGTCGGCTTCGGCACCGTCTACGTCGGTGTACGCCGCGGCGTTGGCGATCACCTGCGGCTCGATGTGCCGCAGCGTGCGGCGCAGCTCGTCGGGTTGCTCGAGGTCGCCGCAAAGACCGTCGCTCGGCTCGCGCCCGAGCGCGATGACCTCTCCGATCTGCGCCAACGAGCGGCATAGCTCGAATCCGACCTGACCGCGGGAGCCGAGCACCAGGATCCTCACGAGCCGGGGCTCCGTCGTTTCCCGCTCGCGCGAGCACGCCGTGTCCAGACCCGGTGATCGACATACCATTGCACGGTCTTCTCGAGCCCGGTGTCGAAACGTTCGGCCGGCGCCCAGCCGAGCTCGCTACGGATGCGCGCGTCGTCGGTTGCATAGCGGCGATCATGCCCCGGCCGATCGGCGACGAATTGCACGAGCTCCGCGTAGCTCGAGCTCGCGCGCGGCACGAGGCGATCCAAGATCGCGCAAATCGCTTGCACGACCTCCAGATTGCTACGCGCCTCGCCGCCGATCGCATACGTGCGCCCCGGCGTGCCGGCCGCGAGCACGCGGCGCAACGCGCGAGCGTGATCGTCGACGTGCAGCCATTCGCGCACGTTCTGGCCGTTGCCGTAGACGGGCAATGCCTCGCCCTCTAGCGCCGTCGAGATCATGAGCGGGATCAACTTGTCGGCAAGCTGGTACGGGCCGTAGCTGTTCGAGCCGTGCGTGATCAGCACGGGAAAACCGTACGTGCGCTGCCAAGCCCGCACGAGATGATCGGCGCCCGCCTTCGTCGCCGAGTACGGCGAGCTCGGGGCGTAAGCGCGGTCTTCGCGGAAGGCCGGCTCCTCCGGCCCGAGGTCGCCGTAGACCTCGTCAGTCGACACGTGCAGGAAGCGAAACGTCTCGCGGGCGCTGTCCTCGAGGTCGTTCCAGTGCGTGCGCGCAGCTTCGAGCAGGTTGACGGTTCCGAGGAGGTTCGTCTCCGCGAACGTCGTCGGCGCATCGATGGAGCGGTCGACGTGGGTCTCCGCGGCCAGATGCAGGACGGCGTCGGGCCGATGCTCGCGGAACAGCCGGTCGAGGTCGGGGCGCTTGCGAATGTCGACGCGCTCGAAGAGGTGACGCGGATTTTCGCGGGCGTCGGCCAACGCCGCGAGATTGCCGGCGTAGGTCAGCGCGTCGACGTTGACGACCGTCGCGTCCGTCTCGCCGACGAGCTGGCGGACGAGCGCGGAGCCGACGAAGCCGGCGCCGCCCGTCACAAGCAACGTCTTCTTGCGAGACATCTTGGCCAAGGCCGCCCCCCAAAACGGGACGATCATACGATACGCTACGCCGCCTGGCCCGTGCCGCTGAGTCCTCGAGCGGCACGGACGCAGGATGAGGCGGCCGCTTGCTACGAAGCCGCGATCGAGCTCGATCCTTCTCACGCCGAGGGGCACAACAGAGTGGCACGTCGCGCCGCTCGCGGCGGCGCGCCGCCCTCACGCGAACAGCCGCGAGCCCGACCGCGCTCTGCGCGTCGGCTTCGTGTCGCCCGATTTTCGCGAGCACCCGGTCGCTCGCTTCATCCTGCCGTACGAACGAGGCGCTGAACGGCTTCGTTGAAGTCGACCCCATGCGCTGACGGCGGAAATCGGCAAGCCGTTCCGGGGTCGTGCTGCGCTATGCTTTCTGCTCCGAACCGGCTGGGGGGCCGTTGTGACGACGACAACTAGAACGAACTTCAAATTGCGGATCGCCGCAATCGCGGCAGTTCTCGCGGCCAGCCAGGCCGCCGGCGCGCAGGAGCCGGAAGGGCCCGTGAGCGTCGACGTCGGCGAGTGCGTCAAGCTGACCACGCCTGACGAGCGGCTCGCCTGTTTCGAGAAGCAGGTCGAGGCCTCACGAGCTAACCCCTCCGCCGCGGGCGCTCCGGCGCCCCCGAGCACCGCGCCGCCCGCGAGCGCCCCGCCGCCGCCGAGCGGCGGACGCGAAGAGACGCCGCCCGATATCGAGGCGCGGGTCGCCG
>Ga0068862_100006183_pt1 | contig 9970 bp, 11 predicted proteins | sample KBSSwiS52_FD_66598 | JGI IMG/M metagenome (GOLD analysis project Ga0068862, IMG submission 66598) | Switchgrass rhizosphere microbial communities from Kellogg Biological Station, Michigan, USA - KBS Switchgrass S5-2 | ecosystem: Host-associated > Plants > Roots > Rhizosphere > Soil ... | reverse complement strand
CAGCATGTGCACGTTGGCTTCGGCGAGCAGCTCGTCGGCCGCGATCTTGAACGCGGAGATGTCATACGCCTGCGCGAGGATCTGATCGCGAATCGTCAGGTGCGGCTTGTTCAGACCGTCCATCCGGTCGAGCCGCGCGAGAACGTCGTCGGCTATCCCGTGGACGATTTGCTCGTGCTCGCCGTGGATGACCGCATGCAGACCGCAGAACGTGGAGAGGCCCGCCGCGGTGCCGGCGCCGCCGCAAAAGCCGTAGCGCTCGATGCAGATCGTCGACCGCCCCGATCGCCCCGCGGCGATCGCCGCAGCGATGCCGGCCGGCCCGCCGCCGACGACGACGACTTCGTAATCGCCATAGACGGGTGTCTGCCGACTGGGCTCTATTACGTGGGACGATGGCATGCGAAGTCTCTGGTGCGCGATTCTAGGGCAGTGTGCCCGAGGAATGCCGCGCGAGTCACGCTGAGAGGCGGCGGGCGAAAGGGTTCTTCAGCGAGGAGGGGTTCCAAGGCATGGAGCCACAGTGACAACGACAACGCACGCGGCGCTCGCCGTCCTGCTCGCAAGCCTGGCGGCCGTGCAGGCGCAGCCCGTCGACACGCGCGTCGAGCTCGGATCGCGGCCTGCGCTCCTCGTCGCGGACCTGCCGGACGGCGAGATGAAGTCGCGCTTGCAAACCTGCTTGAGCGCGCCGCCCAAGCGCGCGGCATTCTCGATCGGTCACCGCGGTGCGGGGATCGTCTATCCCGAGCACACGCTCGAAGCCTACGAAGCCGCCTATCGCATGGGCGCCGGCACGATCGAGTGCGACGTGACGTTCACGAAGGATCTCGAGCTCGTTTGCCGCCATGCGCAGAACGACCTCGCCACGACGACGAATATTCTGTTGACGCCGCTCGAGAGCACCTGCATCGCGCCTTTCAGGCCGGCGCGCCTCGACGCGAGCGGCCGCGTGCGCCGCGCGGCCAGCGCCGAATGCCGCACGAGCGAGCTCACGCTCGCCGAGTTCAAAACGCTGCGCGGCAAGGTCGACGCGTTCGATCCCGCGGCGCAGACCGTCGAGCAGTTCGTCGCGCCGCGCCGCGCGCCGCGGCCCGATCTCGGCGAAGGTCTGGAGCACGGCACGTTGCTGACGCATGCCGAGAGCATCGAGCTGTTCAAGCGCCTCGGAGTGCGCATGATGCCGGAGCTCAAAGAGTCGAGCGTGCGGTTGCCGTTCAATGGCGTTACGCAGAACGAGCTCGCCCAGAAGCTCGTCGACGAATACCGCGCGGCCGGCGTACCGCCGGGCGACGTGTTCTTGCAGTCGTTCCATCGGCGCGACGTCGATTATTGGATCGCGCACGAGCCGGAATACGGCAAGCAAGCCATGCTGCTCGACAACGTCGTGTTTCCCCCGAGAGCCGGGCGATTGCGGAGTTACAAAGCGGCCGGAATCAACATCTGGGGCCCCGCGCTTCCCGGCGTTCTCGATCTCGACGACGAAGGGCGCATCGTGCCTTCGCGCGCGGCTCGCGCGGCTCGCGCCGCGGGGCTCGACATCATCACCTGGACGCTCGAGCGCTCCGGCGATCTCTCGGCGCGCAACAAGGGTTTCTATTACCGCACGATAGGCGCCGCGGTGACGCGCGAAGGCGACGTGCTGCGCGTCGTCGACGTGCTCGCGCGCGACGTCGGCGTGCGCGGCGTCTTCTCCGACTGGCCGGCGACGGTCAGCTTCTATGCGGGGTGCGCCGGTTTGCCGTGACGCTCGGTGCTCTGGCTCCGATCTCGGCGCCTTAGGTACCATCACGCATCGCCGTCGCCGGGGAAAGCATGCGAGGGGAGCTGTTCGTTGTGGCTACGTTCGTCGTCGCCGGGTGCGCCTCAGCGCAGCAACGTTGGCTTGGTCCAGGCGAGCGTCTCGCCGCGACCGGTCGAGTCACGGAGTTCGCGCTGCCGCATCCCACGAGTGGACCGACGACGATCGCGCTCGCCGCCGACGGAACAGTGTGGTTCACGGAGAGCAACGGCAATCGCATCGGCCGCATGAGCTCCGACGGCTCGGGGTTAGTCGAGTTCGACGTGCCGACTTTGGAGAGCTCACCGCGCATCATCGCGCTCGGTGCCGACGGCAACATCTGGTTCTCCGAGCATCTCGCGAGCCAGATGGCACGCATCACACCCGAAGGCGCGATCGAGGAATTCCGCATTGCGACGCCGGACAGCCAGCCCCGCGCGATCGCGCTCGGCGCCGACGGCAACATCTGGTTCGGCATGTTCGCGGCGGGAAAGATCGGCCGCATCACGCCCGCCGGCGTGATCACCGAGTTCGACCTTCCGACTCCGTTCAGCGGCCCGCGCGCGCTCGCGGCCGGCCCCGACGGCAACATCTGGTTCTCGGAGTTTCACGCGAGCAAGATCGGCCGCATCACGATGAGCGGCGTCGTCACGGAGTTCGCTCTGCCGCGGCCGAATTCCGGCCCCGGCGACATCACGGCCGGCGCCGACGGCAACATGTGGCTCGTCGAGTTGAACGGCACGATCGACGGCCGCGTCGTGAGCGGCAACAAGGTCGCTCGCGTCACGATGCGCGGCGAAATCACGGAGTTCGACATTCCGAGCCCGACGGGCTCGCCGACGAATGTCGCGGTCGGTCCGGATCGCAACGTCTGGTACACGAAGGGCGCTGCCCTCGGGCGCGTCACGCCGGACGGGACGATCACGGAGTTTCCGTTGCCGACGATGGCGCGCGGCGTCGGGCTCACGGCGGGCAGCGACCGGCAGCCGCCGGGGCGCATCGCGAACCGCCTGTGGTACGCCGACGGCAACGGCAACAAGATCGGTTACCTGCACTTCGAGTGATCGCTGCCCTTGGGTCGCGATTGGCAATATCGCGGCATTTCAGCTAGCGTGCCGGGCTTTCGTGCCTATTTTCGGCACCGGAGATCCTCATGCGCCACTCACTGCTTTCCATCGCGTTGCTCGCGCTCGTCGCGTGCGCGCCGACCGAATCGACCACGCCTGCCGCTTCGGCGCAGAGCGCCGACCTCACGACCGATCAGGACAAGACGCTCTATGCGATCGGCCTCGTGCTCGGGCAGCAGATCAACGACTTCAAGCTCACCGCCGGCGAGTTCGACATCGTCTCGCTCGGCATGAAGGATGCGGTGCTTGGGCTGGAGCCGAAGGCTGCGCTCGACGTGTACGGCCCGCGCATTCAGCTGCTGATGCAAGAGCGCATGCAGGCGGTCGCCGCGGCCGAGAAGCAGGCGTCCGACGCCTGGGTCGCCGAGCAGGCCGCGCTGCCCGGCGCGCAGCGCAGCGCGACGGGTGTCGTCGTGATTTCGATGACCGAAGGCACGGGCGCGAACCCGACGGCCGACAGCACGGTCAAGGTGCACTATCACGGCACGCTGCGCGACGGCACCGTGTTCGACAGCTCGGTGCAGCGCGGCGAGCCCATCGAGTTTCCGCTGAACGGCGTCATCCCGTGCTGGACCGAAGGCGTGCAGAAGATCAAGGTCGGCGGCAAAGCGAAGCTCGTGTGCCCGGCCGACACGGCGTACGGCGATCAAGGCTCGGGCTCGATCCCGGGCGGCGCCGCGCTCGCGTTCGAGGTCGAGCTGCTCGCGATCCAGTAGCCGCGTCCCGCGCTAGAGCAGCTCCGCCTGAATCTCGCGGAGCTTGCCCTTGATGACCGTGGCGTTGTCGACGCCCATGCGGATCATGAGCTTCTGGCCGGCCGACAGGTTCTCGAGCCGCTCGTCGGCATACTTGTAGAGCACGCCCGGCTGCACGAGCGCGACTTGACCGCGCGGCGTCGGCGTTTGCAACAGATGCTCGATGACCTCGTTCAAGCGCGCGTTGAACGACGCGTCGGGATGGCCGAGGTCCTCGTACGCCTGCTGGAACAGCGGCTCGAGCCCGCGATAGAACGACACGAGCGTCTTCGCGTCGAGCTTCGAGACCAGCCCCACGAACGGCTCGTAGCGCGCGTAGTTCTCGGGTGCGATCACGATGGCGCTCTCTTCGCCCGACGTGATGAGGTCGCCCCCCGTGGGCTGCAACGGCCGCTGATTCAACGCCATCTGCCGCCGCGGCACGTTGTCGATCGTGACGACGATGTTGCGTACCAGGCGCTCCGGAACGAGATGCCGCATCACGGCGTCTTGGCCCAAGAGCTCGGTCAAGCCGCCGAGCACCTCGGGGTCGCTCTCGTCGAGCGGCGGTAGCGGCACGGCACGCGCCGGCGGCGGCGTCGTCGAAACGACGCTCGTCGGGGGCGACGCGGGTGTCTCGACGACGGGCTGCGGTGTGTCGACGACGGCGTCGAGCTTCGGGCCGTCGTCACGCATCAAATAGAAACCGATGCCGCCGACGAGCAGGAGTATCCCCGCGCCAGCCGCCGTGGGCAAAAGCCAATCCTTCTTTTGCTCGATCATGTCTCGCTCCTCGGTAACTGCTCCTGCGTTACTCTACCGCGGGCGTCCCTGCCCGCGTTGCAGGGTCATTATGCGGTAGCACGTCGCGCGCCCAGTCCATCTGCTTCCACTTAGGTATTGGTGGAGTCGTGCCTTCGCGGGGCACGAACTGAGAACGCTCGACGAGCGCGTGCTTGTGTATGTACCGCGGGCAGTTCGGAAACACCTCGCGAATGCTCACGACGACCACGAACTGCGCTCCGGGAAGACGCGGCTCGATGAGCTCCGGCGGCTCGATGCGTGCCGTGCCGTTCACGCGCAGCCGCTTCGGCGAGCAAAGATCGATGAAAAGCATTCCGACGTGACCGCTCGCGGCCACGTTGCCCATCGAAAGAAACATGCCGTTGCCGTCGTAGCACGGGAATGCGAGCGTTCGCGCGTCGAGCACGCGCACGAACCCTGCGTCCCCGCCCTTGTACGAGCAGCTCGGCTCCCCGCGCGAGTTGACTGTCGCGAGGAAGAATAGATCGAGGCGCTCGATGAAAGCCCGGTCCTCGTCGGTCAAGGCCGTGCGGAACAATCGTTCCTCGATGCGATCCGCCAAGCGCTGCGTGTCGAACTGCTGCTGCAGCCGGCGATGGCTGTCCTCGTAGAGCGTCGACATCAGCACCTCCGTTGGCCTTGCCGCTCAATATTACGCGCCCCGATGCCGGCAGGAAGAGCGCCAGCCCGTTAGAATGCGGCCGCCATGCAAGAGTTCGACTACATCGTGGTCGGCGCCGGGACGGCCGGCTGCGTGCTCGCGAACCGCTTGTCCGCCGACCGAAGCGCGTCGGTGCTGCTGCTCGAAGCCGGCGGCCAGGACGATTACTTCTGGATCGACATCCCCGTCGGCTACCTCTACACGATCGGTAATCCGCGCACCGATTGGTGCTACGTGACCGAGCCGGATCCCGGTTTGAACGGCCGCAGCATCGGCTATGCGCGCGGCAAGGTGCTCGGCGGCTGCTCGTCGATCAACGCGATGATCTACATGCGCGGCCAACGATCGGACTACGACCATTGGGCAGCCCTTGGACTACGCGGCTGGTCGTGGGACGACGTGCTGCCGATATTCAAGCGCTCCGAGGATTACGTGCACGGCGCTGACGAGTTTCACGGCGCCGGCGGCGAATTGCGCGTCGAGGAGCGGCGCGTCAGCTGGGAGATCCTCGACGCGTGGCGCGACGCAGCCGAAGAGTGCGGAATACCGAAGATCGCGGAGTTCAATCGCGGCGACAACTTCGGCAACGCGTACTTTCAGATGAACCAGCGCCGCGGCGTGCGCTGGAGCGCGACTAAAGGATACCTGCGGCCCGTGTTGAAGCGGCCGAACCTTGCCGTGCGCACAGGCGTCCTCGTCGAGCGCGTCGCAGTCGAAACGCGCGACGGCGTGACGCGCGCGACGGGTGTCGTCGCGCGCCATGCGCGCGCGGGGACCGAGACGGTACGAGCGCGGCGCGAGGTGTTGCTCGCGGCCGGCTCGATCGGCTCGCCGCAGATCCTGCAATTGTCGGGGATCGGTCCTGCCGAGCTGCTGCGTAGGCATGGCGTCGAGGTCGTGGCGGACATACCCGGCGTGGGCGCGAACTTGCACGATCACTTGCAGATTCGTTCGATTTACAAGGTGCGGAACACGCGCACGCTGAATCGGCGCGCGCGCACGTGGCTCGGCCAGGCCGCGATGGCGCTCGAGTATGCGATGTTCCGCACGGGGCCGCTGACGATGCCGCCGTCGCAGCTCGGTGCGTTCGCGCGAAGCGATGACGGGCGCGAGCACGCGAACCTCGAGTGGCACGTGCAGCCGCTGTCGCTCGACAAGTTCGGCTCGCCGCTGCACGCGTTCGACGCGATCACGCCTTCGGTCTGCAACCTGCAGCCGACGAGCCGGGGGTACGTGCGGATCAAGAGCGCCGATCCTTCGGCGCATCCGGCCATTGCGCCGAGCTATCTCTCCACGGTCGAGGATGTCCGCATCGCGATCGCAGGGCTCAAGTTCACGCGGCGCATCATGGCGGCGAGAGCGCTCGCTCGCTTCGCGCCGGAGGAATGGCTGCCGGGCGCCTCGCTCGCGAGCGACGCCGACCTCGAGCGCGCGGCCGGCGACCTCGGCACGACGATCTTTCACCCCGTCGGCACCTGCCGCATGGGCGTGGACGGGCTCGCCGTCGTCGACGACCGCCTGCGCGTGCGCGGCGTGACGGGTTTGCGTGTCATCGACGCCTCGGTCATGCCGCGGATCACGTCGGGCAACACGAACGCGCCGACCGTCATGATCGCGGAGCAGGGCGCGAATTTCGTTCGGACGGGCGCGCGCTGAAGCCGCGGGTCGGGCATGGTCCCCAAAGTTATCCTCGGTATTCCTTGAGGCCGATCCCGCGGCGCGCCGATAATGCGCGTAAGAACTAAGGAGCGGCCTTCATGCGTCGACTCGGATTCTTCCTCGTGCTCGGTTTCGGGATTTTCGTCGCGCGCCTCGCGGCTGCGCATCATTCGTTCGCCGCCGTCTTCGACGGCGACAAGCCGGTGACGATGAAGGGTCAAGTCACGGATGTCGAATGGACGAACCCGCATTTTCATTTTTCGATCGACGTGAAGGACCCCGCCGGCGCCGTCACGCGCTGGCGTTTCGAGGGCTATCCGCCGAACATGCTGGTGCGGCAAGGCTGGCGGCGCGACGAGACACTGATGCCCGGAGCGACGGTGACCGTCGAGGGCTGGGCGTCGCGCGATGACGCGACATTGGGCGCGGTGCGCTGGGTCACGTTCGCCGACGGCAAAAAGCTGGCGGGCGGTCCGCCGGCCGGCACCGGGGGGCGGTAACGTGAGCACACGCGGGGGATTGCTCTTCTTCGCGGCGGCCGCTGTGGCCGCGGTCACCGCGCCGCTGGCGGCGCAACAATCGACGCCCGAGCGCGCGGCTCCGCGCACCGCGGCCGGGAAACCCGATCTCTCCGGCATCTGGGTCGCGACCGGCGCGATCCTGCTGTTCGAGGGCGAGGAAGCGTTCGCGGCCGCGCGCGCGGCCGACGCTGCGGCGGGGCGCCCGCCCGGCAACTCGAACGAGACGCCGCCGTACAACGCCGAAGCCGAAGCGAAGCGCCAATATTTCCTTTCGCGCCGCGGCATCGACGACCCGATGGCGCGCTGCTTGCTGACGGGCATCCCGCGCATCAACTTCCGGCCGTTGCCGCTCGAGATCGTGCAGCTTCCCGATCGCGTGATCATGCTGTACGAGATCCATCACGCGTTCCGCATCATCCCGACTGACGGCCGCCCGCCGCCCGAGGACGCCGAGCCGTCGTACCTCGGCGAGTCGAGCGGGCATTGGGAGGGCGATACCTTCGTCGTCGAGGTCACGTCGCTCAACGACAAGAGCTGGATCAACGGCGTCGGCACGATTCACACCGAGGACATGAAAGTCACGGAGCGCTACACGCGCGACTCGTTCGAGACGATCCGCTACGAGGCCACGATGGTAGATCCCGCCGTGTTCACGCGGCCGTTCACGATCCGCGAGACTTTTCGGCTGCGCCCCGGCGAACGAATCCGCGAGTACGAGTGCATCGAGAGCAACGAGGACATCGCGCGGTTCGAGCGCTTGCTGCAACAAGGCGAGTTGCCTACCGAAAAAGCTCCTTGAGCTGTTCCGGCGGCGGCAGCTCGGCAAACTGCGGCCACGTATCTACGATCTCGTACCACGGCGCTTTCGAGCCGACGTAAAGATGCACGGCCGGTAACGGCGGCAGCGGCGAGTCGATCGCGCCGGCCGGCAGCATCGCGGTCTCCAAACCAGCCGCCGCGGCCGGCACCGGGCTGCCGCAGTCGGCGCAAAAATCCGTTCGGTATTGGCTAGGCGGCGGCAACGCGTAGCTGCGGATGCGCGCTTCGCCGCGAACCCAATGAAACGCTTCTCGCGGCACGAGCAGCGTGCTGCTGAACGCCGCAGCTCTGCTGCGGCGGCACAGCGAGCAGTAGCAATTCACGACGCGGCGCGGGAGCTCCGTGGCCGCGAACGCGACGGCGCCGCAGAGGCAGCTCCCGCTCACCGCGGCGCCCTCGAGCGGCTCGCGGTCCGGCAACGTCGGCAGCGGCGTGCCGGGAGCGTAGGCGTCGTGGGGCGCCAGCGCGTCGTCGAGCGCCGTCAGCGGCGAGCGCGACGCGACAAAGATCTGCGAGCGCGGGCGCGCGTCCAAGTCGCCGTCCAAGAGCCCGGCCGGGACGTTCCAATAACCTTCTTCGTCCGAATCGCCGGGGAGCGTCGACCCGCATCGGCGGCAAAACGGCCGCTCGAACGCTGCCGTCGCGCGGTAATGAACGATCTCGCCCGTGCCCCGGAGCCAGCGGAACGCCGCGCTTGCGACGCCCAAGCTGGTCCCGAACAAGCTGCCGTAGTGCTTGCGGCACATCGAGCAGTGGCAGTGCGCGAACCACCGATACGGCGGTGCGATCGTGAACGAGACCGCACTGCAGAGACACGCGCCGCGGATGCTCGTGCTCATGCTTTCAGCTGCCGTTCAGGAACGGCCCTTATCGTCGGTAGCAAGGGGTGCTGTGTCCGAAATCGGCGGGAGTGATTCGATGCGCGCGTTGCTCATTGCGGTCGTAGGCGCTGCGGCGCTCTTCAGTCTACCGGCCGAGGCGAGTCACTGGCACGTTTGGCCGTACTTCGGGTTCAGCTACGGCGCGGGTCCCTATCCCTTCTACGGGCCGGGGTATGGATACGGCCCGCGCGTCGGAGTCGGCGTTCACGTCGGCGGCGCCTATCCAGTCCACCCCAGCCCCGCGCCGCCCGCGGCCGCGCCGGCGCCGCAAGGCGCACTGAAGCTGTACGTCTATCCCGCGGCCGGCCAGAGCGCGGCGCAGACCGCCGACGATCGCTATCAGTGCCACGCCTGGGCCGCCGGTCAGTCAGGTTACGATCCCACGCTCGGCACCGGCAGCCGCGACGAAGCCGAAGGCTACACGCGCGCGTTCACGGCCTGCATGGAAGGGCGCAGCTATGTCGTCAGGTAGGGCGCAGCTGGCCGTCCTCCTGCTCGCCGCGTTACCGGCAACGGCCGCCGAAGACTTGCGCGCGCTCGACGTCAGGGGCTTGCGCGGCCAATCGGCCGAGCTCGCGCGGCGCGATCGTTACGAATGCCACAACTGGGCCCTCGCGCAGACGGGGCAGGCGCCACCCGCAACGCCGGTTGCGGCACCGCCCGACGACGCCAAGGGCGACTTGAAGCACGAGCGCATCGGCCGCGCGATCGTCGGAGCCACGATCGGCGGGACGATCGGCAGCCTGTTCGGCGATTGGCACGACGCGAACGAGAGCATCCTGGCGGGAGCCGCGGCGGGCGCCGCCATCGGCGCGGCGACTGCCGGAACCGGACGCAAAGAGGAACCCCGGCCGCCCGAGGGACCGAGCAACTATCTGCGAGCTCTGACGGCGTGCCTCGAGGGCCGCGGCTACTCCGTCTCGCTGCCCGAGGCTCCCTAGCTCACTGCGCGCCTTTGACGGCCGTCGCCGCGCGTGGAGTCGG
>Ga0068862_100006181_pt1 | contig 9970 bp, 5 predicted proteins | sample KBSSwiS52_FD_66598 | JGI IMG/M metagenome (GOLD analysis project Ga0068862, IMG submission 66598) | Switchgrass rhizosphere microbial communities from Kellogg Biological Station, Michigan, USA - KBS Switchgrass S5-2 | ecosystem: Host-associated > Plants > Roots > Rhizosphere > Soil ... | reverse complement strand
TGGTGGGCATCATCGGTGAAAGCCTCGGGATAACGACACTTCAGCCGCTATCGCGAACGACTCGCAGATGCAAGCGGACGAGTTGTGTCAGCGCGGGCTTCGCACGAGGCATGTTCCTCTCAGAAGATAAAATCGGTGGAGTCGATCTTGTCGCGAGCGGTGTCGAGTACGAAGAAGGCCACGTCCTTGAAGTCGATCAGGAGGTCGTCGGCGTTGCCGTCACCATCGGCATCGACCGCGAAGATGCTGCCCTTCGCGAAGCTGGTATGCGCCGCGCTGACGTCAAAGCGGTCGGCCCGATTCTCGAAATCGACGATCGTGTCCGCCGTATCCCGGGTACCGGTCAACACGAACACGTCGCCTCCGCCCCCGCCGGTCAGGCGATCGATCCCATTGCCACCGGTCAGATGTTCCGCACCCCGGCCGCCGATCAGCGTGTCCGCGCCATCGCCGCCGACGAGCTCGGTCGTATAGGGATTGCCGCTGATAAAGTCGTCGAAGCCGGTACCGAGGATGATCTCGACTGCGCGGAACGTGTCCCCCGCCGCGCCGCCTGCATTCTCTGTCTGGTTGACGAGGTCGAGGTGGATCGCTTCGGTGCTCGCGCTGTAGTCGACCAGGTCGAGCCCGGACTTGCCGTCCAGATAGTCGGCGCCGCTGCCACCGATCAGGGTATCGTCACCGCCGCCGCCGGCCAGCGCATCGTCCCCCGCGCCGCCGATCAGCAGGTTGGCCGCATCGTTGCCGCTCAGCGTGTCGTTCATCGCCGAGCCGATCACATTTTCGACATCGCGGAAGATGTCGCCGGCGCCATCCCCCACTCCGCCCACGCCGGTCCCGGCAAGGTCGGCGCCAACCCCTTCGGCGGCATCCTCGTAGGTGACGGTGTCGATGCCGTTGCCGCCGTCCAGCAGGTCGGCGCCCGCACCTCCGATCAGGGTATCGTTGTTCCCCCCTCCGAGCAGGGTGTCGTCCCCGCCGCCGCCGCTCAGGAAATCTTTCTGGTTGCCGCCGTCCAGGCTGTCCGCACCTTCGGCGCCCTGAAGGTAATCGTTGCCCTCGCGACCGAGCAGGACGCTCCCGCCAGCGCCGGCGGTGAAATGATCACCGTATTTCGTGCCGGCGAGATTTTCGAAACCGTTGACGCCCGCAGTATAGCTCGCGCCCTGCTGTGCGCCGAAATAGGAGCCTTGGAAATCCAGCGTGTCGATGCCGTCGCCGCCGTCCTGAACGAGCCCGGCGATCGGGTTTCCGTCATCGAAGCTGGCGCTGATCGCGAGCGTGTCGTCGCCCGCGCCGCCGAGGACCGTACCGTCTATCGGCCCCTCGACGCCGCCGACCTGAAGGAGGTCGTTTCCCGCACCCCCGTCGAGTACGATCTGGTACGCATCGACCGACACAAGGGTATCGTTGCCGCCGCGCCCGAACAGGTCGTGTCCATGCAATTCGTTCGACCGATCGCCGCCGATCACCGATCCTGCGGACACCCGCTCGATCGAGATCAGCACATCGCCGGCCGCGGCCCCGGTGTTGTTGGCGCTATCGGTAAGATCGACATGGGCTTCGGCGCTGTAAACGACCCAGTCGCTGCCCTTGCCGCCGTCGAGCGTGTCGGCACCGGAGCCGCCGAACAGCCGGTCGTCCCCGCCGCCACCTGACAGCAGCGCCGCACCCGTCCCGTTGAAAGCCAGTGTGTCGTCGCCGCTGCCGGTGCGGATCTTCGCCGTCTCCACCGAGTCCGCGGTGTCGACGTAGATCGCTCCGGTCGCGTCCGAGACATCGATGTCGGTCGCCACCGCTTCGCTGTGAATCGCGAGGTCGCCCTTGACCAATATCTTCATCGCGCCGTCGAGCAGGGTGACACTATGCTGGCCATCGACCGAGTCGATACGCTTGAAATTGCTCAGCATCTCGCCCGTCGTCACGATCTGATCTTCGAGCGTGAGGATCTCGACCGACCGGACGGTTAAACCGGTTAGCGAAACCGGATCGTCCTTCCCGTTGTCGGCGACGACCAGTCGATCGGCGTCGGTGCCGCCGTCATAGGCGATCGGCCCGGCCTTGTGACCGTCCTCGAAGAAGGTGAAGCGATCATAGCCTGCACCGCCGAAAACCGTCGCGCCGGCCTCGCCGAAGGTGCGGACTTCGATGCTGTCATTGCCGGTCCCGCCATCGACCCGGTTCGCCGAGCCGGATTTCGCCCAGGCGACCAGCGTGTCGTTGCCGCCGTCGCCCGCCAGGTTGATCGAGTCGGTGTAGATGTACGCGCCGTCATTGCCGGCGCCCAGCGCGACATTGTCCTTGCCGCCCGAGAAGGTCGGCGTCTGCCCCGCCTCGCCGTAGCCCGACACCGTATCCGCCTCGCCGGTACCGGTCAGCGTGTCATCTCCCGCTGTCAGCTTGTACTTCATGCCTGATCACCTTGTTCGAGAAGCGCCTTGTCGCCGCCGCAATCGGAGCATCGCAGATTCACTCATCCGGACAAGGCCTTGGAGTCTCCATTGTGGTGTTGATCGCCCGTGCCGCCCGGCTCACTTGGCCTACCGCCCCAGGAGCACGCGGGCTTGGCTGGCGATCTGGGCGAGCATCGTCGTCGTCGGCTGCGCGGCGTTCTGGGCGCGGGCGACGAGCGCGCGGAACTGGGCGATGCGGGGCTCGTGCGCAGCGAGCCAGTGGTCCAGCACGGCGAGCGGCTCGCCTTCGCTTCGGCCGAGGAAATCGAGGCGGAGCTGCTCGAAATCGCGGATCAGGCCGGCGGCGAGCAGGCGTTCCCACGGGTCGGTCGGCTGCAGGCGGAGCGCGGCTGCCTTCGCCCAGTCGAGCCCCAGCGCCTCGCCGAGCCGGACATAGGCAGTCGTCGCCTCCACCTCGCCGGTGCCGAGCCGGTTGGCGAGGGTTGCGGTGCCGATCGCCCCGTCCATCTCGGCAAGGTGGACGATGCGGTCGATCAGCGCCGGGTCGGCGCCGTCGACGGTGACGATCTGGCGCAGGTTCGCCGAGGAGCGCCGCGCCTCGTCACGCAGCAGATCGCCGGTCGCCGCGGCGATCCGGGCGATGCCCGGTGCCACCGCGTCGGCCATTGCACCGGGCAGCGCATCCTGCGGCGACGCGCGCAGCAGGTCGGCGATATGCAGCCGGGCGATCGCGGCGGTGATGCGCAGCAGGGTGAGCCGCGCCCGTTCGTCGATCCCGGCGGCGTCGATATCGTCCCAGAGCGTCGCGAGGTCGAAGATCGCGTCGATCGCCAGATAGGCGGCGGCGACCTGCGCGATCGAGACGCCCTCGTCCTCGGCCAGCTCCATCACCGTGCCGAAACCGAGGCGATTGACCACCTTGTTGGCGACCTTGGTCGCGATCAGCTCGGTGCGCAGCCGGTGTGCGTCGATCGCCCCGGCGAAGCGTGCGCGCATCGCTGGCGGGAAGGCGGCTTCCAGTATGGGCTCCAGCGAGGGATCGCCGGGCACCGGCGAGGCCTCCAGCGCCGCCTGCAGGAACAGCTTGGTATGGGCCAGGAGCACCGCCAGCTCGGGCCGGGTCAGGCCATGGCCATCCTGGCCGCGGCGGAGCAGGTCCTCGTTGCTGGCCAGCCCCTCGACCTTCCGGTCGAGCCGGCCCGCCGCCTCCAGCGTCTCGATCACGCGGACGTCGGTGCGCAGCATATCGGCGGCACGGCTTTCGGCGACCGACAGTGCCAGCGTCTGGAGGCGGTTGTCCTCCAGCACGATTGCGGCGACATCGTCGGTCATTTCGACCAGGAAGGTGTTGCGGTCGGCCTCGGCAAGGCGTCCCTCGATCATCTCGCGATTGAGCGGGATCTTGATATTGACCTCGTTGTCCGAACAGTCGACGCCCGCCGAATTGTCGATGAAGTCGGTGTTGATCCGCCCGCCGGCGAGCGCGAATTCGATGCGTCCGGCCTGCGTCGTCGATAGGTTCGCGCCCTCGCCGATTACCCGCGCGCGGACCTCGCCGCCGTTGACGCGGTGCGCGTCGTTGGCGGAATCGCCCACCGCGACATGGTTCTCGCCGGCGCCCTTGATGTAGGTGCCGATGCCGCCGAACCAGAGCAGGTCGACCCTTGCCCTGAGGATCGCCGCGATCAGGGTGGACGGGTCGACGGTGTCCTCGCCGAGGTCGAGCATCGCCTTGACCTCGGCCGACAGCGGGATCGCCTTCTGGCTGCGAGGGAAGACGCCGCCGCCGGCCGAGATCAGCCCGACATCGTAATCCGCCCAGGACGAACGTGGCAGCGCGAACAGCCGTGCGCGCTCGTTCCAGCTCGCCGCGGCATCGGGTTCGGGGTCGAGGAAGATGTGGCGGTGGTCGAAGGCCGCAACCAGCTTCAGCGACTTGGACAGCAGCATGCCGTTGCCGAAGACATCGCCGGACATGTCGCCGCAGCCGGCGACGCGGATCGGATCGGCCTGCACATCCACGCCAATCTCGGCGAAATGGCGGGTGACCGAGATCCACGCGCCGCGCGCAGTGATGCCCATCGCCTTGTGATCGTAGCCCTGGCTGCCGCCGCTGGCGAAGGCGTCGCCCAGCCAGAAGCCGTGATCGAGCGCGATGCGGTTGGCGACGTCGGAGAAGCTGGCCGTGCCCTTGTCGGCGGCTACGACGAAATACGGATCCTCGCCGTCGCGCACGACGACGCCTTGCGGATGGACGACCTTGCCCTCGACGAGGTTGTCGGTGACCGACAGCAGGGTGCGAATGAACACCCGGTAGCTTTCGGTGCCTTCGGCAAGCCAGGCGTCTCGGTCGGAGGGGGCGGGCAGGCGCTTGGGGTAGAAGCCGCCCTTGGCGCCGGTCGGCACGATCACCGCGTTCTTGACCACCTGCGCCTTCATCAGGCCCAGGATTTCCGTGCGGAAGTCGTCGCGGCGGTCGGACCAGCGGATGCCGCCTCGGGCGATCGGCCCGCCGCGCAGATGGATGCCCTCGACCCGCGGGCTGTAGATCCAGATTTCACGCCACGGCCGCGGCGCCGGCAGGCCTGGGATCGCCGCGCTGTCCAGCTTGAACGCCAGCGCCTCGTTGGCGGCGGGGGCGAAGGCGTTGGTGCGGAGCGTCGCCAGTACCACCGCCCGGATCCGACGCAGGATGCGGTCGTCGTCGATCGCGCTGACCTGGGCGAGCCCGTCGTCGATCGCCTGCGTCGCCGCCGCCTCGTCCGGGCCGCCGCTGGGATCATGCCGCGCGAAGAATAGGTCGATCAGCCCGCGCGCCACCGCCGGCGCCTTGCGCAGTGCGGCGACCACGGTTTCCATGCCATAGGCCATGCCGGTCTGCCGGAGATACCGGAACCACGCGCGGAACAGCACGATCTCACGCGGATCGAGATTGGCGGCGACGATCAGCTGGTTGAAGCTGTCGTTTTCGGCGCGGCCTTCCAGCACCGCGGCGATGGCGCCCTCGACGGTCGCCGCGCGGCCCAGCACTGCGCCGCTCGCGGCGGCGCTGCCCGGCTCCAGCACGAAATCCTGGATCGTGCCGATGCGGCCGTCGTCGAGCGGAATCGGGTACTCGCCGGCGACGACGAAACCGAAATTCTCCAGTACCGGCACCGCCTCCGACAAAGCCAACGCGCCGCCGAGGCGATAGGTCTTGAGGCGGAGCTGGTCGTCGCGATCGCGACTGTCGCGGCGCAGTCGGGTGGCGCGCGACTCCGGCCCGGCGAGCCCGTCGAAGGTGACGATGTCGCGCGCCGCCTCGGCCGCACCGTACTGGGTGCGGTACGAGGCGGGGAAGGCGCCGGCATAGCCGATGGCGAGGCGCGCGGCATGGGTCGGCGCGCTCGCCTCGCCCAGCGCCTGCTCGACCGCCGCCGGCCAGCCGCGCAACATGCGCTCCAGCTGCTCGTCGAGCGGGCCGACATCGGGCAGGCCGTCGACGGCGAGGTCGTCGAGGGTGAAGCGAACCAGCGCCAGGTTGACGTCGCTGACCTCGACCGACCAGCTCACGATCCGCCCGCCGGTCGCCTGAACCAGCATTTCGCCGACCGCGACGCGCCGCGCGGTCGAGAACTCCTCGCGCGGCATCCAGGCGAAGGCGAGAACCTGCCCGCCGATCGGCCCGCGCAGCAGCAGCAGCTTGGATCGCGGCCGGTCGGCCAGCGACATCGCGTTCAGCACCGCCGTCTCCAGCGCCGCGGGTTCCAGAGACACGGCGATGTCGTGCGGCAGGGTCGAGAAGGCGTGGCGCAGCGACTTGCCGGCATGGCCCGCGCTGCTGAAGCCGAAGCGATCCTCCATCGCGGCGAGGCGGGCACGCAGCACCGGCACCTTCTCGGCCCGACTGGCGAGCGCCTCGCTGGTCCACAGGCCGGCATGGATCGACAAGGTCGCGACCTGCCCGCCCTCGCGCACCGGCACGATCAGCAGGTCCATCGGCGCGCGGCGGTGGACGGTGGCGACGCAGCTAGACTTCACCACCAGCGGCGCCTCGCCGCCATGCTCGAAATAGGTGAAGGCGCTGCTCCGGCTGTCCTCGGGCCACAGTGCGACCGCACCGTTGCGCAGGAAGCCGGTCGCCTCGCCGGCGGTGCCGTCGCGGGTCTCGGTGCGGTGCCCCAGCAGGGTCATGTGCCGCTCGCCGAACCAGCGCAGCAGCGCCGCGCCCTCGCCATCTGGCAGGCGGGCGGCATCGGCGCGGATCGAGGCGCGCAGCAGCGGCCAGTCGTCGACCACCGCGCGCACATCGGCGAGGATCGCGGCGAGATCCTGGGCCAGCGCGCGGCGGGTGCGGCCATCGGCGCGGTCGACCTCCAGATAGATCACCGACTCGCGGCGCTCGCCCTCGGCATCGCCGCGCGGCAAGCTGGTCAGCGTTCCCTCGCCATCGCGGCGAACGGCGATCAGCGGGTGGAGCAGGCGGTGGACGGTGAGATCGCGGGCGGCGACCGCGGCCGCCACCGAATCGACCAGGAACGGCATGTCGTCGTTAACGACGACGATCCGCATGCGCCGCCGGACGCTGTCGGCGGGCACCGGCGCGATGTCGATGACCGGCGCGCCGGTCGGCCGTCGGGCAAGCGCCGTGGCCACGAAGGCGACCGCCTCGGCCAGCGCCGCACCGGCGAAATCCTCGGTCTCGCCCGGCAGCGCGCCTGCGGTCAGCGCGGCGGCGATCGCCTCGGCGACGGCCTTATCGGCGGTGATCGGCGCTATCTCGTTCACAGTCCACTCCTCGCCGCCATGGGCGCTTTTTTGGGCGCCGCATATGCGCCTGGCAGAGCATGACAACAACCCTGTGACGGTGGGCGGGGGTGGGCGTAAGACATGGCAGACGCGCGTCATCCCGGGTTATCCCAAGGACACCCGGTTCCAGTCCGGCGGCGGCCTGCGAGGGCAGGCGGGTCGAGTACCCGTCGCCCTATCCCGATATCGCGTCCACGAAGGTGGCCGTCGCCGCCGCCAGCGCCGCGAGACGGTCGTCGACCGACTGGAAGCCGTGATCGAGCGCGCCGATTTCGGCCGCGACCGCTTCGGTTTCCGCGTGGATCGAGGCGATCGTGGTCGACATCGAATCAGCGGCGAGCGCGGTTTCGTCGACCGCGGCGGTGATCATCGTCACCGTTTGCGCCTGGACTTCCATCGCCTGCTGGATGCGCCGGGCGGATAGCTGGACCTCGCCCACGGTGTCGCTGATCGATCCGTTGGCGATCACCGCCTCGCGGGTCGCGGTCTGGATCGCGGTGATCTTGCCGGCGATGTCGTCGGTGGCACGCGCAGTCTGGTTGGCAAGGCTCTTCACCTCCTGCGCGACCACCGCGAAACCGCGGCCGGCGTCGCCCGCCCGCGCCGCCTCGATCGTCGCGTTGAGCGCGAGGAGATTGGTCTGGCCGGCGATGTCCCGGATCAGGCCGAGGATCGATTCGATCGCCTTGGCATGGCCGGACAGCGCCTCGGAGGTCTCGACCGCCTTGGCCGATTGCTCGCCTGCGCGCACCGCAACTCCTGCGGCGACCTCGACCTCGCTGCGTGCTTCCTCGATCGCGCGGATCAGGCCGGCGGCGGTCTGCGCCGCCTCGCGCATCGCCACCGCCGACTGCTCGGCCGCAGCGGCGACCTCCGACGCCTTGCCGAGCATGCCGCGGGTCGCGACCGCGGTCTGGACGGTCCGCTCGCGCAGGGTGCCGGCATCGCCGATCGTCGCCTCGACGATACCGGTGACCTCGGCGCGGAAGCGACCGCTCTCGCCCGACAGACTGCCGCTCGCCGCCGCCTTCTCGACCGCATCGTAATAGGCGAGGATGATCTCGAACTCGTAGAAGGCCAAGCGCTGGGCCGCCTCCGACAGGCGGATCAGCTCGCCCGGCTCGTCGGCGAAGCTCTGCTGGAGCCGGGCGACGATCGCCGTGGTCATGCTGCAGCGCGCCTGCGCCACTTCGGGTATGCCGAGCCGCGCCAGGAACATCTCGGTCGCCGGCATGCCGAGCAGGTTGATCCACTGTTCGTCGATCGGGGAGTTGTGCGCGATCCGGCTGCGCTCGGCGAGGCGGTCTAGCGCGACCTCGAGGGCGGGGCCTTCGGTCAGCCCGCGGAAGCTGGCGAGGTAGCGCGCGGCCTGCTCGCGCGAGACGTCGAGGATCAGGTCGCTGGCGCGGCTCCAGAGATGCGCGAACTCGCGCGCCGTCGACCCGTCTGCGCCGTAGAGCGTGATTCGCCGCGACATTTCGTCCGGATCGAGCTGCGCGTGGAGAGCGACGGCATCCTCGCTCACCAAATAGTCCATGCGCATGACGGCTCCCCTGTCTTTCCCGGGCGAGATAGCGCTGAAATGGTAAACGCCGGGTTATGACGCCGGGGAAAACGCCGGGGGGGGCGGCGGTTCTGTGAAAACGACGCCGGAAAGGCGCGCCGGAACATGCAAGCGAATCGCAATAAACTTGTGTGCAGTGCAGCGGTTGCAAGGTGGCGAGCTTCGGTTCAAAGACGGCGCGATTTGTCGGGCGTTCGTCTGGGGAAGTTGATGTCTCGAAACCATGCGCGGCCGTTGTCGCCGCACCTGACCATCTGGCGGTGGGGGCCGCACATGCTGGTCTCGATCCTGCACCGCGTGACGGGCAGCGGCCTCGCCACGGTCGGCACGCTCTTCTTCGTGTGGTGGCTCGCCGCCATCGCCGGCGGGCCGGAAAGCTATGCCAGCTTCGTTCACTGGGTGATCGCGGCGGAGCCGGGCAATAGCGGCCAGGCCCTCGTCAACATTCTTGCCCGCCTGGTCGGCTTCGGCCTGACCTGGGCGTTCTTTCAGCACCTCGCCTCGGGCATCCGCCACCTGGTTCTCGACACCGGCGCCGGCTACGAGCTGAAGGTCAACAAGACCGGGGCGATCGCCACGATTGTCTTCTCGATCGTCATGGCGCTGATCGTCTGGACCTATATCCTGGGGGTGAAGGGCTGATGGGCAACGGTACCGGAATCGGCCGCGTCCGCGGTCTCGGCTCGGCCAAGTCGGGCGCGCATCACTGGTGGGTGCAGCGGCTGACCGCTGGCGCCAACATCATCCTGCTGTTGTGGCTGGTGGTCTCGCTGCTGCGCCTGCCGGTCAGCGACTATGCGGCGGTCGCCGCCTGGGCATCGTCGCCCTTCGTTGCGGTGCCGCTGCTGCTGATCGTCCTCAACACCTTCTGGCATCTCCGCATGGGCCTGCAGGTGGTGATCGAGGATTACCAGCATGACGAGGCTCGCGTCATCGCGCTCGTCCTGCTCAATTTCTACACCATCGGGCTGGCCGCACTCGCCGCCTTCTCGATCCTGAAGACCGCTTTCGTGGGGGTGGCCGGCTGATGGCCGAGGCTTACAAGATCATCGACCATGTCTACGACGCGGTCGTCGTCGGTGCCGGCGGCTCCGGCCTGCGCGCCACCATGGGCTGCGCCGAAAAGGGCCTGAAGACGGCCTGCATCACCAAGGTGTTCCCGACCCGCTCGCACACCGTCGCGGCGCAGGGCGGCATCGCCGCC
>Ga0068862_100006169_pt1 | contig 9980 bp, 10 predicted proteins | sample KBSSwiS52_FD_66598 | JGI IMG/M metagenome (GOLD analysis project Ga0068862, IMG submission 66598) | Switchgrass rhizosphere microbial communities from Kellogg Biological Station, Michigan, USA - KBS Switchgrass S5-2 | ecosystem: Host-associated > Plants > Roots > Rhizosphere > Soil ... | reverse complement strand
TTCAAGAGAACTTGTTAGGAAAGCTCAGCGAGGTGGAACGCGTGGCCTACGCGTCGCAGCTCACCCATCGACGAGCCCAGATGCTGCATTCCAAAGAGTCAGGCCGCTCGCCTGCAGCAGCCTGCGAGGCAATAGCACACGCACTCAACTCACATGCTCCCCGAAACCGCTACATCCCGGACGCCAGAACGAACGTCAAAATAGCCTTGGCGCGGTACATTCCCGATGCGGTTTGGCGAGCGATCGCGCGAATGAGACAAGACCTCAGGCGATGAGTCGTGATGGTAACTCATGACGGCCAAGCCAGCGGAACCGCGATGGAGGCCTTCTCACACTTCCAGTCTTACACCGATGCGAGATCCTTCAAGGCAATTGAAGAGTCTGTGAGCCTGTCCGCTGTCGCTGCCACACCGCCGACCACGAGTGCCCGCCCCCCTTGGATATAGTCCTTGGCGCAATTGACGCAATCGAGCGCAATCACCTTCCCGGCCTTCGTGTAGATGACCGAGAACGACCGTTGGTCAACGCTTCCTCGCAATAGCGCCTGATCATGTCCGATGGATAGACCGACCGTCTGCAGCCGTAAATCATACTGATTCGACCAGAACCAAGGCACCGAGTCATACGTCCCGGCCCCTCCCGCGATCACTTTCGCTACTACCGTGGCTTGGTCGGAGGCGTTCTGCACCGACTCCAGCCGAACGCGCGCGCCTGCGGCGAACCTGCTGCAATGAGCAGCGCAATCGCCAATTGCAAAAACATCCGGAAGGGAAGTGCGGCAACTCTCGTCAACATCAACGCCTTTGCTGCCTCGAGCACCCGCCGCAATCAGCGCCTGCACCGACGGCACGATACCTATGCCGACGATCACCACATCACACGGCATGACATCGCCACTGCTCAATCTGACACCCGAAACCCGTCCCCCGCTCGACTCGATGCATTCCACGGTGACATGGGTCTGGATTGAGACGCCATGCGAGCGATGTTCAGCCTCGTAGAACCGGGACAGCACCTCACCCGCAACTCGCGCCAGCACCCGGTCCTGCGCCTCAAGGCCGGCGACCTGCTTACCGAGCCTGGATCACGCCCGCTTCAGAGGTTTTCGGCAGCTTTGTGCCGTGCTATGATTGTACACTAGTGCGGTATTCGACCAAATAGGGCTCAAATGGCGATAGCTGTGGATTCCGAGCTCGTCGACGTCGCCGCTCTGGATACCTGGATGACCGAAAAGGGGCTTCCGGCCGGGGAGGTCCGCGACGTCGCCGTGCTCGACGGAGGCACCCAAAACTTTCTCCTGTCCTTTACGCGGGGTGCTCGCCAATACGTTCTGCGGCGCCCGTCACTGCACCCGCTCACCAATGGCAACGAGACGATGCGCCGGGAAATGCGTGTGCTCGGCGCGCTCTCCGATACCGATGTTCCGCATGCACGCCTCATTGCAGCCTGTCCGTCGACCGAGGTGTTGGGCGCGAGTTTTTACTTGATGGAGCGCGTCCCCGGATTCAACGCCCTGGTCCGAATTCCGCAACCTGCGGCAAGCCAGCCCGAACTGCGTCGCCACATGGGCCTGTCGGTCGCGGAAAGCCTGGCGCGACTCGGCCGCGTGGACTATCGAGCTGTCGGGCTCGACGACTTCGGCAAGCCCGAAGGATTCCTGACGAGGCAGGTCTCGCGCTGGAGTGGCATGTTGGACAGCTACGCCAAATATGAATCCTGGCGTGGACATCAGGACATCCCCGGAGTTGCGCAGGTCGGGCGCTGGCTGGACGACAACTGTCCTCGTGAGTTCACCCCCGGAATCCTCCATGGCGATTACACCCTCGCAAACGTGCTCTTTCACCCGACGACGCCAGCCGTGTCGGCCATTCTCGACTGGGAAATGTCCACGATAGGCGATCCCTTACTCGACCTGGGATGGTTGCTCACGTCCTGGCCACGCCCCGACGATCCAACATCCCGTAAGCTCGAGCCTGCGGATGGGTTTCCCACCCCCGGGGAGTTGCTGGAGCAGTATCGGGCCGGAACAACTCGGGATCTCTCGGCAGTCGACTGGTACGTTGTCTTAGCTTGCTACAAGTTGGGTATTGTCCTGGAAGGCACTTATGCGCGCTCCTGCGTCGGCAAGGCGCCGGAGGACCTCGGTCGTCGCTTCCATCAGCGAACCATCGCCCTGTTCGAGCGGGCGCTGACTCTGCTCTGAGGGCACTCACATGCAGTACGTAAGGTTGGGGGACACCGGTCTCGCAGTATCGCGACTCGCTTTCGGGGCCATGACTTTCACCAATGGGGGCCGCAGTATGGCCTCCATCAACAAGGTCGACCAGAAGCTGGCGGACGCGATGATCGGGCGGGCCCGTGATGCGGGAGTCAATTTCTTCGATACGGCCGACGCCTACGATCGTGGCGAGTCCGAAGTCGTCCTCGGCAGAGCCGTAAGAGACTGTCGTAACAATGTCGTTATCGCAACGAAGGTGGGGCTGCGGCGAGGCTCAGCCTTGACGCAGGCCGGCTTGTCGCGTCGGCACATTCTGATGTCGGTTGACGAGAGCCTGCAACGGTTGGGTACCGACTGGATCGATGTGTACGTGGCCCACAAATACGATCCTTTCACGCCGCTCGATGAAACGCTCGAAGCCTTCGACACGCTCGTAAGCCACGGAAAAGTCCGCTACCTGGCGTTCTCCAACTGGCCTGCCTGGGCGGTGTCCGCCGCCCTGGAAAAACAACGTGCCAACGGCTGGGCGCGATTCAGTCACGGCCAGATGCACTACTCGCTGCTCATACGCGACATCGAGCGCGATGTGATCCCGATGATGCGCAGCTATGGTCTCGGTCTCACCGTGTGGAGCCCGTTGGCGTTCGGTTTCCTGTCAGGCAAATTCACCCGCCATAACATCAAGGACACCGGCTCGCGGTTCAGCGAAGCCGATATTCTCCCGTTTGACAAAGACAAAGGCTTCGCGCTCCTGGAGAAGGTGCGCACGCTCGCCGAACACTACGGCGTTTCCGTTCCGCGGATCGCATTGGCATGGCTGCTGAGCAAGCCCGCTGTGTCGAGCATCCTGTTGGGCGCGACTCGCCTCGAGCAGTTGGAGGACAACATCGCCAGCCTCCGCGTGCGCCTGGACCAGCAACACATCGCGATGCTCGATGAAGCGACGCAACCCGCACTACCGTATCCAAACTGGTTCTTCGAAACCTTCGCGGATGCGCCCCTGCAGCGGGCGCTCGAGGGGCAATGCTGATCGGCGTTGTCTCCGACGTCCATTGCAACTCCGCGGCTTTGCTCAAAGCGATGGAGTTGGCCGGCCCGGTCGACGAGTGGATTTGCCTGGGCGACAGCATCCGCGAGTACCGCTTTTCCAATGAAGTCGTTGCGATCCTGCGAGCGCATGCGTTCGTCACCCTCCAGGGCAATCACGAAGGCATCTTTTACGGCGCCTCCGGTGCCAAGGCTCGCTCGGCACCGTGGATCGACGCGGACCTCTCGAGCTGGCTGTCGGAGCAACCCCGCCGACAGCAGTTGCAGCGGGCCGGAAAGCAAATTCTGGCCGTGCACTCGACCCCCTGGCCGTCGGGTGATCAATACGTTTGCGCCTCAGACCGCGACTTTGTGCGGTTCGGTGAAACGGGCGCCGACATAGTGCTCTATGGACACACCCATGAGCCTGTTGTGGCGCACGTGGGTACCACCCTAGTGGTGAATCCTGGTTCGACGGGCGAAGCGCGGCTGCGTGGCGACCGCCTGGAGATGAGTTGCGCCATTCTGGAGGTCCCGCGATGCTCGGCTCGCATCCTCCGATTCTCGTAGTACAATAGGGCACTAGTGAGCGATATTCGATCAAAATGACCGCTGAGCCGAGGGATTACCGTGAGTGAAGCCTGGATCATCGATGCCGTCCGGACACCCCGGGGCGCCGGCAAGCCGGAGGGGGCCCTCGCGTCAGTCCATCCCCAGCGGCTGTTTTCCAATTTGCTGCGCGCTTTGATCGAGCGCACCGGCGCCACTCCTGCGGATATCGACGACGTCATTGCCGGCGTCAACACCCAACAAGGCAAGCAGGGTTTGAACCTCGCTCGAATGGCCGTCCTGGATGCCGGGCTGCCGGCCACGATTCCCGGATTTTCCCTGGATCGCTTTTGCGGATCCGGCCTCACGGCCCTCAACACCGCCGCCATGGGAATTCTCGCCGGCGCCCAGCAACTGGTCGTTGCGGGCGGCGTAGAGCAGATGTCCCACACCCGTACCTTGAGCCGTGAATTCATGATGGATTCCGGCAATCTGGAGTTGCGCAAACAGATCCCTCAGATCCACCAGGGACTGGCGGCCGACCTCATCGCCACGCTGGAGGGCTTTCAGCGAGAGGAGTTGGACGCGCTCGCCCTGGAGAGTCAACAACGTGCGGCCGTCGCGCTGAGCGAAGGTCGTTTTGATCGAAGCCTGATTCCGGTGTACGACGAACAAGGGAAGCTGCTACTCAAAACAGAACAACATCCGCGTCCCCAGTCTACAGCGGCGGCGCTCGCACAACTCGAGCCTGCATTTGAGGCGTTCTTTGATCGTGCAGTTGATGCCGAAGGCAATACATTCGGCTCGTTGCTCAGGATCGCGTATCCCGACACGAAGATCCGTTACATGCACACAGCGGCTACCAGCTCAGGCGTGGTGGATGGAGCCGGAGCGTTATTGTTGGCATCTGCGGACTACGCTCGCGCCCACGGACTCAAACCGCGGGCTCGTATTCGAGCCGTGGCCACGGTAGGTGACGATCCAACATTGATGCTGAATGGGACGGTGCCGGCTGCGAAGAAGGCGCTCGGATTGGCGGGTATGCAGCTCGGTGATATCGGGCTGTTTGAAGTCAATGAGGCCTTCGCAGTCGTCCCCCTCAAGTTCATGCGCGATCTCGGCATCGATCGCGCCCGGGTGAACGTCAACGGCGGCGCCATGGCGCTGGGACATCCGATAGGCGCCACGGGAGCCATTCTCGCAGGAACGCTGTTGGACGAGATGGAAAGACAGGACATCGCCGTCGGCATGGTGACGATGTGTGCGGCGGGGGGGCTCGCCCCAGCCACTATCATCGAGCGAATCTAGTCCGACATGCAGTCCAGCACCGTACGCTACGCAGTTGAGGACGGAATCGAGCTCGTCGCTGACGTTGCAGGCGAGCCGGGAGCGCCCTGTGTTGTACTGATGCACGGAGGAGGGCAAACGCGTTTCTCCTGGCAGGGCGCCATGCAGGAGTTGGTCAAGGCCGGTTATCGTGTTGTGAATTACGATGCCCGCGGTCACGGCGAAAGTAGTTGGGCAGGCCCTGGCGGCTACGGCCTCGCGCGGCATGCACAGGATCTCGCCCGCGTCATCGAGCAGGAGCAGGGTAATGAAGTCGCCTTGGTCGGCGCATCTCTCGGTGGCGCAACTGCCCTGCGCCTGATGGCCGGCGGCGTGCGACCGAGCGCAGTTGTCCTGGTCGATATAGTGCCGCGGCCCGATCCAAAAGGCGTGCAACGCATTCGGGACTTCATGCTCGGAAATCCGGATGGCTTCGGTTCGCTGGAGGAAGTAGCCGATGCCATTGCTGCCTACAACCCGCATAGACCGCGCCCAACGGATTCAGCGGGCCTGATGCGCAACTTGCGCGTGCGCGAGGACGGACGGCTGCGGTGGCACTGGGATCCCGCATTTCTGGGCCGGCAAATCACGGTCGAGCTGGCTGAGCTGCACGACACTATCAAGGGAGCCCGTGGCGCTGGCGGAGTTCCGGTGTTGCTGATTCGCGGACTCAGCAGCGATGTCATCAGCCAGCGCGGTCTCGACGAGTTGCGTGACGCGCTTCCTGCGCTCGAAATATTCGATGTGCCCAACGCCGGCCACATGGTGGCAGGCGACCGCAATGACGCCTTCAATCAGGGCATGATCCAATTTCTGGCGCAGCACTTCCCCGGGAGATCCTGACATGCCGGTCGATTTCACGATTGAGCCGGAATTTCAGCGCAAGCTCGACTGGATGAAGACATTCATCCGCGACCGGGTCTATCCGCTCGAATACCTGTACGACTACGACAAGGACGCGCCCTACGATATTGAGAACAAACCGCTGAGAAAGCTCATACGGCGCCTCCAACAGGAGGTCCGGGACGCCGGCCTGTGGGCCGCGCACCTGCCTGCGCACCTGGGAGGGCAGGGCTTCGGTGCGGTGAAACTGACCTATATCAACGAGCAGTTCGGCACGTCCGCGTTCGGTCCCGTCGTCTTCGGTTGCCAGGGTCCTGACAGTGGCAACTCCGAAATCCTCGCGATGTTCGGCAGTGATGAGCAGAAGGATCGGTACCTGAAGCCGCTGCTCGCAAACGACATCTTCTCCTGCTACGCAATGACCGAACCGCAGGGAGGCTCCGATCCCACCAACCTGCGAACGACCGCCACCCGGGATGCGGATCACTGGATCATCAACGGCGACAAGTGGTTTGCCTCCAATGCCAACCATGCTGCCTTCATCATCGTCATGGCAGTGACGAATCCGGATGCACCGCCGCATGAGCGCGCGACGATGTTCATCGTTCCGACGGACACCCCGGGGTTCGGCATCGTTCGCAATGTCGGTCTGTTCTGCGACGAATATCGCAGTGGCGGCCATCCGTGGATCCGGTTTGACGGCGTACGTGTGCCGGACGCGAACCGTCTCGGTGAGGTGGGCGCCGGGTTCAAGGTGGCACAGTCGCGCCTCGGCGGCGGCCGCCTGCATCACGCGCAAAGGACCATCGGCCGCGTCAAACAGATGATCGACATGATGTCCGAACGGGCTCTGAGCCGTGAGTCCTACGGACAGACTATCGCGAACTATCAGGCGGTGCAGATGGACATCGCCAAAAGCTTTGTGGAATACCAGCAGTTCCGGTTGCTGGTGTTGTACACCGCCTGGATGTTCGATGCGCGCCAGGAGCACGGGCGTGAAGGCCGTAAAATGATTTCGGCCGTAAAGGCCGCCATGGCCCGGATCGCCGAGGAGGTCACATTGCGGGCGTTGCACCTGCACGGGTCCATCGGTTTATCCAATGAGATGCAGTTCGGACGGCATCTCGCCATTGCCTTGCACGAAGGTGTTGCGGATGGCGTGACGGAGCTGCATCTCGCCAACGTGGCGCGCCAGTTGCTGCGTGATTATCAGCCGGCGCCGGGTGACTTTCCGACCGACACCCTGTTCCGCCGCAAAGCCTGGGCCGCCGAGCAGCTCGCGCCCTTGTTGAAAGAATGTGGCGTAACCCTGGACGAAGGCCGCGCCGATCCCGAAATTCACCCCCCGGTCGAGCGCCCCAAAGGCAAATCCCCATGAGTGATCCAAGTGATGTGCTGACTCCCGGGCAACAGGCGCTGTTGAACGCCATGCCCGCACTGGCGGACATACAGCTTCCGCGGCTGCGCGACACCATCGCCACCTCAACATATATCGATCCCGCGCGCTTCGAAGCAGAAATGAAGTCGGTGTTCCGCAACCTTCCCGTCATTGCCGCGCCTTCCGCACTGCTGAGCAAGCCTAAAGAGTACGTCAGCGTCGACATCACGGGTGTTCCTGTCCTCCTGACTCGCAACAAGGAAGGCAAGGTCAACGCATTTGCAAACGTATGCCGGCACCGGGGCATGAAGTTGTGCCTGTCGCGCGATCCGATCGAGTCCCCCGGGATCGTCTGCCCTTACCATGCCTGGACCTACGACCTCGAAGGCAAACTCGTCGGGCTGCCGCGTTCCGAGATTTTCCCGGGTCTGTCCAAGCAGCAGCTGGGACTGGCCCGGTTGCCCTGCGTGGAAGCCGGCGGGCTGATCTGGGTGGGACTGGATGCGAAGAGCCCGCCGGACTTCAGCCAGGTGCAGGGTGAGTTGGCCGCCGATCTCGACGCGTTCAACATGCGCAACCTGTTCCTGTTCGACAAGGCGACCTTCAAGGTCAACGCCAACTGGAAGCTGATCATGGACTCCATGTTGGACAGCTATCACGTGACGCGTCTGCACAAGAATTCGCTGGCGCAATTTGGCGTCGATTCGCAGAACATGATCGACCGGATCGGACCGCACATCCGCAATGCTGCGCATCGCGGCAACTTCGATCGCGCCAAGATCACCACCAGGCATGGCGAGATGCGGCACATGATGGTGTTCTCCTACATTCCGTTTCCCAACGGAATCATTGTGGTGAGCCCGCACTACATCAGCCTCGGTGTCGTGCGACCGGTCGCGAACGACCGCACGGAAGTGGATTACTACCAGTTGTATGACCGCCCGCCGCCGGATGAACGCATCGCAGGCAAAATGCGCGAGGCCTTCGATCTGATGGAACGCGTGTTCGCCAAGGAGGACTACTGGGCGGCGGAGATGTGCGATCAGGGACTGCGTTCGGGGGCCATCCAGGAGATCCAACTCGGCGGGATGGAAGTGCAGATTCGCATGTTCCACGATGCCGTGGATCAGTGTGTGAGCGCGAGTCGGTGACGGCGGAGGAGCTGCGCCGGCAGTTGCGATTGCCGGTCATTGTCGCACCCATGTTCCGCGTGTCCGGGCCCGATCTGGTCATCGCCGCTGCGCATGCCGGTCTCGTCGGTGCCTTTCCGTCAATCAACGCCCGCACTCCCGAGGAGTTGGCGAGCTGGTTCGAACAGATCGACCGGTCAGTGGCGGGGAAACCCTATGGTGTGAACCTGATCGTGCGGTCGGCGGGCGACGCGCGCTATGAAGCGGATCTCGCCGCGATCGAGCGCTTCAGGCCACCGCTCGTGATCACGAGTGTGGGTCAGCCTCATTCCGTGGTGGAACGAATTCACTCCTATGGCGGCATCGTATTTCATGACGTGGCCACACTACGCCACGTTGAAAAAGCGATTGAAGCGGGCGTGGATGGTCTGATCCTGCTGACTGCTGGAGCTGGCGGTCATACCGGAACGGCCAGCCCGTTTGCGTTCGCCTCGCAAGTCCGGCGTCAATGGCAGGGGGCCGTCATCCTGGCCGGCGCGATCAGCGACGGTGCGTCGATCCTGGCAGCTCAAGCTCTGGGAGCGGATTTTGCCTACATGGGTACCCGTTTTGCCGCCACCCGCGAATCGCTGGCCGAGCCCGACTACAAGGCTCTGTTGGTCTCGCAGGCGATGTCAGATGTCATCACGACCGACCGCATCTCCGGCATGAGCGCCACCTTCCTGAGAGGCTCTATCGTCCGAGCGGGCCTCGACCCAAACGCGTTGCCCGAGCGCCTGGGCGTCTTCAAACCGGCTATTCCCCCGGAGATCAAGGCATGGCGCGATGTCTGGAGTGGCGGACACGGCGTTGGCCTGATCGATGACATTCCCACGGTTGCGGAGCTGGTCGATCGGCTGGAAGCGCAGTACCAGGCGGCCCGCACACGACTCACATAGCCGGAGCGACTTCCAGCTCGATCCCATCGAGCTGTTGAGTGAGCGGGATTTGACAGGACAGGCGGGAGCTCGAACGGCGCGAGTCCGTCCCGTCCAACAATTCGTTCTCCCCAATGGACATGGGCGGCAGCCGGTCCGCAAATCCGTTGCTGACATAGACGTGGCAGGTGGCGCAGGCGCAGGAGCCGCCGCACAAGGCCTCGATATCTTCGATGCCGTTATCCCTGAGAGCCTCCATCAGAGACTGATTGGGCTGCGCTTCGATGGTGCGGGTGTCGCCCGCACGGGTCTTAACAGTAATCTTCGCCATGAATTCCGTCAGAGTTGAGGTTGTCCGAGAATGAGGGGCAGTGAAATCATACCTTGCCCGAGGCCTGAGCTGCGTTGCACGCTGCCGTCCGGGTCGAGCCGCACGTCAGAGTACCGCCGCAACAACTCGCGCAAAGCGAGGCTCAACTGCAACTTCGCCAGATGCGATCCGACGCAGCGGTGCGCTCCCAAACCAAATCCAAGGTGCGCGTTGGGAGCACGGTCGAGGACCACCGCATCCGGGTTGGGAAAAACAGTAGGGT
>Ga0068862_100006168_pt1 | contig 9980 bp, 7 predicted proteins | sample KBSSwiS52_FD_66598 | JGI IMG/M metagenome (GOLD analysis project Ga0068862, IMG submission 66598) | Switchgrass rhizosphere microbial communities from Kellogg Biological Station, Michigan, USA - KBS Switchgrass S5-2 | ecosystem: Host-associated > Plants > Roots > Rhizosphere > Soil ... | reverse complement strand
TCTCCGCGAGCAGCAGGGCCTGGCACGTGTTGTCGACGTACGACAGCGACCACAGCGCGTCGCCCTTTCCCAGGACCGGCATGCGGCCCTCGCGGATCATGCGATAGAGGCGCGTCCGGTCGGAGTGCTGCCGGGGTCCGTAGAAGCGGCACGGCCGGAGGATGACGGTTTCCAGCTTTCCGGCGGCGAACGCCTCGTTCACCGCGTCTTCCATCAGCACCTTCGACTTCCCGTAGGGAAGCGTCGGGCGGCGCGGCGACTTCTCGTCGAAGAGGCGTTCGGGGTGGGGGTTCGGCCCCGCGACCATGTTCGAAGAGATCGGCAGGAATCGCCGGACTCCCGACTCCGCCGCCTGGCGGAGGAGGTTGCGGGTTCCTGTGACGTGGACGTCGTGGAAATCGCTCGGGCGGCGCGGGCGGACGACGCCGGCGAGGTGGAAGACCGTTGCTCCTTCCGCGCCGCGGAAGAATCCGGCCAGCGTCGAGGCGTCGCGGATGTCCCCTTCGACGAGCTCGACGTCGGAGCCGAGCTCGCGGCGCACGGCCTCCGGCGTCCCCGGCAGCACGAGGCACCGGATCCTCCTCGGTGGCCCGGAGACCGGCAACTCCGGAAGCCCGTCGCGCAGAACCTCGACCAACCGAGTGCCCAGCCAGCCCGGCGCGCCGGTCACGAGAGCGAGGGGGGTCGTCACTCGACCACCCCGCGGGCGAACCGCGCGAGGTCGCGGCCGTCGGTCAACGCCGGCGGCTCGCGTCCCGGGACGTCCACGACACAGAAGCCGTCGCGCCGGTGGTTTCCGCTGCGGCCCGTCGCGTGCGCGGCCTCGACGGTCCCCAGGAGACGCGACTCGATCCGCGAGACCGGGCGGTGCCCGGCCCACGTGACGATCAGGTCCGGGAGATGGTCCACGCGCGCACCTGGAAAGATTTTTCCGGTGAGCCGAACCGATTCGACGAGCGGCTCGGCGGTGCCTCCGATCGTGAAGCTCTCGAAGCACTGGCGCACCCAGTCGACGTAGCGCGGAAGCGTCTCGCCGTCGCGCTCCAGGCTTCCTTCCCGTTCGCGGCCGCGTACGTTCAACCGGAGATAGCCGTGCATGTCCGCGAGTAGATCGAATCCGGGGGTGCGCGGCCAGTCGTGTCCGGCGACGATCGACCGGTTCACGACGGCGTCGCGGACTCCGACCGGCACGGCGCGCGCGATCCGGTTCTGAATACCGGCGGGAACGCTTTCCCGCAGACGCCGGACGAGCGAACGCGGCCGAGGCGGAGAGGCCCCGTTCGCGGCGGCGTCCGGCCGGGCAAATCGCGCGTTCACGAGGTCCATCACCGGCGGCACGAAGTGGTCCTGAGAGGGGTCGGGCCCCATTCCGTGAAGCGCGAACACGATGCGTCCCGCACCGGCGAGCGCCGGTGAGGCCAGGATCTCGCCCAGCGATTCGTCGACGGCGCGGTAGACGTCGAGGAGCGCATTCGCGGGGATCGCGTCGCTGCCGGGCCCGTCGGGCCAGAGGATGTGGCCTCCGCGATGCGTCTCGCCGAACGCCGCGATGAAGAAATCCCAGGGCACGGAATCGAGCAGCCACCGGACGAGGGCGCCCTTTCGCCGCGCGCCGGCGACGAGATTGTCCCGGATCTCCTCGTGCTCCCGCCGCGTCTTCTCGACCGGGATCTCCCAGCCCATCGGATGCTTTCCGAACCGCCGCCGCACCTCTCCTTCGAGCGCGCGGGGCCGGGCGGACAGCGTTCCCAACTGGTCGTGCGAGCCCCAGTTGAGGACCTCGACGCCGTTCTCGAGTCTCTCCGGGAACATCAGCGGCACGTCGACGGCCGTGACCCGTCGGCCGCGGCGATCGAGCTCCGACCAGAACGGGCTGCAGTCGAGCCAGTCGACACCGACCCGGCGCAGCCTCATCTCCTGTGCGTCCCACTGCAGGTGGTGGTAGATGCCGTGCTCGCCCGGGTGCGACGCCGTGTAGAAGGTCGGCCAGACCGACCCGGTCAGGAGGTCCGCCGTGGAGCGGAGCGTGTGCAGGGTCCCGCTCGCGAGCGTGCGTGCGAGGTTCGGCAGCACGCCGAGGTTCGCGCGGATGAGGCCCAGGTCCGCGGCGTCGAGCCCGATCATCGCGAGCCGTCCAGACGTCACGCGGGCCTCCGGACCGATTGCCCGTCGGCGAGGGAGCGCTCCGCGGCTTCCAGCCACCGCACGTTGCGCACCGCCGCGTCGAAACCGGGGGAGAAGGGCGCTCCGGTCCGAAGCGATCGGACGAACGAGGCGAGAGCTGCGCGGATCGTGTAGCGGGTCATCGATCGGTCGCGGCGCAGCGCTCGGTACCCGAACGCCGCGAGATCGCGGCCGCGGGACGCGAGTCCCGGCGCGCGGCTCCCGCGCCGCTGGAGGTGGATCGCCATGTTCGGGTCGCGCAGGGTCAACCTTCCGAGAGGACCGCGAACCGTGAGGCGTTCGCACGTGTCGGACTCGTAACCCACGAAGCCCCGGAAGATGGAGCCGTCCTCGAACGCAAGATGGAGCCGAAGGCCGTCGCCCTCCCACTCGCGGCTGGACGACGCCGCCGCGATGCTTTCGGGCTCCACGCCGAGCAGGTCGGCGGCGAGGTCGATCGCGTGTCCCCCCAGATCGTGGAGGATGCCGCCCTCCTCCGGGGCGAGGCGGTGCCGCGTCACCGTCGACCAGGAATAGATGTCGGTGTGGAGAACGAATTCGATCTCCACCGGGGTTCCCACCTCGCCGCCGCGGACGAGCTCGGCGATGCGCCGGTACGGGGGCCAGAAGCGGCGGTTGAAGTCGAGCATCAGTCGCCCGTCCCCCGGAATGCGGGCAACCTCCGCGAGCTGCCACGAGAGAACCAGAGGCTTCTCCATGAAGACGGGAACGCCGTGCGCCGCGGCGTCGCGCCAGATCTCGAGATGCGACGAGGGGGGCGACGCGACCAGGAGGCCGTCCAGGGCGTCCCGTTCGAGGAGTTCCCGGTGATCGGAATGGACCGCCGCGCCTTTCAGCAGCTTCGCCGCGGCCGAGCGGCTGGCCGGAAGCGGATCCGCAACGGCCACCAGACGCGCATCGCGAAGAGAGCGAAACGCCGGAAGGTAGACGTCGCGGACCAGCCGTCCGAAGCCGGCGACGCCCAGGCGGAGCGGTTCGCTTGGAACGGACACCTCAGGCCGCCCGCGCGAAGGCGCTGCCGGTCCGAACCCAGAGGTACGCGAGCCCGCTCGCGAGGTAGTGGAGGAAAAGGAGAGGCACCGAGCCGGCCGCGAACGCAAGGCCCCGCGTGCGCGTGAAGAAAGCGAGAAGTCCGCGGTTTGCGGCGAGGAGACCGGCCGCCGCGACCGCCGTGACCACGAGGAGTTGCGGCGCGAAGGGGGACAGGGCGAGCGACGCGGCGAGGACGAGGGAGAGAGCAACGCTCGCGCGATGGGCCGGCTTCAGGTTCAGGTGGTCGAGAGCGAGCCGGCGGTTCACGATCAGGCGGGACCACGGCACGGCGCGGTAGAGGACGTCCGTGCGCAGAAAGGACGTCAGCGTCCACCGCTTCAGATGAGTCACCTCGAGATCCTTGTCCAGGAGTATCCGGTGACCCGCGGCCCGGAGCCGATAGCCGAGCTCGATGTCTTCGATTGCGCGCGTGTAGTCGCCGGTGTCGAAGCCGCCCGACTGCTCGAAGACCTCCCGGCGGACCGCGCCGCACCCGGCCCAGAACGTCGAGGCTTCGCGCTCCCCCTGCTGATGAACGAAGTGATGAAGAAGGTTCCGGAACTGCGAGACGAGGCCGGGCGCCCGCGGTGCGGCGTCGTAGGACCCGAAGACCGCGGCAACGTCGGGCCGCTCCTCGAGGAGACGGGTGACGCGTGCGACCGTGTCGGGGGCGACGACGACGTCGGAGTCCACGAAGAGCAGCACGTCCCCGGTCGCTTCGCGCGCGCCCCGGTTTCTCGCGGCGCCGGCGCCGGAGTTCCGGTCGAGCCGGATGACTTTCGCTCCGAACCTCTCGGGGACGGCGGCGGTGCCGTCGGTCGAGCCGTCGTCGACGACGATGATCTCGTGCGCGCCGGCGCCTTCGAGCGCGCGCAGGCACTCCTCCAGGCCCGCCGCGTTCTGGTATGCGGGAATGACGACCGAGACCCGCATTACGCTGCGCCGGTCGTCGAACCGGTGGCGAGGTCCCGGACCAGAGCGGCGAGGTCGACGATGTTCTCCATTCCTCCGGCGCGCACGGAGTCCCGTCCGGGGCCGGTGACCGCGGCGAACGCAACCGCGCGGTGATTTCCCTCCCGTCCCGTTTTCAGGCGGCCGCGGAAGGTCCCGAGACTCGCCGAATGGGCAGCCGTGACGGGTCCGCCGGGCCTCCATCCGATGGAGAGATCCGGAAGGAACCGGCTACGCGGACCGGGATACCGATCCGCTGGAGCCTCGATCGTTTCGACCAGGGGAGCATTCGTTGCGGAGTCGCGGAGCGAAAGAAAGCCTTCGCGCACGGAATTCAGGTAATCGCGATGTCGGGCGCTGCCCGGCTCGAAAAGACCCTCGGCCTCGCGGCCTGCCAGGTTCGTCCGGACGTATCCCTCGCCGCCGGTCGGCAGCGCGAAGCCCGGCGTCTCCCGCCAGTCGACCGCGCCGGTATACGTGCGCTTCACCACCCAATCGCGCACGCTCACCGGGACCGCCAGCGCGATCCGTTCCTGGATGGGCGCGGGAAGCCGGTCGCGCAGGATTCCCATGAGGCTGCGCTTCGGGCGGGAAGCGGTCGGCGCGGCGCCCGGCCGGAGAAAACGCTGGTTGATCCGCGCGAGGACATCCGGGACCAGGTGCATCTGCGCCCGGTTGGGACCCATTCCGAGGAGCGAGAACACGATCATGGTCGTGCTGCGGAGATCGACCTGGTCCAGGATCGCTCCGATCTCGGCGTCGAGAACCCGGTGAACCTCGAGCATGGCGTCGCCCGCGTCCGTGTCGTCGGTTGCCGCGACGGAGCCGGCGGAGGTGTCCGTCCAGAAGTAGTGCCCCGCCCGGTGGCACTCCTGGAACACGGACACGAAGAGCTTCCAGTCCGTGTTCTGCATCAGCCAGCGGGAAAGGTCCCCGCGCTTCTTCACGCCGGCGAGAAGGCCCTTGCGGATGATTGCGAACCGCTCGGGACTCTTTTCGATCGGGATGTCCGGCTCGAGCACGTGCGTTCCGAAACGGCGCTCGATCTCTCGCGCGACTTCCGGACGATTGCAGTGGAAGCCACCGAGCGACTTCGACCCCCAGTTGACGACCTCGACGCCATCGGGCGTCCGGCTGGGGAACGCCATCTGGACGTCGAGCGTGGTTACCGGCAGGCCCGCCCGCGCCAGCGGACGCCAGAACGGCTCGCAGTCCAGCCAGTCGCGGCCGACGTGCCGCAGCTCCATTCGCGCCGGGTCCCACTGGATTGGAAAGTAGTGTCCGTGCTCTCCCGGAAGACTGCCCGTATAGAAGGTCGGCCAGACAGAGGCGCTCATCACGTCGGCCGGTGTCGCGAGTCGGCGCACGAGCCCCGCGGTGAACAGCCGTTGCAGGTTGGGAAATGCGGAGAGGCGCGGCTCTATGTAGTCGAGGTCGGCGGAGTCGAGCCCGATCATCAGCACCCGGGAGCCGTTTCCGGACGGCATCGTCACGCAGTTCCCCCCTTCACGCGGCTCGCCGGCGCCAGAGCCCGCGGCCTTCCACATACTGCCAGGCGACCAGCCCCGGCACGCTCGAGACGATCTCCCGGACGCGGGACGCGAGCGAGGTCGCGAGCGCGACGCCCGGGGGCATCCCGAGGAGCGCCCCGAGCGCGACGAAACTGCCCTCCTGGATCCCCAACCCGGCGGGGACGGGGAACGCGATCGCGCGCGCGACGATCGCGAAGCTGCGGAGGAGAAGTGCGTCCAGGATCGAAATGGGATGGCCGAGCAGCCGCGCCGCGAGCCAGACCTCGCCGGCGGCCGTCAGCCGGCCGAGCAGCCGCAGGGCGCCCGCCGCGAAGACCGTCTTCGGCCGCGCATAGATCCCCCGGATCGCGCCGTCGAGATCGCTCGCCTTCGCGACGATCGCCTCCCAACCCGGACGCCGGGCCAGGCGAACCGCCCGCGACGCCAGGAAGGAGATCGCTCCCGCGCGCTGCGCGACCACCAGCAGAGCGATGGCCGCCACGAGAAGGACGACGACGCCGGCCGCCGCCCCGGACGATCCGCTATCCGGAACGATCCGGAGGAAAGCGACCGTTCCGATGAGCGCCAGGATCGGCAGCGTCGCAATCAGCAGGGTCTTGTCGACGATGACGGACGCGACCACGTCGCGCGGCCGGCCGGTCCAGAGCGCCAGGAGCCGCGCGCGCACGAAGTCCCCTCCGAGATTCGCGACCGGCAGCATCAGGTTGATCGAGACACCGATCCACATCGCGAGGAAAGCGAGGCCGAATCGGGGTGCGTCCTCCGGCCGGAAGAGCAGGCGCCACGCGGTGGTGGCGAAGAGAAGCTGGGGAACCGCGAAGCCCGCGACGAGCAGGAGCTTCCAGCTGGTCGAGGCGAGCAGTCCCACGACGGTGTCCGCTCCTTGCCAGGCCACCAGCGCGACGGCCAGGGCGAGCCCGACCGCGAGACCGATCCAGGAGGCCCGGCGGATCCGCGCGGAGGAGGCGTTCACTGCGAGATCTCTCTCCGGACGTCGTCGAGACCCTTGCGCGCGGCGGGGAAATCGGGCTGGAGTCGGAGGGCCGTCTCGTAGTGCTCGATGGCCTCGATCGTCAGGCCCTGGCGGACGAGGACGCGCGCCAGGTTGGCGTGCGCCGACGCGTAGTCCGGGTTGATCCTCACGGCCTCCCGGAAGTGGTCGACCGCCTCGTCCACCTGGTCCTGGAGGGCGAGTATGGAGCCGAGATTGTTGTGCGCCAGCGAATTCTCGGGATCCAGCCGGATCGCCTCGCGGTAGTGGAGGATCGCGTCCGCGGTCTTTCCCTGCCGGGCGAGCACGGCGCCCAGGCCGTTGTGGGCGTTCGAATTGTCCGGCTGGACTCGAACGGATTCCGAAAAGTGCGCGAACGCGTCGTCCATCCGTCCGCTGTCCTTGGAGTAGTTCCCCATCCAGATGTGCGCCCGGGCGTCGTCCGGCCACTTCGCGAGCACGTCGTTCCAGAACGAAAGATTCGTGCGGTAGGCGTCGGCCCGGCGGACCGTGGCCACGGCGAGGATGAGGGCGAGCGCTCCGACGGTGATCGGTCCGGCGGGCCGCGGGGCGTCCACCCAGCGCAGCAGCGCCTCGATTCCGAGGACCGCGAGAACGATGACCGCGATGAGCGGGAGGTACATCCGCCGCTCCGCCGCGATCTCGACGGAGAGCGGGCGGATGCTCGACGTCGGCGCCAGGATCCCGAAGAACCAGACCCCGAGGAAAGCGAGCGGCTTACGCCGCACGAGACCCCAGACGGTCAGGCCGACGAGCGCGGCCACGAAAAGAAGCGCCGGAAGCACGGTCGTCACGGACCTCGCGACCGGCCAGTTGCCGTAGTCGGCGACGAGCGGGTGCGGCCAGACGGCCAGCCGGATGTAATGCGAGATCACCCCGAACTGCGTCAGCGCGTAGTGCCAGGGAGACATGCGGCGGGAAAGGCCCGTGAACGCGTGGCGCAGCCGCGTTCCCACGACGACGAGAACCACGGCGAGGACGGCAACGAGCCCGAGGTAGAGAACCCGGTGCCGGCGGAGCGCGTCCGGCAACGACTTCGACCAGAACAACCAGTCGTAGAGGAGGAGGGCGATCGGGGCGACCACGATGACCTCTTTGCAGCCGAGGCCGAGCGCGAACGCGCCGATCGCCAGGGCGAGCCAGGCCTTCTCCTTCCCGGTCTGCTCGAAGCTGCGGATCGCGCCGTAGAACGTGAGGAGGAAGAAGAAGCTCATCAAGAGCTCGGTGCGCTGGATGGTGTAGTCGACCGTCTCGCTCGCCAAAGGATGGACGACCCAGAGAAGAGTCATCGCAGCGGCGAGACCGGTCCTCCGTCCCTCGGACCGATCTCGGAGCGCCGGAGCGGCGAGCGTCCGCCGGATGACTCCGAAAAGGACGAGCGCGGTCAAGGCGTGAAAGAACACGTTGAACAGGTGATAGGTCGTGGGGTCGAACCCGCCCACGGCGTAGTTGAGGGCGAGCGACAGGTTGACGATGGGCCGGCCCGTCAACGACGACTTCGGCGGCGTCCGAAGGGGCGCCCACGGCGGCCACAGGGTCCGGATCGTTTCGTTCTGGAGGATCGCGCCCCGGTCGTCCAGCACGAACTCCCCCTTCAGGGAGTTGTGGTACGCGAAGAGCGCCGCGGCCACGAGGAGCGGAGCGATCAGCCGATCCCAGCGGAACTCTCGCGAAACGGTCGTCTTCCGACGGGCCTCCGCGCGGCGGACCTGGCGGCTCGCGTGGCGCCGGTCAGTCATTCGACTTCCTTCGCGCCACGCGGTTGTAGACGAGGCTGACGAGATAGCCCGCGACGAATCCGCAGGCGAAGGCGTACGCGAAACCGATCAGGCTGCCGACGAACGTGACCTCGTAACCGACGAAGAACTGTCGCAGGAGCGAGAGGTGAGGACCGACGACTCTTCCCCCCTTCAAGACGAGGACGTTCGTCGCGAGGAAGAGCGCGAGACCCGCCACCAGGCCCCAGGCGACCCCCTGGACGACCGCCTCGAGCCGGAGGATCCGGACCGCGAGCGCGGGCTCGATTTCGTCGGGAGGTGTTTCCATGAGCGGTCGTCCTAAACGTAATCGAAAACGCGCCGCAGGAGACCGGACTGGATCCGCCGCCGGATCACCGCGAGCGAAAAGAGCGCCGCGGCATTGCGGGTGATTGCGAAGATCCAGCCGGCCGCGAATCCGCCGAAGAAGCCGTAGAGCAGGCCGAGGAGAGCGCCCCGGGGACTGGCCTCGTAGCCCGGCAGGTATTGGCCGAGAAGCCGGAGATTGTGGCCCACGGCGTGCCCTCCCTTGAGCACCAGGAAGAGGCTTGCTGCCGGAAGGAGAAGCGCCGCGAGCGTACCGACCGCGATGCCGAAGGCGAAACGGTCGAGCTTCGCGAAGACCCGCTCGAGCGCGACCTGGAGCCGGATCTCCTCCTGGTAATCCGGGTCCGCGTTCACCCCCCAGACGTCGTTCTCCTCGCCGAAGGCCACGTTCCGGATCGCCAGCATTCCGGTCAGCATGGCGTGGTCCTGGTTGTCGTACCGGTGCAGGCCGTTGCGGCCGATCGTCTGCAGGTTCTCGAACCCGGCCAGGAATTGCTTCAGCGCATCGAGGTGCTGCCGGTACACGCTGTCGTAGATCGGATAGGCCTTCGGTACCCGGACGACGTAACCCTCCTGGATCTCGTCGGCGCGGGCGAGGCCGATCGCCGCGACTTCCCGGGTGCCGAGCGCGACGAGCTCCTCGTCGGACGAGCACCAGAGGGCGTCCCCCTCGGTGCAGAAGTACTCGAGGCCGAGACCCGTCTTCGCCGGGTCCGGCACCATCGCCTCGCTCCAGTTCCCGTAGTTCTGAATCCGCCCGACCTTCACCGCCGGATCGTGGACGTAGATCCAGTTGTCCGGAAACAGGCCGGCGCGGCGCACGATCAGGCAGACCGTCACGAAGTCCCGGTAGGTGAGCGCGCGCGCGGCCTCGAGGACCTCGGGCGGGGCGGGGGGATCGAGCCGGCCAACGAGTTCCGTGATCGGCATGCTGGAGACGAAGTGCGTTCCCTCGACCGATTCCCGGCCGCCGTTTCGCCCCACGAAGACCCGCGAGACGCGCTTCCCGTCGTGCTCGACGGACAGCACGTCCCGGTCGAGCTCCACCGACCCTCCCGCGCGCACGACCGCGTCCCGCACCGCCTGCCACATCATCCCGGGCCCCAGGCGGGGATAGTCGAACTCTTCGATCAACGTCTTGATGGTGGTGCCGCGGCGCAGAAACATGTTGAGGACTGCGGTCTT
>Ga0068862_100006166_pt1 | contig 9980 bp, 8 predicted proteins | sample KBSSwiS52_FD_66598 | JGI IMG/M metagenome (GOLD analysis project Ga0068862, IMG submission 66598) | Switchgrass rhizosphere microbial communities from Kellogg Biological Station, Michigan, USA - KBS Switchgrass S5-2 | ecosystem: Host-associated > Plants > Roots > Rhizosphere > Soil ... | reverse complement strand
CAGCGCATCGGCGGCATCGGCGCCGACGACCTTGGCACCGGGCAGCAGTCGCGCCACCATCGCGTGGACCTGCGCCTTCTCGGCCGCGCCGACCCCCACCACCGCCTTCTTGACCAGCCGCGCGGCATATTCGCCGACGACGATCCCCGAGGACGCGGCGGCGAGCAGGACGACGCCCCGCGCCTGGCCGAGCTTCAGGGTCGACTGGGGATTGGCGTTGACGAACACCTCCTCGACCGCCGCCGCATCGGGCCGGTGGCGGGCAATGATCTCGATCAGTTCGCGGTAGAGCAGCACCAGCCGCGCCGGCAGCGGCATCGCCGTCTCGGTGCGGACATGGCCGTTGGCGATGTGCGACAGGCGGTTGCCGTCGGCGGCGATCATGCCCCAGCCGGTGGTGCCGAGGCCGGGATCAAGGCCGAGGATGATCAAGGCTCCTCCCCAGCGACGGGGAGGGCCGCGATCAACCCAGCTTCTCCATCACCTCGTCGGGCACCTCGTAATTGCCCCAGACGGTCTGGACGTCGTCGTCGTCCTCCAGCGTGTCGATCAGCTTGAAGAGCTGCACCGCCTCGCCCTCGCCGACAGTGACCATCGTCTGCGGGCGCCAAGCGAGCTTCGCGCCCTCGGCCTCGCCGAGCACCGGCTCCAGCGCCTTGGCGACCTCGTGCAGATTGGCCTGGGCCGTCCAGATCTCGTGGCCGTCCTCGCTGGAGGTCACGTCCTCGGCACCCGCCTCCAGCGCCGCCTCGAACACCTTCTCGGCATCGCCGGCCGAGGCCGGATAGGTGATCAGGCCGAGCCGGTCGAAGCCATGGCTGACTGATCCGCCCGCACCGAGATTGCCGCCGTTCTTGGAGACCGCGGTGCGGACGTTGGTGGCGGTGCGGTTGCGATTGTCGGTCAGCGATTCGATGATCAGCGACACGCCGCCGGGGCCGAAGCCCTCGTAGCGGACCTCCTCGTAATTCTCGGCATCGCCGCGGCTGGCCTTGTCGATCGACCGCTGGATGTTGTCCTTCGGCATCGACATCGCCTTGGCGGCGTTGACTGCGGCGCGCAGGCGCGGGTTCATGTCGGGATCGGGCGTGCCCATCTTGGCCGCGACGGTGATTTCGCGGCTGAGCTTCGAAAACGCCGCCGACCGCTTCTTATCCTGCGCACCCTTGCGGTGCATGATGTTCTTGAACTTGGAATGGCCTGCCATGATCCGACCCTAACCGTGCGGGCGACGCTCCTGCCCGCGCCGCCCTTCTCCACCCTGCGGTAGAAGACCCCATAGCCCGAACACAAGCGGGCAGGCAGGGGTCAGTTCAGACCCAGCGCCGCCTTGTACGTCTCCAGCAGGGCCTCGGCCTCATCGCGGGCGTTCTTCTCCATCTTGCGGAGGCGGACGATGGTGCGCATCGTCTTGGCGTCGTAGCCCTGCGACTTGGCTTCCAGATAGACGTCCTTGATGTCGTCGGCGATGCCCTTCTTCTCTTCCTCGAGCCGCTCGATGCGTTCGATGAAAAGGCGCAGCTGGTCGGCCGCAACGTTGCCGTCGCTCATGAATCGGGTTCCCGGAAAAGTTGAGGCAGGCGTCTAGGGGAGGAGCGCGGCCGGCTCAAGACCCGGCGAACGGCGTCCAGGCCGGGCGCGACTCGTTCCGTTTCAGGCTGGCCTCCATCCGCGCGATCTGATCCGCGCCGGCCTCGGGCTGGCCCTTCTTCCAGTCCTTGTAGGGCATCCCGTAGACGATCGCGCGGGCATCGTCGCGGCTGATCGGCCGGCCATCGGCGGCGGCGGCCTCCTCGATCCATTCCGACAGGCAGTTCCGGCAGAAGCCGGCGAGGCCCATCAGGTCAATGTTCGCAGCATCCTGGCGGTGGTCGAGATGGGCGATCAGGCGGCGAAAGGCGTCGGCCGCGATCCGATCGTCCAGCACTGGCAGATTGTCCGGGGCACTCATTTTCTTCTCCACGGTTGAACTGTCGCAGGACGCGGCTAGACGGGCCGCCTCCGGTTTACCAGACGAGGAGCCGCCGTGCCCAGTTCGATCGCCCCCCGCACGCGCAAGGTCCGGGTGCTTGCCACGCTCGGCCCGGCCAGCCGCTCGGCCGAGATGATCCGCAAGCTGATGCTGGCCGGCGCCGACGCCTTCCGCATCAACATGAGCCACGGTGCCCATGCCGACCATGCCGAGGCGATCGCCACGATCCGTTCGCTCGAGAAGGATGTCGGCCGCCCGACCACCATCCTCGCCGACCTGCAGGGACCCAAGCTGCGCGTCGGCCGCTTCGCCGACGGCCGGGTGGTGCTGGAGACGGGCGCGACCTTCGTGCTCGATCGCGACGCGACGCCCGGCGACGCCACCCGTGTCGAGCTGCCCCATCCCGAGATCTTCCGCGCCCTGCTGCCGGGCGCGCGCCTGCTCCTCGACGACGGCAAGCTGGTGCTGCGCGTCGCGGAGGTCGAGCCGGCCCGCGTCGTGACCCGCGTCGAGGTCGGCGGGGCGCTCTCCAACAACAAGGGCCTCAACGTGCCCGACGTGGTGGTGCCGATGGCGGCGCTGACCGCCAAGGATCGCCGCGACCTCGCCTTCGCGTTGGAACACGGGGCGGACTGGATTGCGCTCTCCTTCGTGCAGCGGCCCGAGGACGTCGCCGAGGCGCGCAGCCTGATCGGCGGCAAGGCCGCGCTCCTCGCCAAGATCGAGAAGCCGGCCGCCATCGAGCGGCTGGACGAGATCCTCGAGCTCGCCGACGCGGTAATGGTCGCGCGCGGCGATCTCGGCGTCGAGGTTCCGCCGGAGCGTGTGCCGCCGCTGCAGAAGATGATCGTCGAGCGGGCGCGGCGGATGGGCCGGCCGGTCGTCGTCGCGACGCAGATGCTCGAATCGATGATCACCGCGCCGACGCCGACCCGTGCCGAAGTCTCCGATGTCGCCACCGCGGTCTATGACGGCGCCGATGCGATCATGCTCTCCGCCGAATCGGCGGCGGGCGCCTGGCCGGCCGAATCGGTCGGCATGATGGATCGCATCGCGACCTCGGTGGAGCGTGACCCGGCGCATGGCGACCGCGTCCACTTCACCAAGACGATTCCCGACGCGACCACTGCCGACGCACTCGCGGAATCGGCCGACCGCATCGCACGGACCATCTCGGCGGCGGCGATCGTGTGCTTCACCCTTTCCGGCTCGACCGCGCGCCGCATCGCGCGCGAGCGGCCTTCGGTCCCGCTCCTCGTGCTGACCCCCAAGCTTTCGACCGCGCGCCGGCTCGGCCTGCTGTGGGGCGCGCACGCGGTGAACACACGCGACGTCGGCAGCTTCGAGGAGATGGTCGCCAAGTCGAAGCGGATGGCGCTGCGCACCGGCGTCGCCAAGGGCGGCGACCGGCTGATCATCATGGCCGGCGTGCCCTTCGGCGTGCCCGGATCGACCAACGTCATCCACGTCGTCCGCCTGACCGGCGACGAGCTGAAGACGCACAAGGGGTAACCTGCTCCCCCTCCCGTTTGCGGGACGGGAGACATATGCCCGAACACGAAAAGGCCCCGGCTTTCGCCGAGGCCCTTCGTACCGTCAGGCTGGCGCGGGCGTTAGCCCTGGCGCGCCTTGAAGCGGCGGTTGGTCTTGTTGATCACATAGGTGCGGCCGCGGCGACGGATCACGCGGTTGTCGCGATGCCGGTCCTTGAGCGACTTGAGCGAGTTGCGAATCTTCATGGCCGGAACGCCTGCCCTGTTCTAAGCTTGTCGTGAAAGGAAGCGGTCCCGTATGCGCGGGCAGCGGCCGAGTCAAGCCGGAGCCGGCGAGGTCCCACGGAACGCGCGATGCTGAAGTTGTTCAACCGATCCTCCGGCGCAACCCTCCCCGAAGGCCGCCGCGTCTATGCGATCGGCGACATTCACGGCCGCCGCGACCTCCTGTTCGCGCTCTGCCGCAAGATCACCCGCGATAATCGGGTTCGCGGCCCGGTCGGCCAGACCGACATCATCCTGCTCGGCGACCTGATCGATCGCGGCCCCGAATCGGCCGGCGTGCTGCGCTTCGCGATGGAGAGCCAGCCGCCCTTCGGGACCATGTCGACGATCAAGGGCAATCACGAGGCGCTGTTCCTCGAAGTGGCGGCCGGCGAAACCGCTCGGCTGGCGAGCTGGCTCTATCACGGCGGGCGCGAGATGCTGGAGAGCTTCGGCATCGATTCCGGCCTGCTCGACGATCCCGAGACCAATGCCGAGGCGATCGTCGACGCCATGCACCGCGAGGTGCCGCGGGCGGTGCATGACTGGATCGCGGCGCTGCCGTTATCGATCCGGATCGGCGACTATCTGTTCGTTCATGCCGGCATCCGCCCCGGCGTGGCGATCGACGACCAGGTCGAGGACGACCTTCTGTGGATCCGCGAGGAATTCCTCGACAGCGATGTCGAACACGGCGCGACCATCGTCCACGGCCATACCGTCACGCCGGCGATCGTCGACCGCCGCAACCGGATCGGTCTGGACACCGGTGCCTATCGCAGCGATCGCCTCAGCGCGGTCGGGCTGGAGGGCGACGAACGCTGGTTCCTCGACGCCGACAAAGGCGATCTGCGGCACTGAGCGGATAATCGTCGCTCAAGCGAACGCTGAGGCCTCGTTCGGCAGAAGCGCTTTTTCCAGAAACTCCTCTATCGTCCGCCTGATTGGCGGAGATGCTTCGGATTACCAGGCCTGCAGGCCGCCCCCGGAACTGTGCGATTGGTGGCAGATGGCTCCCGCCGACGTTGAGCGGCGTCGTGTCCGCGAAAGGCGGCGTTGATCGATTCCTTCCCTCTCTCTCAGGAAGGGAGATTGTTTCTCACGGTCGCTTCCGGAGCCTATCAGGGCACGAGCAATGAGAGGAGCGATCGATGGATGCAGTAACGAGTGGCAGCCCGCTGAGCGATCCGGGCAAGGAACCGGCGGCATTGCGGTCGCTGCTGGGCCGCACCAACCGCGACTGGTGGCCGAACCAGCTGTCGCTGGACATCCTGCAGCAGAACGGCCTGAGCGGCGACCCGATGGGCGCCGGGTTCGACTATGCCGCGGAGTTCAAGACGCTGGACCTCGCCGCGGTCAAGCGCGACCTCACTGCGCTGATGACTGACAGCCAGCCCTGGTGGCCGGCCGATTACGGGCATTACGGCCCGTTCTTCATCCGTATGGCCTGGCACAGCGCCGGCACCTACCGCACCGGCGATGGCCGCGGCGGCGCCTCGTCCGGCTCTCAGCGCTTCGCCCCGCTCAACAGCTGGCCGGACAATGGCAATCTCGACAAGGCGCGCCGCCTGCTCTGGCCGATCAAGCAGAAATACGGCCGCAAGCTCAGCTGGGCGGACCTGATGATCCTTGCCGGCAATGTCGCGATCGAATCGATGGGCGGCCCTGTGTTCGGCTTCGGCGGCGGTCGCGCGGACGTGTTCGAGCCCGAGAGGGACATCTATTGGGGCACCGAGGAGGAGTGGCTGGGCGCCACCCGCATCGACGAGGAGTCCGGTCGCGCACTGGAGAACCCGTTGGCGGCGATCCAGATGGGGCTGATCTACGTCAACCCGGAGGGACCGGGCGGCTGCCCGCACCCGCAGGGTTCGGCCCGCGACATGCGCGAGACCTTCGCCCGCATGGCGATGAACGACGAGGAGACCGCCGCGCTCACTGCCGGCGGCCACACCTTCGGCAAGGCGCATGGCGCCGGTGATCCGAAGCTGGTCGGCGTCGAGCCGGAGGGCGCCGATATCGCCAGCCAGGGCCTCGGCTGGGCTTCGACCCACGAAAGCGGCATGGGCGACCACACCATCACCAGCGGCATCGAAGGGTCGTGGACGCCGACGCCGATCAGCTGGGACATGTCCTATTTCGACATGCTGCTCGACCACGACTACGAGTTGGTCAGGAGCCCCGCCGGCGCGCATCAGTGGCAGCCGGTCGGCAATCCGGCGGAGACGCAGGCGCCTGGCGCGCACAGCCCAGACCGCCGCGTGCCAACGATGATGACCACCGCCGACATGGCGTTGAAGGTCGACCCGAAATATCGCGCGATCATGGAGCGGTTCCGTGCCGATCCCGCCTACTTCGCCGACGCCTTCGCACGCGCCTGGTTCAAGCTCACCCATCGCGACATGGGTCCGAAGGTCCGTTACCTCGGCCCCGACGTGCCGGCCGAGGACCTGATCTGGCAGGATCCGATCCCGGCCGGCCCGGCACTGGGCGCCGACGACGTCGCCGCGCTCAAGGCCAGGATCGCCGATGCGGGGCTAAGCGTGGCCGAGCGCGTCAAGACGGCCTGGGCTTCGGCCTCAACCTTCCGCGGATCGGACAAGCGCGGCGGGGCCAATGGCGCGCGGATCCGGCTGGCGCCGCAGAAGGACTGGGCGGTCAACGAGCCTGATGCGCTCGCCAGGGTGCTGGCGGTGTACGAGGGCATCCAGGCCGGGTTCGGCGGGGCGGCGAAGGTCAGTATCGCCGACCTGATCGTGCTGGGCGGCAATCTTGGCGTCGAGCAGGCGGCGAAGGCGGCCGGCCATGACGTCGCTGTCCCGTTCACCCCCGGCCGCGGCGACGCCGCCGAGGACTGGACCGATGCGGCGAGCTTCGAGCCGCTCGAGCCCAAGGCGGACGGGTTCCGCAACTATCTGTCGGTGCGCTTCAGCGTGCCGACAGAGGAGCTGCTGATCGACCGCGCCCAGCTGCTGGGGTTGAGCGCGCCGGAGATGGCGGTGCTGGTCGGCGGCCTGCGGGTGATCGGCGGCAATCACGGCGGGTCGCCCCACGGCGTGCTCACCGACCGGCCGGGCCAGCTCAGCAACGACTTCTTCGTCAACCTCCTCGACATGGGCACGGCGTGGAAGCAGATCGATGACGAGGGCGACGAGACCTACGCCGGCAGCGATCGCGCGACCGGCGCACAGAAGTGGACCGCAACCCGCACCGACCTGGTCTTCGGGTCCAATTCCCAGCTTCGCGCGATCTCGGAGGTCTATGCGGCAAGCGATGCCGGCGAGAAGTTCGTCGCCGACTTCGTCGCCGCCTGGGTCAAGGTGATGAACGCCGACCGCTTCGATCAGGTCGCCTGAACCACCGGCCTCGCCCTTTCGCGACAAGGGCGGGGCCGGTCTCCGGGCCGCATAGAAAACTTCAACGACACGGATCGAGCGCAGCAAAGCAAATGCGCTTGCCTCGCAATAGCATGATCAGTAAGGCCGCCTCGTTTCAATCGGGGGCCTGTCATGACTTTGCTTGGGCGATTGCTGATCACCGGCGCAATGGCGTCGGTCCTGGCGGCACCAGCCTCTGCCGCGGAGTCGGAGACCGGTGGCGATGACGCCGCGGCCCGCAATGAAATCATCGTCACTGCCGCGAAATCGAAGCAGGCCCGGCTTAACGAAAGTGCCTCGGCGACCGGCCTCGATCTGTCGCTGCGCGAGACGCCGCAATCGATTACGGTCATCGATCGCCAGCGGATTGACGATTTCGCGCTGACGAACGTCAACGACCTCCTTGAACAGACCATCGGCGTCACTGTCCACCGCAACGAGACCGATCGCACCGACTTCACCGCGCGCGGCTTCGCCATCACCAACCTTCAGGTCGACGGCATCGGTCTGCCGCTGCTCTCGGCGATCGACGGAGATCTCGACACGATCCTCTACGAGCGCGTCGAAGTCATACGCGGCGCGAACGCGATCATGACCGGTGTCGGCAATCCCTCGGCAACGATCAACTATCTACGCAAGCGCCCGACCACGACCTTCCAGGCGAATGCCTCGGCCTATGCCGGATCCTTCGACCAGTGGCGAGCGGAGGGCGATGTCTCCGGACCGGTCGACAGCGCTGGTGCGCTCCGCATCCGCGTCATCGGCGCGCATGAGGAGCGGAATTCCTACCTCGATTACAACAAGGTCAACCGCGACGTCGTCGCGGGTCTGGTCGCCTGGGACGTCACGCCGGTGCTGACCGCGACGATCGGCTATTCGCGCCAGGATAATCGCGCCGACGGCATCCTGTGGGGTGCCCTGCCGCTGGTTTACAGCGACGGCAGCCGCATCGCCTATCCGCGCTCCGCCTCGACCTCGGCGCCATGGACCTATGCCAACGTCCTCAACCAGAGCGCATTCGGCGAGCTGGCCTGGCGGATCAGCGGCGACTGGTCGGTGCGCGGCGTGTTCACCTACAACGACATGAAATCGCGCGCGCGCCGGATCTACGCCGGCGGGACGCCCAACCCCGACACCGGTATCGGCGTGACCGGCAGCACCGGCGACTACCCAACGCGGAACAGGCAATATCTGGTCGACGGCTATGCCTCGGGCAGCGTCGAGCTCTTCGGCCGCCGGCACCAGATCGCGCTGGGCATCTCGAACGGCTGGCTGCGCCAGACCGAGTACGAGGCGTTCTCGGACACCGCGTTCGACTATGGCGATATCCGCCAGCTCGCATCCTACACGCCGGCGGAGCCGAGCTTCCCCGAAGCCGAGTTGCAGGGGCGCGAGCATGATCGCCTGACCCGCGCCTACGGCGCGATCCACCTCGACTTCACCGACCGGCTGAAGGGCGTCGCCGGCGTCTCGGCGGTGTGGCTGAAGACAACCGGCTTCTCCTACGGCTCCGACCTCGCCCGCAAGGACAACAAGGTCAGCCCCTATGCCGGCCTTTTATTTGACCTCACCCGGCATCTGACCATCTATGCCAGCTATACCGACATCTATGCGCCGCAGAGTCAGGTCGATTTTGACAAGCGCCGCCTGAACCCGGCGAAGGGCACTGCGATCGAGGGCGGCATCAAGGGAAGCTGGCTCGACGGGCGGCTCTACGCCACCGCAGCCTTGTTCAAGGCGAAGCAGCGCGGCCTCGCAAATTATGTCGGCACGTTCGATGGTACGAACGGCCCGCTGGGCGTCGACTATTACGAAGGGCTGGACACGCGGTCGAAGGGCATCGAGGTCGAAGTCTCCGGACGGGTGACCGACCGCTGGCTGCTGAGCGGCGGGTTCACTCACATCAAGGTCCATGATGACCAGGGCGCGCCGGCGCAGACCTTCATCCCACGCGATTCGGTCAAGCTTGCCGCCACCTACGAGGTGCCAGAATGGCGCGACCTGAAGCTGGGCGCGCAGTTCCGCTACCAGAGTGCGGTCAGCGCGACGGACGACACCGGCGGCCTGGCGATCCGACAGAAAGGCTATGCGGTGCTCGACCTGCTGGCCGGGTTCAAGCTGCTCGACCACCTCCACGCCAGCGTCAACATACGCAATGTGACCAATCGCAAATATCTGAATTCGCTGGAATGGGGCCAGGCTTTTTATGCCGCCCCACGCAGCGCGATCGGAACGATCCGCTTCGACTACTGAGCGGCGCGGACAAGGTGGGCGTGGCACTTCCACCGCAAGCGATCAGGCGCCGAGCCGGAAGACGCCCTCGATAATCGTCGTGCAGGCGCCCCCCAGGATCACCCGCTCGCCCTGGATGCGGCAGGCGACATGGCCGCCACGGGCCGAAGCCTGGAAGGCGCCGAATGCCGGCCGGCCGAGTCGCTCGGCCCAATAGGGGGCGACGACCGCATGCGCAGAGCCGGTGACCGGATCCTCGTCGATCCCCGCACCCGGCGCGAAGGCGCGGCTGACGACGTCGGTCGCATCGCCGGGCGCGGTGGCGATGAAGAGGATGTCACCAAGCCGGCCCAACGCGCGGAGATCGGGGGCCAGCGCGCGGATGGCGGCCTCGTTCTCATAGACGACCACCGCATATCCGCCGTCGCGCCACAGGGTCGCGACCGCGGCGCCACCCATCAGCGTGGCGATCTCCGGCAGCGGCTGCGGAGCCGGGGCCAGGGCCGGCAGGTCAAGCTCGTAGCCGCTGCCGGCGTGGCGCACTTCGAGAATGCCGGCCCGGCGGGTGCGGAAACGGACCCGATCGCGTGCTGGATCGTCGGCGAGCAGGACATGGCCGCTGGCGAGCGTGGCGTGGCCGCACAG
>Ga0068862_100006160_pt1 | contig 9986 bp, 24 predicted proteins | sample KBSSwiS52_FD_66598 | JGI IMG/M metagenome (GOLD analysis project Ga0068862, IMG submission 66598) | Switchgrass rhizosphere microbial communities from Kellogg Biological Station, Michigan, USA - KBS Switchgrass S5-2 | ecosystem: Host-associated > Plants > Roots > Rhizosphere > Soil ... | reverse complement strand
CGGACCTGACCCGGCGGTACCAGGTGATCGCGTTGCGTATCGCGCTGATCCACGCCCTGGCCGACCGTTCGTCCACGGTGGCGACGATCCACCTGGACCGGGCACTGGCCCTGACGGAGTACGCGCGACAGGGCATCGGCTGGGTCTTCGGTGACACGATCGGGGACGCCTACGCGAACCTGCTGTACCGGCAGCTCGTGGAGGAAGGGGAGCTTACACAGAGCCGGATCACCCGTGGCGTTATCCGCGACCCGATTAAGCGGCAGGCAGCCGTGGACGAGCTGCTGCGGATCGGCAAAGCGGAGATCGTGACCGTATCCGGGACGGGTGGGAGGGCTCGCAAGTTGCTGCGACCCACTCCCGGATCACATGCTTTTTTCCCTTTTTTCCACGTTCCAACAACTGAGGGGTCCGAAGACGTGGAAAGAGTGGAACTAATGGAAAAAAGCGTTCAAACAGGTTGGACAGAAGCGGGAATAAAGCAGGAAGAAAGGTGGAAAAAAGGGTCCGACAACCCACCACTAACGGACGAGAGCGTTACTAGTAACGGAGCAAGTGTTACCTGCCACTTCTACGTTGAGCATCAGACCCAGCACCGCTGGAACGGGTCGCGGTGGGTCTGTTCTACCTGTGACCCGGACCCGGAGGCTGGCTGACATGGGACTGGTTCTAGGCGTTCACATGGTCTGCCCCGACTGCGAAGGAACGGGCAAGAGAACTGCGATGTCGGGCGAAGCGCAGCGGATGCGATCAGCACAGCTGCGACAGGCGAAGCGGGACGGGATGCCGCCTCCCCCGCTCGTCAAAGAGGACTGCTTGACGTGCTGACAACGCGGCTACATCGACCGACCGAAGGGCACCTGATGCCTAGTTTCAAAGCCGAGCTGAACGCCCGCCTGGAGGCCAAGAAGCAGGGTGAGGCTGTCGGACCCCCGCCCCTGTCGATCGTCATCAGCCCCGGCCCTAGGAACGCCCACACGGACCCGGAAACGGGACTGCGGTTCTATACGTGGCAGGGCCGGGAGCTGCCGTCAGTGACGACGATCCGGCGAATGGCCGGCATACCCCACAACCTCGCTACGTGGCAGGTGTCGCAGGTGATCCTGCGGGCCGTTACCGAGTTCGACACCCTGCAGGCGATGCTGTCCCGGGACAAGCGGCCCCGGGAACGGAAACTGGAGACGAACAGGCTTGACGAAGCCGGAAAATGGCTTAGGCTGGCAGCTACCGAGGAACGTGACGCTGCCTCATTACTCGGTACGGCCGTACATGACGCTGCAGCTCAGGGGATCGATCCCGGTTCGGTTCCCCCTGAAGTACGGCCCCGACTCCTCCAGTACCGACACTGGTTGTCGGTAGCCCGTCCCCGGATCGTCGGTACCGAGTTCCAGGTATTCAACCTGACGGTCGGCTATGCCGGAACCGTGGACCTGCTGTGCCAGTTCAGCGACGGCAGCTACTGGATCATCGATCTGAAGACTGGCCGTTCCACCTTCCCCGAGCATCTGCTCCAGGTACTGATGTACATGATGGGGGAGTTTGTCGGGTCCGACGACGTGATCGATGACGAGCTGACCGGGATACTGCGACAGGTAGCCGGCGTCGGTGTCCTGCACCTTGCGGACGATCATTGGGAGTTCAAGCGGCTGGACGCGACAGCGGATGCCTGGAGGGCAAGTCGCGGCCTGCTGGCGTTCGCGACGTGGATGCACGACCATCCGAGGATCGACACCGTGACGCTAGGCAGCCGGACGGGTTCCGCTGATCTATGAACGGGCTGGTAAGGGCCATTGACGAGGGACGCGCTGTCCGTTGGCTGCTATTGCATGGACATCCGCGCCGGGCGTGGCATCTGTGGAAGTTCCGATCGCGTATTGACAAACGTCCTACGAAAGCGTAGAGTCACAGCATGAACCGACAACCCCTCTCCTGCAATCGGTGTGGATGCCTAGCGGTTCGCTGGATGCAGACCCGCGCTGGCAAGTGGTACTTGGCTAATCGGGACTTCGAACCCACGAACCCGGCCTATGCCGCGGCTACGGCAAAGGTTCCACACAAGTGCGCGAACCACCACCGGCATTCGATCGAGTCTGAGCAGCATTTGGCCAACTACTACGCAGCCCAGGGGATCGCATGACACTGAACGAAGCAGCCGCGAAGCTGGGGCTGACACCCGATACCCTGCGCCAGCAGATACACGCGGGCCGGCTGAAGGCCCGGAAGCTGGGTCCGCGGTTGTGGTGGGTAACAGAGTCCGAAGTCGAGCGGTACCGGCGAGACAGTAGAAGGGGACAGGGAACGAAATGACGGCTCCCAATGCACTCATCGCGTTGTTGCTAGATCGGCTGGACGAGTACACGTCGGGCGACCCGGCAGACGATACCGTCGTGTATGACCGGCTGCAGCTGGCGCAGGAGTTGGCTGGCGAACTGTGGGACTGGTTCGTACTTGGCGACTTTGACTCCATGCCAGAGCCGAAGGAATGACCCGTATCCTGGCGATCGATCCCGGGTACGAGCAGTCGGCCGTGGTGCGGCTGGACGGTGGCCGGGTGACGTTCGCAGAGACGAGCCCCAACGAGACGGTCGTAGAAAGTCTGTCCATCGGCGTGTTCAGCAAGTCGGCTGATGTGTTCCTAGTCGAGCAGATCGCCAGCTACGGGATGCCGGTAGGCCGGGAGGTCTTCGAAACCGTCCATTGGGCCGGCAGGTTCTATCAGGCGATTGATGAGACGATGCCGCGGTTCCTGAATGGCGATAGCCCGTTCCTTGCCCGCCTCCCCCGAAAGACTGTCGTCACCCAGATTTGCGGATCAGCTCGGGCCAAGGACGCCAACGTGCGGCAGGCACTGATAGACCGGTACGGCGGATCGAAGGCCGAGGCCGTAGGGACGAAAGCCAAGCCCGGGCCGCTGTACGGCGTCCACGGCGACCAGTGGGCAGCCCTAGCGCTGGCAGTGGCATGGGCAGAAGGGGCACGCTGATGCAGGACCTGGACTACCTCTACGCCCATCACGCCGTCGGCCTCTGCCCCGAGGAACGGTGCGTGGCCGCTCGGGCCAACCTCGCGGCGCTGGTGGAGGCGGCCGAAGCGACCATTGACTTCTGGGAAACCGAGGATGAGGTACTGAAACTGCACATCGATAACCTAAGTGCCGCCCTCCAGCGCCGCGTAGCCTCGCGGGAAGGGAGCGGGACGTGACGCCGCGCGAGAAGGCAGCGGAGGCCGCTGGGTTCCCGCATGACATCACCTTCGGGGAGCTACGAGAGGAACTGACGCGGGCGTGGGCCATCGTGGACAAGCAGTCGAAGCAACTGGAGCGCCCCGGCTACCTCCTCGTCTCGGAGGCCGAACTGGCGACGGCGCTGGACGATGGGCTGAACGCGATGGATGACGAGTGGGTCGTCAGCGAGCTTGCCGCCGCCATCTTCGCCGCCCTCGTGGCCGCACAGGAGAAGGGAGAGACGGGATCGTGACGACCGTCTACGTCAACGAATACGAGCCGTGGTACGGCGTGCTGGTATCCGATGCAACATCCGTTGAGGAAGCCCGTAAGGCAGCCGAACTAGAGGCCGGGTCGGAATTGCCGATGCGGTATCTCGGCGTCCGCACGGAGCCGATCATCAAGGACAACGGCGCACCGGGACGCCGCCGCCGCTTCCACGTTTTCACGGACGAACCGGCATGACCGCTGACACCCCCGACCCCCGCCCGTTCTCCGAGGAAGGCTGGCCGGAAGGCAGCCGCCGAGACGAGTGGAACGATTGGCCCGACCCCCGCCCGGTATGCGCCGAGTGCGAGGAATGGCGCAAGTCTTACAACGCCGCTGTGGCCAACGGTCACGGCATCGCCGCCAGATCGTACGACCGGCGCATCGCAGCCCACGAGCGAGCGCACCGCCCGGTGTCGCCGCCCTCGGAGTTGACGGCGGAGGAGGCACGCAAGCGGCTGCTGCTGGCGTGGTTTCAGGCGCACCCGAATCAACCGATGCCCGAAGGCGTGAAGCAGTTTGACCGACTCCTCGACAGCCTGTGCCCTGCCGCCCCACAGGCCGACGCTAACCTGGAGGGCTATTGGAAGCGGGCGTATTGGGAGATCGTGCCGAAGTTACAGGCTGCTCTAGACGCCGCCCCACGGGCCGACGCGGGGACGCTGCGAGAGGCGCTGAAGGAAACGGCCGAAGCGTTCCACGCGGTCGGCTGGCACGACCGGATCGTGTTCGGCCACCGGGCGTACTCGTTCGAAGAGTGCGTGATGGAACGGTGCACGCAGAACCGTACCGCCCTCGCCGCCTCACGGGCCGACGCGGCAGGGAGGGACTTGGATGAGGGTAACTGGCAGCCGGGCTATAGCGAGGAGTTCAAGCGCGGCTTTATGACGGCGATACAGGAAGGGCTGGACCCGCAGACCTTGGCGATGGCAATGGACATTGCCGCTGAAATCCCGATCTTCGATACCGGCCTGACTCGTGCCGATGTCGTGGTCCGTGAGTACAAACGTCTGGCCGAGACACCGTGACTACGGCCTCATCACCCGCCACGGCAGGGAGGGAGCGTGGATGAGCGAGCGGGAGTTCTGGCCCACACCGCGAGCGGGGGACGGGATGTCGCATCCACTCCGGAAGCCCGCGAACATCAAGGGGAACGGTCGCGGTCGGCTGGAGGACGTGGTCGCCCTACGTTCGGCAGCCTCTTTGCCGGCATCGGCGGGATCGACCTCGGCCTCGAACGGGCCGGTTAGGTCCCTCGGAAACGCGGTCGTCCCGCAGGTCGTCGAAGTCCTCGGCCGGCGGCTGATGGACGCCATGCCGTGACACCCTGTCAGACCTTCATCGCCTACCGCCTCCCGGATGACCTCGGCCCCTGCTGGTCGTACATCCTGACGCAGGGCCAGATGTTCACCTTGGGCCTAGCCACGGCAGCCGGCATCGGGTGTCTGCTGCTTGTCACGCTGATGGCGCTAAGGGCCGTGGTACTGTCCACGAATGGACGGGGCCAGCGTTGATTGAGCTACGCCGAGGTAGTCCAGGCGATCTTCGGACCCCTCGGCGCACTGGCCCTTGCCCTGCTGGGCCTCTATATCCTCGGGCGTATCCTGTTGGTACTGTGGCGCGAACACCTGAAAGCCGATGACGAGGACCGGGCGCAGCGTGACCGGGCCGAGGCTCGCGAAGCCGAGACGAAGGAACTGCTGCGGCAGTCCTTGTCCAACAACGCCGACAGCATCACGTCCTGGAACCGGCGCAACGAGCTGGACGCCAACCGGCAGCGGCGGGCGGATGGCAACCGACAGGGCCACATATGAACTGGCGTCGGGTAGCTGAAACGATGCGACTCCGAAAAGCCGTCCAGCTCATGGACGAGCGAGAGGACCATGCCCACGTTGCCGAGCAGCGGGACGCGGAGCTGGACGAGTTGCGAACCAAGACCCAGGAACAGACAGCGGTGGTTCGGGAGATCAGCCGGCAGGCGGCTCTAGGTTCCTATTCCCGCGTACGGGTGCCGCGCTGATGGGGCTGGAGGAGTTCGCGAAGATCATCATCGGTGCAGCTGCGATCCAGTGGCCGATCACCGCGTACACCGCGTTCCAGGCATACCGGAACAAGGAAACGGCACTGACGTTCACGCTCGGTGTCTTCGTTATGTGCTCGTTCATCATGTCCCTTGGCGCGTTCCTGTCGATCGTGTACCTTCAGGGCATCGGATTGCCGCCGGGGACAGGGGCCGTGATCCTCGTTGCCATCTTCCTTACCGTGTCGATCATCCAGCCGGTGTGGTTCGTGGGCGTGTACTTCGGCCGGTTCAAGTAGGTGGACAGTCTCGCCGCGGTCCTGACCGCGCTCGGCGTGCTGGTTGCAGCCATCGGCAGCGTGTCCGCCGTTATCGTCGGCTATCTGAACCGGCGAGCCATGACGGCAGCCAAGGACAAGGCATCCGACGCCGCTGCTGCCGCGTTGATCGCCAAGACAGCAGCCGAGGACAGCAAGCGGGAGATCATTGCCACAAAGGATGGTGTATTCGAACTCGGCAAGCAGATCGACGGTCGCCTGTCGCAGCTGCTGGAACTGACCCGAGAGTCCGCGCTGGCGGAGGGCCGGTTAGAGGGTCCGGTTCCTTCAGCCAAGCGGGCTAGGCCGTGAGCCCCAGGCTGAACGCCATCGCCACCTACCGCCGCAACTACATGCGGTTGATCCGTGAGTCGGTGTCGTTCCCCGACGACTCCGAGGACAGTCTCCGGTACTTGACAGCGGCTACCATTGCGTATACTGCCCTCCAAGCCGAGGTCAGGCTGAGCATCGGCAAGAGGAAGCACCCGTGAAGTACGTACGCATCGTCTCGTGGCACGTCGTGTGGATCGACCGCAGTCTCGGGAGAGCGATCCTTACCCGCTGCGGCCGTTACGTCCCGGAAGGCGAAATCGAGAAACAGCTGCCGCTAGGCGAGAAGTCCTGCGAGACGTGTCTCCGACTGGCGGCCACCGATGGTTGACATCTTCATCAAGCAACTCGACGGCTGTACGTACGTACCGGGCGGCAGCAACTGCAACTGCGCCGCCGAGGCCATGTGGCTGTACCGCTCCACTGCGGGCAAGATCCACATGACGAGTTGCCAGGTACGGCAGAAGACCGGCGACCGTTCCGGCGGTACCAACCTCGGCCAGATGGAACAGGTAAGCGTCTCGCTCGGCGTCACGGGAGGCCGGCGGTACCAGCCGATCCAGTGGACGACGCTGGAAAGCCTCATCCGGACCGGCCGCTACGGCGTGAACCTGAGCATCCACTATTCGGTCATCGCCCCGACCAAGTACGACTGCTTCGACAACGGGTTCTTCGGCAACCATGCCTATTACGTCTCGGGAATGGGCACGGTTGCCGGTACCTTCCGGGTAGCCGATCCCGGAGCAGACGGCCGGCGATCAGGTATTCCAAGCGGGTACCAGGACATCCCGATCAGCCTTGTTCGCACCGCGGCCGGCAAGCTGAACCTTGCCGCGTCGGGGTATCGGGCTCTGGGCTCAGGGCTGGCCTACGCCTACATCACCCCGCCCGATCCGCTGCCGGCCGTCAACCACGAGAAGGCGACCGTCATCAGGGCAACGCCGCTCTGGAACGACGAAACGAAGAAGTGGGTCTACAACGGCCCCAACGCCATTCCGATCGGAACGAAGCTGGAGGTCCGTGGCCGCCAGTTCATCAAGGGCGATGTTGCGACTTACCCCGTTACCTGCGGTACCTACGCCTGCAACTATCCGGGGTATTACGTCCCGGTCAAGGCCGTGAAGCTTGGAGGAAATGTCTGATGACGGAGCAGGACGACCCCACACCGCCCACGGATGACGAGGCGAACGACACCGATGATCTGCCCGAGCCAACCGAGGCCCAGGGCGAAGATGTGGAGACGGACGACATCCAAGACAACGGAGAACAGTCGTGATCTTCGGACGACCCACGAACCTATGGTTGGGCGTGACTACGGCGATCGTGTCGGGCCTCACCTTTATCCTGCTCACCGCCGGGGTTGACCCAAGCGTGGTGGCCGGTACCGGGGCTGCCCTGACGGGCCTTCTCGGTGCGGTCATCGCGCTTGTGGCCTACCAGCCGCCGACCCTCTCCGCTGGCGACACCTACACGATCCAGACCCCCAAGGGCCAGCCGAACTACGAAGCCACCGTGGCACCGCCTCCGCAGCCCACCCAGCCGACACCGGAGCCGGCGGCTTGACGGCCGTACTCGTTGCCGCCGTAGTCGTGTCCGGTGTGGCCTCGTGGATGCCGGAGAAGTACGGAGACGACTATCTGGCGCTCCCACAAGGCCCGGGACACACCGTCACGATCTGCGCCAAACGGTGTCTGACGATGACCTCCAACGACGCTGGACCGGATAAGGCGATGCAACGCAAGGGCCGTGTCGCAGACATCGGGGTGAAGGCGTGGGAACATATCTGTGGCCTGCCCCGATCGGCTGGACTGTGCCCAGTCACCATCAGCTACGGGGCAGGACCGAAACCCACTCCCCCACCGACCGATACCGTTACGTGGCGACCTGTCCCCGGGCTAGTCCCGGTGTGAACGGCCACGGATTGATGAGGGAGCCGGCCACGCAGCAGTCGTTCGTGGGGCAGACGGCTCCCTCATTACGCCCAAGCGCCGAACGTGCCCTGTTGGCCTACGCCCGAACAGGCGATCGCCGATCGGCAGCTGCCAGCCTCGGTCTCAGTCTCGGTGTGTTCAACAACGCGCTATCCAAGGCGTTCGAACAGCTCGGCGTCACGACTGCCATCGACGCGTTCCGGGCCATCGGGTGGCTAAGGGTTCCCCGGTGAAGCCTTGGAAGCCCTGATCTTGTCCGACGCCCTAGATACGAACGGCCAGAACGCCCGTTATGCACGGGCCAGCCGGCGCTGGGGGAAAGACCCCGACATCCTGAAGGCCCTTGTCCTCGGCAGCACCGATCCGGCGGGCGTCGTTGCCCGCTTCCAGGTAGCCGCCAATAAGCTAGGCGGGCTCCGGATCAGGGCAGCCCACAAACAGCCGTACGAGTACATGCAGTACCCGGCCGATATGTTTTGGCTGCCCCACAAGGCAGCGATCAAGCCGCCGCCGGGAGCTGAAGTCGTTACCGATGCCGATGTCCGGAAACTGGCCCTGGAAGCGGATGTCATCCACCTGAACAACAGCGAACGGGCCTATGTCCGGTTCCAGATGCGGAAGCCGGCCCTGCTCCATCACCACGGGACCCTGTTTCGGGGCAATCCCCAACGGATGCTCGATATTGCCAAGCAGTTTCGGATGGTCCAGGCCGTTTCCACGATCGACCTGATGAAGGCAGCGCCGGATGTCCTGCATTGGCTCCCATCGGCCTATGACGTGGACGAGCTGCTGCGGTACGGACAGGATCACGCCAGAAAGCCTGATGGCATGGTCAGGATCGTCCAGGCACCGACGCAGCGGACCAAGGACCACGACGGCAAGGCGACGGGGCCGCTCATGCAGGCGGTGAAAGAGCTACAGGACGAGGGTCTGCCAGTAGAGCTTGTGCTTGTCGAAAACCAGACGTGGCACAAGTGCCTTTCCGAGAAATCCAAGGCCGATATCGTCTTCGACCAGCTGGCCTATGGCTACGGCTGCAACGGTATCGAGGCGTGGGCACTCGGAAAGCCGGTCATTGCCGGAGCCGATCCCGAAACGCTGAGGCTGATGGACAAGCAATGGAACCGGAAACGGCCATTCCTGACTGCTACCGAAAAGACCCTGAAGACCGTTCTCCGCAAGATGGTCAAGTCCGCAGACATGCGGGCCGAGTGGTCGGAACGAGGGCTGGCCCACGTCCGGAAGTACCATGACGAAAAACCAGCCCTTGCAAAACTTGCCGAGCTGTATACGCTAGCCATCAGCGGTTACGCTAGTAGGCGTATACCGATGAAGGGTGCTGCCCCGGTGACGTTCGTCAACCCCAGGCGCAAGCGGCTATGGTTGGAGGGGCAACCTATTCCCTTTCCCGATGGAACTCTGCGTACCGTTGATCCGTTCGTTATCCAGTTCGTCCGGAAGATCATTCACGTTCATCCCTTGTGGGGTATCGAGGAAGTGGCCTGATGCCGCTAGGGTCAGGTAGGCACCGCTATGCAGGGTTCCTGAGCAGGAGTAGGGAACGAGCTGCACAGACTGGACGTGACCCCAGGTACGGGACCAGTCGGTGGACGAATACGGCCAAGGCCGTACTTCGCAGGGACCTGTATCGCTGCTACATGAACAACTGCCCCAAGCGGGCCAGCCACGCGGACCACATCAAGCCGGTGTCAGTTGGGCTGACAGATGCCGAGTTCTACGGTATGCACAATCTCAGGGCCAGTTGTCGGTTCCACAACGTGGGGCGTGGGTGGCGGGACAGGCTGGACCGTGACGAGGCCGAGGGTGTGGCACCTGCACCACCCCGATACACCTACCAGAGACAGGCACCGTTTTTAAAACCAGCGTCGGCTATTGAT
>Ga0068862_100006158_pt1 | contig 9987 bp, 7 predicted proteins | sample KBSSwiS52_FD_66598 | JGI IMG/M metagenome (GOLD analysis project Ga0068862, IMG submission 66598) | Switchgrass rhizosphere microbial communities from Kellogg Biological Station, Michigan, USA - KBS Switchgrass S5-2 | ecosystem: Host-associated > Plants > Roots > Rhizosphere > Soil ... | reverse complement strand
TACGATCCCAGCCGCGGGGATGTGATCTTGAATCCGTTTGATCCGCGCTCCGCGCGCTGGGACCTCTTCGCCGAACTGCGCGATCCGTACGACGCCGACCAACTCGCCCGCGCCTTGATCCCCGATGCCGCCGAAGCCTCGGGGCGCGAATGGCGCGCCTACGCCCGCACCTTCCTCGCCGCCATCCTGCGACCCACCGGCTGCGCCGGGGCATTTCCGCCGAGCGCACGGACCACCCCGTCCAACACGATCCGAGGCGCCTCACCCTCGCCGAACGGATCGACTCTCGCCCAGACCGCACATTCGCCCGCCGGCTGCGCCGGAGCATTCCATCCGAGCGGGCATCCGCCCGCGCCCACCGCTAACCCGCCTTCCCTCTCGCCCCACGGATCCACGGCTGATCCGGTCGCCGAGCTGTGGCACCGCCTCGCCATCGCCACCGCGGAAGAACTCAGGCCCTTGGTGGCCAACACCCCCGCCCAACCCTTCCTGGAACCGGAGAACGCCCGCATGTTCGGATCCATCCGATCCGTCACTACCGCCGCCCTGGCCGGCCTCGAGCACATCGCCCGCCAGTCGAGTGGAGTCCCCTTCTCGATCCGCGATTTCGTGCGCGGCACCCCGTCCCCCTGCGGCGGGCACCTCTGCGGGGGGCATTTCCCGGATCGTCGATTTCTCGCTTCTTCAACCCTGCCGGCCGCAGGCCCCGGTGCAACCCTCTTCATGCCCTATGCCGCCGGCCAGATCGCGAGCCTGCGCAGTTTGATTGCGACCTGGCTGCGGCTCGCGATCTTCGAGGCCATGAACGGACCCGAAGGCGATCAGCGGCTGTGGTTTGTGATCGATGAGTTGGATGCCCTCGGGGCGATCGACGGACTGAAGGACGCGCTCGCGCGCGTGCGCAAGTTTGGGGGTCGCTGCGTGTTGGGCTTTCAGTCCATCGGCCAGGTGAGCGCGCTCTACGGACGCGGGGATGCCCAGACCCTGGTGGAGAACTGTGGCAACAGTTTAATCCTGCGCTGTTCGGCCAGCGAAGGGGGTGGCACCGCCCTCTTCGCGTCCCAGTTGATTGGCCAACGCGAAGTGCTGCGGCGCCACGTCAGTCGCACCGATGCCCGCGACGGCACGAGCGTGCTCGCCCGCCGCCGACGCTCGACCACCGAGAGCGACCAGGTGATCATCGAACTGGCCGTACTGCCGGCCGAGATCGAACAACTCCCCGACCTCGCCGGCTACGCCAAGACCGCCTCGAATGCCATCTGGCACCGAATTCACTTTCCGATGGATATCCCTCGTTAGAGCGTCGATATCACCGCCCTCGAGCGCCCTCTCGCGCGAACGTGGCGATTATCTCACCCCGTTAACGAAAATAAACTTCCGGCCGTGTTGCTTTTCAGGCTTGTGCGACCTTCGTCGATAGAGCCATGATCTGCGCCGACCAAGGACGGTATCAGCCCGCACAGCCAGAACAACGGCGCCGTCCTCAGGAATGGGAGAGCGTCAGTGGACACACCGCCAGTTCATCAGCCGCAGATATTTCGAATCCGGTGCACTCGGACTAACGCTTCTTGGAACCTGGATCCACGTAGCTGGAGCCTCGCTTTCATTCTGGCGCTCCTCCTATTAGGGCTGGGCCATCCGACCACATCAGTTGCTCAGCAGCAGGTGGAAACAATACCCGCAACCATCAAATACAACGCGCATCCTGGTGGGTGCCCGATAGGTTACGCTTTTTCTTCGCTCGCCGATGCCATCGCTTGCGTTCAGGCATACTACGCAACCTTCGATCCGGCATATAACGATTGGACCCTGACAGGTGCGATCACCTACCCATATGGGCCGGATTGGACGTGCCTGGAGACCCACTCCAATAGCGCCAACATCACCAGTCCATGCGGCGCGGAGATCGATGCCGGTGCCTTCTGCAATCCGGGGTATCAGCAATCGTCAGATCAATATCAAGTCAATAGGACCTGTACGATCACCCTCTACGAGAATGATCAAACGCAAAAGACCCCAAATTGCTGTGTCGGTAACCCCATCTTTCCGGGGAGCGGACACAAACAGCAAATTGACACGGACTATATTGGACCGGGACCCACACCGCTGACATTCCGACGAATCTACAACAGCCCGTCTCAAAGCAGGGCGCCGTGGTGGGGCAAATGGCACACGAATTTCGAGAAATATATCGTCTATTCTCAAAATTCAATGCTCGTGACACGTCCCGACCAACAGCTCCACTTTACCTGGACCGGAACTCTCTGGTCTCCGGACGCCGACGTCAACTTTGCCGGTGTCGCCCCACCTTGCAGCATGATGACACCGGATAGCACAGATGTGGAGTACTACGGCGGCAACAATTGCGGCCCGATCCTCAACCTGAAGACGGCCTCCGGGCTCGTCAAACAGACATACACTTACAGCACCTCCAGCACGCCCGTCGCCATCGCGCCGGCTGCGGGTCTGATGATCAACATCGCGGATGCCTTCGGCCACGCGCTGAATCTCACGTATGACGCGCAGAGCCGGCTGTCGACCATGACCGATCCCGGCGGAGGTCTCTACCAGTATGTCTACGACTCGGCCGGAAACCTCGCCTCTGTAACCTACCCCGACGGCACCTCACGTCAATACGTCTACAACGAGTCCGCCAACACGGCCAGCACCAATCAGCCGAACGCGTTGACCGGCATCATCGACGAAAGCGGCACTCGCTATGCCACCTTCGGGTATAACGCGGCGGGCCTGGCGGTACTCTCCTCTCACGCAGGCGGTGCGGAATCCTTCTCCGTCAGCTACGGCACTGCGCCGACTACTCACTGCGATTCCACGGTCGATGTGACCAACCGCATCAAGTCGGAGGCCTGCTCATCGGTTGCGCCCGCCGGCACCCTGGTCACAGACCCGCTGGGCACGACTCGCAATTACGGGTTCACGAGCGTTCTGGGCTCGGTCCATGCCACTGGGGTGGACATCCCGTGCAACGCACACTGCAGCGCGACCGGGAATGCTCAAACATTCGACGCCAACGGCAATCCGGCATCCATCACCGACTTCAATGGCAACCAGACAACGTACGTCTACGACCTGACGCGGAACCTCGAGACCAGCCGAACCGAAGCGGCTGGTACGGCTCGCGCGCGCACGATCACGACCACCTGGCATCCGACTTTTCGACGTCCGACGTTGGTGACCGAACCCAATCGAACGACCGGGTACACATACGATGCGGACGGCAACGTCCTCACCCAAACCGTCACCGACACCAGCGTCACTCCCCATGTCGCCCGCACCTGGACCTATACATACGACAGCTATGGCCGCGTGCTGACCGCCAACGGTCCCCGCACGGACGTGTCGGATATCACCACTTACACCTACTACACCTGCACCACCGGATACCAGTGCGGCCAACTCCAGACCGTCACCAATGCGGCCGGCCAAACGACGACGTACAACAGCTACAACGCCCACGGCCAGCCACTCACGATCACCGACCCGAATGGCATCCTGACGACCCTGACCTATGACGCCCGCCAGCGTCTCACCTCCCGGCAAACGGCGAGTGAGACCACCGCCTTCGACTACTGGCCGACGGGACTCCTCAAGAAAGTGACGTTGCCCGACGGCAGCTATCTCGCCTACACCTATGACGGCGCCCACCGGCTGACGCAGATCACCGATGCCTTGGGTAACAAAACCGTCTACACACTCGATGCAATGGGGAACCGCACGACGGAAGCCACCTACGACCCGGCGAATGCACTCCACCGCACGCATACGCGCGTATTCAACACCCTGAACCAACTCTGGAAGGACGTGAACGCCGCCGGGACCGCCGCCGTGACCACCACCTTCGGCTATGACGCACAAGGCAACCAAACCTCGATCGCCGCGCCCCTCGCCCGCAATACCACAAACACCTACGACGAGCTGAACCGCCTGAAGCAGATCACCGATCCAGCGAGCGGCCTCACGCAGTTCGGCTATGACGCCAACAACAACCTGACCTCCGTCACCGACCCCCGAAGTCTCGTGACAGCCTACGCCTATAACGGCTTCGGGGATCTCAGCACCCAAACGAGCCCCGACACCGGCACCACCTCAAACACCTACGACTCCGCCGGCAATCTCGCCACCTCAACCGACGCGCGCGGCGCCGTCAGCACCTACAGCTATGACACCCTGAATCGCGTGACCTCCGTCGCCTACAGTCAGGGCGGCACAACGGACCAAATGATCAGCTTCACCTACGACACCGGCACCAACGGCAAGGGCCATCTGACCGGCGCCTCCGATGCCAACCACAGCCTCTCCTGGAGCTATGACGCCCTCGGTCGCGTCAGCGGCAAAACCCAAACCGTCGGCAGCATCACGAAGTCGGTCGGCTACGGCTACACCAACGGCAACCTCACCACCCTCACCACGCCGTCGGGTCAGACCGTTACCTACGGCTACAACGGCAATCACCAGGTCACGAGCGTCGCGGTCAACGGCACGACCGTTCTCAACAGCGTGACCTATGAACCGCTGGGTCCGGTCAGCGGCTGGACCTGGGGCAACAGCACCACCACTACCAGAAGCTTCGACACCGACGGCAAGATCAGCCAGATTGTGAGCGCCGGCACGAAGACCTATAGCTACGATGACGCCTTCCGCATCACCGGACTCACGGACACCAGTCCCGGCGCGGCCAACTGGACCTACGGCTACGACAACCTCGATCGCCTCACCAGCGGCACCAGCCCCACGGTCGCCCGCGGCTGGACCTACGATGCCGACGGCAATCGCCTGACCGAGACGGGAACCGCGTCCTCGACCTATTCGGTCTCACCCACAAGTAACCGCATCGCGGGCATCACCGGTGCCCTCGCGAGAACCTATGCCTATGACGCTGCAGGTAACACCACCGGCTATTCCACCGTCACCGCCAGCTACAACGACGCCGGAAGAATTCAAACCCTGACCAACGGTTCGAGCACTGAGACCGCCCTCTACAACGCCCTCGGCCAACGGGTTCGAATCAGCGGCGGGGTCAACGGCACCGTCCTGTATGCTTACGACGAAGCCGGTCACCTCATGGGGGAGTACGACGGCACGGGCGCGCTGATCGAAGAAACCGTCTGGCTCGGCGACATCCCCGTCGCCACCCTGCGCCCGAACGGCGCCACCGTGACCATCTACTATGTCCACAGCGATGCGTTAAATACGCCCCGCCAGATCACTCGCCCGAGCGACAATACCCCGATGTGGACCTGGAACTCCGATCCCTTCGGCACGGACGCCGCCAACCCCAACCCGGCGGGTGCCGGCACCTTCGCCTACAACCTCCGCTTCCCCGGTCAAGTCTTTGACGGACAGGCCGGATTGCATGGGAACGGCTTTCGAGATTCTGATCCGGCAACCGGAAAATACGTCGAGAGCGATCCGATCGGTCTTCTAGGCGGGACCAATACGTATGCCTACGTCGTCGGAAATCCCAACAGCAATTCCGATTTCTTCGGGCTCGCCACTTGCAAACTGATTTTTGACGATGGCAAAGGGACACTTCATTGCGAACCTGACAGTGCCAGTCATGCTGCCGTATCCATTCCGGTCAGCTCGGGAAACAACGGCGGCGGTAGCAGCTGTAAAAATAACCATCAATGCGACTCAAAGGTAGGACGAGGGCCCATTCCAGTAGGGTGCTGGAGATGGACGAGTGGCTCTACAAGCAAACCTAACGGCCGAGTGCTGGAACCATGCGATGGATTCTCGGATGGAGGCCGAACCGATATCCGCTCGCACAGTTGTGCCAATCCGTTCGGTCCATCGAAGACGCCGCCGTTCTGCTCCGAAGGCTGTGTCACTGGAACGGTCACAGACATTCAATCACTCAACACGTTGATTGATTCAGAGCCTGGTTCAAAGCTGTGGGTGCTGCCTACGATACCCCCGGTCATCCCGTCCTTCGATAGTAGCTTGCCGGGCTACGCCACGCGCCGGTCCTCATCACCTTGGTAATCTACCTATGAGACTGATCCTCCTCCTGCTCGCCGAACTCATGCTGGGTCAAACGACCCTCGCCGCTGCTGCGAGCGGCCCAACAGAGCCGATCATGCGCACGGTGACCCCGCAACAAGTCATATCGTTCGAAAATTCTAAAGGAGCGCCCGATACGGTCAAATGGCTAATGCGGTCAGGGACCTGGCAGACATCGGTACTTCCCGGCATCAGATCGGGAGACTCGCGCTGGCTTCGAATCGCGCACTCGTTGTACACAGTCACAGACGCGGGTGCTCGTGAGGATCTCGATCAGTCTCTTGTTGCCGCTCTACTTCGAGCACCATATGAGGTACTTCCGTTACTCAAGGAGTTTTGGTGGACTGAACCTGGCACCGAATGTCGATTCGACAGCGATAGTGAGTTACCGGGCGGAGTCGAGCAGTATGTCAAACAACTGCGAATTACCTTGAATAACCGGGCACCTGGCGCCAACGCCGACCTACAGACACAGTGCCTCAAAGGTGTGGAAGCAACGATCAAGGCCCTGCATACAGGAGAGTCTCAACACTAGTCCCACTCCGGTGAATACGATGCCACCGGCACGCTGATCGAAGAAACCGTCTGGCTCGGCGACATCCCCGTCGCCACCCTGCGCCCGAACGGCGCCTCGGTCGCGATCTACTACGTCCACTCCGATCCGTTAAATACCCCCCGCCAGGTCACCCGCCCGAGCGACAATACCCCGATGTGGACCTGGAACTCGGACCCCTTCGGCACGGATGCCGCCAATCCCAATCCGACCGGAGCCGGAACGTTCGCCTACAACCTGCGGTTCCCCGGCCAGGTCTTCGACGGCCAGGCGGGGCTGCATTACAACATGGCACGCGACTTCGATCCGGCCGCCGGAAGGTATGTTGAGAGCGATCCAAAAGGCCTGCGGGCCGGGCTGAACACCTACAGTTATGTGTTTGATGCACCGACAATGCTGGGCGATCCCAGCGGGTTGGAAGCCGTGTCCTATCTGATGCACCAGACTAGCAAGGAGCTCAGTGAGCGGTGCGGAGCACCATGCAAAGGGCCAGACCGCTGGAAACATACCGTGGATGGAAGTTGCGCACTTGGGGACGCGGCATGTGCAATGGCAATGGAGGCCGCAGGACTGAAAGGGCCATTCTGGCCAAGACAGCATACCTACTCATTGTCATGCCTAGCCGGGCTAGGGTTGGGTGCAAAGTCTGCAGAGTTCATTACTATCGGAAAAAGCATCGAGGCAAGCCCTAGGATTGCGAAAGGAGTCTTTGGAGCATCCGCGGAATTCGCGGGATTTCTGGGTGACTACTTGGGACGACTGTTTGGTTGGGAAGCTACGGCAGTCATGTCATCGATGGCAGTCAACGAGTTACTAGAAAAATGCGAGTGTAAGAATGCCGAGTGAAACAGGTGGCAGCCCTGGTCCGGTGCGAGCTGGCCGGCGAGCGCGGTTGCTAGGTGCGATTGCTTTTGTCGCTCTCGGGGCAGGGTTGATTTGGCGACTCATCTGGCCCTGGACCGGTTCGCGCACCGACCTGATTTTTCTATGCATATCAGTCTCCGGGTTGATTGCGGGTTCGCTCGCACTGAGGTCTCGTTGAACTCAGCGAGCTGACCCCAGATCAACCCGCCCGAGCGACAATACCCCGATGTGGACCTGGAACTCGGACCCCTTCGGAACGGACGCCGCGAACCCGAACCCCGCGGGAGCCGGCGCCTTCACCTACAACCTGCGCTTTCCGGGCCAGCTTTTCGATGGACAGGCGGGGTTACATTCCAACTACTTCAGAGATTTCGATCCGGCAGTGGGCCGGTATGTCGAGTCAGATCTGATAGGACTGGGTGGTGGAATCAACACATATGCGTATGTCAGCGGGGAGCCGCTTACCCGGAGAGATGCAACAGGGCTGGCGCCTGGCGATTCCTTTTCCAGCCCACAGGCGGCGGCCATCGACGCGCTAAACTACATTAGTTCGAAAAAAGATCGTTGTGCCCGCGAATACGGCGGGTGGGTTTACAAGAAATGGACGCTATTCGGTGCGCCGAAGTACACATATGACGAGCCTACCGGCCTTGGGCAGACAGGTGGTGACCTAGGGCCCTTGCAGCCGGTGTTCCATGGCACGTACGCAATCTTCCATAACCATCCGATGCTTCCCGGATATGCGTACGACGAATTTTCACCTCCAGACCAGGATACCGCAGAAACCTACGGAATCCCGTCATATCTATTGACACCGACAGGCCCAATACTGCGCTACCTGCCTTATCGGAGGTTCCCGAAGGCCGGCGGCGTGACTTCCGTGGGCCAGAGCCCGTGCGGCTGCAAAAATTGAATAACACGGAGGAGATCATGCACTCTCTGCGGCATTTTGTTGTGATATGCGTCGTAATGATCGGCTCTTACGTGGGCTTCCCGAATTCTGCCGATGCTGACGAAGAAGGGCGACTACCACTAGCGCACATGTATTTCAACTCTGCGGGATTGGACAACTCTGGCCCCATCAACATCGACGCGCTGCAAGACTCCAACGGGATCTCTGAATTGAAAGTTTCCGCTTTTGGGAAGCTGAACACTGTGACGAAAGCTCAACTGGCAGTGATAGGCGGCCGCGCGTTCAATGCGATGGGCGCATCGTATTCAAGAGGCTACGCGATTACTGGAGGTAGGAGCGTGTACGTATTGCTATGTCAGGGCTTCTCATCCGGCATGGAGGTTGCTGCGATGGTGACTGTTACAGAACGCGGTGATGTTCGAGTAAAAGCGATCCAATCGAAGTCTCAATAGGATTGTAACAACTACAACTACTTCAGAGACTACGACCCAGCCATCGGACGGTATGTCGAGAGCGACCCAATGGGCCTCGATGCCGGACTCAACACGTTTGCCTATGTAACGAGCGATTCTCTGCGGTGGGCGGACCCCACCGGATTGATCAAAATCCCCGATATCCCAGGAGCCGAAGGTGAAACATCCATACACGCAAATCCCGGACCGGAGGCAACGGACTATCGAGCGGAACACGATCCACCCCATGTGCACATTGGAGCGAACGACGGACCGCGAGTGAGTACAAAGGATTTCGAGCCTCTGTCGGACGACGACGCAAAGAGGTTGACACGGAAGCAGAAGAAATTCTGTGCGTCCTTATCGGAAGAAAGCAAGGACCTCATTCGGCAGCGTCAACAGCAGATCTTCAAGTACGGCAGAATCGCACCCATAAAGGAAAGTGGTTTCATCAACCCATATACGTTCCAACGGATGACACCATGGGGATTCTTCATATGGGCGCTGACGCACAGTGATCCTGCTTATTGACCCTTGCCACGAGACAATCCTCATCCACTTGACGACGGAGCAGATCTTCCAATGAACAAGGCCGAGTTCCTGAGTCTCATGGGGTATCCACCGGAATAGATCGAATGGGAAATGTACCCTGACACGTTGTTCGAAAAGCAATTCGAGATGTACCGAGCTGGCGACGAGCGCGGAGCAGAGCGCGACCGAAACGGAGCCTTCCACTGGTGGCTCAAACAAAACCTGACAGCGGATCAGCTAGGAAAGCTAGTAGCACTCTCGTTCAAGGACCCCGATCCCATCATGGCTGACGATGTCAGGAAATACATTGCACGCCGTCCCGACCTGCCCCAGGAGGTAAGAAAACTCCTGATCAAAACGTAGGTGCTTGTCGCTCTGTGGACACGCCGTTACGTTTTGACGCGCGGAACTGCCGTCACGTTCACTTGTGAACGCTCTCTCCGGCACACCCGCACGGACTCATCGCCCAACCGCATTAATCTGTTCGATCTCACCGTCCTCCAACCGAATTACGGGCATCACCGGCGCCCTCGCCCGCACCTACGCGTATGATGCCGCCGGCAACACCACCGGCTATGCCACCGTCACCGCCGCCTACAACGACGCCGGGCGCCTCAAGACCCTGACCAACGGCTCCAGCACAGAAGTCT
>Ga0068862_100006157_pt1 | contig 9987 bp, 7 predicted proteins | sample KBSSwiS52_FD_66598 | JGI IMG/M metagenome (GOLD analysis project Ga0068862, IMG submission 66598) | Switchgrass rhizosphere microbial communities from Kellogg Biological Station, Michigan, USA - KBS Switchgrass S5-2 | ecosystem: Host-associated > Plants > Roots > Rhizosphere > Soil ... | reverse complement strand
CCTCGACAGTGTCTCGGGCAGGTTGCCACCGCGGCCTGCGCTGATCGTTCGACGACGGGGTCGATCGTACGAGATGCGCTCGGGTGAGCCCCGGCTCCGACCTCGCCGCGCGGCGGCCCGCCCCCGCGGCGGCTCGACGGCCGAGCGGCTGTCGGATAGACTCGGACGGCGAGGCTGACGTGGACGAGATCGAAGTCGTCAAAGGGGCGCCAGTGCCAGCGCTCGACAAGGTCCGGCGGATGGTCCGGGAGTATGCGGCCGGGACCGGCGTGACGCGCGCCATCGTATTCGGGTCCTTTGCGCGGGGGGATGCGGACCTTGCGAGCGACGTCGATGTCATCCTGATCGAGCCCACTTCGCGGCCCTTCCTGGAGCGCGGCCTCGCGCACCTGCCGCTATTCAGAATCGGCGTGGGGGTGGACCTCCTGGTCTACACTCCCGAGGAGTACGACCGGCTCAGGGCGGACGGGCATCCTCTCATCGAGCGCGCGGAGCGCGAAGGGATCACGGTCTATGCACGACCCGAGAGCGGAGGGACGGAGGTGGCTCGAACAGGCTGAAAACGACCTCGCCTTCGCGCGGCACGCGCTCGCGGGCGAGTTCTTCCACCAGGTCTGCTTTATCGCCCAGCAGGCCGCGGAGAAGGCTCTCAAAGCCGCGCACTTCGCCGGGGGCGCGCGAACGGTGCTCGGGCACTCCGTCGTGGGCCTTCTGGCCCGCCTTGTCGGCGAGCATCCGGACCTCGAGCCGCTCAGGGATGTCGCTGCTGAGCTGGACCTGTACTACATCCCGACCCGGTACCCGAACGGCCTCGTTGAAGGAACGCCCTACCAGGCCTTCACGCGAGCTCAGGCCGAGCGCGCCCTGAGCGGCGCCGAGACGGTGGTGGCCGCGGTGGAGCGCACGCTCGCCGCTCCTTGAACAGGCACGTCCACGGATTCACCACGAGGCGCCGCGCGCGCCGGGGCTGGCCCCCGAGGCGTGCGATTTGACCCCGGCACGCCCTGACGCTACATTGTGCCCGTCGATGCCCTGTGAGGGCGGCCGAGTGGTGAACGAGAGACCATCGAGGCAGTGCTGCGAGAGCGGTTCATCGACCGCGAGGTGACGCCATGAGCACGACCGAGGCTTATCTTGACCTCCACCGGCACGCGCCGGTGGCCATGCTCGATCACGAGATCACCGATCGCCGCGCGTGGACGCGCGAGACGGTGAGGGCAACGGACTGGACGGTGACGCTCGGCGATGCCGCCATCACCGAGATCCTCGCGCTGGCGGCAACGCTGGATCGCCAGCCCTTGCCCGTTCTCATGCTGTCGCCCGACCAGTTCGGGCTCGCGGCGTGCCGTCAGACAATGGCGCGGGTGAGGGCGATCCTGCGCGATGGCATCGGCGTGGCGCTCGTCGACCGACTCCCGCTGGACGACCTGACCCGAGAGCAGGCCATCGCCGTCTCCTGGGTGCTCGGTCAGCTCATCGCGACGCCGGTGGCGCAGAAGTGGGACGGGACGATGATCTACGACGTCACGGACACGGGCCGCCAATTCGGCTACGGCGTGCGTGGCTCGTGGACCAACGTGGAGCTGTCGTTCCACACCGACAACGCGTTCGGGGTGGCGCCACCCGACTACGTGGGCCTCCTGTGCCTCATGCCCGCGCGCGAAGGCGGGATCAGCCGCTTTTGCAGCCTCTACACCGTGCACAACGAGATGCTCCGGCGCCACCGCCGTCATCTCGCGCGCCTCTACCAGCCCTTCTACTACGATCGCCAGGCCGAGCACGCCTCCGGCGATCCGAAGGTCTCGTGGGTCCCCTGCTTCCACTTCGCAGCCGGCCGTCTCCGAGCCCGCTTCTCACCGGGCCTCGTGCGCAAGGGCTATGCGCTGATGGAGACACGCCTCGATGCCGAGGCCGAGGAGGCTCTCGAGGCGCTCCGCGACGTCATGCAGGACACGCGCCTCTGGATGGAGTTCACCATCGAGCGCGGCCAGCTCCAGTACCTCAACAACCGCGAGTTCGCCCACTACCGAAGCGAGTTCAAGGACGACGAGACGCGCAAGCGCCACCTGATCCGCCTGTGGTTCCGCGAGCAGGGGCGACCTTTCTACGACGGCTGAGTCGCCGCGACGTCACCCGCCGCCTGCTCCAGCCAGAACGGCATGTCCATCTCGCGGTACATCGTCGTCGCGGTCGTGAGGTGCTCGCGCGCCTGGTCGCGCGTTCCGGTGCGCTGATACAGCCGGCCGAGACCGAGGTGGCAATGGGCGACGAGGGGACGCATGCCGCGCGGCTCGGCGAGGGCCAGGGCGTGCCGGTAGTGGGCCACGCCGCGCTCGGCATCGAACCGATCGGGATGGGTCGCGATGTCGCCGAGCAGATGGACCGCGTGGGCGGCGAACCCGGCGTGACCCGGGGAGGACTCGATCGCGCGCTCGCCCAGGCGCCGCGCCTCGTCGAGCCGGCCGAGCAGCAGACAGGTGCGTCCCATCGACTGATCGGCCCAGCCACGATGGCCGACGACGCCGCTCGCCGCGAGCCGCTCGCCGAGCTGCTCACATTCCCGCATCCGGCTCAGCGCCTCGCTCGCGTCACCGAGCTGCGCCAGCACCCACGCCGACGAGGCAATGGCGGTGCGCAGAAACATCAGGACGTGCCCGGCCCGAAAGACCGCGAGCCCGCGCTCGATCGGTGCGCGCGCCTTTGCCCAGTCGCCCTTGAGAAGGTAGAGCACGCCCGCCGCGTAGTGCGCCATGCCGACGGTGTTCGCATGCTGCGTCGTCTGGGCAAGGCGGATGGCGTCGGCTTCGTACGCCGTGGCCTCCGTGAATCGGCCGAGACGGGCGAGGGCGTGAACGAGCCAACAGCGATCGTAGATCGAGGCCGGCGTGACGTTTCCGAAGGACTCGTAGGTCCAGTCGGTGGGTAACGCCGCCAGGTTCTCGGTGGCGAGCTCGATCACCCGATCGTAGTCGCCCCGGAAGAAGTGCGCCTGCTCGAGATAGGTCGTCGTGACCAGGCGAAGCCGCAAGTCGCCGAGGCGCCCCGCGATCTCGATGGCGCGGGCGCCGGTCACGAGCGCCTCGTCCAGCTCGCCGAGATTGTTGTGAGCGGTGGTCATGAAGGCGCACACGCGTCCTCGCCGGCCGTCGTCGTTCAGCCGCTCGGCGAGCGCTTCGGCCTCGCGCAGCCGCTCCAGAGCCAGCCGGATCTCACCGAGCTGGGCCAGCACCGGTCGGAGCTCGAGGCGGATCTCGAAGGCCTGGTCCAGCGTGGAATGGCTCTCCGGCAGCGCCGCGAGGACGCCCAGCGCCTGCTCGAACCACGTCCGAGCGTCCCGGAGCGCCGAGCGCGCGGCCGCCTTGAGTCCGGCTTGCCGGAGGTAGTCCACCGCCTTCTCTCGCAGCTGAGCCCGACCGGCGTGATGGGCGAGCCGCTCGATGTGCTCACCGAGGCGATCCGCGTGGAGCGTCTCGATCGCCTCGACGATCCGCGCGTGAAGCTCATGGCGGCGCTCCTGCAGAAGCCCGCCGTACGTGACATCTTGCGTGAGCGCGTGCGTGAAGGAGTACTCCGGGTTCGGATAGAGCCCGGTCTCGTAGAGGAACTCGGCCGCCCTCAGATGGTCGAGTCCGCGACGGAGCGCCTCGTCCGGCAGGTCGGCAATCGCTTGGAGCAGCGCGAACGGGACGTTCTTGCCGATGACGGAGGCGGTTTGTAAGACGTGTTTGTCCTCCGGGAGCAGCCGGTCGATGCGCGCCGCGAGGATCACCTGGACCGTAGGCGGGACCTGGATGCCCTGAACCGGGTGCGTCAGCCGATATCGTCCGCGCTCCCCGGCCAGCGCCTTCGTCTCCACCAGCGTGCGCACGGTCTCCTCCAGAAAGAACGGGTTTCCGCGCTTGACCAGGAGCTGCTTGAGCGGCGCCAGCCCGGGATCGTCGCCGAGGAGCGCATCCAGCAGCTCGCCGGCGCTCTCGGCCGGGAGCGCGTCCAGCCGCAGCTGGCTGTAGGACGTCTTGCTGCTCCAGGCGTGCTGGTACTCGGGCCGGTAGTCCACGAGCAGCAGCAGGCGGGCCGATCCGAGGCTCTCGACCAGGCCGTCGAGCAGCGCCTGCGTCTCGCTGTCGATCCAGTGGAGGTCCTCGAAGATCACGAGGAGCGGCTGCTCGCGCGCTTCCCGAAGCAGCAAGCCCTTGACGGCGTCGAGCGTGCGCTGGCGCCGCGCGGCCGGGGCGAGCGTCTGCCACGCGGCGTCGTCCACGGGCACGTCGAGCAGGGCCAGCAGGCCCGGCAGCGTCGGCTCGAGCGTGCGGTCCAGGGTGAGGAGCTTGCCCGTCACTCTCTCGCGGATCTCGCGGAGGTTGTCCCGGTCCTGGATCTTGAAGTAGCCCTTGAGCAGGTCGATCACCGGCAGGTAGCTCGTCGCCTTGCCGTACGAGACGGAGGCGCTCTCGAGGACCCGCCACCCCTGCAGGCGATGGGAGTGACTGAACTCGTGGACGAGGCGCGACTTGCCCACGCCCGCCTCGCCGACGACCGCCACGACTTGACCGTGACCGTCGCCGGCGAGCTGCTGGGCGCGGCGGAGTTGCTCCAGCTCCGGGTCGCGGCCGACGAACCGCGTCAACCCGCGCCGGGCGCCTGCCTGGAGACGGGTCCGCGCCGGGCCCGCCCCCGTCACCTCGTAGACCTCCACGGGGTCGGTGAGCCCCTTGACGGGCACGGGACCGAGCGCCTTGACGGCGATGAAGCCTTCGACGAGCTCCAGGGTCGATGACGTCAGCAGAATGCTGCCCGGGCTCGCCAACTGCTCCATCCGCCCCGCGAGATGGGTCGTCTGGCCGACCGCCGTGTAGTCCATGTGCAGATCGCTGCCGATGGAGCGCACGACGACCTCGCCCGAGTTGAGTCCCACCCGGATCTGCACGTTGACGCCGTGCGCGTGACGCGCCTCCTCTGCATAGCGCGTCACGAGCTCCTGCATCCTGAGGGCCGCGTAGCACGCCCTGACGGCGTGGTCCTCGTGGGCGAGCGGCGCGCCGAACAGCGCCATGATCCCGTCGCCCATCACCTGGTTCACCGTGCCCTCGTAGCGATGGACCGCGTCCATCATGTGCTCGAGAACCGGATCGAGGAGCTTGCGCGCCTCCTCGGGATCGCGGTCGGCCAGCAATTCCATCGAACCCTTCAAGTCTGCGAACATCACGGTGACCTGCTTGCGCTCACCTTCCAGGGCGGCTTTGGAGGTGAGGATCTTCTGGGCCAGATGTTTTGGGGTGTAGAGCTCCGGGGTGGCCAAGTGGGCGGTCGGGATGGTCCGGAGCGGCGCGGCGCACTGGCCGCAGAACTTGTTCTCGAACGGGTTCGCCGCGCCACAGGACGGACAGGTCGAGGCAAGCGGGGTGGCACACTCCCCACAGAACTTCGTGCCGGTGGAATTCTCGTGCTGGCAGCGGGGACACTGCATGCCCGAACCTCCGCGTGACGGGTACGCTGGGACTTGGCCGGAGTCTAGGCGGGCCCGGAGGCCGTGTCAAAGCCAGCGTCGCCCGGCCACGCGCGGCCAGCTCCCCAAGCGAGCCCGCGCTCCTGGAGATCGGCATCGACAGGGAATCGTGGCATCATGGAGGCGGCGGTGGGCGGGTCTCTTCGAGGTTTCCTACACCACGCAGGGTGCCAAGGGGTTTTGGCGATGACCCTTCGATCACCTGACGGGAGAGGCACATGACAACCAAGGTGAGAGTCAACCTAGCCAACGCACAGGAGTTGCTGGAGCTGCCGGGCCTCGATCCGACGCAAGTGGCCGCGATCGTGAAGTTTCGCTCGGAACACGGGCCCATCAAGGACGCCGACCAGCTCGCCAAGATCTTGAGCGGACACCCGCTCAACAAAGCGCTGCGAGAGCGCGCCGACTTTTCTCAATCCGACAGCACAGCTCCCGAGGCACCCGGAGCCTAGCGGTCAGGAGCCTCGCGCGCCGCTCCTCACGATGTACAGCTCCTGTCCCTGGATGGAAATCTTCTCGAGCACGACGAGATCGGGCGGCAGCTCCCGCTGGAAGTCCCGCCAGTAGCGCCGGTCCATGAGCGCGACCGGACGCCCCGGTCGCGCGAGGTAGTCGCGCATCTCCTCCACGCGGAACATGCGGTCGAGCTGGCGCCCCACGTAGAAGTCGACGGGCAGGAGCAGGCTCGCGGAAAAGAGCCGCATGTCGCCGCCCGCGGCATGGCGCCGCAACGCGGCGGCGACAATCCGGAAGTCCTGGGTGCGCTCGATGGCCTCTTCGTTCAGCCTCACGCCCACGCTCAAGAGCACCACCATCAGCGCCGTGCCGCCGTAGACGATGAGCGCCGGGCGGCCGCGACTGAGCCCCCAGAAGAACACGCCCCCGAGGAGTAACGCCCCGATCGCGAGGGGCAGCACCTTCCAGACGAAGCCGGGCACGAGCAGGATCCCCGACTCCTGCAGGTCGGGGACGAAGGGCGCGGCGACGAGCGCCACGACCACACCCACCAGGAAGAGCCACGCGAGCGCCCGGGCCGGCCGCGTCGGCATGGCCCCGCGTTCATCCGCCCACCCGGCGACGATGATCGCCGCGAACGGGTAGACGGGCAGCAGGTAGATCGCCAGCCGGTTGGCCGAGATCACGATGACCGCGAGGGGGACCAGCAGGGACAGGAGCGCCCACCGCGCCGCGGGATCTCGGCGCGATCGCCACAGGTGCGCCAGGCCGAGCGGCAGCATGACGCTCCACGGCAGGAAGCCCAAGAGCCCATGCAAGAGGAACAGGCCCACGCGTCTCGGCACCGGCACGCCCAGGTACCAGGACAGCCAATCGCCCCAGAGCACGGTCTCGCCGAAGCTCCCCGTCCCCGCGGAGAGATACGGCGCGAGCCAGGACAGCGTGACCGCGGCGAAGATGACGAGGCCCGCGGGGCTGTAGAGGCGGAGGAGGCCGAGCGACCCGTGCTCGGTCAAGAGCCAGATGGCGGCGGTGAGCAGCGGCAACAGGCCGATCGGCCCTTTCGAGAAGACCGCGAAGGCGACCGCGGTGTAGAAGCCCGCGAGGGCCAGCCGACCGGGGGGGGCGCTCACGTATCGCCAGAACGCATAGGCGGCCGCGGTGGTGAACGCCGCCACCAGCATGTCGGGCAGCAGCACCTGGCTATGGCCGAAGAACGCGGCGCCGGTCGTCAGCATGAGACCGGCCCAGAGGCCGGCGCGGCGCCCGAAGAGCCGGGCCCCGAGGAGACAGGTCAAGACCGCCGTCGCGATGGCGGCAATGGCGACCGGCACTTGCGCCGTGGCCGCCGTCACGCGTCCCCCGGGCAGCGAGGCCAGGGCGATGCTCCACGGGTAGAGCGGCGGCTTGTTCCGGTAGAGCTGGCCCTCGACGTGCGCCTGGAAGAGCACGCGGCGCTCGATCATGTCGCGGGCGAGGAGCGCCATCCGCGCCTCGCCTGAATAGGCGATGAGATGCCGGCCGAGCGGGGAGACGATCAGGAGCGCGGCCACCGCGGCGACGATCAGCGCGTCGCGCACCGATGGCGCGTTCGCGGAAGTCATGCGGGGCAGGATATCAAGATCGCCAATACCCGCCCCTGCTATAATTCGCGCATGCTTACCGAGACGGGGAAGAAGTCTCTGCGCCGCGAGATGGAGGCCCTGCTCGGCCCCGGCTCGGTGCTCTCCGATCCCGACGAGCTCCTCGTGTACGAGTCCGACGGGCTCACGCTCTTCCGCGCCCTCGCGGACTTCGTCGTCTTTCCGACCACCGCCGAGCACGTCTCCGCCCTCGTCAAGCTCGCCAACCGCGAGGGCATGCCCTTCGTCGCGCGCGGCGCCGGCACCGGGTTATCCGGCGGCTGCCTTCCCGCCGAGGGCGGGCTCGTGATCTCGCTGATGCGGATGAACCGCATCCTCGAGGTCGATTGCGACAACCAGATCGCCATCGTCGAGCCGGGACTCGTGAACCTCCACCTCTCCTGGGCGGTGGGGCCGCAGGGGTTCTACTATGCCCCGGACCCATCGAGCCAGCAGGCCTGCACCATCGGCGGCAATATCGCGAACAATTCCGGCGGCCCGCACACGCTGAAGTACGGCGTGACGACCAACCACGTGCTCGGCCTCGAGGTCGTGCTGCCCGACGGCGAGATCATGTGGCTCGGCGGCAAGACGCGCGACCCCCAGGGCTACGACATCCTCGGCCTCTTCGTCGGGTCGGAAGGCACCTTCGGCATCGCCACCAAGATCGCCGTCCGGATCTTGAGAAAGCCCCAGGCCGTCAAGACGGTGCTGGCCGTCTTCGATGATGTCGACCAGGCCTCGGAGGCGGTGTCCGCCATCATCGCGCGCGGCCTCATTCCCGCCGCGATGGAGATGATCGACAAGATCACGATCCAGGCCGTCGAGGACGCCTTCGGCTGCGGCTATCCGCGCGATGCGGAGGCCGTGCTCCTGATCGAGCTGGACGGCCTCGCCGCCGGCATGGAGGAGCAGGCCGAGCGCGTCGTCCAGGCCTGCCGCGACGCGGGTGCCCGCGAGGTGCGCGCGGCGCGCGACGAAGCGGAGCGCCAGGCGCTCTGGCGCGGGCGGAAGTCGGCCTTTGGCGCGTACGGCCGCATCTCGCCCGCCTACATGGTGATGGACGGCGTCATCCCGCGCACGAAGCTGCCCTATGTGCTGCGGCGGATCAACGAGATCGTCGCCGAGCACGGCCTCCGAGTCGGCAACGTCTTTCACGCGGGCGACGGCAACCTCCACCCGAATATCCTCTACGACCCCCGCGTACCGGGCGAGGAGGAGCGCGTGGTCGCCGCCGGCGGTGAAATCCTGAAAGTCTGCGCCGAGGTGGGCGGGTCGATCTCCGGCGAGCATGGCATCGGGCTCGAGAAGGCGGACTACATGCCGCTGATCTTCTCCGAGGCGGATCTCGCCTGCATGCGCCTCTTGCGGGACGTCTTCAATCCGACGGGCCGCTGCAATCCGGGGAAGATCTTCCCGAGCCGCAGGGCCTGCGCCGAGGCCGGTATCGCGTACCGCCCGCATCCGATCGAAGAAAAAGGCCTCGCCCAGCGCTTCTAGCGCGGGGCCGGGGAAAGGCCGCGTGTCCGTGTCATCACTTCCGCTCGAGAAGCTCCGCCGCATTGCCGGCGCCCCGAACGTGCTCACCGGGGTGGACTGCTCGCCGTATGTCCTCGAGGGACGCACGCCCGAGGCCGTGGTGTTCCCCGGTACGAAAGACGAGGTCGTCGCGATCCTGGGGCTCGCGGCCGAGGCGGGGATTGCCGTGACGCCCTCCGGCGGCGGCACCAAGCTCGGCATCGGCACGCCGCCGGAACGCCTCGGCCTGGTGCTCGGCCTCAAGCGCATGTGCCGGATCATCGAGCACGAGCCGGGCGATCTCACCACCACCGCCGAGGCGGGCATTCCCCTCGCCGCGCTGCAGGGCGAGCTGGCCAAGCGCGGTCAATGGCTGTCGCTCGACCCGCCCTGGGCCGAGCGCGCGACGCTCGGCGGCATCCTCGCGAGCAACGCCTCGGGCCCACGCCGGCATCTGTACGGCACCGCGCGCGACCTGCTCATCGGGCTCACCGTGGTCATGGCCGACGGGTCCCTGGTGCGCGGGGGCGGCAAGGTCGTGAAGAACGTCGCGGGCTACGACTTGCCGAAGCTCTTCATCGGCTCGTTCGGCACGCTCGGCGTCATCGTGGAGGCGACGGTGAAGCTTCGCCCGCGCCCCGATGCCGACCGCCTCGTCGTCGCGCGATTCCACCACCTGAAGGACGCGGGCGGCGCCGCGCGCGCGATCACGGGCTCGGACCTCGTGCCCTCCGCCCTCGAGCTGCTCGACGGCGAGGCGCTCCGCGCGGCCGGCGCGGGCGAGGGGGGCGCCGGGCTCCTGATCGGCGTGGACGGCATTGCCGAGCAGGTCGACTGGCAATGCGCCGAGGTGAGCCGGCTATTGGCGCCCCTCGGCCTCGTCGC
>Ga0068862_100006156_pt1 | contig 9987 bp, 4 predicted proteins | sample KBSSwiS52_FD_66598 | JGI IMG/M metagenome (GOLD analysis project Ga0068862, IMG submission 66598) | Switchgrass rhizosphere microbial communities from Kellogg Biological Station, Michigan, USA - KBS Switchgrass S5-2 | ecosystem: Host-associated > Plants > Roots > Rhizosphere > Soil ... | reverse complement strand
CGCTGGCTGCACGCCACGCTCGAACGCTTTCACGTCGCGCGCGCAGCGGCACACAGCACGGCGAACGACGACACCGCCGCGCTGCTGGCGCAGGGGCACGAGACGCTGGCCGCACTGGTGCAGCAGCACCAGGTGTCGGAGGAAGCAATGCTGCCGTTCACGGCGGCCTGGCCCTCGCTGGCCGCGCGCTATGTGACCTGGTTGCACAACGCGGAGGCCGACGGATGGCTGTTCGATTCTGCCGAAGAGCGCATCGACATGCCGGAGATCGAAGGGCAGCCGCTGCGGCTGCACGGCCGCATCGATCGCATCGACGTGCGGCGCGATGGCGAGGCTGTGCGGCTGATCGATTACAAGACCAACTCCAAGGATGCGCTGCGCGCCAAGGTGCGCCAGCCGTTCGAGGACACGCAGCTTGCTGTTTACGCCGCGCTGCAGTGGACACGCGACCACGGCGATCGCGAGATCCGTGCGAGCTACCTCGCGCTCGACGACGACGACGCGGTGTGTGAGGTCGAGCACCCCGACGTGCAGCAGACCGCGCAGCGGCTGGTGCGTGAGCTGGCGCAGGAACGCCAGCGCATCGAGGGCGGAGCGCCGTTGCTCGCGCTTGGCCAAAGCCCGGTATGCGACACCTGCGAAGCGCGCGGCTTGTGTCGGCGCGACCATTGGGCGGAGCGCGACGAGGAGTCAAAGCGGTGAGCGTTGAGCCGGCCTATCGCGCCGACGGGCAACCCTGCAGCGAAGCCGCGTTCTATGCGCTTGCCTGTGACCCGGCGCGCAGCGCGATCGTCGAAGCGTGTGCCGGTGCTGGCAAGACCTGGCTGTTGGTTTCGCGCATCGTGCGCGCGCTGCTCGAAGGCATCGAGCCGGGCGAGATCCTGGCGATCACCTTCACGCGCAAGGCCGCTGCCGAGATGCGCATGCGGCTGCACGAATGGCTGCGCGAGTTCGCCGCCGCGAGCGATGAAGCGCGCGCAATCGAGCTGCAGCGCCGCGGCTTGAACGTGCTGCAGGCAGAGATCCAGGCCAGCTCATTGGGTGCGTTGCATGCGCGCGTGCTGGCGGCCGGGCGTGAGGTTCAGGTGCACACCTTTCATGCCTGGTTTGCGCAATTGCTGCGCGTGGCGCCGCTGGAGGTGCTGGACGCCCTCGGTGTGCACCCGGCGATGGCACTGATCGAGGAAGTGGACGATCAGCTCGGCGAGCTGATGCGCCGCTTCCAGCGTCAGGTGCTCGACACGCCGGCGCTGCTCGACGACTATCGTGCGCTGATCCAACGGCACGGCCGACGCGGCCTCGAGCGCTGGCTGCGCGCGGCGCTCGAAAAGCGACTCGAGATCGAACGCGCCGATGCACACGAACACCTCGCCAGCGCGGTGCCGAGCGCGGCGCAGCAATGGCCCGAATGCGCCGCGTACGCACACCCGGTGCAGCGCCTCGTCTCCGACCGCATGCTGCGGCGCTTGCTCGGCAATGCGGTCAACGTGCTGGCGCGCACCGGCGGCAAGGTTGAACGTGAAAAAAGTGAGGAGTTGGCCGCCGCGCTTGAGGTGTCCGATCCGAGTGCCGCACTGAGGCAAGTGCGCAAGGCCTTGTTCACCGACAAGGGCACGCCGCGCAAACTGGCCGCCAGCCCGGCGCTCGAATCCGCGCACGACGCCGTGCTGCTGCTGGCGGCGCAGGTCGCGCAACAGGACGCGCACGACGACCACCAGCGCATGGTGCGCCTGAGCCGTGTGCTGCTCGCGAGCTGGCGTGCGTTGAAGCGCGAGCGCGCACTGATCGACATGCAGGATCTCGAACGCTGCGCGTTGGCACTGCTGTCCGACCCATCGATCGCGGGCTGGGTGCAGCAGCGCCTCGACGCGCGGCTGCGCCATGTGCTGATCGACGAATTCCAGGACACCAGCAACCTTCAGTGGCAGGCGCTGTTCGGCTGGCTGTCGTCGTACTCCGGGGCCGGCGGCGGCGCGAGCGGCCAGCGCCCGCCGTCTGTGTTCATCGTCGGCGATCCCAAGCAGAGCATCTACCGCTTCCGCGGCGCCGAGCCGCGCGTGTTCGAGGCCGCGCGCGGCTTCGTGGTCGAAGGCCTCACGGGGCACGATCTCGCTTGCAATCACACCCGGCGCAACACCAGCGCGGTGGTGCAGGCGGTGAACGCGGTGTTCGCGCAGACGGTGGCGGTGGGCGAGTTCGACGGCTTCATCCCACACAGCACCGGGCGCGCCGCCGAGTTGGCGGGCCGGGTGTGGCATGCGCCCGATCCTGCACCCGACGCGCGTGCGGCTGCGCCGCGCCGCAGTGATTGGCGCGACTCACTGACCGAGCCGCGCCACGAGCCGAAGGAGGCGCGCGCACAAGACGAGGCGCGCCGCGTGGCCGCCGGTGTGCAGCACCTGGTGCGCCAGGGCGTGGCCGCCGGCGACATGATCGTGCTGGCCCGCCGGCGCGTCACGCTGGCCTGGGTCAGCGAAGCGCTGCACGCGCTGCACATACCGTGCGTCGCGGCCGAGGAGCTGCGGTTGGCCGATGTGATCGAGGTCAACGATCTGGTGGCGGTGCTCGATGCGTTGGTCTCGCACGGCAACGACCTGGCGCTGGCTCAAGCGCTGAAGAGTCCGCTGTTCGGGGCCAGCGATGCCGAGCTGCTTGCGCTGTCGCAGCGTGCCAATCGCCATGCGGCGACGGCGTGGTGGAGCGCGTTGATGCGTTGGGACGATGCTCCGGCATCACTGCAGCGCGCGCGCTCGCTGCTCATGCAGTGGTCCGACGCTGCACGCCGCCTGCCACCGCACGACCTGCTCGATCGAGTGGTGCATCAGGGCGATCTGATGGCTCGCTTGGCCGCGGTGGTGCCATCCGACCGGCGCAGGGCAGCGCTGGCGGCCGTCAACGCGCTGATTTCGCTGTCGTTGTCACTCGAAGGCGGCCGGCACGCCAGCGTGTACCGTTTTGTGCGCGCGCTGCGCCAGCGTGCGTTGGGCGTGAGGGCGCCGGCGCGCAGCGACGCGGTGCAGTTGATGACGGTGCATGCCGTCAAGGGCCTCGAGGCCCGCTGCGTTTGGGTGGTCGATGCCGATCCGCACGAGACGCATGGTTCCGAACCCGGTGTGCTGGTGGACTGGCCGGTGGAGCACAGCGCGCCGCGCCGTGTGGCGTTCGTGGCCGACATGGCCGCCCCCTGTGCGTCGCTGGTCGATCTGCATGCGCGCGAGCAGGCTGCTGCGCAGCGCGAGGAGCTCAATGCGCTGTACGTGGCGATGACGCGTGCGCGCGACATGCTGCTGTTCAGCCGCACGCCGCCGCGCCGCAACGGCGGTGTGAGCTGGTGGTCGCGCGTGATGCCGCACACAGAGGCGCTCGACGTTGCCGTGTTGCCAGCGCTCGAGGAACGCGCCACACGCGAGCCCATCGTGGTTCCCGACTTGCCGGTAGTGCCGCCGACCCGCGGAGCAGTCATATCGCCCGGCGCAGCGCCCACATTCGCGGCGCGTTTGGGCCGCGCGGTGCATCGGGTGCTGCAGTGGGCCAGCGCTGCGGCCGGGCCACCCGACTACACGGCGCTGGCCGCCGCTGCGGTGGCCGAATTCGACCTGCCGTCATCAGCGGCGTCAGCCGCGGCGACCTACGCGCGCACGATCCGCGACAGTGCGCGGCTGCAGCGCTTCTTCGACGCCCGACAAGTGGCGTGGAGCGCCGACGAGTTCGACATCGTGCATGACGGTGCGCTGCTGCGGCTGGACCGGCTGGTGCGTTTCGGTCCCGAGCACGACGCGCGCTGGTGGGTGCTCGACTACAAGCTCGCGCTCGACGCGCCCGACGACGCCGTGCTGCGCCAGCAATTGCAGCGCTATCGCGCCGCCGTGCGTTTGTTGGCAAACGGTGCGCCGGTGCACGCAGCATTCGTCACCGGCGACGGTGCCTTGCACGAGCTCGAGGCCGAGGTGACACCCGCGGTCGAGTAATCCTTGGGCCTCCGCGGCCGCCACTGGCGGCTGAAATGCCCGGCGCCAGCCGGCCACTTTGGACGATTGCGGCAAGGCGTCATTGGGTTCAATCGTGAGCACGAGCGGCCATCTCCAGGCCGCTTGCCCGCTGTTGCTGTCCCTCTGATGACCCCACCCGAATCCGCGCACGACGCCAAGCGAGTGGCCGCCCAGCCGGCGGCGTCGCCGGCGTTCGGACCGTTCAAGCTGCAGCGTTTGCTGGGCAAGAGTGCGCAGACACTGGTGTGGCTGGCGAGCGATCCGCGCGTCGATGCCGAGCGGGTGCTGGTGATGCCGCGCGCGCAGGCCACCGATCGCGCTCAGTTGCAGCGTCACCTGCAGGCAGCGCGCAAGGCGACGCGGGTCGCACATCCGGGGTTGGCCGTGGCGGTGGAGGTGGGCGAACACGACCGTTGGCCCTACATCGCCTACGAACATGCCGAGGGCAGCACGCTGGCCGAGCTCACTGGCGCGCAGGGGTCGCCCGCGCTCGACGTGGCGCGCTGGAGCGTGCAATTGCTCGATGGCCTGGCATTCGCACACGAAGCTGGTCTGGCGCACCGCGACATCCAGGCCGCGATGGTGCGGATCGACGGGAACGGCCGCGCTTGCCTGATGGGTCTGGAGGCTGCGGTTGCGCCGCACGACCCGCGGGTGCCGCAGGCCGAGGCTGCGCACAGTGTCAGCGGTCTGCAGGCGCAACGCCGCGACGCTGCACGCGACGTGCTCGCCTTCGGCCTGGTGATGCACCACGCGCTCACCGGGCAGCACGCGCTGGGACAGGCCGATACCGCGGCCGCGATCGCGTTGATGCCGCCGCACGGGCGCGAGATCGCACGCTTGCCGTGGACCAGCGCGCGTCCGCTGCCGGAGGCGCTGCGCGTGATCGCCAACCGCGCCACCGACCGCCAGGAGCGCCAGCGATACCAGAGCGCACGCACGCTGGCGCGCGCGCTCGAAGGCTGGATCCAGGCCGAGGAGGCCGCCGATGGCGGTGCGCTGGCATTGCTGGCCGATCGCCTGCGCAGCAACGGCGCGCTGCCGTCCCTGCCCGGCGCCGCGCGGCGTGCGGCACGGCTGGCGCTGATGGAACGCGAGCGCACCAACGAGCTCGCCGAGATCGTGCTGCAGGACCCCGCGCTCACCTTCGAACTCCTGCGTGCCGTGAACACCGCCGAGGTGCGCGGCGCGATGATCGCCGGCAGCGGCCCGGTGCTCACAATGCGGCGCGCCATCGCGATGGTCGGTCTCGACGGCGTGCGCCGTGCCGCGCTTTCGCTGCGCGACTGGCCGGGCCCTCTGGGCAGCGGCGCGGCCGCACAACTCGAGAGCGCGATCGAGCGTGCGCAGCGCGCCGCGCGCATCGCGCAACTGCTGCGCCCACCGGGCTACGACGCCGAGGTGGTGCACCTGGTGGCGTTGCTGCAGTGCCTGGGCCGTCTGGTCACGCATTACCACTTTCCCGACGAAGCGGTGCAGATCGATCGTTTGATGCAGCCCGTGCCGTCCGAGGAGGATGGCAAGCCCGATGAGCCTGGGATGGGGGAGGAGGGCGCGTCGCTGGCTGTACTCGGCGTCGAGATCGAAGCGCTCGGTGCCGCGGTGGCCCGCCACTGGGGGCTGGGCGAATCCGTTCTGCACATGATCCGCCGCTTCGGTCCGCGTGCGGCGGTGCGCGCGATCGAGAGCGACGACGAGATGCTGCGGGCGACCGCCAGCTGTGCCAACGAGGTGGTCGATGCGTTGCAACTGCCGGCGCGCCAGAGCGTCGCGGCGATGCAGCGTGTGACGCAGCGCTATGGGCGCGCGCTGAACCTCACACTGCGCGACCTGCAGATGGCCGCGCAAGGGCAATCGCCGCACGAGGCGCAAGACGAACGCGACGGACCCGGCTCGTCGCGCTACGCCACATGAACGCATCCGACAACGCCGCGCGATTGGCTGGTGCGCAACCGCACGCCGCCGGTACGCGCGTCGGCCGCTTCGTGCTGATGGACACGCTCGGTCGCGGGGCGCAGGCCACGGTGTGGCGCGCGCACGATCAAAGGCTCGATCGCGAGGTGGCGCTCAAGCTGCTCCTGCCCGGCGCCGAGACGTTGGCGGTGAACCAATGGCTGCACGAGGCACGCGCGGTGAGCCGACTGTCACACCCGAACATCGTGCCGGTGTTCGAAGCCGACGATGCCGGCGGCCAGCCCTATCTGGTGTTCGAACTGGTGCGCGGCCGCACGCTGGCCGAGGCGTTGCGCGCGGGCGGCGCGCTCACGCCACGCGCGGCCGTGACGCTGCTGCGCGGCGTGCTGGAGGCGCTGCGCGCGGCGCATGCGCAGGGCATCGTGCATCGCGACCTGAAACCTTCCAACATCCTGCTCGATCCCGACGGGCGCGCCCGGGTGATGGACTTCGGCATCGCGGCGCGCGTGTCGGACGGCGTGGGACACATCTGCGGCACGCCGGGCTACATGTCGCCCGAAGCCGCACAGGGGCAGCCGCCGATGCCGGCGATGGACGTGTTTGCCGCCGGCATGATCCTTGGCGAGCTGCTCATCGGCAAGCAACTCCTGCAGGAGCGCGATCCGCAGCGCGCGCTGCAGCGCACGATCCATGAAGACGTGCAGTTGCCCGAAGCCGAAGGCATCGACGCCGGCTTGCGCGCGATCGTGCAGCGTGCCGTGGCGCGCGCGCCAAGCGCACGCTTCGACAGCGCCGGCGCGCTCATCACCGCGCTCGATGCCTGGGTGCAGGCCACCGACGGGTCGAGTGCCGCCCCGGCATCGAGCGGCACGCTCGACTTCCTGCTGCGCCGCATGCGCCACAAGAGCGACTTTCCGGCCCTGTCGGACGCGGTGGCGCGCATCCAGCGCGTGGCGGCGTCCGACAACGAGAGCCTGAACAGCCTCGCGGCGGAGATCCTGAAAGACGTCGCACTGACGCACAAGCTGTTGCGCCTGGTGAACAGTGCGTCGTTCCGCCATGCCGGCGGCGGCACCATCTCCACCGTGTCGCGCGCGATCGCACTGGTGGGCTTCGCCGGCGTGCGCAACATGGCTCTGTCGCTGGTGCTGCTCGATCACATGCACGACAAGCGCCATGCCGCGCAGTTGAAGGAGCAGTTCCTGTGCGCGCTCATGGCCGGGCAGCTCGCCAGCGAACTGACACTGCAGGCACGCGGGTCGGAAGAGTCCTATCTCGGCGCTCTGCTGCACAACCTGGGGCGCCTGCTCACCGAGTTCTATTTGCCCGAAGAGGCACGCGCAATCCGCGACGAGCTGCGGCCGCATGCCGCGCGCCTTGGCGACACGGCGTCGACGCCCGAGCAGGCGTCGCAACGCGTGCTCGGACTCGGGTTCCAGCAGCTTGGAATCGGCGTGGCGCGTGCCTGGGGTCTGCCCGAGACGCTGCAGCACTGCATGCGCACGCCCGACGGCGACCCGCCTTCGCGCCCCGTCACCACGAGTGGCGAGCGCCAGCGCTGGATGGCGCGCGCCTGCAACGAGATGGCCGAGGCAGCGCTAAATGCTGGCGACAACGGGGCGGCGTCCGAGGCGCTGGCGGCGCGCTATGCCGGTGCTCTCGGTGTGGCACCGCGCCAGATCACGCAGGCCTTCGAGGTGTCGCGCCGCAAGCTGCGCGAGTTGGCCGATGCAATGGGTCTGAGGCTCGAGAGGGATTCGCCGGCACGGCGCCTGATCGATCCGCCGAATGCGACCGCGTCGGCGGCCGCCGCGAACGACGCCGCTCCCGCCGTCGACGCCGCCACGCTGGTGATGCCGGCGCGTGTCGAAACGGTGCCGCCGGCGTTGCCACCGACCGATGTGCTCACCGCCGGCATCCAGGACGTGACCAACACGCTGGCGCAGGAGTCGTTCCGCTTGAACGAGGTGCTGCGCATGATCCTCGAGAGCATGTACCGCGCGCTCGGCTTTCGTTGCGTGGTGTTTGCGTTGAAGGATCCGAAGAGCGGCATCCTGACCGGGCGCTTCGGCCTGGGGGAAGGCGCATCGGCACTGGCGGCGCAATTCAGCGTGCCGCTGCGCGGCGAGCCCGCCAAGGCGCCGGATCTGCTGGCCGCGGTGTGCCACAAGGGCGTCGACACCCTGATCGCCGACGCGGCGGCATCCAACGTGGCGTCGCGCCTGCCCGCGTGGCTGCGGCGCCAGCCGGAGGCGCAGACCTTCTTGTTGTTGCCGATGATGATGAAGGGCGCGACCTTCGCGTTGATCTATGCCGACCGCGCGCAGGCCGGCAGCATCGCCGCCGGCGAAAGGGAACTCTCGCTGCTGCGCACGTTGCGCAATCAGGCGGTGATGGCGTTCCGCCAGGCCACTTGACGCGCCACCGCGGTGGCGCAGAAATAAAAAACGGCCGCCCGGTGCGGGAGGCCGCTTTGAGCTTGGCGCGCGTGATGCGCGCCGCTCGATGCTTACTTCTTTTGGCCTGGGGTGGACTCGCCACCCTTGGTCTCGCCTGCCTTGACTGCTGCGGCGGTCTCAGCCTTGCGCTCGGCGCGGTCCTTGGTTGACTTGGTCTTGGCCGACTCCGGCGTGCCTTCACCGCCCTTGGTTTCGCCGGCCTTCACCGACTTGGCGGTCTCGGCCTTGCGTTCGGCGCGGTCCTTCTTCGACATCGTCTTTTCCGATGCGGGCGAGCCTTCGCCACCCTTGGTCTCACCGGCTTTGACGGCCTTCTTGGTCTCTTCCTTCACTTCGGCGCGGGACTTTTCCTGCGCGAACGCGCTGTGCGAGAGCAGGGCCACGGCGGCAGCGACGAGCGAGAGTGCGGTCTTCATCTTCATTGGCAAAACTCCTGGTTTGAGTCGAGGGAGCGGACACTGCGACGTAAGCCATGACGCTCGGACCATGTACCCTCATCTGGTCTTGGACGCCTTCGCGGCTGACGCTTCGAAGGGAGCGGGGCCTCAATCCGCAATATTAACGTTGGGCAACCGGTCGGGTTGACACGGCGCCGCAAACGAACAGCCCGGGGACCTGCGACGAAGACGATCCGTTGCGTCGACGCCGCAACCACGGTGCGGACCTAGGGTTACCCCTTTCGGGACGGCAGCCTGCGGCATGCATGTGCGCAAAGGTCCAAGTGACGAGCCTTGCCCTCGGCACTGGTTGCAACGGCTAGGGCTGCTTGGTTCCCCACCTGACCCGGTTGACCGCGCTTCCATGCGAGGAGGCCCGTCACGTGCAATTGTAGGCGAGCGCCCTGGCGAGTGCCGCTCCTGAGGCCGCTAACGCAACTGCAGATCGCCGTCGTCGAAACGCAAGTCGAGCGGTTCGATCAGCAGCTCCTTCGGTCCGGCGTGCACGTTGCCTGCGATGCGTGCGCCGATGCCCACCTGCTGTGCCACCTCGACCGTGCGCGCCGCATCGTCCGCGGCAACGAAGAGCGCGAAGCCGGCACCCATGTTGAGGGTGCTGTAGGCAGCGCGGTTGTCGAGCTGTGCATGCCGCTGCATGAAGGCCAGCACCGGCGGCACAGAGGGCAGCGTGTGAATTCGGTAGCTGAAACGCCCGGGGTGGCGCAGCAACTTGCGCCAGCCGTGGCCGGTGATGTTGGCGCAGTAGTGCGGCGCAATGCCGGCGCGCCAAAGCGCTTCGGTCACGGGCGCATACAGGAGGGTCGGCACGAGCAGCGCGTCGCCGTAGCCAAAGCCAGGCAACACCGGCGTCAGGTAACCCTGCGGCAGCCGCTCGACCAGCTTGCGTGCCAGGCTGAGTCCGTTGGCGTGGATGCCGCTGGAATCGAGCAGGACGATGGCATCGCCCGCGCCGAGACGATCGCCCAACGACAGCCGCTGCTTGGGATTGATCAGACCAGTGCATGCGGCCGCCAGGTCGATACGACCCGATTCGACGATGCCCGCGAGCGCCGGTGTCTCGCCGCCACCCCACGCGACGCCGCAGGCCTCACAGGCGCGCTTCCAGCCGGCGACAAGCGCCTGTGCGCGGCCGGCGTCGGCGAACCACTCGGAGCCGCCTGCGGCCCA
>Ga0068862_100006154_pt1 | contig 9988 bp, 9 predicted proteins | sample KBSSwiS52_FD_66598 | JGI IMG/M metagenome (GOLD analysis project Ga0068862, IMG submission 66598) | Switchgrass rhizosphere microbial communities from Kellogg Biological Station, Michigan, USA - KBS Switchgrass S5-2 | ecosystem: Host-associated > Plants > Roots > Rhizosphere > Soil ... | reverse complement strand
ATCGATCGCGCCGTCGTCGAACCGGTCGACCTGCTGCTCGGCCCGGCCCTGCAGGATCTGCGAGAACTGCGCATAGCGGCCATCGTGATAGCCGACGAGTTCGTCGCGCCGGGCCACGTGACCGGAAATCGCGTAACAGCGCGTCGGTAGGCGCAAGCGCGCGACCGCTTGGCAAAACGCCAGATAGGCCGCCCCAGGCGTTTCCGTCAGTTCCACCAGGGTGAAGGGGCGCTGAGTATCGACCAGCCAGAACAGGAACGGCACATGCTCGCAGCGCGGCGAGACGTCGACCCGATCGGGCGCCCAGAACATCGCGGGCGTGACAAAGCCGCCGCCGAGGCGCGACCACCAACTACCGAACTCGATCGGAATACCGGTGGCGACCTCACCCAGCGAAACCTGCTCGGCACCGATCCGTGTCTCTTCGGTCAAAGGCCACACCCCCAGAAATAACACCCCAAGGAATCAGGAAAACATGCGGGAAAGCAAGCCTGGAGATGGATCTTGAGGTTTCCCGGCCACTTCTTGTTGCGCACAAAACGCACCGGCACCCCTTGAAGATTCGACTCGCCAATGATACTTAAGTATATGCTTAACCAATCGGCCGCGCTCGATCTCATGTTCCAGGCGCTCGCCGACCCCAGCAGGCGGGTGATGGTGGAGCGGCTGACCCGCGGACCGGCATCGGTCAGCGAGCTGGCCAAGCCCCTCGCGATGTCCCTGCCGGCGGTCGTGCAGCACCTGCAGGTGCTGGAGACGAGCGGCCTAGTCCGGTCGGAGAAGGTGGGTCGCGTGCGCACGTGTCACATCGAGCCCAAGGCGCTGCGCTCGGCGGAGCAATGGATCGCCGAGCGCCGTACGATCTGGGAGCGACGGCTCGACCGGCTCGGCGAAATTCTCGCCGCCGGGGAAGACGAGCCGGACAAGAGCGGCGCGTAGCAGCAACAGAGTCAATTTCGGAGTTCCATCATGTCCCTGAAGCTCTATTTCCATCCCCTGTCGTCGTTCTGCCACAAGGTGCTGATCGCGCTGTACGAAACCGGCACGCCGTTCGAGCCGCGCACCGTTGACCTGTTCGGCGAGGCGGCGGAGTACCGCAAGATCTGGCCGATCGGAAAGATCCCGGTGCTGCGCGACGAGGCGAAAGATCGCACGATTCCCGAGACCAGCATCATCATCGAGTATCTGGCCCAGCATTATCCGGGCAGGACGCAGCTGTTCCCCACGGATCGCGATCTCTGCCGGCAGATGCGCCTGCGCGACCGTTTCTATGATCTCTACGTCCAGGTGCCGATGCAGAAGATCGTCACCGACCGGCTGCGGCCCGCGGGCAAGAACGATCCCTACGGTGTCGAGGAAGCGCGCGAATTGCTGAAGACATCGCTCGGCATGATCGACCAGGACATGGCCGGCAACCGCTGGGTCATGGGCAACGATTTCACGATGGCGGATTGCGCCGCCGCGCCGGCCCTGTTCTATGCCGACATGGTGGCGCCGTTCAGCGACACCCATAAGAACGCCGCCGCCTATCTCGACCGGCTGAAGGAACGGCCGTCCTACGCCCGCGTTCTCAAGGAAGCGGAGCCCTATTTCGCGATGATTCCGAAGTAGCGCGCAATCTCAACACGCATAGCCAAGGAGGCGAGCATGACCGAGCGATCGGTGACTCACGCGACCTTCACGCTCGAGCGCAGCTATGACGCGCCGCCGTCGAAAGTGTTCAAGGCCTTTGCCGATCCGGCACTCAAGCGGCGCTGGTTCGCGGAGGGCGAAGGCTGGGAGGTGGATGAATTCACCGGCGAGTTCAAGATCGGCGGATTCGAGCGCAGCCGGTTTCGCTTCAAGGGCGGCACGCTGATCCGCAACGACACGACCTATCACGACATCGTGCCGAACGAGCGCATCGTCTTCGCCTACACCATGACCATCGGCGAGAATCGAATTTCCGCCTCGCTCGCGACCTGCGAGTTCAAGACATCGGGCACCGGCACGCAACTCGTCTTCACCGAGCAGGGTGCATTCCTCGACGGGCTCGATAGCGTGGGGCCGCGCGAAGGCGGCTGGAAGGAACTGCTTGACGCGCTCGGACGGGCGCTCAAGTGATGACCGCGCGCACCGCCACCCACGGCACCTTCACGCTCGAGCGCGTCTATGACGTGGCGCCGGCCCGGGTGTTCAAGGCCTGGGCCGATTCGGCGATCAAGGCGCGCTGGTTCGTGGGCCCGTCCGACTGGCACCTGCTGGAGCGCACGATCGACTTTCGCGTCGGCGGTACGGAGCGCCTGAGCGGGCGCAAGGGCAGCGGCATCGTCTCGACCTTCGATGCCGTCTACCACGACATCGTGCCGGAGCAGCGCATCATCTACTGCTACGACATGCGCCTCGACCAGACTCATATCTCGGCCTCGCTGGCAACCGTCGTGCTGACGCCTATCGGCGCCGGCACGCGCCTCACCTTCACCGAGCAGGCGGTGTTCCTCGACGGCTATGACGATTCCGGTGGCCGCGAGCGCGGCACGCGCATCCTGCTGGAGCAGCTGGGCGGCGAGCTGCAGCGGTAGAGGATGGAGCTACCGTCCGCATCTGCGGCAAGGCCGTCGCGGAGAAAGGTTGTGATCTACACCCGGGGTTGTGGTGGGCGCCCACATCGCGGCAACAGCAACAGAATGCGCTTTTGCCGGACGCCGGATTGCTGCAAGCTTACGTAATCTCCACTCGAGAGCGGTGTCCCTTGAGCCATGGAGGTTTGCTTGCGCCTTGGCTGGATATTGATCGTGATTCTAGCCTACGGACCTGCAGTGGCTGCGGCCGAAGACTTGCGTCGGATCGCGGGCCAAGGTGAGCAGGTCGCGCAGTGGAACGTCTACAACGCCGACGACAGCGATTTGCCGAACGACGATGTTCAGGCGTTGGCAGCAGGCGATGGCGCGCTCTGGGTCGGCACGAACGGCGGTCTGGCACGCTTCGCCACCGGCCAGTGGCAGGTCTATACGGTCGCCAACAGCGACCTCCCCGACGAGGATGTTCGAGCGCTGACAGCAGCCGATGGCATGCTCTGGGTCGGCACAGGAGGCGGCGGATTGGCACGCCTCGCCGATGGCCAGTGGCAGGTGTACACGGAAAGCAATAGTGACCTGCCGGGCGACGATATTCAGGCGCTGGCAGCAGCCGATGGCGCGCTTTGGGTCGGTACTGCAGGCGGCGGGCTGGCGCGCTTTGCCGACACCCGATGGCAGGTCTACACGGCAGCGAACAGCGACCTGCCGAATGGCGATGTTCGAGCGCTGGCAACGGCCGATGGCGCGCTCTGGGTCGGCACTGCAGGCGGCGGGCTGGCCCGTCTCGCCGATGGCCAATGGGAGGTCTACACGGCAGCGAACAGCGATCTTCCGGATGACGATGTCCGAGCGCTGGCTGCGGCCGATGGCGCGCTCTGGGTCGGCACGGAGGGTGGGCTGGTGCGTCTCGCCGATGGCCAATGGCAGGTCTATACGGTCGCCAACAGCGACCTGCCGGACGACGATGTTCGGGCGCTGGCAGTGGTCGATGGCGCGCTTTGGATCGGCACGGGAGGCGGCGGACAGGCGCGCTTTGCCAACGGCCAATGGCAGATTTTCACGACGGCCAATAGCGATCTGCCGGACGAAGACGTTCTTGCGTTGGCAGCGGCCGATGGCGCGCTCTGGGTCGGCACCTGGGGCGGCGGGTTGGCGCGTCTCGCAGGCGGCCAATGGCAGGTCTATACGCCAGCCAACAGCGACCTGCCGGCCGGCGAAGTTCGGGCATTGGCAGCCGCCGACCGCACGCTCTGGATCGGCACAGGGGGCGGCGGGCTGGCGCGCCTCGCCGACGACCAATGGGAGGTCTACACGGCGGACAGCAGCGACCCGCCGAACAACAATGTTCAGGCGCTGGCTGCGGCCGATGGCGTGCTTTGGGTCGGCACGGGCGGCAGCGGATTGGCGCGCGTCGGCGAAGGCCAATGGCAGATCTACATGGCCGCACGCAGCGACCTGCCATCCGACGATGTTCGGGCGCTGGCAGCGGCCGGTGGCGCACTCTGGGTCGGCACGAGCGGCGGGCTGTCACACCTCGCCGACGGTCAATGGCAGATCTACACCGCGGCAAACAGCGAGTTGCCGGCCGACGATGTTCGGGCGCTGGCAGCGGCCGATGGTGCGCTCTGGGTCGGCACCGGCGGCGGGCTGGCGCGTTTCGCCGGCGGCCAATGGCAGGTCTATACGCTGGCCAGCAGCGAGTTGCCGGCCGACGATGTTCAGGCGCTGGCAGCGGCGGATGGCGCGCTCTGGGTCGGCACCGGAAGCGGTGGGCTGGCGCGCCTCGCCGACGGCCAGTGGCAAATCTACACCACGGCCAATAGCGACCTGCCGGATGACGATGTTCGAGCGCTGGCAGCGGCCGATGGTGCGCTCTGGGTCGGCACCGGCGGCGGCGGGTTGGCGCGCCTCACCGACGGTCAATGGCAGGTCTACACGCCCGCCAACAGCGACCTGCCGGACGACGATGTCCTGGCGCTGTCGGCGGTCGATGGCGCGGTCTGGGTCGGCACAAGGGGCGGCGGGCTGGCGCGTTTCGAGCCAGCGATGGCGCAGCCCGAGATTGTCATGCTTGTCGGAGCAGAAAAGGGCACCGACGAAATCTCCATCAAGCAAGCGCAACACATGATCGCAGCCCGTGCCTTCGATCCCAGCTATCGGACGCCCGAGAGTCTCTTCCGTTTTGATTGGACGCTGCAAAGGGCGGACCTGCTCGGATCCACGATGATCGACCGGCTTGTATCGCGCGCCGCCTACTACACGGCTCGATTCAAGGAGGACGGCCAGTACATTCTCACCGTTGTTGCGATAGATCGCTACGGCAAGCGGAGCAAACCGCGCGAAATCAAGATCGCCGTATCCCTCCCCAAGGCGAGTCGATGGCGTGACCGGGCGATCGATGTCGGTACGGCCACCGGCGTCGCGCTCCTCTTGTATTTCCTGGCTGTCTTTCCGTTGATCCTCCTCTATCCGCGCGCTGGATGGGCGCGGACCATCCTGAACTCCGGTTTCTTCAGCCGGTTTCCGATTCTGCATCGTTTGATCCTGAGCTCGGGCTGGGCGCGCCGGCGCTTGTTCCATGGCTGCGCCAGTCGCAAGGGCGAGCGGGCGGCGGTGCCCGATCCCTACATTCCGCAATTCGTGTATCGGAAAGGGCAACCTGAGCCGTTGCCGATCGGCGACGACTTCGACTCTTTGCCGAGCCTCATGGGTTCCACCAATCGCTGCCTGCTGATGGCCCGCAGTGGGACCGGCAAGTCCGTGCTGCTTCAACGGATTTTGCAAGTATGCGCGCGAGCATTCCTGCAGGGCAAATACCAATATCTCCCCATCCTCATCGATCTCCGTACGAGCCCGGTGGCCTCGCGAACGGTGGAGCACCTCATCCACGACGCCCTCAAGGGCGGCCAGGTCGAGTTGCCGGACGATCAGCTGGATTTCCTGATTGCCAAGGGCGGATTTCTGCTGCTGATCGATTCGATCAACGAGGCGCCGAGCGAAGCCGTGGCTGCGGCCTTTCATCCATTTCTCAACCGCGATACCGACAATGCCGTGATCATGGCAAGCCAGGTCGACGTGCTCAAACGCGCGGACATGCCGACTTTCAATCTCGCAGAGGTCAGTCCGGAGTTGGCCAGGGAGCACCTGGCGAAGGCAGTCGGCAGTGACATCTGGGACGACCTGTCGCCCGATGCGCAGGCGCTGACGCGCAATCCCCAGGACCTGACGCTGCTGATCGAAGTGGTGAAGGCGCTGGGACCAGCGAAAGTACCGACCCACCGGGCCGAGCTATATCGGGCGATTCTTGGACAAGACAGCGCACTGGCCGACTGGATCGAAACCGGCGATCCACGCCTGAGCATCGTCTATGCGCTCGCATTTCACATGTACGGCGAGGAGCGCGTGCTCGCCACCGATCGTCTCCGGGAATGGCTTGTCAAGCAAATGCAATCTCAGGGTGCCGGCGCGGATCACACGGAACGCTTGAACGATCTGATGGGCAGGATTTCTCGCAGCAACCTCTTCAGGGAAGAGATCGCCATCAATCTCCTCGGCCAAGCCACGCCCGTGATCGGATTCCGACATGAGCTGATCGGCAAGTTCCTGGCTTCGCGCCACATCCGGCCGGCGATTGAACAACGCAAGCAGGAGACGCTGGACGAGTGGGTCGAGCTGAGCCGAGACGTGCAGTGGATCGACGTGTTCTGCTTCGCGATCGACGAGCTGAGCGACAACCGTGCCCTGAACGCGATGCTGGAATGGCTGCTTGTCGATGCGACCGACGTACAGGTTCGGATCGTCGCCTATGCGATCGGCACGCGAGAGGATGGCATCCAACAGCGCGTGCGCCAAGACTATGCGGCGACCAAGCTCGACCAGGACCTGCAGCGCACGCCGGCCAGCCGCGCGCCACGGGCCGCCGCATAGCGCCCACATGGGGGCTTTGCGGTAACGGGTCGGTCTGCTGAGTTCTCACCGATTTGCAACAGCGCTCCCCATTGAACGGCGCACCAGACGCCACCAGCTAGCCGTGATCTTCCATTCAACGGGAGTCTCCCATGGAACGACGCAAGCTTGGCCGTCAGGGCCTGACTGTTTCCGCGGTTGGTTTCGGCTGCATGAGCCTCGGGATCGCCGACATCTACAGCAGCTCGATCCGCAGCGATGACGACGCGGTCGCCCTGATCCATCGCTCGATCGATCTTGGGGTGACGTTCCTGGATACGGCCAACATCTATGGCGATTCCGAACAGAAGGTCGGAAAGGCGCTGAAGGGCCGCCGCGACCGTGTGGAACTGGCAACCAAGTTCGGCTTCACAGAGGCAACCGGGAGCACGCCGCGGACCGGGGGCATCGATGGGCGGCCGGAGGCCGTCCGCGCGGCGTGCGACACGTCACTCCAACGTCTTGGTGTCGAGCATATCGACCTCTATTACCTACACCGCGTCGATCCGGACGTGCCGATCGAAGAGACTGTGGGCGCCATGGCCGGCTTGGTGCGCGCGGGAAAGGTCCGCCATCTGGGCCTGTCGGAAGCCGGCGCGGCCACCATCCGGCGCGCGCACAAGGTTCATCCGATCACCGCTTTGCAGTCCGAATACTCGCTGTGGAGCCGCGATCCCGAGGACGAGATCCTGCCGACGGTGCAGGAACTCGGCATCGGCTTCGTCGCCTATTCACCGCTCGGCCGCGGCTTCCTGGCGGGCCGGTTCAAGAGCATCGACGATCCGGCGCCGGACGATTGGCGGCACTCGTCACCGCGTTTCCAGGGGGAGAATTTCGGCAAGAACCTGGCCCTGGTCGACCGGGTGAATGCGCTCGCCCGGAATAAAGGCTGCACGCCGTCGCAGCTCGCGCTCGCGTGGCTGTTGGCGCGAAGCGAGGACATCGTGCCGATCCCCGGCACCAGCAGCATCGCGCGGCTTGAAGAGAACGCCGCCGCGACCGATGTGCGGCTCACGCCCGCCGACCTGGCGGAGCTCGATCGCATCGCGCCCAAAGGCGCGGCGGTGGGCCAGCGTTACGCACCGGCCATGATGGAGATGGTCAATCGCTGAGGAGGGCTGGTTTGCGAACCGCTGCATCGCGCTGGCCGACGCGCTGATCCCCGAGGCGCCGGTTCAGGTGCGCGCGGCGTGACTCTCCGTAATGCGTGTCAGGGCCTCCGTCTGGGCTAAGGCACCCCGCTCCCGCGGAGGGTACCGGCCGCACCGAGGCCCTGACCCGTCAAGCGGTCAGTAGTCCCAGAAGGCGGCTACCCAACGAAAGGCGTCGCCATCGACCGCCACCCGGCCGACGGACGGGAACGGCAGGTGAGTGGCCACCAGCAGTTCGCCGGTCGCCGCGGCCTCCCGCAGAAGACGGACCCGAACGCGAACCGACTCCTCGGGATCGTGTTCAAAGCCGTTATGCCAATCCGGGTGGTCGAAACCGACCGGGAATATGGCGTCGCCGGCGAACGTCAGCCGGTCGCCGCCGGACGTCAGGCGGACCACGCTGTGTCCGGGAGTGTGGCCGCCGGTGCGCCAGACGACCACCCCCGGCGCCACCTCATACTCCTCCTCGAATATCCGCAGCTGGCCGCGATATTCGTTCAGGAATCGCTTGGCGGTCGACCGAAGCACGTCCGGCACCGGTGACGGCATGGAGGTGTGGGAGAAATCGGGCGACGCCCAGAACGCGACCTCGGCGGCCGCAACGTGGACCCGCAGGTCCGGACGCAGCCGGTTCTTCACCTCGTCGACGAGCAGCCCGCCAACATGGTCCATGTGCATGTGGGTAACCACCACGTCGGTCACGGAAGCAAGATCGATGCCGGCGGCCTTCAGCCGCTGGGGGAACTGCCCGGCCCGCGGGAAGCCGGGGAACTGTCCCCCCAGCCCGGCGTCGACGAGTATGGTTTGGTCGCCGCTGCGCACCACGAGCACGTTCAACGGCCAATCGAACGCGTCCGGCGGCAGGAACATGTCCTCAAGCCAAGCCGCGCGGACGGCTGGGTCGGCATTGGTGGCCAACGTCGTGGTTGGCAGAGGTAACACCCCATCGCTGACCACCAGCACGTCGATCTCTCCGATCTGCAGCGCATAGCGCGACGGAACCAACTCCTCTGGCCTCGGTCTAACGGTATGTGATGCAATGTCCATGTTCATGTTTGCCTCCTGCTGACCTGACTGGCCCTCCGGCCGATTGGGTGTTCGAGTGGGCGGAGGATGCCGGGACGGTGGTCGGAAATCCTTGCGCCGACCTTGAATTGCGAGTGAATTTCGCTTGATTATTCGTCCAATAGGTCAAAGGGATTTGGCGAGCTCGTTGCCACCACCGAGGCAACCAAGTCCCTGTCGGATTATTCGCATTCCAAGGCGCGGCGGTCGGCCAGCGTTATGCGCCGGCCATGATGGATATGGTCCATCGCTGACGCCACACCCGCCTTCGCGGAGCGCCGAAAAATTCTTGGTAGCCTGTCGGTATCCCGCCGCCTTGATCGTCGTTCCAATAGAGAGTGGTTCTGACCCACTCTCCACGAGAGCGATGCGACAGGAGATAAGTCCATGAAAGTCATGGTTATTGTGAAGGCGAGCAAGGCGTCCGAGGCCGGCGAGATGCCGAGCCAGCAGCTGCTCACCGATATGGGCAAGTACAATGAGACGCTGCAGAAGGCCGGCATCATGTTGGACGGCGCGGGCCTCCACCCGACCTCCAAAGGCAAGCGCGTCCGCTTCGCGGGCCAGAACCGCGCCGTGATCGACGGGCCGTTCGCCGAGACCAAGGAGCAGATCGCCGGCTACTGGCTGTGGGAAGTCAAGTCGATGGACGAAGCGGTGGAGTGGCTGAAGCGCTGCCCCAACCCGCACAACGAAATATGTGACGTCGAGATCCGGCCGCTATTCACGGCCGAAGATTTCGCGCAGGCCGGCTGAAGGAGATAGGGTCATGCAGAAGATCCATCCCTGCCTGTGGTTCGACAACCAGGCCGAACAGGCGATGAATTTCTACGTCTCGGTCTTCAGGAACGCGAAGGTCGGCAAGGTCCTGCGTCACGGCGACGCCGGGCCGGGCGAGAAGGGCAGCGTCCTGACCTGCACCTTCGAGATCGAGGGCCAGCAGTTCACGGCCCTCAACGGCGGGCCGCATTTCAAGATCAACGAAGCGATCTCCTTCGTGGTCGACTGCAAGTCGCAGCAAGAGGTGGACGAGCTGTGGGACAAGCTGACGGCCGACGGGGGCCAGCCGAGCCATTGCGCCTGGCTCAAGGATAAGTTCGGCGTCTCCTGGCAGATCGTGCCCACCGTACTGATGGAGCTGCTGAACGATCCCGATCCGCAGAAATCGAAGCGGGTCATGGAGGCGATGCTCAAGATGAGCAAGATCGACATCGCGAAACTGCAGCAGGCAGCGCAGGGCTAGAGCACATGGGCAAGATCGTCGTATCG
>Ga0068862_100006151_pt1 | contig 9990 bp, 9 predicted proteins | sample KBSSwiS52_FD_66598 | JGI IMG/M metagenome (GOLD analysis project Ga0068862, IMG submission 66598) | Switchgrass rhizosphere microbial communities from Kellogg Biological Station, Michigan, USA - KBS Switchgrass S5-2 | ecosystem: Host-associated > Plants > Roots > Rhizosphere > Soil ... | reverse complement strand
CCGAGGGTTACCGTGTCGGCGACCACTGGGAAAGGCATGGATGTGTTGCGCACGCATCTCAAACAGTGCATGGGCTACCAAACAGTCGACTCCGGTACAGTATCCGCACGCCAGCGCCACCTCGACTCCCTGGCACGCGCCCGTCGCAACGTTGATGAAGCTCAACGCCAACTCCAGGAACGCCGCGCCGGCGAGCTGGTCGCCGAGGAGCTCCGCGGCGCCCAACAAGCTCTAAACGAAATCACCGGCGAATTCACCAGCGACGACCTCCTCGGCCGCATCTTCTCCAGCTTCTGCATCGGAAAATAACCTGACAGCCGCCGAGCGTTCGCTGCAGGACAGGAGACATCATGATTTTGGCGAAATAGAAAAGGCAGCGGATGCGAGCATGGCGGGTCCGTCGCTGGATGGCACCTTGGACAAGATGGCGGCGTTGATGTCCCCCGCCCAACCCATTTCTGTCACCCTCGTCGGCGCCCGTTGGTTCTCCTCCACCATCGCGGCGTGAGATCGCGCTAGTCTCCGGCGGTGCTCTTTTTCTTGTAGCCCATCTTCGAGGCTTGTAGGTCGAGGGCGCGGTCAACGGGGTTGCCGAACAGGTCTGCTGCAGGGAGTTTGAGACTGGTGATGAGGCGCTGCATTGCGTGCTCGTGTGGCTCGAGTGAGCCGTCGGCGAGGATGTGGGTTACCGGGATGCCTTCGCGGACTAGCTCTCGTGAGACGAGAATCGTTCGGTGGCAGTCGAGCGGTTCGCGCTCCGCGCACATGATTGCGATGTGGTGGTCGGCCATGCCGGTTTTCAGGCGGGTGATGCCGCGGCGGAAGAGGTCTGTTTTGGCGAGGAGCGCGTAGCTGACGCGGCCGTTGTCGTCGTAGACGGCTGGGTCTTCGCTGCGTGCGCCGAGTTCCGCGCCCAAAAACACGTATTGGATATCGGCGGCAGCGAGCGCTGCTTGCAACTTCTCCCGGCGGAACTGGGGGTTGAAGCGGCTGTAGGGGGTAGACCGGACGTCGGCCAGCGCGGTGATGCCGTGGGGCTGCAGCAGCCCGATGAACCGCTCGATGGGGTGGTTCGAATGTCCGACGGTAAATATCATATTGGGGGTCATGACATGGACTGGACGCGCAATTACCTTGCCTGAGGCCGTCGGGGCTTCGCTCGAAGTGCTGTTCGAGAGTCCAGTGCATCATGTCCAAGTTTTCGAGCATTCGCTATTCGCCCGGATGCATGGGCGCGCAATCGCCACTACCCGCAGGCGCCGGATTTACCTGCGCGGCAGCGGAGAGGATTTCTTCGAAGATCCTTGGCTGATGCTCCACGAGTACTGCCACGTCATCAAACAGTGGGAGCCTCGGACGCTCACCATCGGTAGCTATCTGGTGGAGTGCATGCGCCGCGGATACTGGAACAACCGCTTTGAAGTGGAAGCCCGGGCGTTCGCGGATGCGCACACGAACCGCCTGCGGAGAATGCTGAAAACCGGGCCGGGGGCTTAGGCCCACCAGTCCATCGTGGTGGTCGTGACCGGCTCGGCTGACATACGACGTCGGTGCGCCGGCCTCACCGACGCGCGGCACGAGCCGACAGGCGCCGCTCATACACGCCTTTTGCCGGGCGATAACGCGGATCGGGCTTTCAGCCTAGCAACGCTTCGCGGTGATATAGGCGGCCGGCGATAAACACTAGGACGGCGCCTACAGTTAACGTGGCTCCGATCGAGAGGGCGAGAAACGCTGCCGAGATGGGTTCGTCGCGGAGCAGGCTCGTGATCAGGAAATGCTGACTCAGCGAAGGGACCGTCATCAACGCGGCGGTTGGCCGTAGGCCGAGGACGCTTGCGAACACGAGGGGTAATGTTGGCACCAACAACACGAGACCGAGATAGGTCTGCGCCTCTCGATAGCTGCGGGTGAAAGCAGCGACGATGGTCATCAACGCGGCTCCCAACGGCACCAGCGGCAGACAACAGGCGATCAGCGCCAAGGCCACGAGCGGGCCGAAATTGACGCTCATGCCGAAGCGTTCCAGGCCAGCGAACTGCAGCACAATGGAGAAGGCCGTCACGGTGAGCGACAAGGACAAAGTCATGAATGCGCAGGTCGCGAGCATCTTCCCGTAGATGAGGCTTTCACGACGCACAGGTACCGTCAGCAACGGTTCGAGCGAGCCGCGCTCGCGTTCTCCGGCGGTAGCGTCAATTGCGAGGTACATGCCGCCCATCAGCATCGTCAGCAATACCAGGTAACTCAAGGTACCTAGCGCGAGCACAGAGCGCCCGGCGGGAGTTGACACGTCGATATCGTGAATCACAATCGGTGACAGCACCAATGGATCAATTCCACGGGTCATTACACGTAGGCGCGCTACGAGCTGCCCATACTGACTCAACAGCGCTTTGACGCGAGTAACATCCTTCCCATTGTTCGCATCTGACGAATCGACATACAGCATCAACTGCGCTGGCTGTGACGACTGAAGGCGGGTGCCGAATTCGTCTGAGATCATCAACACGAACGGCTTGCGATGTTCCGTGACAGCCGCGCGAGCGGCCGCGTCGTCGTAGGAAACAGCCTCTACCTTGACGCCGTATTGTTTCAGGTGAGCGAGCAGGTTAGGCGCGCGCTCGGCGTGAGACACCGTTAGCGTCACGGGCTTGTCAGCAGTAGACACGCCACGCTCGATCGATAGAGACAACGCGGCGCCGAACAGCAACGGGCCGAAGAGAGGCCCGAAGATCAGAGCGGAGATTAGAGTCCGGCGGTCACGCAGATTCTCCCGGAACTCCTTCCGGAAAACGCTCAATATGGCCCACATCAAGAAAGGCCCTCGCCCGTCCCGATCAATCGCACGAACGCGTCTTCCAAACTGCCCTCGCCCGTCCGCTGCCGCAGCTCCTCCGGCGTCCCATTCGCCACGACGTTACCGTGCGCGATGACAACCACGTCATCACAAAGCGCACCCACCTCCTGCATGACGTGACTGGAGAACAAAACGCAATGACCGTCATCCCGCAACCTCGCCAGCAGCCGGCGCAAGCTGCGAACGGCCATCACGTCCAAGCCGTTCGTGGGCTCATCCAACAAGATATTCCGCGGCCGGTGGATTAGCGCACGAGCGAGCGCAGTCTTGACGCGTTGACCCTGCGAAAAGCCCTTGGCGCCGCGGTCCGCGAATTCATCCATTTCCAACAGCGAAATCAGTGCCACGGTCCGGGCTATGCAGTCTTTTCGGCTGAGTCCGTGCAATGACCCGAAATACTCAATGTTCTCGCGGGCTGAAAGATGCGGATAGATGCCTGCGTTGTGAGGGAGCACGCCCATTCGTCGACGCGCTTCCAGTGGCTGATTCACGATGCTCACGCCGTCAATCAGCGCGTCCCCCGATTCGGGTGCAATGACCGTATAGAGCATACGCAGAGTGGTCGACTTACCAGCGCCGTTGGGGCCGAGCAACCCGGTGATACGACCATCCATCGCGCGTAGGCTCACATCGCGTACCGCGGTCACGCGCCCAAAGTGCTTTTGCAGGCCCGTCGCTTCAATCACGGAGACGGCCCGCTTCCACTGATAAAGAACGGCATCGGGACATCGTTCTTCACGCACGAGACATCGAGTCCCTCGACCTTGCCCTCGGCCACGAAGTTGCTCATCACCCGGTCAACGCACGGCGCCGTCAACTGCCCGTGTCCGAAACCTTTGATGACAACATGCATGCTGTGTACGAAACCGCGACGGGCCTGCTCCCCGTCTGTGGGTGGTGTAACGGGATCGTCTCCACCCGAAAGTAGCAATGCCGGTACGTCAGAATGCAGCTCTGCGTGAAAGTCCGGATCAATAGGGCCTCGCGGCCAGATGGAACAGATGCTCTTGAGCCCGTCGAGCTGCGCCGTCCCCAGGTAGGTCTTCTCGAGCTCCGCGCGGTTGACCTTGGCGAGATCCCAGAACGGAACGTCTTCAGTGCAAACGATACTGTTGTGCATGCCATATGCGAGGGCGTCGCCATACGACTTGTTAACCATGAGGAACTGAGAGGCAAGCGGGCCAAAGTTGGCGGACGACGCCGTCGCACCCTGCAGCATCAGGGGTAGAAGTGCCGCCTGCTCCGCGGTGTAACTCCCGAGCCGCAAAACCGTTGCCAGATGATAATTAGTGAATTCGAGCTTCGCCGGCGCGCCGCTGGTTGGATCCGCCAGACTTACTGACACGGGGTGTGCCTGCAGAGAGTCGCGCAGCGTGTGATAGGCCAACGCCGGATCTCCGAAGTGCTTGTTGCATTCAGGGTCATGTGTGCAGCGAGACAAGATACTCGACAGCGCGCGCTCCGCATTCACGGCAGTGTCTGTTCCAAGCGCGAGCGGCGGTGGGACGACTCCGTCGAGGATGACAGAGCGTGCTTGCGCGGGAAATCGGCGCACGTAGTGTTGAGCAACACGAGTGCCATAGGACACGCCGTAGAGATTGATGCGCTGATATCCGAGCGCTATGCGCACAGCATCGAGATCGCGGACGGCAATGCTTGTTGTGTAGAACTCAACGTGCGAGGTCTTCTGCAACGTTGTGAGGCAGCGTTGCGCATCAGCCGTAATCTGAGCATCGCTGGCGCGGTAGAGATCATCGTCGTCGATGGAGCAATTCAGGGGGTTGGATTTGCCCGTACCGCGTTGGTCGACGAGGACGATGTCACGGTCGCGATGAATTCGCTCAAAGTAGTGAGCCGCGGACGCATAGAACGTGGTCGCGGCCATACCGGGACCCCCGGCCAGCACGAACAACGGGTCTGGTTGCTTCCGCCGGTTGACCGCAGTAACGCGGGCGACCCGCAGCGAGATAGTTCTACCCCCCGGCTCGGCGGGGTTCTCCGGCACGGCCAGCTCGCCGCACTCGGCCAGGACGACAGCCACCTGTGAGGCATCCTCGAGCTGGCAGGAACTCAGCGTCAGCTCGTGATCGGCTGCGTCCCCCGCATGGGAAGCAGCTGCTGGCTGCCCAACGGCGCCACCGGTCTGCGCGGCAAGTCCGGCGCCGGCAGTTCGGGGCGCGACCGCCCGGGCCCGTTGATCGGCATGCGCTGCGGCGTCGGCGGGGACGGCCCTGGCTCCAGCAGCCGAGTGCACCCCGGCGCCGGCTGCACTGGCGTCGTTGCCTGCGGCGTCTGCCGTGGAGCCGATGCCAAACACGCCCGCTACCAGCAGCAATGAAACCGTCCGTAAATTCACGCAGTGCGGGCCTTGGCCTTGTTCGTAAATCGTCCAGCCCTACAATACGCGACTACCCTTTTCAGCAGCCACGACCTGGACCCCGAATTCAATGCGTTTCGCCCAATCCTTTGACGTCATCGTCATCGGTGGCGGCCATGCCGGTACCGAAGCGGCATTGGCGGCCGCCCGCATGGGCGTGCGGACGTTACTCCTCACGCAGAGCATCGAAACCCTGGGCCAGATGAGCTGCAACCCGGCCGTCGGCGGCATCGGAAAAGGTCACCTGGTCCGCGAAATCGACGCGCTGGGCGGCGCAATGGCCCGCGCCACCGACCGGGCCGGAATCCAATTCCGCACGCTCAACGCCAGTAAGGGACCGGCCGTGCGCGCCACGCGCGCGCAGGCCGACCGCCAGCTCTACAAGCAGGCGATTCGAACAGTCCTCGAAAACCAACCCAATCTCACGCTGTTCCAGCAGGAAGCCGGCGACCTCCTGGTCGATGGTCAGACCGTCCGCGGCGTGGTGACCGTGACTGGCATCGCTTTCGAAGCCCCGTCGGTCGTGCTCACGGTGGGCACATTCCTAGGCGGCCGGATCCATGTCGGCCTCGACAATTACCAAGGTGGCCGCGCAGGGGACCCACCGTCGAACAAGCTGGCAGCTCGCCTGCGCGAGTTGCACCCCCGCGTTGGACGCCTGAAGACCGGCACGCCACCCCGAATCGATGGCCGAAGCCTCAACTTCGAGGTGATGACCGCTCAGCCGGGCGATAGCCCGACCCCGGTATTTTCGTTCATGGGGCGAGACAGTGAGCACCCTGAACAGCTCAATTGTTTCATTACAAATACAAATGAACGAACTCATGAGATCATCCGGGCAGCCACAGACCGCTCTCCGATGTTCACGGGCGTCATTGAAGGCGTTGGCCCCCGCTACTGTCCCTCAGTCGAAGACAAGGTCGTGCGCTTCGCAGACAAGCTGTCACACCAAATCTTCGTCGAGCCGGAAGGCCTCACAACGAACGAGGTCTATCCCAACGGTATCTCGACCAGCCTCCCGTTCGACGTGCAGTACGAGTTCGTACGCAGCATCCGAGGCTTCGAAAACGCGCACCTCACCCGTCCCGGCTACGCGATCGAATACGACTTCTTCGATCCCCGTGACCTGAAGCCATCCCTCGAGACCAAGCCTCTCGAGGGCTTGTTCTTCGCCGGCCAGATCAACGGCACTACCGGATACGAAGAAGCAGCGGCGCAGGGTCTGTTTGCCGGCATCAACGCAACGCTCAAGTGCAAAGGCCGCGAGCCATGGTTGCCCAAGCGTAGCGACGCCTACCTCGGCGTCCTCGTTGACGATCTCGTCACCCGCGGCACGCGCGAACCGTACCGAATGTTTACGAGCCGAGCGGAGCACCGACTCCTGCTGCGTGAGGACAACGCCGATCTTCGGCTGACACCCATCGGCCGCGAGCTTGGCCTCGTCGACGATGAACGTTGGCGCCTGTTCGAGGAAAAGCGCCGCCTCTCAGAGGTGGAATTTCAGCGGCTGAGCGCCACCCGCATTCAGCCCAGTGCCGTTCCATCGCTATGGACCGACCGAGTTTTAAACGGCGTGCCCCTGAGTCGCGACTTCTCCGCGTTTGAGCTGCTCCTGCGTCCGGAAGTCGGCTACGACGATCTTCTGGAGATAGCAGGTCAGCCGGACTGGTCGGGCGTGGACGACCGGCTGCCCGGGCAGGTGCGCATGCAGATTGAAGTTCGCGCGAAGTACGCGGGTTACATCGAGCGGCAGCAGGATGAGATCGAACGTCACCAGCGCAACGAAGAGACGCGCCTGCCCGACGACCTCGACTATCTCCAGGTATCCGGCCTGTCCCACGAGGTTCGCCAAAAGCTCGGCGAGGCCCGTCCGGCGACTGTTGGGCAGGCGAGCCGGGTGCCCGGCGTGACACCGGCTGCCATCTCGCTCCTCCTGGTGCATCTCAAGAAGCGAACGTCGAAAGACAAGGTGCGCGTGGCATGAGCGCGTTCATCGACAATTTGAATGCCCGTTGGGACCGCAGCAACTCGTTGGTGTGCGTGGGACTGGACCCGGAAATCGAGCGGCTGCCGCGCGATATCGCCATGCAGCCCTCGCCGATCTTCCAATTCAACAAGGCGATCATCGACGCGACTGCGGATCTCGTGTGTGCGTACAAGCCGCAGTTTGCGCATTACGCCGCGTATGAGGCGGAAGACCAACTCGAACGTACGATCGAGTACATCCATCGCAGCTATCCCGGCATTCCGGTGATTCTGGACTCGAAGCGCGGTGATGTCGGCAACACGGCGCAGCGCTACGCCATCGAGGCATTCGAGCGTTACGGTGCCGATGCCGTCACCGTGAATCCCTATCTGGGCGGCGATTCTCTCGAGCCCTTTCTCCAGTACGAAGACAAAGGTGTCATCATCCTGTGCCGCACTTCCAACCCCGGCGGACGAGACCTTCAGGATCTCGATGTCGGTGGCCGGAAGTTGTACCAGGTGGTGGCGGACATGGCCGCGCGCCAGTGGAACAGCCGGGGCAATTGTTCACTCGTCGTCGGAGCCACTCAACCGCGCGAGTTGGCGGAGGTGCGGGAGATCGTCGGCAAGATGCCATTTCTGGTTCCGGGTGTGGGTGCGCAGGGCGGGGATGTCGCTGCGGCCGTCACGAACGGTCAGACAGCCGATGGAACCGGCCTGATCATCAGTTCGTCCCGAGCCATTCTGTATGCCGGTTCTGATGAGAATTTCAGCACGGCTGCTCGCGCCGCTACGGAAGCACTTCGCGACCAGATCAACGCCAGCCGATCCAAGCGCTGACGCGTGCGAACACTGCGTGTTGCGCTCACCGTTGTCCTGGCGATCCTGTCTGGTTCGGCAGGAGCCGCGACCCTGCTGAGGGGCTCGGGTGCCGAGCCGGACTCACTGGACCCACAGAAGGCTCGCTCGGTCGAGTCGCAAGGTATCCTGCGCGACCTGTGTGAGGGTCTGACAACACTCGACAAGTCCGCCGGCGTCGCCCCTGGTGTCGCAACGGACTGGACCACCAGCCCCGACGGCAAAACCTACACATTCCACCTGCGACCCCAGGCGCGCTGGTCAAATGGCGATCGGGTCGTGGCTGCCGACTTTGTCGCAGCCCTGCGCCGACTCGTGGATCCCGCCACCGGCTCATCGTATGCTCAAGTCATCGATGTCATCGAAAATGCGGCTGACATCGTGGCCGGCAAAAAGAAACCCGACACGTTGGGCGTCGCCGCTCCAACAGACTCCACAGTCGTCGTTACATTGGGGTCGCCTGCAGCCTACCTGCCGAGCCTGCTCTCGCACACCAGCACCTGCCCGGTCCACCGGCCGACGCTGGCGCAACACCCGGACCAACTGGCCAAACCCGGCGTCATGGTCTCAAACGGCGCCTTCGTCCTGAAAGAGTGGATACAAGGCTCGCACATCGCCTCAGTCCGCAATCACTACTATTGGAACGATGCGGCGACGCATCTCGATGGCGTCAAATATCTGTTGATTCCGGATGAGAACGCCGAGCTCACTCGCTATCGCTCGGGTGCCCTGCACATTACGAATGTCGTCCCGCGCGGTCAGTTCGATTGGATCCGGGCCAACCTCGCCAAAGAGCTGCACGTCGCACCGCAGTTGGATACATACTACTACGGCTTCAATCTCAACAAGCCCCCCTTCAAGGACAATCCCGGCCTGCGGCGCGCGTTGTCGATGGTGATCGATCGGGAGAGACTCACCAGGCAGGTACTGCGCGTGGGTGAGCTGCCTGCCTATGGTTGGATTCCACCTGGTGTCAGCAACTACACCTCGCAATCGTTCGACTATCAGAATACGCCGCTGCCGGCGCGCATTGCAGAGGCGCGGCGCCTGTATGCGCAGGCAGGCTACTCAGCCGCCAGGCCGCTGCGGTTTGAGTTGCGCTACAACGCCGGTGAAGTGCACAACAAGGTGGCCGTTGTCGTCGCTTCGATGTGGAAGGAAGCGCTGGGAGTTGACGTGGTCCTGACCGCCGTCGAATTCAAATCGCTTCTGCAGGATATCGACAGCGGCAATGTGCAGATGTTTCGCTCCAGCTGGCTGGGCGACTACAACGATGCCTATACGTTTGCGCAGTATTTCAAGAGCAATTTCGGTATCAACCTGCCGCACTACCGCAGCACCGAATACGATTCCCTGATTGAGAAAGCCGCGGCGGAAGTCAACACGGCGAAGCGGCGGGAGCTGCTCGAATCAGGCGAGCGGGTGATGCTGCGGGACCATCCGATGATCCCGATCTACTTCTACGTCAACAAACACCTGGTCAAACCGGAAGTACGAGGCTGGTACGACAACGTAATGAACGTCGTATACAGCAAGGATCTCAGCCTACGCGGCAGCGCGCCGTAAGCGCGCCCCGGTCAGATCGTGTACGAAGGTCCCATACCAGTTGTGAATGTCATGCTTCCTGACGGCCGCCATCATCTGTTCGTGGCGCTGCCTGCGCTCCTGTAGAGGCATGTTCAGAGCGGTCTGCAGCGCTTGCGCCATTCCGCACTTGTCGTAAGGATTCACCAGCAGTGCACTGGTCAGGTCTTCGGCGGCGCCCGCCATGGGCGACAGAATCAACACCCCCGGATCCTCGGGATCCTGGGCGGCGACAAACTCCTTGGCCACGAGATTCATGCCGTCGCGGACCGGGGTGACGAGCCCGACTTTCGCGGCGCGCAGAAAGCCCATCGTGGTCGCGTGGGTGTAGTCGCGATTCAGATAC
>Ga0068862_100006145_pt1 | contig 9994 bp, 8 predicted proteins | sample KBSSwiS52_FD_66598 | JGI IMG/M metagenome (GOLD analysis project Ga0068862, IMG submission 66598) | Switchgrass rhizosphere microbial communities from Kellogg Biological Station, Michigan, USA - KBS Switchgrass S5-2 | ecosystem: Host-associated > Plants > Roots > Rhizosphere > Soil ... | reverse complement strand
GCGATGACCGAGACGCCCGTGACCGGACTGTTCCTCACGGGGGTCGGTCTCCTGCTCATCGCCCTCGACGAACGCACTGCGGAACGCGCCTCGGGGCGGGCGCTGATCGGCGCCGCGCTTTTTTTCTTCGCGTCCACCGCATACCACCTGCTCGCCTGGATGATGCTCGTTTCATTCCTCCTCGTCTTCGCGCGCCGCCTGCTGACGTCGCCGAAGGCCGCGGTCCGCCGGCGCCTGCCGCTGTTCCTGGTCGTTTCGTTCGCCTACTGCGTCGTATGGAGCCTCGGCTGCTGGATCAAGTTCGGAAGCCCGCTCGCTTTCCTCACGGCCTACGACGCCAACAACCTCAAGCACGGCCTCCGCCTGTCGATGGCGCTTCGAGCCCGGGCTTTCCCGCTGGCATTCCTCTACGACGCCTGGCTCTTTCTTCCGGCGCTTGGCGTGGGGGTGATCGCCGCCTTCGGGAAGGGCGATGAGACCCGCCGCCGCGAGAGGCTGGTGATCGGTGGCGCGGTCGCGTCGCTCGCGCTCCTGACCACGGCAGCGATCATCGGCAGCGCGCCGAACACTCGCCCGGAGCGCAATGCCCTCGTGGTCGTCTCCGCTTGCTTTCCCATCGCCGTTGCGGCGCTTGCGCGGGCGTGGATGTCGGAGGCGAGGCCGTTCCGGCCTTCGGGGAGTGGCCGGTCATCCGTCGTCGTACTCTCTCTGGCGCTCGCGTGGGTGGCCGTCAACCACGCTCGGACGTTCGAGCGCGTGCGCTCCCAGCAGACATTGGATCCCGACGCGGTCGCGACCGGAACCTGGCTGCGCGAGGCGCTCGGGCAGCCGGACGCCGACGGTCGTTTCCCACCGGAGGACGTGGTCCACGTCTGGGTCGCTCCGTCCACGGCGTATCCGGATTACTCGATCCTCTACCTCTTCGGAAGTCCGGCCCGAACCCGGCACCATCAGGCGGCGGAGACGGAGGAAGAAGTCCTGTCGTCCGTCGCGCCCGGCGAATGGCTCGTGACGGATCGACCCCTGACGCCGTCGGACCTCGAAACGGTCAGGAGGATCGGGAAGTATCAGCTCTTCCGCCGGACAGACTCGTCCTCCGACCGGCGGATCCAGCCGCCGCCCTAAACCGGGTGACCCGTTGTCGGAGCGTTCTTGCTACGGGGACAGCAGCCCATCCGGCAGTGCGGCGCTCTTCTCCTCCGGCAGAAGCACGTAGTTCGGTACCTCTTGATCCGAGTCGGCATGAGTCGGCGGGAGAGGCAGAAACCGATCCCCGAACAGTCGTGCGACCCGGTAGCCGGCCCCTTGGGCAAAACGCCGCACATCATCGAGAGTCTGCCCGATTTGACGCATCCAGTACGGATTGAATTCCGCAAATATGATCGGGCGAAACCGATTGATCGTCTGCATGCCCCCGCGCAGAACGAGCAGATCGGCCCCTTCCACGTCGATCTTTAGGACGTCGCAGCGCCGAAGACTGTGGCTCCACTCATCCAACGGAACAACATCGACCTCTTCCGAGGGCCACCCGTGGCGGTCCACGTCCTCGCGATCCCAGGCGGAGAACATGTTTTCTCCAACCGCATTTGCGGCGCGCCCGATCGGAACTCGTCGCATGACGAGTCGCCTCCGCTCCGCTCCAAGAGCCAGCGGAACGACCGTGACGACGCCGCCGAGACGATTCAGGGCGACGTTTTTCCTCAGGCGCCGGCGATTCGAAGCGACCGGCTCGAACGCGATCACCTCTCCGCCGGTGGGAGCCACGGCTGCGCCGACGGCGCAGACGTAGAACCCGATGTTTGCTCCGACATCCACGAACACGCCGTGGTCCGGCATCAGCTTTGTTGCCAGGGAGAGCACGTCGTCCTCATAGATGCCCGTTTCGGATGCAAGTCGCTGTTCCGGCACCCGCCGGTCCAGGAACATCGAGTACCCGGCTTTCATGCGGACCTTCCGAAGAGGTCCGCGGTCCAGGTCACCTCTCCAGAGCTCGCCGCTCACCGGTCCTCGCCCAGCCGCCGTTCGAGCTCCTGGCGGCGTCCCTCTTCCCGGCCGAGGGCGCGCTCGAGCTCGGCGACCCGCGCCTGCGACGCCTCGATCGTCTTCTCCATCCGGTCGAGGAGCTTCCCCCGCTCCTCCGCCAGGATCTCCAGATCCTTTGCGCGCTTCCCGAGCTCCGCTGCCGCGGCCGCCGATTCCCCGCCCCGCTCCGCCTCGTTTCGCGCCCGGTCCGCGAGCCACTTCTCGTGCCGCGTGACGGCGTTGTCGAGCATGAGCTCGAGGCGGACCTGGTCGAGGTCGAACGGCCGGAGGGTCGCGGGGTCCGCGAGAAAGCTCGCCCCCTCCTCGATGCCGTCGTACTGGATGTGCCACTGCCGCGCCCGCTCCCGCTCGATGAACCGGCCCCTCCGATCCGAGAAGATCTTGCGGTGGCCGTGGGCCTGCCCGCGGATCGGGTAGTGGCGGAGCAGGAATGGGATCGGAAAAACTCGCCGGTTGGGAATCCCGACCTCGTGCCCGCCCGAGGGGACGAGCGAGATGGGACGTCCGTCGTTCTTCCAGCACTTCAGCTGGCTGCGGTCGAACTCTCCGGCCTCGGACCAGTAGCGGAAGTGCTCGCGCGGATCTCCGCGCTCGAACGAATCGTCGACCGGCGGAAAGTTGAAGACGCGGAAGTCGATGCAGTTGTATCCGAGACGGTCCACCCAGCGGATTCCTTCGCCCAGCTTCATCCCGGGCCAGGGAGCCTCCCGGAACTCGTCGGCATCGTGGTGCTGGAACCAGTCGGCGTCGAGCGACGCCGCGAGCTCCTCCTTCCGGCGGAGGATCCCGGTCCAGTCGAACGGGTTCCCTTCCGGCGCAGCGATCGCCGGAAACTCCTCGATCTCGAGAAGGCCTTTCTTGAGCCAGGGCTTCGCCTCCGAGACCGTGTCGTCGGTCGAGCGGTTGTCGATCAGGTAGACCTCCACCCCGCTCTCGATCAGGTGGCCGATCACGGCCGAGATGACGTCGGCCTCGTTGTAGGCCGCGAGGAGCGCGATCGTCCGGAAGGAAGATTTCACGAAGCCTTCGGCGCCGCCGTCACGAGATGTTGACCGGCGCGATCGACTTCGCGGTCTCCGACCAGACCTTCATCTCGAGGAGCGGGACGATCACGATCCGGCAGTTGGAACACGGGTTCGGAACCGCCTTCACCGGCAACGTCACGACGACCGACTCGCCGGGCGGTACGTCCGCGGTCAGGCCGGCGCGGTTGCTATCGTCCCAGACGAGCACGGCCCAGTTGCCGTCGGCGCCGGGCGCCTCCCAGTGGTAACCGAAGTGCAGGGGGGTGTCACCCCCCGCCGGCCACGCCCGATCCCCCGCGTTTCGCGCCTCGACGCGCACGTTCGCCTGTGAGCCGGGCGCCATGTGCGCCGGAACGTCCGCCGACCGGAACTCGACCTTCAGGCCGTCCAGGTCGGGCGCGGAAGGCGCCGCCGGGGCGCCGGTGTTCGTCCCCCCCGCGCTCTTGTCACCCGAACGTCCGCAGGCCGCGAGCCCCGACACCGACAGGACGACCGCCAGAACTGCGAGAACCCGGATCCTCATCGACCTTCCTCCTCGTTATCCCGAACGCTCCGCGGCGACGGCCGGCGAGCGCTCCGGAGAGAGTCCCGCCGGAACGGGCTCGAAGACTTTCCGATAGGGGTGAAACACGCGCCGGCCTCCGGCGCGCGCGAGCTCCGCGCGGATCCGGGACTCTTCGATGTCGTCACCGTTCGCGTTGAAGAGCTTTTCTCCCTCGGCGTCGAACCAGGCCGGGTAGAACCCGGTGTCCCGGATCGGAAAGCCGAGCAGCCGGCCGAAGAGCGGCAATCGGAGCTCGTCGTGTCCGAGCTCCGGGACGTCCACCTCGGAGTACCGCCGGAGAAACTCGCGCGGGAGGCTGTATCCCGGTCCGAGGCAGGCGACCAGCGGCTCGGTGTCGCCGAAGCGGTCACGCACGATTTCGCGAAGCGCGACGAGCTCCGATCGGTGCGGCTCCACCAGCGTCCAGTGCCACCGGTCCGCGATCCGGTCGACCGCCGTGAGGCCGGTCAGGCCCAGGGCGCCGCTCGGAACGTCCCGGTAGAGGTTTGCGAGCGAGTCGAACAGGAGCAGGTCCCACTGGACGACGTGGAGGACGTCGAACTCGACGCGATGGCCGAATTCCTGAAACCACCGGCGAACCCCGAGGTCCGTGTTCTGCCACTTCCAGCGGGTGTCCGGATGTCGGAGCAGGAAGACGTCTTCCACGTCGGGCCCCAGCGCGGCGGCGGCCTCTTTCCACTTCTCCTCTTCCCCGCCGAAGAGGCCGTAGATCGCGACGTCCGGGTTGAAACCGCGGAGGAGGCGGACCCGGTTCGCGCAGACCTCCCAGTCCTGGTGGAACTGGAGGAGCGCGATCCGTTTCACGGGCGAGCGGAATCCGCGGGAACCGCCGCCGGCGGGGCGTCGCGCCGCGCGGCGCGCAGGCGGTCGCGATATTTCGCCAGGCTGCGTCCGATCGGTCCGCGGTAGCGGTGCTCCAGGCGCTCGTCCAGGTCTTCCAGGAAACGAACGACCGCTTCCAGCTGCGACGCGGGATCCAGGCCGGACCAGAGGCCGCGTCCGTGGTTCCGGTAGACCGCCATGACCTCGTTCAGATAGCCGATCTTCCCACGTTCGGCGTAGAGGATGTAGAGCGGCCAGTCCTCCCAGCGGGAGGCGGCGTACCACGACGGAAGCTCGGGCACGGCGCCCCGCCGCAGCACCGCCGAGCACGTCGCGATGAAGTTCGTTTCGAACAGATCCTCGACGCTCGAGAACTCCTTCTGGTCGGGGCTCGTGTAATTTGCCTCGCAGATGGTGTCGTCGGGCAGGAGCACCGCCACGTCGTGGAAGCAGATCGAGCACTCTGGATGCGCGTCGAGGAAATCCGACTGCCGCTGCAGCTTGGACGGATGGGTCCAGTAGTCGTCGCCGTCCAGCAGCGCGACGTATTCGCCGCGGCAGGCGCCGAACGTCCGGAGGAAGTTGGGGACCAGGCCCACGTTCGTCTCGAAGCGGAGCGCCCGGATCCGGCCGGGATTCCGTTCCGCATAGGACCGCACGATCTCGCTGGTCCGGTCTTTCGAGCAGTCGTCGCCCACCACGAGCTCCCAGTCGAAGTCGGTCTTCTGCGCGAGCACGCTCTCGATCGCGCCGGCGATGTACCGCTCGTGGTCGTAGGTCAGGAGGCAGACGCTGAGCTTCATGGGGTCCGCGGTTTCCGGGCGAACGTCATCGAGCGCACGTAACGCACGTCCTCGAATTCGGGAGGCCGGACCAGCTCCTCGACCAGCCGGGCCGACCCGTCGTGGCTCTCCTGCCGGTAACCCGGACGGGAGTTGTGCACCGCCAGGACCGCTCCGGGCTTCAGGAACGGCGACCAGCCGTCGTAGGTCGCGCGGACGACTTCGTAGGACTGGTCTCCGTCGAAGAGGAGCAGGTCGATCGGCGTGCGCCATCCCGGCAGCACCTGCTCGGCGAGACCGGGATGGACCTGGAGAAAGTCGGAGACCCCTGCGCGCTCGACGTACCTGTCGAACCGCTCGCGCAGCGTGGCCTTGCGGAAGCCGCGGATGGTCCGGTAGATCGGGACCGAGAACTCGTCGCCCGACGCGTCGAACGGGTCGATGCAGTGGACTTTCCCGCTGCCCCGCAGCTTCCGCGCGCCGGCGAGCAGCACCGCCGAGCAACCCAGGAACGATCCGATTTCCACGACCACGGCGCCGTCCGGCAGGGCGTAGCTCTCGTGCGCGAGCGTCGTCGCCTCGCCGTGCCGGGTCCAGCCCGGCACGCGGCGGGACTCCCAGATGTAACGCCCGAGCGGTCCCCACCTCATCCGATCGGAGATGAAGGAGAGCGGCAGCGTGGGAAGCGGATCCGGGTGACCGTAGAGGCCGTGGTTGTAATCCCACCGCTCGTAGAGTTTCGTGCGCCGGTACGCGGTCAGGAGGTCGAAGAGCTTCAGGAGGTCTTCTCCCTCTCCAGGAGCCCCTGCGGAAGGGCGACGCGCTCTCCGATCGACCAGCCGTGGTACAGGTCCGCCACGGTCGCCGCGTCGCCGTCGCGCACGAGCCGGCCCTCGTGGATCCACACCGCGCGCTGGCAGTTGTCGCGCACGGCCGACAGCGCGTGCGATACCAGGAAAACCGTCTTGCCGGCCTTTCGGAACTCCCCCATCCGTTGGTGGCACTTGAGCTGGAACCGCTCGTCGCCCACGGCGAGAGCCTCGTCGACCAGGAGGATGTCGGGCTCGGCGTCGGTCGCGACCGAGAACGCCAGGCGCGCCGACATGCCGGTCGAGTAGGTCCGCACGGGGGCGTCGATGAACTCCTCGATCTCCGCCCACTCCACGATCCGCGGGGTCCGCCGGCGCATCTCCGCGCGCGAAAAACCGAGGAGAGCGCCCTGGAGCATGACGTTCTCGCGGCCCGTCAGCTCGCCGTGGAACCCCAGCCCCAGCTCGAGGAGAGGCGCGGTCCGCCCCACGACCACGACGCGTCCGGTGGAGGGGGGCATCACCCGAGCGATGAGACGCAGGAGCGTGCTCTTTCCCGCGCCGTTTCTCCCGATCACGCCGATGCTCTCGCCGCCCGACACCTCCAGGGAGAAGTCACGCAGCGCCTCGAACTCGTCGAAGTGAAGACGTCTCTTGAGGCGGCGGATCGCGTACTCCTTCAACGAGCCGATCCGCTCGCGCGGGATCCGGTACCGGACGGACACCTTCTCCAGCAGGATGACCGAGCTCACCGCTAGCCGTAGAAGGCGAACCGGTCGGCGCGGTTCGAGAAGTAGATCCAGCCCGAGACGAAGGTCACGAGCGCGATCGCGAGCGACATGCCGAAGAGGGCCGGCGACGGCAGAACGCCGTCGTAGACCGGTTTGCGGAAAATCTGCACGAGGTAGTAGAGGGGGTTGAACCAGAGCGCGTACCGGTACTTCGCCGGCACGATCGCGGGGTGGTAGACGATCGGGGTCAGGAAGAACCAGGTCTGCACGATCACCATGTACATCTCGCGGACGTCCGAGAACCGGGAGGCGAAGGTGAAGAGCCACAGACCGACGCCGGCCGCGAAGAGCGCCTCGACGGCGACCGCGACCGGCAGGAACGCCCACGTCGGGTGGATCGGGAACCGCGTCGCGACCAGGATGATCAGGAGCGGCAAGATCGACAGCACCAGGTTGACGAGCCCCACGCCCACCGCGGACGCCACGAATACCGAGCGGGGAATGTAGATGCGCTTCGCGATCTCGTTGGAGTCCTGCGTCTGGGACGCGGCGGTCGAGGTCGTCTGGGAGAAGAAGGCCCAGAAGATCGCCCCCGTCATGAAGAAGACGGGATAGTTCGAGATCTGCTGCTTGAGGAGCGTCGAGAAAACCAGCGTCAGCGCCACCATGTTGAGGAGAGGCGCGAGCATCGTCCACGCAACCCCGAGGACCGACCGCTTGTAGCGGACCTTGATGTCCCGGACGACGAGCTCGTGGACGAGGCCGCGGTAGGTCCAGAGGGCCCGCGCTTCCTCCAGCGCCCGCGAGCGCGGCGCCGCCGAGTCGTAAACGGGGGCAATGCCGACCCGGGCGAGCGCCTCCGGGGTGCTCAACGGCCGGGACCCGCGGAGCGCCGCAGCATGACGGGATTTTAGCCGACGGCGACGGGGAGACCGAGGCGGGCGAGGGCCGCGAGCGCGCGTTCTCTCCAGTCGTTCGCACGCGCGCGGTCGCGGGCGCGCCGGCGGAATTCCTCGGAGCGACGGGAGCCTCTCGCGCGGTCGAGCAGATCCGAGAACCCCGCCGCGGTCGATGCGACCGACACCTCCGGCATCGCCTCGCACTCCGGGATCGGTGTCGCGAGGACCGGCAAGCCCGCGGCGAGGTACTCGTAGAGCTTGATCGGCGACGCGTTCGAGCCCTCGGCGCCGGCGCGAAACGGGATGAGGCCGGCGTCGAAGCTCGCGAGGATCGACGGGATCGCGCGATACGGACGGGGACCCAGGAAGTGCACGTTCGAGGGATGCTCCGACTCGAGCCGGTCGAACGAGTCGTCCAGCGCCTCGCCGACCAGGAAGAAGTCCCAGTCCGGGCGCAGCCGGGCGAGGTCGCCGAGCAGGTCGGAGTCGACCCACCGGGCGAGGGCGCCGACGTACCCCGCGGCGGGCCGGCCGCCGGATGGTGCGATCTCGTCGGGGACGAGCGAGGAGTCCGGCGGCGCCAGGAACCGCTCGACCTCCACGCCGTTCGGCAGGTATTCGGCGTCGGGGCGGCGCGACCGCGCCTCCTCCAGAAGCGGGCGCGAGACAACGAAGACCGCCGTCGCGTCGAGAAGGCCGCGCTCGTGGTTCCGCCGCAGGAGAGCCTTCGGATACGGAAAGACGTCGGGGTGATCGATCACGTCGTAGACCAGCCGGGAACCCGCCGGCGGGGACTCCGGCAGGTTGTACACGAACGACCAGAGGACGCGATTCGGAAGCCCGGCGGACGTTCCGGCGCCGGAGGCGACCCAGAGGTTCTCCTCCTCGCGGCGGAGGACTCCCGAAGCCGGAGAGCCCGCGGCCTCCTCCTCGAAGACCACCGGGAAACCCAGCCGCGCCAGCGCGCGCGCGAGGTGGTGGGGGCGCTGCACGAGCGTCACGTCCCAGCCGATCGACGGCGGGAACACGAAGACCGCGCCGGCCTCTTCGGCGCGCCGCGCGATGGCGTCGAGCGATTCCGCCTCATTGGCGGACGCGCGCGCCGCCGGCTTCGCTCCCCACTTCTCTTCGTACCGGCGCCGGTTCTCCCGGAAGATGCGGCGGTACTCCTCGTCCGGGAGGGCGCGGAACGACCCGCGGCCCGCGTGGTGCACGAACGAGTCGCGCGCCACCGCCAGATGCAGACCGGCCGCGCCCAGCCGGCGGGCGTAGTCGTCGTCCTCGAACATCCCGATCTCGAAGCGCTCGTCGAGCGGACCGATCCGCTCGAAGACGCTCCGGCGCAGGAGCACGCAGAACATCGCGAGCATCGGGATGGGATCGAGCCGGCCGGCGCGGGCTCGCGTGAAGGCGCGCGCCCAGGAGTCGAGCTGCGGCAGCTCCCGGTAGCCGACCTCGACGCGCGACTCGTTCGCGATCTCGTTCGTGGAGGGCCCGACCATTCCGAGGTCGGGGTCCTTTTCCAGGTGACGCATCAGGGACGACAGCCAGCCGCGAGTCACGATCGTGTCGTTGTTCAGAAGGCAGAGGTAGTCGCCGTGCGCGTGCGCCGCCGCGGCGTTGACGCCCCCGGCGAAACTGCGGTTCTCCGGCAGCATCACGGCCCGCAGTCTGCCCTGCCGCTCCTCGTCGCCCAGCCACTCGCGCGTCCCGTCGGTCGAGGCGTTGTCCGCCACGATGACCTCGAACCGCGGCCAGTCGGTCCTCCGGTCGAGCGACTCCAGGCACGTCCGCGTCCACGGCAGGCCGTCGTGAGTGACGACGAGAATCGACACGAGCGGCCAGAGCTCCGTGAGCCGGCGCGAGAGCTCCTCCGCGCGGGTGGCCCAGGTGTTCGCTCGGGCGAACGCCCGCCGCCGTGCGACCTCCTCCGGACCCGCGGCCGCCGCCTCCTCCAGTGCGGCGACGAGCTCCGTCGCGCTTCCCGCGAGACGGACGAGACCGCGCTTCGCGACCGGCTCGAGCGCCGCCATCCGCGTCGCGGCCACGCCGCGACCGGCGGCGAGCGCCTCGTACAGCTTCACGGGGTCGGTCGCGTGCGTCAGCGGCCCGAGGCGGAACGGGATCATTTCGACGTCGAACCGCGCCCGCACCTGCGGCATCTCTCCGAATGGGCGTTCGCCCAGAAAGACGACGTTCGACGGGAAGCGCGAAACGTCGCGATTGCGCCCTTCCCGTGCGCCGGCGATCTCGAACCGCCAGCCGGGACGCAGCCGCGCAGCTTCGGCGACGAGCTCGTCGTCGAACCAGTCGTCGAC
>Ga0068862_100006143_pt1 | contig 9996 bp, 10 predicted proteins | sample KBSSwiS52_FD_66598 | JGI IMG/M metagenome (GOLD analysis project Ga0068862, IMG submission 66598) | Switchgrass rhizosphere microbial communities from Kellogg Biological Station, Michigan, USA - KBS Switchgrass S5-2 | ecosystem: Host-associated > Plants > Roots > Rhizosphere > Soil ... | reverse complement strand
ATTATAATATATATACGTCTCTATGAAGAAAATACTGGTGGTTAATAATGATTTTGATACTATGAGCCTCTTAAAAAGCTGGCTTGAAAAAAAAACCTACGAAGTAAAATTTACCGGGAACCAGAAAGAGGTGCCGAGGATCATGAAAGAATTTGCCCCGGAGCTTGTTATAGTAGACGTAATTCAAAAAGAGGTTGCAGAGCAATTAAAGATCAATAAAAAAACCCGCTCTGTTCCTGTTCTGTTAATGACGGGTTATACTTTGAGGCAAATGAATAACCAGTTGCCTGTTGATGATACTATTGAAAAACCATTTAATCTTCACCTGTTAGAAAAGAAGATAGAACGGCTTATTCGAAAAAGCGCCTGAGACATCATTTTCAGAGAGCCTGCACCTTTATTTTTTGATGTGTAGCTTTCCTGAAATTAACTTTATAACTGCTAATCCGTAACGGTAAAATGATAACTACCCGAACCTGCCTCAATTAACCTGTACTCACCTTCATTCCCAATTACTTTAATATCCTTAACTGATAAAACAGGTTGACCGCTTTCTTTGATCGCTGCTTTATTGGTAGCGGGGATGTATATTTTTGCGGTTGTATTGGCTGGTATTTCCAAATCTAACTGAAATTGGTTGACCTGTTTTTTCCAATGAGAGGCTACTTTCCCATAATAAGTTTCAAGATCAGCATCAGCATAGGTGAGATTCCCGCCCGGATGAGGTTTGATTACGATTTGTTTATAGCCTGGCATTTCTTCATCGGTATCAATGCCGCTAATTACCCGGTACATCCAGTCACCAATAGCGCCATACGCATAATGATTAAATGAATTCATACCGGGATTTTCAAATGTGCTATCCGGTTTTTGCCCATCCCATCTTTCCCAGATAGTAGTAGCACCCATCTTAACGGGATACAACCACGATGGGTAAGTGTCCTGCAATAAAAGTTTATATGCAACTGTATCATAGCCGAATCTTGTGAGAACATGGCAGATATAAGGTGTGCCCAAAAAGCCAGTGGTAAGATGGTTGTCATAACTCTGAATATTTGTCACCAGTCTTTCCGCCGCCTGTGATTGCAAATTTTCGGGAAGCATGTCAAAGTTAAGGGCGAGCACATATGCCGTTTGTGTGCCTGAAACGAGACGCCCGGTTGCCGTAGCATATTCTTTTAAAAATGCGCTTTTTATTTGTTGTAGAAGATCTGAATAATCAGAAACATCCTTTGTATTACCCAATACCTTTGCCGCATTAATTAATAACTGTGTTGAATGAGCAAAAAAACATTGCGCTATAAGATATTTATCTGTAACTGCAGCCCTTCCATCATTATCATCATCAGGGTGGTAGAATAACCAATCGCCAAAATGAAAACCTTTATTCCATAAATAACCGGTGCTGTTTTTTTGCATAAAGCCAACCCATGCCTTCATGCTTTCGTACTGGTCTACCAATACCTTTTTATCCCCATAGGCCAGGTAAATATTCCATGGAATTATGGTTGCCACATCAGCCCATCCTGCAGACCCACCGGCATTTGGGCCCAGTACATTGGGCACAACAAACGGAACTTTTCCGGCTGAATCCTGGTCTGCGGCTACATCTTTCAGCCATTTGCTAAAGAAATTGTGCACATCCATATTAAATGTAGCTGTACGTGAAAATGCCTGTGCATCACCTGTCCACCCTAAACGTTCATCTCTTTGCGGGCAATCGGTGGGCACATCTAAAAAATTCCCCCTTTGACCCCATTGGATATTATGCTGCAACTGATTTAATAATGCATTAGAGCATGTAAAACTTCCCGTTGGCTTCATATCTGAATATAATGCCACCGCAGAAAAATTTTCAGGTTTTACCTCGCCCGGGTAACCTTCAATCTTTATATACCTGAAGCCCTGGAAAGTAAAATGCGGTTCAAAAAATTCTTCTTTGCCTCCTTTTAAAACATAGGTATTGATAGCCCTGGCTGCCCGCAGGTTGTCCGTATAAAAATTACCTTGCTTATCCAATACTTCAGCATGGCTAATAATAATTTTATCTCCTTTGTTGCCGGTAACTTTCATTTGTTCCCAGCCAACAAGATTTTGACCGAAGTCAATAACCTGTTCGCCTTTAGGCGTTTTAAAAATATTTACTGGCTTAAATATTTCATGCTTTCTGACAGGCTGGTTATAGGTTGCTATTAAAATATTTTTGGGATGCTCTTTAACTATTGCCGGCGCCCATCCATTATCATCATAGGAAGTAGTAGCCCAGCCTTCCTTTTCATAGTTAGCGTCAACAAATTCCCCATTGTAGATCTCAGAACTCCGTATGGCCCCCTCAGATGATTTCCAGCTTCCGTCTGACATAATGGATTCACTGCTTCCGTCAGCATAAGTTATTTCCAGCTGAAAAAGTAAGGCTACTTTGTTCCCATATAAATTTTTGTTATTCTCCCATGCAAGTGGGGTGCGGTACCAACCACTGCCCAGTGTAACACCTATAGCATTTTCCCCCTGTTTTAATAAAGATGTTACATCATAACTTTGATATTGAAGACGCTTCTTGTAACTCGTCCAGCCAGGAGTTAAATAAGAATCTCCCATGCGGCTGCCATTTATCTTGGCCTCATACATACCATGTGCTGTAATAAATGCCGTGGCCGATTGTATTTTTTTAGCCGCATTAAATTGTTTTCGAAACAACAAGGCAGGCGCATTTATTGAGTCAGAAGGGTCAGTCGATTCAATCCATTTTGCTTTCCAATCAGACTCTTTGAAAAATCCTGTTTGCCACAAAGCAGTTTCACTCCATGAGGACGTTTTACCGGAATTATCCCAAACTCTCACCTGCCAATAATATGTATGGTTTGGTTGTAATGTTCCTCCTGAATAAGGAATATATACAGATTGCTGAGAGACAATTTTACCACTGCTCCATATTGGCTGCCTGTTTTTGCCCGCGGCATTATTTACAGTGATCTCGTAAGCAGTTTGAATAGTGTTGCGTTTACCAGATACCAGTTGCCAGCTAAATCGCGGGTTTGTTATGTCCAGACCTATCGGATTAACCCTGTTCTCGCAAAGAAGATGTTGAACTCTCACCTGCGAAGAAGCGCCAAGGGCGATAATTAGCAATATCGTTACCGGGAAAAAATATCTTTTCATGCTGAATTTTATTAAGTATAAAATAATCAATTAAGCGGGTAATATGTTTACGAGGCATTTTCAATATAAAAGATACTGGTATTCTTAAGAAATTCAAAATTGCCTGACCTTGTTTCATAAAATTTTTCAATTAATGCCGATTTTGACATCACCGAAAATCTTCTATTCAATCTTCACATGGAAAACTATCAACTCCTAAACTACTCTGCAAGTGAAGATAAGCAGGAGATGATTACCTCCTGGGGAAACTCAGGTTGCAGGAAATTTTAATTTCCGATTGGGGTTTTCACTGCATATTCCTACGACCATAATATTCTTCCAGTGAAACCCCGCTGAGAAGCCTTTAAAGTTCATTAATCCTAAACGATAGGGCATCGAAAAGAAATAAAAAGTCTCGCACTATCCAGCTGATTATTAAATATAGATGCCGGGCAGCCGGATTGCACCAATTGTACCGGAAATCCGTTCGGTGCTCCTAATGATTTGATCTGTATACACCTTCCCGCCAAAAGATTGTAGTCCCGAAACAAGTTCGGGATAAAGGACAATCTGGGTCAAAAGATGAAGTAAGAACTAAAGTTGATAGCGTATGATTTTCAATAAGCAATAAGCAACAGGCAATAAACAATTAAATAATTTGAACATTTTCAACTTTGAACCTTGAACCCGATAGCTATCGGGTTTCAACTTTGAATTTGTCCTCATTTTTTTATCCATTCCGTAAGTGAAGATAAGTAGGAGGTACTTACAGGAAGCTCTGTTGAGATAAGCTTTACTTTCCTGTTTACAACTGATTTAATTTTACTTAAAGAAACTACGTAGCTGCGATGAATGCGCTTAAATTTTGCTAAAGGTAATTTTTCGGTTATTGCTTTTAGTGTCATTAGGGTCATGATTGGCTTTGCATTTACGAGGTGAATTTTACAATAATCTTCCATGCTTTCTATGAATTCGACATCGCTAAGATTAATTTTCAGTAGCCGGTATTCTGCACGAACAAACAGCACTTCTTCATCAATTGTGTTTTTAACTTGTTTGTAAGAGTAATACTCAACGGCCTTATTCACTGCTTTATCAAACCTTTCCTCCCGTATCGGCTTAAGCAGGTAATCGAGCGCATCTAATTCATAGCTTTCTATTGCAAAATTTTTGTGTGCTGTGGTAAAGATGATCATTGGTTTTTCCCGGAGTGATCTTACAAGTTCAAGCCCGGTGATATCAGGCATGTTAATATCAATAAATAAAAGATCAACCGGATGTTGCCGTAAAAATTCGGCTCCCGAAATGGCATCATCAAAGGTCGCTACGAGGTTCAGGACAGGAAATTTTCGGCTCATCTTTTCGATCACCAGTAATGCCAACGGCTCGTCATCAATGGCAACACATTTTATCTTCATAGTATCCTTATTCTGTATGCAAAGTTAATTGAACTGTATAAAGCCCGTTGCCCGTATCAATATTCAGTGAATGTTTGCCGGGATACAAAAATTCCAATCTCCGTTTTGTATTGGTAATTCCCAGGCCCTCCCTGTCGTATACAAAACCAGCATTAAAAATTTTATTCTGGCAATAAAATGTAATGGTACTTGCTTCTATAAACAATTTAATGATAATCGTTGATTGAAGATGATTACTTATGCCATATTTAAAAATGTTTTCAATGAAGGTCATTAATATTAAGGGCGCTATTACTTTATTCTGCGTATTACCTGTAATAGAAAAATCAAGGTATACTTTTTTATTAAGCCTTAATTTTTGAAGGTCAACATAATCGGCAATACATTCGACTTCACTTTCAAGCGCAATAAAATCAATAGCTACGCTTTCGGTCACGTAACGCATAATGTTTGAAAGTTTTAAAATGCTTACCGCCGTTTGCTCATGTTTAATTATGGCTAATGAGTAAATATTATTTAAAGTATTAAAAAGAAAATGGGGATTTATGTGTGCTTTAAGAAAAGCAAGTTCAGCCGTTTTTTTATCAGATTCTGCGATAATCGCCCTTTGTTGGCTGTTACGCCATTCTTTCAAAATCTGCAGGGCCACGCTGGCAAGCCAAACCAATAGAAATATAATCAAACTGTTGGTATCAATAAACGGACCTCTTCTACCGGGCCTTTCCCCGGGGGGAAGATGCATGGGAGGTTGCCCTATGCTGTCTGGTGGAGGAGGATGATGAGGCCTGAATTCAGTGATGTTTGTATGGCTTAATAAATTATCAAAGGGGGTTAAAAAATAAACAGCAACAAATAATGCCCCGATTATTGAAAAATAGAGAACAAATTTTTTCTGAAGGTATAACCAGGGAAAAAGTACTTCACTGTTACAATAAAAAATGAACAGGTAGACGAAGCAGAAAATATAGAAATTAAGGGAAGTTAGCTGCCGGGCAAAAGTGGCACCCCCCATAGAGGTTGTTACACCTAAAATCAACGTGAAAAACAACAGCCAGGCAATGATGTGAGTAAAGACTTTAAGAGTTGCTGATGATTTCATCATTTAAATAAAACATGCAAACGGTCGTTTGAGACTATCCTATTTGCAGGAAATGTATCAATAAAGACGTTTTAGAGAAACTTCGTTTAAAAATTTTTTGAGCTTGCGTTTATTTAATTCTTTCATCATAATGCCTTATTCATTTCTATGGTAAGCATAATAGCATCATTGCTCAGGGCCTCTAATTCAATTTCACCGGCTCCGTTCCATAACGCAAGCCCGTCTCTTGCATGCAGCAGCCGCCCCTCTACTTCAAAAGCACCTTCTATAACAAAAATAAATAAATTGTTTTGTTTGCCCTTTAATGCATACACAGCTTCGTGCCTGCCGGTAAATTTGCCAATAGAAACAACAGGATTGTCAGGGTCAGTTATAATTGATTCTGTTATCCTGATCAGTTGGTTTTTATTTTCATCGAGGTTAAAAGTCAATAACCGGTTTATATCATTGCTTCCGGGAATGTCTGCTTTTATCCATACTTCCAGGAAATTAATCAATTCATTTTTATAACAATTCTTCAACTCAATAGCAGCCTCTCCGGTAGTCCTGAAAATCTGTAGCTGCCCGGTATTTGCAATACTCATATGTCCATCATCAGTTTTACAAAGAATTGCTCCAACTACCGGAAGCAATAATACGCAGGAGTTTTTATCTGGCCTCACACTAACAGCATGGCCTGCGCCAATGGTGTTATCATTTAATCCATATAAGTTGCCAAATGGATGCTTGTACTCATCAAAATATTCCCCAAAATTGAATGTGCTGTAACTTCTAAACCAATCGGTTTCATTACAACCGCGCTTATCTGCGAGAAATATTTTCGCATTGAATTCCTGGTTCATTGGAAATTCGTTTAAAGTGAGCATTGGCAGATTAAATTGATATTTATTAAACTCCACAGGTTTATTAAAAAGCTCAGAATTTTAATATTGTGTGCAAACGACAAACCTACGAACTCACCGTAATAATATGCGTGAGTGTATACCCGTCAGAAACACTTCCTGAAACAGTTGCCAGTTCGCTGGCCAATGAATCGGAAAAGACATTATCACTTGAGTTTGATGTATCCTGTGTACCCCTGCTTTTATAATCAGCAGCGGTAGTGTAAACAGTATTACAGACATCAGTAGGAAAAGCAATCTGTGTTATCAATAATGATGTTCCATCGGCGCTATAAACATGGACGTGAATATGCGGTGCACGACCTGAATACCAACCCGGGAAAATAGAGGTAAACGTTACAAGACCACTTGAATTGGTTGTTTGCCTTCCTCTTAAAAAATGAACTGACGTATAATTGGTGGATTGCATACCACCTCCGCCATATTCAGAATAATTTCCTGCAGCATCACAATGCCATACATCTACAATAGCACCTGAAAGAGCGGCGCAGCTGCTCTTACTATTATTAACAGTGAGTTTAATGGTTAATGCTACCCCACTTCTATCACTTACAATATTTGAGGATACCAGGCTCGAAGGGGTTATTGTGGGAAAAGGGCCCGCCGTTTCTGTTGGGCTAACCTCGCAGGAGCCGGAATCTGTTCCTGAAGCAGATGTGGTATCTGCCACTTTTTCCTTTGCACAGGATTTAAGTAAAGGTGCTACAAAAGCAAGCCCTAATGCCGATACGCTGTTTTTTAAAAAAATTTTTCGTTCCATTATATTCATTTTATTTATGAAGTAGAATTAAGCATGAGGATATATTTTCACCTATTCATACGGTTTTTGAAAACAGTTGACCACTTAGCACATTGTCTTTACGGTTTAAAATTCGATCTATTATTCTTTTAAGATAGAATTCTATAGATGAAAAGACTGAATGTATCGATGAGTTATAGAAATAAATAAACGAAGAAGCTTTTGAATGAATGTTCAATGTCTGCTACCTGTTCCTGTGACAATCGAACCTCCATTCTTAAGCATTTTCCTGCTTAAACGATAAGCAGCTCCTGGTGGGATTCAGGGCCATAATCATTTATTTAAATTGAAAATAAATCAGGGCAAAGGCCGCGGCCGTCATTAGTAATAAAGTGAGTGCTCCTAAAAAATTAGATAATTTGCTATTGGTAAATTTCTTCATTATTTTTTTATTATTGCTAATGTGCATAATGATGGCAACCAGAACCGGTGCCGTTATCCCGTATAAAACAGCTGTATATACAAGAGCCTGTATGGGACTTATGCCAATAAAATCAAGTGATAAACCTACAAGAAGGGAAATTATAACTGTTATATAAAATGCTTTGGCCTGCGGGAACTTTTTATCCAGTCCTTTTTCCCATCCGAAGGTTTCAGATAACATATAAGACTGGGAGCCCGCCAACACCGGAATAGCCAGGAGCCCCGTGCCTATAATACCAATTGTAAATATTACACTGGCAAGCTTCCCGGTGAGGGGTTCCAAGGCTTTGGCAGCCTGGTCGACAGTATTTATTTGTGTAATGCCTGCTTTGTGCAAAACCGAACCTGCAGTAAGGACAATAAAAAACATCACCAGGCTTGATAGCAGCATTCCAATATTAACATCATTTTTCACATCAGTCAAAACCTGCTTGTCAACCATAATTATTTTACCATGTGCGACATTTTCTGCTTCCATAGTAGCTTGCCAGAAAAAGAGATAAGGAGAAATTGTAGTGCCGAGAATGGCAACTAATATAGAAAGAAATTCTTTATTGAATTGTATAGTAGGAACAAATGTGTTTTTAAATATTAACCCCCAATCCTGCCTGATCATAAACGGAACAACGATGTATAACAGCAATGAAAGGCAAAGCCATTTTAAAATCATGCTCAGCTTTTGATAAGAATATTTGATAATTACAAACATAAGGATGCCTGTGAAAATAATACTGAAAGCAAATCCAGGGATTTTTGGTAACATCATGTGGGCGACTGCACCCATACCCTGTATATCCGCTCCGATGTTAAGCGTTATCGCGGGAATGCTAAATAACAGCATCAGGTATAAAATGGCCCTGGGATAATTCTTCTTAAGCGTAACCGTTAGACCCTGGGCAGTAACTATTCCTATTCTTGCACACATACCCTGTATTGCTGCCATTAACGGAAAAGTAATCGGGACTGTCCATAACGTAGTAAACCCAAACCGGGCGCCGGCCTGGGAATAAGTAGCAATTCCTGAAGGATCATCATCGCTGGCTCCGGTAACTAACCCCGGACCCAAAATTTTAATGACTTTTTTGATCTTTATCAAAAAATTTTTGGACCTGCCCATTTATTTGCATTTATGGAGATACTTCTTACGATTAATAATAAGAACAGATAAGCAACGTAAAAATGGTTAGCATGTTCAAGTTCAATCCAATTTATTTCTATCTCACCGACATATCTATATATATATTCCTGCAACTAAAATCCACTAATATTTAATGGTCTTTCTGCATCATTTTTTCAAAATAAATTTTATAGTCGGCCCGTTGCAGGTTCAACGGTATAAACGGGGAGCAGGAATTGGTGATGTTATTTATTTTTTACGATTAATGCATAAATAACATATAGCCATCCTAGAAGACCGTGAATAATTGCCCAAAGTATTGATTTATTCCTACCCCATGAGATAACCACGGCTATAATGGTGCCAAGTCCAATGCCGGGCCCTACATACACAGGCTGCATATACCCATTATAGTTTGGACCTGCAACACATGAAGCAATCAGTAAGGCAGAAATAAAGATTGGAAGAAGTATCTTTTGTGTCATAGCTGTTGTATTTTAAAGGCCGGTGAAAATATTTCTTATTTTGGGTAACTATCCATTCCCGTACCAGTTTATATGTTTTATGGAAGTAAAATGAAAAACCGGATATTAACAAATAAAACCGGGCCAAATGGTTTATGCAGCGGTGCGTATGGAATTTCAATTAAGTAATTATATTGGGTTTTATTTTACCTTTCCTATAGGTCATTTTGAATTAAGTTATTGCCCGAATAAAATTTATCTAAAAAAAACTCCTAATTAATATCCTGCAAGTCATGAGCTAGAAAACTTTTTCTTGTCTGTTTAACTTTCCTTCTCCTTTTTTATAGTTGCAAAAGCAAGCCGTCAAATGCAGATATTGAAAAAAAAATTACTGGAATATACCTGCGCTGAAACTGCAAAAGTAAATTCGCTTCAAATTATGAAAAGCTCTCCTACGACCTCTTTACCGGGCTTTAAGGGATATGAATATTTGGTTTCAGGCGAAGTTGAGTGGCCTACAGGCTGCACAGAATTTGGCACAGCAGTGCCTTCAGGATATAAGGAAAAGTTTGAAAACAAAACCGTTGCCCTTATAAAAAGTGACGCGGGTTGGCAATAGATTCAATAAATTTTTTA
>Ga0068862_100006142_pt1 | contig 9998 bp, 9 predicted proteins | sample KBSSwiS52_FD_66598 | JGI IMG/M metagenome (GOLD analysis project Ga0068862, IMG submission 66598) | Switchgrass rhizosphere microbial communities from Kellogg Biological Station, Michigan, USA - KBS Switchgrass S5-2 | ecosystem: Host-associated > Plants > Roots > Rhizosphere > Soil ... | reverse complement strand
ATCGTTTCCGCAAGCCTGCGGTAGCTGTCGGTTGCCCGAAGCTGGACCGTTACGTCGGCATACCAAAGCCCTTGGGCCAGCCCCCGACGGTTGTGTTCGCGTGGCATTGGGACTGCAAGATGATCCAGGAGGCGCAGTCGGCGTGGCCGCACTACGAGCAGAAGTTCTCCCTCATCGTCGACAAGTTTCGTGCCCAGGGATGGCGGGTCGTCTCCCATGAGCATCCAAAGTGGCGTGGCGCGATGAACCACCGGATGACTGGCCTTGGTGTCGAAACGTTCCAATCCGATACCGACGTATTCATGTACGCCGACCTGCTGATCGTCGACAACTCGTCGCTGGCCTTCGAGTTCATGGCTTTGGAGCGCCCGGTGATCTTCATGAACGCCCCGTGGTACCGCTTCGACGTCAACCACGGCGGCCGGTTCTGGGACTGGGCCATCGAGCATCCGATGGTCGACGGACCCGACGAATTGCTGGGGTTGAACCTGCTCGATTTCATCATTATGGACGATGACCGCAAGATGCAGCTTGCCAAAACCGCACGTCAGGTGTACGCCCACATCGACGGCTCGTCGTCGCAGCGCGCTGCCGACTTCATCCGAGACTTACTCGGCGACTGAGCGATACGGTCGGACCATGCCCGAGTTGGCCTGTGAAGCGGTCGTCACCCTAGATGAAGTCTTGGAGGCCTCATGCGCCTGCGATCTGAACGAAGACGACCACGGAGACCTGATCGAGGAATACATCGACGACGCTTCCGACGTCTTGTACGTCTTGTCGGGTGGGAGGTATACCGGGCGGTGCACAAGGATCGTGAGACCGTTCCGGGACGTATGGTCGTGTGGACCCCGACCAATCCTTGGCTACTCGTGGCCCTCGATGTACAACTACGAATCCTGGGTCGACTGGGATGGGGTCGATTCCATTCCATTGCAAGGCCCGAACACGGAGATCTTGGAGATCCTGATCGACGGGGATGTGATCGACCCGTCCGACTACGGGCTGCTCAACGGGAACAAGCTGTTCCGCCGCACAAGGGCGTGGCCAACGGTAAACGACGTCACTAAGGCCGACACGGAGAACGGCACCTTCTCGATCGAGTACCGGTTCGGCCGGGCCCCGAACAGGATCACGAAGCGGGCAGGGATCGAACTGGTCTGCCAGATGGTGAAAGGTGACGCTTCCACCCTCAACCGCCTGCGCGGCATCGTGTCGGCCAACGTCCAGGGCGTCACGGTGACAATGGACAACGATTCGATCAACGACCTGGGTCTCCCGGAGTTGTCGCGTTTCATGGATGTCTACGGCAACCGCGGCCTGGGCGTGGTCGGGGTGTGGTCGCCAGAATTGAACCACGGATGGCATCTGGTCGAAGTAACTGGTGGCTCAGGTTCTTGAAACGGACCCCGTTGAAGCGGACGCCCTTCCGGCCCAAGCGGAAGGTGTCGAAGTTCGAGTTCACGCCCGAAGCCAAAGCCGAGATGCGGATCAGGTCCCGCGGTAGATGCGAGGTCGGTTCCACCATTTGCCGAGGCGAGGCCGTCGTCTTCCACCACATCAGGCGGCGCTCGCAGCGCGGCAAAGGGGTCGCATCGAACGGGCTGCACGTCTGCGTGCCGTGCCACACGTGGATTCACGACCACACCGGCGAGGCGTACAAGAACGGCTGGCTGATTCGGTCGTCCGTCGACCCAGAGACATAGACATTCGGCGGGCCCGGGTGGAACGCTGAGGCCGTTCTTGACCGAAAGGAACGATCGACATGGCGACCAATCTTGCTGGCAGTGTGTGCATCGGTGAACTCCAGGCCTGTGTTGTACGCGCAGCCGTCCTCGACACCGACTGCAGCATCGTCGGTGGCACCAACGGCGGCGTCGTCACGGCTGGCCTGGTCACCTTGACCGCAGACCCCGACGTGGAGGAAGGCACGGTCTACGAGCAGAAGAATGCTTGTGGGTCGATCCTGTTCACCTACGAGAACGACGACATCGTGAAGCGGTACAACGTCTCCGGCGAGTTCGGCTTCGCCGACTTCGAGATGATGGCCATGCTGTTCGGTGGCTCGACCATCCTCGGCAAGGCCGCAGGCTCCTTCGCTGGCAAGGTGATCGGTTACTCCGAGCGCCTGTACACCGCCGGTCGGCGCAACGGCGTGTACCTCGAAGTGATCACCACGGCCATCGCCCAGGGTTCCGGTGACTGCGTCGTCGCAGGCTCCGACCACCCGGCGGCCATCGGCCACATCTTCGGCAAGGTCCGCCTCACGCCTGGTTCGTTGAACTTCGCCGACGACATCAAGCGTGTCGCCTTCACCGGCAAGGCGACCAACAACCCGAGCCTGTACGACGGCCCGTGGAACGACTACCCGGGTGCCGGGTATGCGCCGAACAGCCCGCACTTCGCTGTCGGCTACTCGTCCGACGAGTACGCGGCGATCCTCGCCGACGTCGCCTGCGGCTACCAGGATCTCCCGACCGGCTCGTAACCGGCTGGGGTAGGTTCGCCCCATGATCCCGGTCGCACCCTGTGAGATCTCCGATCCGTGCTGCACGGATCTGTACGACATCGCCGCCCATCTGCTGGCGTCGGTGTACGACGCGTTGATGGCGTGTCAGCCGGAGTGCTGTGACAACATCGCCGCGTACGTCACGCTCGGCAACGGTGATGACGCCATCACCGACGCGTTGACGGTGCAGTTCACGACGGTGAACGCTTCGCCGAACTCGATCGCCGGTTCCTTCTCGCTGTTCCGGGCCCAGTTCACTGTCATCCTCCGCGAGTCGGGCTGGCCGACGGCGCGTGTCGACGGCGAAACGATCGTCATGCCGCAACCGTCCGAGCAGGCCAATGCCGCCAAGTACATCTATGCCCGTGGCGAAGCGATGCACCGGCGTCTGTCCTATCTGCAGTCGTCGAAAGGTCTCGTGCCGCCGGGTACCACCTGCGTCACCGGCACGGTCGGTTCGATGACGCCGCTCAACCCTCTCGGCGGGGTCGCCGGGTGGATAGTGCCGGTAACCGTCGACTTGCCCTGGAACTGACATGGCCTCGTCGCTGTTCAGCATCGAAACCGAATTGAAGATGCCTCGCAACTTTCGCAAGGCGCTCCTTGACGCTGCGGCCCCGGTGGTCGAACGCAGGTTGCAGCAGATCGCCGCTGACGCGGTCGATGAAACCGAAGCGATCATCCGTAAGACGTTCGTCAACGACCGTTCCGGCCGTCGTCGCCACAGCCGCACCAAGCATCTCGCCGGGTCGATCCGCGCCGAGGTGGTGGGCGACGAGAACGGTGACGGGTTGCCGGGTCTCAAGATCTGGTCGACGGCTCCCGCCGGGAAGGTCGGCGCGTTGGAGTTGGGCATCGACCACGAGTATCGGATTTACCCGAGTGCTGGCGGCTTCTTGTACTTCCCGAGCAACCTGACGGCCCGCCCGAAGAAGGGCGCGACGCCAGGCACCGTCTCCGGGCGACGCCAGGGTGCCTACACCCAGTTCCGGGCCCGTGGCGTGAAGCAGGGCGGCAAGGGCATCCTGCTGACCAAGACCAACAAGGGCGTCAAGCACCCGCCGTACACCGGCAAGCACTTCATGCAACAGGGCTTGCAGAAGGCCATTCGCAAGAACACGTAGCAGATGACCTACTATGTCGGCTGTGCCAACACAGATCACTGACCTTGATTCCGAACTCGGCCTTGTCGTCAAAGAGGCGATGCCCACCAAGCATGTGAAGATCCTGGGCCGGAACTGGACGATCATCTGTGATCTGAACTCGTTCGCGATGGCGCAGATCGCAGGCGGAGAACCGGGCGGGATCAGCAAGTTCCTGATGGGCCTGGTCGTAGAGGGGGAGCGTGAAGACTTCTCCGAGGCCCTGAGCAGTGCCAAGGGCCTCGATGGTGAGAAGTTGGCATCGCTGATGTCGCGTCTGATCGAGGTCGCCGCGGAGCGCCCTACCGTATCGCCCTCGGCCTCGCGGTCTACGGCGAGACGCCAGACGTCCGCGCAGAGCTAAGGGGTCGACTACTTCTCGGCGGGCAACGCATCGAGCGCCTGTCGTTCGCCGAATGGCTCGACGTGGTGTGGGCCCATCTGATGTCGCAGGCGCCGATCATGGGCAACTCGTACGACTACCGGGAGTACATGAAGTCGGCGTTCGGCTATTCCGACAGGTCGTTCGAAGACCTCGAACGAGAGAAGGCCGAACGGGAACGGGCCGAAGAGGTCCGCACGCAACCGAAGCGACGTGGCGGTCGGCAGTTGCGCAGCATCGAACCGAGGTCGGCGGTTGACGTCGATCGGGCCGCTCCGCTCACCGAAATCGAGAAGCTGAACGCCATGCTCGCAGCGGGGAAGCGTAGACAAATCACACCCCCGGAGTAGTATCCCCGCGTGGCAGCAGGCGGGAACCCCGACGCGATCAAGATTGCGATCGAGCCTGAACTGAACGCAGCGGTCACGCGGGCCGTCGAAGAACAGATGAAGCACCTGGGCGGTGTCCTCATCGCAGGTGTCGAGCAGGGTAACAAGACCCTGGAGAATCAGGCGAAGAGGGCTGCCACCGAGTTCCGCCGGACAGAGAAGGCCGCCGAGAACCTCGGCCGGGCAGTTCATGGGATGGACGACGGCATCAACGGGGCGATGGGGGCGATAACAAGCAGGTCGAGGGCCTGCTGAATCTGTTCGGGAGACTCAATCGTGCCGTCGACGAAAACGTTGCCGCCACACGGTCGGCGACCGAAGTGGCTCGTCGTGGTTCGATCGAACGGACCAACGTCGTCAGTGACGCGGCCCGCAAGGAGATCGAAAACACCCGCAGGGCGTCGTCGGCTTACATCGTCGAGCAGCAGCGGGAAACATCAACCGCCCGTTCTGCCGCCCTGGAGCGCATCCAGCAGTCGAGGAACGAAGGTCGGTTGTCGGTTGTCGCTGCGCAGGCGGCAGCGAAACGACGCATCCTCATCACCCAGGCGCTGACGCAGACCATCGGTCGACTGGAGAAAGGCCTCGGCGCGGCGATCGCGGCGACCGCCCGTACTGCTGTCTCGGCGTTCTCGAAGGCGTTCGATGCGTTGAAGACTCGGGGTGGTGGGTTCGCTGGCGCGGTCCGGGAACAGAACGCTGATCTGGCCCGGGAGTTGCGGCGCACCAACTCGGTGGTCGAAACGAACACGAAGGAGATCAACAACTCCTTCGTCGAAGGGACGAGTCGTTCGCTGAACCAGCGCGAAGACATCATCCGTCGTTCGTTCATCGAGCAGGAACAGATCATCCGGCGGTCGACGGTTCGTCAGGAGGCGGCGTTCGCCAAGCTGCGCAAGGTGTCCTCAACAGGGGTCGCTGGTGCCGTGACCGGCAGGGGGATCGGTCTCGGCATTGGCGGCTTGGTCGGCGGCCTTGGGGTTGCCGCCTTGTTGAAGGAAGGCTTCAAGCAGTCGGTCGACCTCAACGAGCAGTTGAACAAGACGAGGGTCGTGTTCGGCCAGTCGGCGCAGGCGGTCATCGACTTCTCGAACGATGCGGTCAACTCGCTTGGTGCGACCCGCGCCGAAGCCCTCGGTGCGGCGGCGACGTTCGGCAACCTGTTCCGTGCCATCGGTATCGCCGAGGCTCCGTCGGCGAAGATGTCGGACACCCTCGTGCAGTTGGCCGCCGACCTGTCGTCGTTCAACAACGTCGACATCGACCAGGCGTTCGATGCGCTCCGGGCCGGTCTGACCGGCGAAACGGAACCGTTGAAGAAGTTCGGTGTCAACCTCAACGAACAGACGTTGAAGGCCAAGGCCCTCGAACTGGGACTCGGTGACGGCAAGGCGGTGCTGTCGGCCTACGCCAAAGCCCAGGCCGCGTTCGCGCTCATCATGGAGCAGACCACCCTCGCCCAGGGTGACTTCGCACGCACCGCCGACCAGGGGGCCAACGCCCAACGTCGCGCCCAGAAAGCGATGCTGGAGTTCGCTGCGGCGATCGCCGGGACGCTGCGCCCCGCGCTGACGGCGTTCTTCAACATTGCCGTCAAGGGTTTCACAGCGCTGACCAAGGTGATCCTCGGTACCAGCCCGGCGTTGAAGCTGTTGAAGGACGCCCTGTTCGGCGCCGCTGCCGGGTTGGCCGCCATCATTGCCGCCAAGGGTGCGGTGCAGGTCATTCAACTGCTCGGCCAGGCAGTGAAGTTGTCGCTGACCCCGATGGGTCTGCTGCTCGTCTCGGCAGCGGTTCTCGGTGCTGGCTTGTCGGTCCTGCTGCGCCGCTCCGCTCCGTTGCGGGCAGCGTTCGAAGCGCTCGGTGATCGACTCGAAGATCTCGGTGCGCGGCTCGTGTCGATCGTCGTTCCGGCGCTGCGTGCCGTCGGCCGGTTCATCGACAACACCGTCATCCCGGCCGTTCAGAAGCTGGTCATCTTCCTCGCCGAGCATGTCGTCACAGCGTTCGATGCGACGTCGAAGTTCATCGTCAATGTTGCTGTCCCGGCGATCGTCCGGGCCTCCCAGTTCATCGGCCAGAAGGCCGTCCAGGGCTGGAAGATTCTCGTCACGTTCTTCGAGAATCGTGTGCTGCCCGTCTATCGGGCGGTGTTGGAGTTCATCAACGAGAAGGTGATCCCGCGGCTGAGTGCGCTGGCCAAGGTGATCAAGGACGAAGTCGTCGAGGCGTTCAAGCTGCTGACCAGCACCGTCACTGGAACAGTTATTCCAGCGATCCTGGGCCTCGGTCTGGCGTTCGGCCCGGTCGGTTTCGCTGTGGCTGCAGCGACGTCGGCGATCATCTTCTTCTGGGATTCGATCCGGCCGATCCTGGAGCCAGCAATCGAAGGCTTCGAGACCCTCGGCAGCGCCCTCGCCAAGGCGTTCACTCTCGGCGACTTCTCCGACATCGGTTCCGGTCTCGCCGCCGCCGCCACCGGTATCGGCCGGGTTGCCCGCACGATCGGCGGCCTCATCGTCGACGTGCTGGCTGCTGCTGGCCGTACTGTCGTCTCCTTCTTGAAGGATGTCTTCTCGCTGCCGCACCTCATCGCCGCCGGGAAGGGCTTCCTCGACTTCGTCGAATTCGTGGGCCGCACCATCGGCAGGATCGTCACCGATCCCCGGTTCCTCACCGCCGTCGCCGCGCTTGGTGCCGGGCTGGTTGCTGCCGCCGGACTGATCGCCTTCCGGTTCTTGAAGGGGTTCGCCGACGCTTTCCTCGACAACCTCGGCGCGAACGTCTCACTGATCGGTGGGGCGTTGCTCACCGCCCTCGTCGCCGCGTTCAACTTCGCTTTGCACAACGTCGCGCTGGTGACGACCATCGGGCTGGGCCTGTTCGCCCTGTTCCGGTCGCGCCAGATCTTCCAGGGCTTCCAGAAGGCAGGCGGCGAAGGGGCCAAGGGTTTCGTCAAAGGGTTCGCGACGTCGCTGCGGTCAGCGGGCACCAACTCCCGTGACTTTGTCGGCGGCCTGTTCGGGAGTCAAGCCCTCCCGACCGCCACGGGTCAGTTCAAGAACCTGCAACGGGAGATCCTCGGGGTACAGACAAAGCTGCGGATTCTCGGCTCGACAACGTGGGTGAACGCCCGCAACCTGTCTTCGGCCCGCGAGGAACTGGACCTGTTCGGCCAACGGGTGTCCGACGCCCGGTTGAAAGGCCTCATCCTTCGCGACACGTTCAAGAACGTCGGCAGCGGGATCGCCACGATCTTCCGTGGCCTGGGCACGTCGGTGAGGTCGGCGCTGGCCGGTGTCAGGCAGGGTGTCGTCGATTCGCTGGCCGCGACCAACGTGTACGCCGGTGGTGGTGGCAAGGCGGGGTCGGCCTTCGTCGAAGGGTTCCGCTCGAAGTTCAAGGGCGCAGCGGGGTCGCTGAGTACCGGGTTCGCTACCGTTCTCGCCGGGCTGCAACGTGGGTTCGCGGCGAGCGGCGCGACAATCGGTCAGGTGTTCGGCAAGGCGCTGGCGGGCGGCGCGATCGCTGCCGTTGCGGCGATCGGTGGGTTCACTGCCGGGAAGGCGGAGGGGAGCGCCGGGGGTTCCGGTCTACTTGCGGCGATCATCGGTGGCGTCGGTGTCGGCGCCGCGATCGGGGGGCCGTTCGGTGCCGCTGTCGGCGCGATCACTGGTGGTGCAGCACTGATCGGTGCCTCGTTCGGCCGTGCCGAGAAGAAAGCCAAGGAGTTCCGCGAGGAAGTCGACAAGCTGGCCGGAATTCTCAGCGACGACCTGGTGGACGGGCTCAAGGACGGCACCGTTGCGCTCGACGACTTCGGCAACATCAACCTCGACGTGTCGGGGCTGTTGACGCTCGGCGACAACTTCCAGCAGACCATCGACCAGTTCGGCAGCAAGCTGTCGAAGGGGACGATCGAGAATCTCAACAAGGCGCTGGGCCCAGGGTCGCTGAGTCGGGTGCTGCAGATCTTCAAGAGCGTCAACGGTGACTTCGACAAGTTCACCGACGTCTTCAACAAGACCCTGATCAAGAACGCCACCAACACCCAGGAATTCTTGAACATTGTCGGCGGCGACAACGGCCTGGCCGAGAAGGTCCGTGACGCGCTGGCGAAGATCGCCGCCCCTGGTGGCCCGGCGACGGCTGGTGACCTGCAGCGCCCCGACATCATCAAGCAACTCGGCCTCGACACCGATGTGTCGGCGCTGATTGTTCGCAACCAGAAGTTCTTCGATTCGATCTTGAAGACCGCCGGTGCCGTCGGCGGCGAAGCCAAAGCGTTGGCCGAAGCAGCGAAGGAGGCCCTGCTGCTCGGGGATGCGACCCGAGACGTCGTCAGTGCCAGTCAATCCTTCGAGCGCAAGGACAGCCCGTTCACCAAGATCGAACAGTCCGCCAAGGATGCCAGTCAGGCCACGGCCGACCATGCCCGAGACATCGCTTTGCACATCCTGTCGATCGGCGGAACGGCCGATGATGTCAACGAGCGGTTGTCGAAGATCGGGTTGCCGCCACTCGACGACGAACAGATCAAGAACATCACCGACGGGCTCGGCGACACCGCGTCTGCCGCCGAGGCGATCAACGCCCAACTCGAACTGATGCCCGACAACTTCGCGGCAGCGTTCAACGCGGCGAACGGGATCGTGCCGACCATCGACATTTCGGCGGCGATCACACAGACCGACGGTCTTGCTTCGGCGTTGCAGCGGGCGGTCGGCGACAAGAACAATCCGCTGACCCCGGTGATCGGCCAGGCCGAATTCGTCGAAGCCACCGGCGACATCGGCGAACTGGTCGGCAAGGTGTTGGCGCAGGGCATCCAGAACAAGACGATTGTCGACGAGGCCACGGCGGCGGCGTACGTCAAGCCGATCCAGGACGCGTTGCTCGAAGCCCTCGGACCACGACCCGATCAGGCGGTCGACCCGACGGCGGCAGCGAACTGGCAGGCGACATCGGATGCCATCAAGCTGATCTTCATCAACGGCCTGTCGGGCATCACCCCGGAGATCGACGCAGCAGCGATGGCCCAGAAGGCGCAGGAAGATCTGGCGAACATGCCGCCGCTGATCATCAACGGGAAACTGCAGTTCGGTGACCTGACCAATCCGTTGGCCACGATCCGTCCAGGGTTCAACAATCAGCAGGCATCGAGCGCGCCGCTGATCGGCACGCTGAACATCAACGGGGCAACGAACCCGACGCAGACAGCGAATCAGGTCGCCAACGCGGTGCGGAGTACAGCGAACGTTTTGAAGGGGGTCAGCTAAATGGCTGGGCTGGTCGGCTACGGATGCACGGGGACGCTGTACATCGGCGACGGCGACATGATCGAGGTGTCGATGAACACCCCAGCGTGGGACATCACCGACCTCACCCCGCTGTGGGCCCAGTTCGACGTGCGCGGTCAGGACCGTCGCCTTCCCGGCACGAACGGTGTGATCCCGTACCGTCGCCGTTTCGATGTCACCACTCACGAACTGCCGATCGTGATCATCGGTGGGGCCGACGAGAACGGCACCCCGAACTCTGATGGCTGGGTCGGGTTGGAAGACAACATCAACACG
>Ga0068862_100006138_pt1 | contig 10002 bp, 7 predicted proteins | sample KBSSwiS52_FD_66598 | JGI IMG/M metagenome (GOLD analysis project Ga0068862, IMG submission 66598) | Switchgrass rhizosphere microbial communities from Kellogg Biological Station, Michigan, USA - KBS Switchgrass S5-2 | ecosystem: Host-associated > Plants > Roots > Rhizosphere > Soil ... | reverse complement strand
AGTCAACGCTCATCAGTATTTTGTTGGGCTCGCTGGAGCCGGATGCGGGACAGGTGAAGCTGGGAACCAACCTGGCCGTTGCCTACTTCGATCAACTGCGCGGGCAGCTGGACCCGGAAGCCACCGTGGCGCAGACCATCAGCCCGGGGTCGGACTGGGTGGAGATCGGGACCGAGCGCAAGCACATCATGAGCTATCTCACCGATTTTCTGTTTCCATCGCAGCGGGCTAAATCGCCGGTGAAGATGTTGTCCGGGGGTGAGCGCAATCGGTTGCTGCTGGCGCGGTTGTTTGCGCGGCCGGCGAACCTGGTGGTGCTGGATGAGCCGACCAATGATCTCGATATCGAGTCGCTGGAGCTGTTGGAGCAGAAGCTCCAGGACTACACAGGGACATTGCTGCTCGTGAGCCATGACCGGCGGTTTCTCGACAATGTGGTCACCCAGACCCTCGCGGCTGAAGGTGGCGGGCAGTGGCATGAGTATGTGGGTGGGTACACGGACTGGCTGCGCCAGCGCCGCCCTGCGGCGGCGCCGGCCGCGAAAACATCGGGAGGGAAGCGCCCAGCTAGCGCGGGCACAGGCGCAGTCACTGAGGTCGGCTCCGCGGACATGACTGCCGGTAGCCCAGCGGCGGCGGCAGGAGCCGGTGGTGCAGGCGCCAAGCCCAAACCCAAGGTCAAGCTCAGCTACAAGGACCAGCGGGAGCTGGCCGCCCTGCCGGACGAGATCGAAGCCCTGGAACGTGAGCAGTCCGAATTGAACACCCTGATGAGCTCACCGGACTACCACCGCCGGGGGCCCGACAAGATGCGCGAAGATCGGCTCAGAAGTGAGCAGATTGAGGCTCTTTTAGTCACCAAGTTTGAGCGGTGGGAAAGTCTGGAACAAAGTCACCGCGCCAGCAGCTCGAACCAAGAATAAATCACAATTCTCGGGGAATTATTGAGCGCTCCACGACTCGATTTCGTAACCTCGGCCCGGCTAGGATGCAAACATGAAAAACCGGAATTTCTGGATCGGCGGGCTCTGGGTTGCAACCGCGGGCCTCGTAGGCTGCGCGCCCAAAACCGACGTATCGACCACCGCAAACGTCCCAGCCGCCTACTCGCACGTCTACATGTCCGTGCAGGAGATCTGGTTCAACACTGACGCGTCGGCCACCCCTGACGACACCACGTGGAAGAAGTTTCCGCTGACCACACCGGTGACCGTCGACCTGTCGACGTCTCTCGACGGCACTTTGAGCTCGCTGACCACGGGTCTGAACGTTCCCGTCGGAACCTATGCGCAGGTCCGGCTGATTCCCGTCGACTCCACCACCACCTTGGTCAGCTCGGCATCCGCGCTGGGCGCAAAGTACAACTCCGAAGCCGACTACACCGACAGCGATAACACAGCGCATCAGGTGCCGTTGGAGCTGCTGAACCCCGACAAGGGTCTCGGTGTTACCACGTCCGTTCAGGTTAAGGGCGACACCAGCAACGTCTTTGCAGCGACCTCCAATACGAATACGAGCACCGACAACACCAGCAACACCAGCAACACGATCGATCCGAACACAGGCCTGCCGACCTCGACCGAGACCGACCCGACAACGGGCCTCCCGTTGAGCACGTCGAACACGTCCAACACCTCGAATACCTCGAACACATCGACAACGAACACGAACACCGGCGTAACGCAGGCTGCAACCTTCAAGCTCGCCATCAATGTCGACGGCTCCAAGGACCTGGTTCCGTTCACCTACAGCGACACAGCCGGAATGCTGTTGAATCCGCACATCACCGCCTACGACCAGAGTGCATCCGGAGCGATCTCCGGCACCCTGGATGTTTCGAGCCTGACGGGCGTCACCAGCCCGAGCACCAGCTCCTATCTCAACATCCAGGTCACCGCAGAGTCAGTCAGCACAGATGGAACGCGCCACATCGCGGTGAACAGCGCGCCAGTGAACGTGGACGGCACATTCACCATTTACCCGCTGTCCACGAGCTCCTCGTCCTCCACGAGCTATGACCTCGTCGTTCACGGCCCCGGAATCGCCACGATCATCGTAAAAGGCGTCACACCCTCCACTGGAGACCCCACTTCCGTCACACCGACGAACATCGGAACGCTGACGCCGCGCGCCGCATCGACCTTCAAGGTCAATCTCAACGCCACCAACCCCCTCCCCGCCGGCGCGCTGGTCGGGTTCTACCAGACGCTTCCAGGTTCGAGTGAGGTGCCCTACCTCATCGACTCACAGCCCATCGACCCCTTCACCCGAACCTTCAATGCGGATGTGGCCGAGTCCCTCGGGACTCTCGACTACGGTACCTATTCATCCGGCGCTGTTCAGGTAAATGCGGCCGACGCAGCGGAAGGTGCATCGACTTATCGGGTTGCCGGAACTGCGCCCCTGTTCGCTGACGGCGCGCTGACGACCACCGTGACAGGGAAGTCGGGCTCTACGACTACCACTGCTATCGCCGTCCCCGCGCTGGCCGCAGCCTCGGGAGCGACGCTGAATACGACCACGGTTACAATCGGCAAAGCTTCATCGACGAAATACAACAAAGGCCAGCTGATATTCAGTCACAACGGCGCCATTGTGCAGACGGCTACGATCGACTCCGTCCTGACACAGACCGCCAACGCCACCTTGACGATTTCAGGCCTGCCGGGCGGCGGCTCGGGGGTCGGACAGTTTGCTGACGGGCTGTACTACGTGTCAGTGCGCGTTTGGAATACGAGCAATCCGCAGAGCACCGTGGTCCGGGAGACCTACCCGAACCCGCTGGACCTGCGCGCCGGGCTTTCGGCCGGCTACTCGCTTACAATCAACTGAAGCGCCCATCCGGGCGCAACCGCCGGCTGCTTTTACTATAATCGCGCTGAACCGATCGGCGAATAAGACCTCTAATCGTCCGATTCCGGGCAATATGCGCCCCCCGGCCTTACTGAAGAAGGGAGACCTCTTGATGCCATTTTCGTCCGGTCGCGCCATTTCCGGCGCGCTCTCGGTATTACGCGCCGCATTCGTTGGCGCCGCCGCAATCCTCGCCCTCAGCAGCTGCGGCAATGACAACTTCACCTACGGCACCCCGCTCATCACGTTTTCGGTCACCCCCGGACCGTTCACGTCCTACCTGGTCGAAATCGACCAGATCCTGCTGACCCGGAACGACAACACTCCGGTCTACCCGCTGCTGCAACCGCAGGTGGTGGACTTCGTGAAGCTGGGCGAGCTCGGCGAAGTGTTCGGGGCCCCAGCGATCCTGGAAGGCACCTATACCTCCGCCTCCATCACGGTGAACTACGCCGGCACGGTCTACCAGCCCGCCGGCGCCCTGCTCTACATGAACGTGAATGGCCATTCGGTGGCAGCGACTCCGGTGGATACGACCGGGACGGGCGCAGCCGCCACCTCCGTTACCTACACGGTGAAGTTCGACCCGAACCATCCGCTCGTCATCAAGCACGGCGTCTCCACCCCGCTCGACTTCAATTTTGACTTGAGTGCGGCAACAGTCGTCAATGACACGGCTGCCGGGCTCCAGGTGGTCACGCGCCCCTTCCTCAGCGCAAGCACGGTACCGAACTACACGCAGCAGCTGCGCGCCCGCGGCGTCTATGTGACCACGGACACCCAGAACAACAACAACTTCACCATGAACGCCCGGTCGTTCTTCGACACCCAGGGAAGCCCGTCCGGTGCCATCGAGATCCAGACCAACGACAGCACGGTGTACAACATCAACGGCACCATTTACCAGGGTACGGCCGGACTGGCACAGGTCAACAAGCTGCAGATCAACACGATCGTGGAGGCTTACGGCACGCTCGGCGACCTGAACAACATCAAGCCCAACTTCGTGGCCACGCAGGTTTTTGCCGGTGTCTCGGTCGAGAACGTGCTCACGGATCGCATCACGGGCACGGTGTCCTCACGTAGCGGCAACACCCTGCACATAACAGGTGCAGAAGTCGAGGCGCGCAATTTCAGCGTGGCCACCGGGGTGACCCTCTCGTTCCAGGACGATCTCACCATGACGATCGGCCCTGACACCCTGGTCAACGTAGATGGCCATCCGGAATTGACCAATGTCACCACGGACTACATTTCGGTCGGACAACAGGTGGATATCGAGGCGCTTGCCGTCACCGATTCCAGCAACAATCCGGTACTCGATGCGAACGGCCTGCCCACCTGGACGGCTGCCAGCGGCCTCGTGCGTCTGACTCCCACTACCGGCTGGGGTGTTCTGAGTGCCGCCGCGAGCGGCGGACTCACCTCACAACTGCTGTCTCTGGGCGGTGCGATACCGACATCACTCAGCTTCACCGGCACCAATTCGAATCCCAACGCCTATGCAATCAGCACGAGCGGCGTGGATACGAGCTCGCTGACCAACAGCACGGGCAACCTGTTCCGCTTCACCGGCCTGATCACGCCCTTCGGCATGGCACCGCCTGATTTCATTGCCGACAGCGCCACCGACGCATCCGGCACCGACCAGGTGATGACTGTGGAATGGGTGAGCGCCGGGACGGTGACGCCCTTCGTCACGAAGGATGCCAACGGCCTGGTGGTGAACATCGCCGGCGGCGCCTTTGCGAGAAACCCGCTCGTGCAGTCAGGTCCCCTGTATATCAACAACTCGCACAACACGATCGACCTGACCACCCTGCCGAGCAATGTCACCATCGTGCCGAACACGAGCCCGACGTTGACCGGTCAGTTCACCATCGGCAATCCGACCTCCACGACCGGCCTGGCGGTGTTCCACAGCTTTGGGGATTTCGTCAACGACATCAACACGGTGTTGAACGGCAGCGGCAACGTCTTCCTGAAGCTGGTGGCGGTCGGGCGCTACAATGCGACGAGCAACGTCTTTACGGCTTACCGTATCGATGCGGTTCAGGCACCGTGATCGGAACTCCGTAACAGCTCCTGGAGATACTGTTTCCACAGTACAGCGATCGTGTGAGACCCGTGTCCGCGGGTCTGGTCGCTGTAGGGAATCACCACCGCCTTGCCATGGGGCACGCGCTTGATCTCCTTCTCCAGGATACCCAGCTCCGGCGGATTGATCAGGTCGTCCGCCGAGTTGACCGCGAACAACGGTGCGCGGATCTTCTCGAGGCCCGGACCCGGGTCGTAGTCATACGACGCTTCCATTTGATACAGAATGTCGTTGGCATCGTCATGCGGCAGGTTGTTCGCAACGTAAGCGTTGATCACCTCGTCCGCTTTCGCGAGCGTAGGCGCTTCCTTCTGACGCAGCACCGGGTTGCTGCCGGCTAACCACAACATCTCGACTGCTGTGCGCAATGCGGGCGGCTGGGTTTTGTACTCCCCGCCATTCCAGGTGGGATCGTTACGAATGGCATCGCTCACGAGCTTGCGCCAGACGCGATTGCGACCGGAAACCTGGGTGGGCAGGCAGGCGAGCGGCATGAGGGCGTCCATGAACTCGACGTGTTGCTCACCCCACAGCCAGGTGTGCATGCAGCCCATCGAGGTTCCCATGATCAGGCGCGCGTGCTTGACGCCGAAACCCTCGGTCAGCAGGCGATACTCCGTCTCCACCATGTCGTTGTAGCCATAGCGGGGAAATTTCGCATGCAGGCCGTCGCTCGGCTTGCTGGACTTTCCATGCCCCAACGCATCCGGCAACACGATGAAATAACGCTTGGCGTCCAGAGGCTGGCCCGGTCCGAACAGCTCGCCGGAGAACTCGGGGCGGATGAGACTCCCGCCGGAGCCGCCGGTGCCGTGAACAATCAGCACGGTGTTGTCCTTTCCCGGGGTGCCATAGGCGTGATAGTGGATGCGGACCTCGGGCAGGGTCTCACCCGATCTGAACTTGAAGTTGCGGATGACGAAGTCGCCTTCGCGCACCGCAGGGCTTTCCGCAGCCAATGTCCACTGACTGGCCAACACCATCAGGCCGAACAGCCAACCCCGCATGATAGAAACTCCGGTTAGGCGAGAACTCGCCGTACGGTATCTATTAGAGCAGAGATACGGAAGGGTTTGCGCAGGAACGCCGTGTAGCCATCGAAGCGTTCCCGTACCACGGACTCGCCGACGGCGCTCATCATGATGATGGGAATGTTCTTGTAGACGGGATGGGCCTTCATTTCCTGGCCCAGGGCCGCTCCATCGACCAGCGGCATCATGAAGTCGATGACGGCGAGGTCCACCTGACCTTCGGTCAACTTCTCGAGCCCATGGCGGCCGTTGGCCGCGCTCAACACGCGGAATCCCTCGTCCTCCAGCGCCGTTGCGACGACTTCGATGGCTCCTAGCTCATCATCGACAACGAGAATGGTTTGCACGGCTGGATGCCCGTCCGTGCGTCAGGTGTTGGGAACTGCAGGTGGAGTGCCGGCAGCCGCACTTGCGGGCTCGCGCGCGACCCCGGTGGTCACGCCCTCGACTCCCGCAAATGCCTCGCCCACCTGCAAGCCATGATCGGTGATGTAGAACTCCCGCAGGCTCGGATCGTGGCCGCTGTCGCGCACTTTGTGCACCGAGATGAGGCGATTCAGGATCGAGCCTCGCTCCACGAAACGCAGAAACACCAGGTTTTCCAACAGGGCCGACACCCCGGATGAAGGAACCCTGGAGACCGGGCCGGTAATCTCGGGCACTTCCATGGTGAAGATGGTTGTGGCGCCGAGGGCGCGGAGCTCATTCGTCAAGCAGGAGAAAAACCGACTGACACGCTGCGGCGACGTAGCGGATTCGAGAAAGCCACCCAGCCCGTCAATAAACAGTCGCTTGACCTTGCGTCGACGGACGGCATCAATCAGGCGATGTGCCAACTCGTCCAGTACGTTCTCGCGCTGCGGCTGCCACAACAGCTCCACGTGGCCCCGATCCACCGCCTTGCCCACCTCGAGGCCCAGGTGCCGGGCCTTCAGGCACAGGCGCGCCGGCGTCTCGAAGAAACCGAACAACAGGCCGGGCTCCTCGGCGGAGGCTTGCGACAGGAAGTGCAGACCCAGCGTGGTCTTGCCGATGCCGCTGGGACCGATCAGGCCGGTGGTCGTTGCGGCGGGCAGGCCACCGAGCAACATCTTGTCAATACCGGCGACACCTACAGAAATCTTCACATCACTCAACACGTCGGCCTGGCTCGCCGAGGCAAACACGGCTTCGACGCGCGGGAAAAACTTCACGCCTTCGTCGGTGATGCGGAAAGAATGCCGGCCGCGCAGGAAACCGCTGCCGCGGAACTTGCGCACGATCAGGCTGCGCTCGGAGCGGAATTCAAACAGCTGGTCTTCCAACTCGAAGACGCCGTCCACCATGGTGTGCTCGGCGCTGACGTGGCGCAGCAGGCCGCTGGTCAACAACAACACCGTACAGCCGCTGACCGAGGCGTGGGCCTGCAGCTCGTTGATGAATTTCTTGAACTCGCGATCGGAGGGGGCCGACTCCTGCGCCGCAACCAGGCCATCGACGACCAACAGGTCGGCCTTCTGGCCCTTGATCTCCCGGCGCAGCACGTCGATGAGACCCTTGAGGCCATCGCCTTCCAGGATGTTGAAGGCACTCACGTAGTACAGCGACTTGGGAATGACCGACTCGTCAAAGAAGGCCATGGGGCGCAGATGCTGCAGCAAACGTGTATGCATCTCCGCCAGCAGCGTTATATACGCGGCCCGGCCGCCGTTCGCGGCATGTCGGAAACAGATCTCGTTCGCCAGCACGGTCTTACCGGCACCCGGCGAGCCCTGCAGGATGTAGACACCGCCCTCCAGGAAGCCACCCCGCAGGATGTCATCCAGACCGCTGATGCCGCTCGATAGTCGTGCAAGCGACGGAACCGGCTCGTCAGGCTTCGTCATGATGCGCACCCGCGGTTGAGCCGGCATCGAGCGGCAGAATGATCGTGAACGTCGCCCCCTGCGCGGGCTCGCTCTGGACTTCAATGGTGCCGCCGTGTGCTTCAACCAGACCTCGTACGAGCCACAATCCCACCCCGGCGCCGGCCGGGTGTCCCGGTTGCGCGGCCAGCCGCTCGAAGCGGCCGAAGATGCGCTCCTGGTCGACCTCCGCAATTCCGATGCCGCGGTCGTGAACTTGAAACTGCACGCTGTTGTCCTGTTTGCTTTCCAACGACACATCGATGGACGCGCCGGCGCCGAACTTGATGGCATTGGAGATGAGATTGGAGACGATCTGCTCGAGCGCGAGGCGGTCCCAGCGACCCTCCAACCTCGTTGGAGCATGCACGCTCAACGGTGATCGGTTGAAAACGGCCTCGGGGGCATACGATTCGACGGCCTCGCGGACCACTTCGGCGAAGTCGACTGATTCGAGCTGTGGATGCATCCGATTGGCGCTCATGCGTCCGACGTCGAGCAGCAGGGATGCACGTTTTACGTATCGATCAACGATGTGCTGAACACGCTCTAGGCGGCGGACAAGGGGTGCGACCCCCTGCTGGCGGGCCAACTGGAGTGCCGCTGACACCTGCAGCAGCAAGGAATGCATGGGGTTGCGCAGCTCGTGGGCTGCAATGGAGAGAAATTCGTCGCGCGCCTGGAGGAGTTGCTCGAGCTCTACGATGCGCGCGCGCAGGCGGGCCTCGTTGTCCGGGAGACTGCTCCGCATGCGAGTGTCTCCACTCAAATCCAAACACCCCCCGAGCTGATGAAGGGGCAATCTTACACGGTTTCCACCGCAAAGCGGCATCCGCGACAGCTCAGCGCCGCGGATGCCATTTCTTTCAACAGTCTTACTTCAAAAGGCCTTTAGCCTTGGCTGTATGGGTTGCAATCGCATCCATCAACGGCGGGCTCAGACAATCGTACGGCTCGAGCTTGAGTTCCTTCAGGCGCGCGCGCACCTCGCCCATGCCCTCCGGCTTGTAGCCGGTCTCGATGATGGAGGATACGAACGCTGCAAACGTCGGAGCGGACCAGCCGCTTTCCTTCGACAGCTCGGTGTGCACGAAATCGAGGCCGTAGAACGGGTGGTTCTTGTTCTCGATGCGACCGTACATGTGGGCGCCACAGGCGGTGCACGCATGGCGCTGAATGGCGGCCGAGGAGTCCACAACCTTGAGCTTCTGCTCATTAGCAGTGACCTTGACCTTGTCCTTGCCGATCACTGCGATCTGCGCGAACACGGCGCCGGCCGGCTTCCAACACTTGGAGCAGCCACAGACGTGGTTATGGGCCACGTCGCCGCCGAGGCTGACGGTGACCGGTTGGGACGCGCACAGGCACGTGAGGGTGCCGCCGGAGATGCCGGTGCCCGGCTTGACCCCATTGTCGACGGCAGGATGAATTTTAACAGCCATGATTTTTTCCTTTAGCGGTAGCGGTGCTCGAATATAACTTCAGAACGTGACGACCGTGCGGATCGACTCGCCCTTGTGCATCAGATCCAACGCATCGTTGATCTTCTCAATCGGCATCACGTGAGTGATGAGATCGTCGATGTTGATCTTCTTGTCCATATACCAGTCGACGATGCCCGGCACTTCCGTACGGCCGCGAACGCCGCCGAATGCCGTGCCCTTCCAGTTGCGTCCGGTCACCAACTGGAACGGACGGGTGGAGATTTCCTTACCCGCCCCGGCGACGCCAACGATAACGGACGTGCCCCAGCCGCGGTGGCAGCACTCGAGGGCCTGACGCATCAGTTCCACGTTGCCAACACACTCGAAGCTGTAATCCGCGCCGCCGCCGGTCAGCTCGACCAGGTACGGCACGAGATCTCCTTTGACTTCCTTCGGATTGACGAAGTGAGTCATGCCGAACTTCTCGGCAATACCCTTGCGCTTGTCATTGATGTCGACGCCGATGATCTTGTTGGCACCGACCATCTTCGCGCCCTGAATGACGTTCAAGCCGATGCCGCCGAGGCCGAACACCACGACGTTGGCACCCGCCTCCACTTTGGCGGTCTTGATGACAGCACCGATACCGGTGGTCACGCCGCAGCCGATGTAACACACCTTCTCGAAGGGCGCGTCCTCGCGGATCTTCGCGA
>Ga0068862_100006136_pt1 | contig 10003 bp, 13 predicted proteins | sample KBSSwiS52_FD_66598 | JGI IMG/M metagenome (GOLD analysis project Ga0068862, IMG submission 66598) | Switchgrass rhizosphere microbial communities from Kellogg Biological Station, Michigan, USA - KBS Switchgrass S5-2 | ecosystem: Host-associated > Plants > Roots > Rhizosphere > Soil ... | reverse complement strand
ATAGGCCGCTTTGAAAAGTTCCATCCACCGGTTGTTGAGCCGTGCGAGGTCTTTACCGAATTGGATTTCCTCGGGGGTCTTTTCCGCTGCTGATTTCTTGGCCCGTGCGCGCCCTGCTGTTCCATGTGCTGTTAATAAGCCCTTCGTCTGGCATTTTCCGCCATGGGTTTGGGGCGGATTCTGCCACGGGTTGCCGTGGCGTTTTTCGCCCCTGACAATTTCACCACTGGCGGATTCTGCCATGGGTGGAATCGTTACTTTCCGTTTGCTCACTTTTGCCCCGCCGCCCTCTTCAACAGTCGGGAGAAATCCTTTCGCGCGGAGTGACGCCAGGGCGCGGTAATAGTGGCGCGCATCGCACCGCTTACCGTCATCAGTGATCCGTGACGGCCCCGGCCAACTTACACCGTCGGCGCCGGCGTGCCGTTCGAATGCCAGCAATACGCGCAACTCCATCAGGGACAAGTCCCACATGTACTCATCCACTAGGCGGTTGAACCGCTGAAAATGGCTTGAAGCATCTGCTGGCGAGGTCCGCAACAGAATCGAGTTGTCCGCGGGAGCGATCATGCCGGCCTCCGATCCGCGAACATCCTCACGATGGCTTGAGCACGGCGGGATTCGTCAGGGGAGTAAATAGAATCGAGTTCGCTGGCGGCCTGATCAGGCGTGACGTCGCGCCCCAGCAGGTCGTTGATAGCGCCCAGGATTGCCGGGCCCAGCGGCCGCGGTGGCGTGTTTTTCGTTGTTGGCGATGGTGGCTTGCTCATGGCTATCGATTCCCCGCGGCGGTCTGCTCCTGCAGCCATTGCTCGACGTCGGCAACGCGATAACGGATCGATCGCCCACCTAGGCGAACGAATGGCGGTTGATGCTTTGCGCCGCTGTGGCGCCAATTTGCGGGTGTGCCTTCACTCACTTGCAGCCATTCGGCGAGCCGCTTATCGTCGATGAGTTTTGAAACGGTGAGGGTGTCGCCAGTGGAGTTATCCGACATGCGCCACCGCCTTTGTGGGGAGGGGTGGGAGCTTGCCGCCGCGCCGCAACTCCATCAAAACGACTTCAACGTAGGAATCGGGAATCATCCTTCTGCCCGATGCGATCGGGCAAAGGTCGTCGCGGAGTCGCCGCTCATAGAACAATCTAGTCACGTCAGCCGGCTTTACGCCGTGCCTCCGTGCTATTTCGCCAACTGTCACGAATCCCATTGCAGCCTCCCATCAGAGATATTGGCGACCGCAACACGCGAACGCCTCTATCACTAATGGGGGTAAGATTCTTCTGTTTTAGGTGGGGAGATTCTTACTATCTTGTGGGAGTCTTACCTTTTTCGTTCCGTCGCCAGGTAAGGGTGTATTCACCACCACCGGAAAGCATGAGGTGATCATCCGCCCCGTTTTCCTGCAAGGCCTTCTTTACTTCATTGGCGGCCTTGTAGGCGCGCTGTCGTGCTTTACGTATGTCGTCGGGCGATGAACTCACCCGCGTGCTCGTCTCAAATCCGTCGACCTCAGACGTTATCTGATCTATTGTGAGGGGCCGGCCAATATCGCTGGCAAGAGCGCAGAAAAACCTCGCTGCGTTCGTGTCGTTGCCTAGATACACTCTTTTTCCGCAAACCAAATAGATCGCCGGCTCGTTCAAGTCCTGCCTGATATCGTTGGTTTTCAAGTCATCCCCTGCAGCGCCATCCGCATCTTTCCCCTGCCCGCCGGCAGCATCTTCCCGGTGATCTGTCGCCATAGTCTGAATTGCGTGCGCTTCCCCTTTGATCGCCTCTACGACCCTAGTTGCCGACTGCTTGTCTATGGTTTGCCCCCATGGCGGACCGTCAAGAATAAAGGGTGTCTTTCCGTGCAACTTAATCAACAACTCCGCTCGATTGATGCTGTCTTCAAGGTCGCTGCAACTCCGTAACAGATTGCCTATCGCCGTCCGTAAGCCGGGATGAAGGTGCTGCGGCACTGCGGAGGCAAGGTTATTCATGCGGGGAACTAGATCGCTACGAACGTCGGCAATTCGCTTTTTGAATCCTGCCAAAACGTCGGGTATTTGAACTTCCGGTTTCGGGTGGGATTCGTCGACCATCCATCCACGTATAATCTCGATATCATTTAGGATTGATACCGACGCTTCCAGCAGATTCGCCACCATATCGCAATCATTAATGGCGGTACGGCGAACAGTGTACATTTCGGTAATTAACTGCGTTGCTTCGTCGTCTGACATTGGTTTCACCTTTCAAGCGGGCGGGCCCGAGCGCGAACAAGCGAAGGTGAAACACTTGAACGCGCCCGGGATTTGTCAGCGGGTAATTAGTCCGCTGGCCCTGCTGATATTCTAACTTTGCTTCTGCGCTGGCGCAACGGGGGCACATGATGCACCGCCCGTTAGTGCTTTTTCCGCCGCTACAGCCTCAATCGCAGCCATATTTCCGATGGTGCAAAGTAGCATTTTGTCGGCTTGCTCAGATGCGCGATTGATCGTCTGGACAAAATTTCTAGTAGCGACTTCATCAACCCAGTGAATGCTTGGCAGGCAATCGGTCAACCCTGAAACATGACTCGCAACAACGTGCATCTTTTGCGATACGGCAAGCAGCATTGCCAGGTGCCGCTGCTGCTCGGCGCCGGAGGGCGGCGAGTCTGTACCTTCTGACTCAATCTGGTGCTCCCGCCGGATGGTTCGAGTCATCCATTGGAAGTCGTCCGGGTCCATCGCATCTTGCACCGTCAATTCGGCGGCAATACTGACGAAGATGGCCAACTGCGAAGGTGTGGTGTTGGTACCCTCGTAAATTGTCCGCCGGTTCATGTCGATAAACCCATTCGGGTGCTCAGCCGACACGCCGGCCAGCGTCCAATTGACACCGAAAATCTGCAGCGTTAGCGGCGTTGAGGATTTCCCGGAACCGCGTTTGGGCTTTCCGCCCTTGCTTGGGAGTGCTAACATAAAATCATCCCTTCGGGGTGATGGCCCGTTCCGCCAATCTGCCAAGAAAAACCGGACCGGGCCTGATATTTGGGCATACTTTAAACTTATAAGTTCAATCGGCAAGATTAAACTTTAAAGTTGAAAAGGAATTCTAGCCGTTTAAGATTGTGTGCCAGTGGATATCGCTAAGATCAAATCTCTTCGTAAGCAACTCGGCCTCACCCAGCAGGAAGCAGCTGAGCGGGCAAAGCTCCGCACCGCGCAACATTGGAACGTAATCGAGTGCGGCCGGCGCCGGAACGTAACGGTCGAAACGTTGGAAGCGATCGCGAAGGCGCTCGGCGTCAAAGCTGCTGAATTGCTGAAATAGCAGAACCCCGCCACTACGCCGCGGGCTTTGGCCCGTCATCATTCGGCCCGTTCGCGTTCGCTACGCCCCCTTCGCAGGATCGGTAGTGCGTCATCATCACCAGGGTTCGCAGTTCGTCGTACGTTTTGCGAACCTGGGCGACGTAGAGGGGATCGGCGCCGGGGTTGCGATCGACGCGATTGCAGAGGTAGTGCAGGCGTCGTACGGCCGGGCCGAGGTAGTCGAACAGGTATCGGTATTGGGCTCGGGTGAACAGCACGCCGGGAGTGTAGCGACGCACCGGCGGGCCTGCTGATTGTCGCTGCAGATTGGTTAGGTGGTCGACAAACAGACGTCGTCCCCTTGTTCATCGGCGGCCCGCGTTCCATACTTTCCGCCATGAATCGAACCACCGCCGCCGTTGTTGCCGTCCTGATCTTCGGCCCCTGCTTCTTCGCTTTAGCCCGCAGTTCGAAGAAAGAACCCGAGCAGACGGGTCCCGCCGTCCTGGATACCGATATCGCCGTTTATTTCTCGCCCAAAGGCGGCTGTGAAGAGGCAGTCGTCGAACAGGTGAAGGCGGCCAAGAAAACCATCGACCTGCAGGCGTACACGTTCACCAACAAAGACATCGCCAAGGCGGTTGGTGAAGCTCAGGAACGCGGGGTAAAGGTCCGGGCCATCTTCGACCGGAAAGAAAACGGCTCGCAATACTCATCTGCAACGTACCTGTTCGATCATAAAGTGGCGACGTTCCTGGATGGAAAACACCCGATCGCGCACAACAAAATCATCATCATCGATAGCAAGATCGTCCTCACCGGCTCATACAACTTCACCGAGCAGGCGAACAACAATGGCGAAAACCTGCTCGTCATCAACCGCGCCAAAGTGGCCGCGGGATACGAGGCGAATTTCGAAAAACATCTGGAACACTCAGAGAAATACGAAGGTGTCAAGGCACCATGACCGGCGATGAATCTAGGGGAATGAAAATGGGCTCCCCGACGTCGCACGTTGAGGAGCCCTTAAAACACTGAAATCGCACTACGAACTACAAATTACGGTGGAGAGTTGAGCAGGGCATAAGCAAAAATCTCGCACTCTGCTACGCCGCTTCCAACCGACAAGGCATCCCCATGAATTACCACGCGATAGGTATGGCCGTCCTCTCCGCCGTCTAAAAAGATTGAATCGGTGCCGTCTCCGGATTCCACCATGAACAGTAACTCATCCGTTGTCTCATCCAAAACATAGAACTCCATGTTGGTTGTTGCGTTGTACGCCATGTCCTGTTGCATATCCCATCCCAAGTAGAGATAGCAATCTTCGGTTACCGTGAACTCTGCGGTGAGGTTAATTTCTGACGCGGACAAATTGTCCGCATACACATCTCCGCCTACTAGCGAAATGCCGTCGGACGTCAAGACCGAGTGGTCGAGGCCGCCCCACGTGTAGCCCGAGTACGGATACCAATCTTGCGCTTCCGTTCCTCCTGTGAAATACCCCGTCGAAACCGATTCCCATAAATCATAATCCGTACCGGCGGTCGACTCGCATTTTCTCTCCTGGGCGAGATATTGGTATGATGCCTGCGCACGGGCGAGATTGGCGAGAACGAGCGTTGCCAAAACGACTACGCAGATTTGAACTTTCTTCATCTTTTATCCCCGCAATTCTGATTGTTGAGTGTTACGAAATGCAACGGCTGACCATAATCGAGAGTGTCTCCCCCCTTCCCCGCCCGTGCTTCTTGAATGGATTTCAAGAGAATCGAAGCAATCCTCCCCTTCGCACTCTGACAGGCGTCGCCACAGATAATTACGTCTGTAGTTCAGAATAGAAAGAAAAAGGGTTTGCAACTTTCCGCGTTTGCGTTGCAGAAATTATTATGCGGATCACTCCGCGCCGCCGCTGTCGATGTTAAACTGCACGCGATGACACGCGAGGAATCGTGGAACGTCGCCGGCGTTACAGGAACGATCCTGCGGCACGTCCAGGCATTAGGCTACGTCGTATCGGTGCATCGGCTTAGCGGGTCGCTCCTGCGGCCGGATCTCGCCTGTATCGAAATGCACGCGATTGACGGGGAACGCCAGCATGTTGCACGGGTGGCGCTGGATGAACCGGGAGAGGTTGACTACCGCTGCGCGTGCCTGCTGGCTCAGATGGTGGGGATTGATCTCGAAGGGTGAAGAGATCCGGCAACACTACCGCCCTTGGACGCCTGCGCCAAAATCGATACGATCCTGAAATTGCGTTAGCGCCCGAACTGCCCTATGTCTGATCACGAATATATCTCGCTGCTCGACTTGCCGACACGCCCGCAGATATTTCGCTTATTTTTTCATTCCGGAAAAATCGTAATTTTTAATGTGGCTTGTTCGGTAATCTTTGCGTTTATATTCACGCTCTTTCAGCTCACCCAGACTGTCTTTAGCTGGAAGACTGTATACGTTTTTTTAGGATGCATGCTTGCGCTTTGGCTCTTTATTGCGGTCGCGCGAGTATTACACGCGATTGGGCGGTACGTTTTTGCTTTAGAGGATCGCGCTAAGTTGATGCGAAAAAAGTTGCTTGCGGTGGCTACTATCGACGCCGACGCCCCCGCCGTCCAAGCGAAAACCAACATTATTCGGATCGCACACGACGATCAGACCGGCAGCGTTCAACTGATTTTTCAACGATCCGGAGGATCGGGAATCGAACGGGGTTCAAGACTCGCCGTTATAGAAACAGCGACGGCGGAGTTGTATGGGCGCGTGCAGGTGGTTTCAATGGTCGGCGATTACGCCACCGCAACGCCGGTTGATCGCGTCAAGGCTGAGTTTTGGGATCAGCTCGAAGGTCGTATGCGACAAGAACCCCATCCGCCCCATGGGTTCCACTTGGAGCCCGATATTCCGGATTGGATGCGTTACGAAACCGGTAATTGATAGGTACAAATATGGCACAACCTCTTAATGGCTTAGTGGCAAGCATTCTCAATGAGCGCGAATTAACGATCAATCTGGGATCGGAAGCCGGCGTAAAACCCGATATGGTATTTAGCGTGCGCGACGAAACCGTTACCGTAAAAGATCCGGTTACGGGACAAGAGTTAGGCAAAATCGACCGCGAAAAGATCAAGGTCAAAGTCAGTGCAGTTGAGCGGCTTTTTTGTATTGCTCGCACTTTTGAAACAATACAAATAAGCAGGGGTTATGGATTTCTTAGCAATCCGTTTGAACGATCAGCATCCTTCGAAACGCGCGTTAAAACGTTTAGGCAGAGTGACTCCAATCTACCAGAACCGATTGATGCAAGCTTAAGCATTGTGAAGGTCGGCGACCGAGTCGAGCAAGTCATCTCGAAAAAGGAGTAATCACGCCCCGCCCTTCCCCTTCGTTTTCTTCGCCGTCGCCGGCTTGTCCTGCATGGCGGCCTGCATTGCCAGCGTTGCGAGGTCGACGGCTTGGCGTACCGGCTCGATATTCAATCGGGCATAGATGGCGGTTGTCGCCTGATTGCGATGCCCCAGCCCCTTCCCGATGATCGTGTTACTCGCGCCCGTCGCCGCCTGCCATGATCCGAACGTGCGCCGCAGGTCGTGCAATCGCAGGTCCGCGAGGTTCGCCCGCTTCAATAGTGAGTCCCACGCCTTTTTCGGCTCCTGCAGGTGGCCGGATTTCGAGTGCGACGGGAAAACCCATTGCCCTTTGATCGCCTTCCGCCGGCGGGTGAGGATTTCCAGCGCCGGGGCCGACAGCGGCACGTCGATGGTTTGGCCGGCCTTCGCCTTCTCCGCCGGGATCTTCCAGACTTTGCCGTCCAAGTCGATTTCGTCCCATCGCATCGACAGCACGTTGGAACGTCGCCCGCCCGTCCACAACGCCAGGCGAAAGAAGTCGCGCATCGTTTCGCTCGGCTCGTCGTCCAGTGCTTTATTGAAGGCGTTTAGCTCGTCGGCGGATAAGAACCGTTCACGGGCCGATTCCCTGTACCGAGTGATTCCCTTTGTCGGGTTGTCGCCCTTGATGATGTTGGCGTTGAGCGCCTTATTGAACACGGTCGACAGCATCGCCAGAATCCGATTGGCGGTGGTCGGGTGTCCATCGCCGGCCGGGGCGGGTTCGCCGATCTTGGCGTGCAGCTTTCGCACGTCCTCCCGGTCGATCGTCTTAACCTGCCGATCCTTCCACTTTGCCAGATGCACGTTGAATTGCGCGCGGTCATTCGTCCAACTCGATTTGTGGGGCTTGGCGTGCGCGGCTTCGTACCAGTCGTACAACGCCCCCAGCGTCATGGATTCATCGACTACCTTTGCGAAGGGATTGCCGCCGGTCAGAACCGCCGCCGTCGCGTTGCCGCAGAGCGTGCGGGCCCGAACTGGGTTGAGCTCCGTACCGCTGCCAAGCCGCCCGCGGATCGGCTTACCATCGATCCGGCCGTACCAGAGGTACGACGTCGCCCCTTTGTCGGTCACCATGTACGCGAGGTGCGGGGCTTGTGTGTCGTAGACGTAGGTGCGCCCGCTCGCCGGCGGCTTGATGCCCGCCAAGCGTTCCACCGTGAACGCGAACCGCCGCGATAGCTTCTTCTCCGATTCCCCCGCCGCCCGCATGATCGTCGCTGATTTCATTGCCACTCCCGATGGGTTTATGAGTAGCGCCAAACGTTCGGCGCTACGCCGGCGCTACAATCTTTTTGAATCTACAATTATCAGTGTAGCGCCAACGCAGAGAATTGTTGCAGTTTTTCAGGGGAAAACAAGTGAATTGTTATGAACGATTATCAACAGGTATCGGGCGGAAAACAGACTTTTAATCTGTGGGTCCTGGGTTCGATCCCCAGCCGTCTCAATTCGCAAATTTCCTAGAAAAATGCAACGATTCAACCCGCCGAAATACCCCCGAAAATCGGGGTGTTTTTCGGCTTGGCGCTACACGGGCGCTACAGGCAGTCGATTTTTAACGCATTATTCTAAGCCTGCCAGTGATACCGTTCGGTTGCCCATTGCCCCATCGGTTCGGCGCTACAGACGGCGCTACAAACCGCGGCCATCGGATCATGGTTGATTCCCCCCTGGGCGGGCGAGATTTGGAGCTAGTCCCCTGCCGGCGATAAGATGAGCACGCCACCACTGGGAACGCGGGGTTTACCTTGACGGGTATCGATGGAAAACAATGGGGGATTCGGATCGTCGCCAGCGTTTGCCTATTGCTTGCGTTCGCGGTGGTGGTTGTCATCGGCCGCGGCTTCATGGTTAAAGATCAATTCGCTTTAACAAAAGCCGGATCGGCCTATGGGGTTGCGATATCAAAGGGTGGAATCTGTTGCACCCGCACAATCCTTACGCCTCTCTATGGCACTCTTGCCGAGGGTCAATGGGAGTTCACTCATACCGTCTATGCGGCGGGATATCCTGCCGAACGGACCGGCGGGATTCTTGCCAGGCTAGGTTTTGTCTTTGCCCAATCTCAGAAAACGTCTGGCCCTAGCTCCGGTGGCCCCGCAGTATTGATAAGTGCAATGGGCTTTGCCTGCCCGTTGTGGTTCCCACTGGTGCTGCTGCTCATCTCGCCGGCCATCGCGATACGATCCGAACTAAAGCGCCGCCGGCACCTCGCCCAGCCTGACGTTTGCCGCAAGTGTGGGTACGATCTACGGGCCTCTACCAATCGGTGCCCTGAATGCGGAACGCCGATATCAGCCGCGATCGATTGGTGACTCTTTAGCGCATGAAAAAAGCCGGGCCGGCGCGATCCGTCGCACCGTTGCCCGGCCCGCATCGCGGCCAGCTTCGCCTAGCCGCAACGCTTCGATTGCATATCACAGTACCGAATTGAGCGCGTTGACTAGCCCCCGCTGGACGCCCGCCAGATCCGCGATCGGCGGGAAGGGTCCGGGCGTTTGGATCTCTCGGCCGGTCCCGGTGAGGTAGTCGCGGAACTTGAACCCATCGCCCAGCACGCGATTAGAGTAGATCGCCCATTCGGCCGGCACGCCGAACGCCTCAGCTACCACAATGCCATGAAGTGAGCTCGATACGATCCGGTCGCAGGAAACAACTTGATCAACTACCGTCGGCCAGGGGGAGCACGGATTGATCAACAAGATGTCGTCACGCCCCTGAAATTTCGCCTTCAATATGTCGCGATCAACGTAGTGAGGGACATACCCCACCGCGTACCGCTTGGCTGGCGTTTTCGGTTTATAGATCAGCGGGAGCAGCAGCGCTGGGTCGCCGTAGACTTCGGGGCATTCACCGCCGCTGTCGATGACGATCTGCCGAGTGAGCTGGCCACGTACCGCCAGAAATCGGCACGTCGCTGCGGTAGCTAGACGCTCGTGCGCGTACATCGCGCCCGTCCCCCAGACCGTGTCACCTTGTTGGGCGTGATTCAGAACGCTGCCCACCCCCACCACCTTTCCATTCTCTTTGTAGCCCGCCTGATCGATTTGGAGGGTCGGCAGGAAATGCCGCATGACGTACGGCGTGAGTGTGTCGCCAAAGTTGTGCAGCGATGGATCCCAAAGTACCCGCAGGTGCTTTGCCGGCGAGGGCGACGGGATCGACTTCAATTCGGGAAACCATCCACGCACCCACTCGAGTGGCGCTTGATCTAATACCGTCGGACACGTCCACCAGATCTTGCCCGGGTTTTTCACCCGGTAATCTGCTGTCTTCAGCGGATCGCCGGGAACACTGTGCACCAATGCTTTACTTCGTATAGCCGG
>Ga0068862_100006128_pt1 | contig 10008 bp, 5 predicted proteins | sample KBSSwiS52_FD_66598 | JGI IMG/M metagenome (GOLD analysis project Ga0068862, IMG submission 66598) | Switchgrass rhizosphere microbial communities from Kellogg Biological Station, Michigan, USA - KBS Switchgrass S5-2 | ecosystem: Host-associated > Plants > Roots > Rhizosphere > Soil ... | reverse complement strand
ACTTCTTCCCACCACTTTTTTTCTGCCTCAACAGTAGGCTCTATGGTGGCGACTTTGTTTTCGAGGCAATAGCTGACAATCCAGCTGGCATGGTCTGCAATTCTGGTCAGGAGGTGCGAGAAGTTGACGGTATATCCGCCTTGTGTCGTGCCAAGCATGATAAGGTTTGGAAAGCCGTTTGTCATTGCCCCATGAAGCGTCCGAGGGCCGTTGACCCATGCATCGGTGAGCGAGTGCCCATTCCGACCAAAGATTTCGAAGCCGAGGCGCTTGTTGTATGATGTACTCATCTCAAAACCGGACGCGTAGATGAGGACATCGAGTGGAAACTCCGTCCCATTTACGACAGGACCGTTTTCCGTCATGCGATCAATACCTTTTCCCGCGGTATCCACCAACGTCACATTTGGCCGCGCAAATGCTTGTAAGTATTCATCGTGGAAGCAAGGGCGTTTGCACATGCGGTTGTACCACGGCTTCAACGCTTCGGCGGTCGCCTTGTCAGGTACAATTGCGTCAACCCTGGCGCGAATTTCTTCCATGAGCTTGAAGTCGTAGAGTTGCTGCTCTTGCGATGAAAGGGTAGCCCCCTTGTTACGACCGAAAATCTCGGTCCAACCATCCTGAACGAGATCCTCGCCCCAAGCCTCGCCTACCATGATTGAGGCGAAATTCTCCATGCGTGCCTCTTGCCACCCCGGCTTGAGCGACTTGGCCCATTCCTCGCTGGTTGGCTTGTTGTTGCGAACCGCGACACCCGAAGGCGTGCGCTGGAAAACGAACAATTTCTTGGAGCATTCTGCCAATTTTGGGACGACCTGAACCGCAGTCGCGCCTGTGCCGATAATCCCTACACGCTTGTCGCCAAGCTTATCCATTGGCACGCTTGGAGCCCCTCCGGTATAGGAGTAATCCCATCGCGTCGTATGGAAGCTGTGCCCTTTGAACTTTTCGATATTTGGGATGCCTGGAAGCTTCGGCTTGTGCATGATGCCACCGGCGATTACTATATAGCGCGCAGAAATCCTGTCATCCTGGCTAGTGATCACTTGCCAGCGTTTAGCTCCATCATCCCATTTGACGCCTTTTACCTCAGTCTGAAAAATGGCATGAGGGTAGAGATCAAAATGTCGAGCTATGCGCTGGCAGTGTTCAAATATCTCGACGCCTTTAGCGTACTTCTCGCTTGGAATATAACCGGTCTCCTCCAGAAGAGGCATGTAAATGTAGGATTCTATATCGCAAGCTGCGCCAGGATAGCGGTTCCAATACCAGGTTCCACCAACATCCCCGGCTTTGTCGATAATCTTGATGTTTTTTACACCACGACGAGCAAGGGCGGCCGCTGTCAAAAGCCCGCCAAATCCCGCACCGACTATCAAGACGTCGGTTTCTTCGATGATAGGGGAACGGTTTAGAGTTGCACCGACAAGAGGATCCTGATTGTAACCTGCAAGGACTGTGGATGCATCAATATACTGAGCGTTCCCCTCAGGGTGGTTTTGCAACCTTTTCCGCTTCTCCTCTTCATATTTAGCGAGAAGCTCTCTAGGATCGAATCGCATTTATCCTCCACCACACATGTAGGTTATTGGTAAATTGCCCCAGCGTTATTCTTTGGCGAGACTCTTACCACACCGCACGCCGGATCATACGTGTTGAGGCTGGTACACCGTGAACAACGCATGCCGGGTTCGTCAACCGGTCCGTCTGCTGTGGCTCATCCAGGTTGGTTGCCTCTTGCGTTTACACCCGAATTCCGGGCCGAAGACCCTCTCTGCTTATCTCGCGGCGGTGACATAAGTGCCAGCCGTGCGCTAGCTTCGGGCGCTCTGTGCGCTGTGAGATACGCTATGACGGAACCCGATGCACTTCGGCCCGCACGGGTCGGAATACGAGTAGCGTGGTAGGTATGGCGGGAGGCGCGTCGACGAGTGCCATGCCAGTGCTGCCAAAGGCTTGAATTCAGGGTTCTTCCCACGACCTGCCGGCTCACTTCAAGCGCCGATGACGCCTGGCCATGCAGCAACCGACCGGTCCCAAGCGGCACGCAGCAGGGTTCTATTGGTCGGTTTCCCGACGAAATGTTGCATTTGACGAGCATGATAGGTTGCGCGGTCAGGCAAGATGAGTCAACTTTGAGAACGGAGAAGAGAATAAGACGTCTGTTCGGAGAACAGTTGGCCCAGCGTTGCCAGGGAAAGTGCGCGGTGGGCGCTGGGGCGATGTAACAGCGCCACCCAATACAGGCGCTGGGTTGTCACGATGCCAGGCTGCGAACCAGACGATCGCGGACTTTCCGAGTGGCGCCTGGTCGCTTGCTGTAAGCCCTACCATGATCTCTTGTTCTACAAGGAACTGACCCGTCTCCGCATTTGTGCCTCCGGCACTCAACTTTACAGAGGAATAGCTCAATGCATGTAGTCAACGTCCACGGCCCGAATGACGTGCGCCTCGATGTCATCGTACCGCCGACGCTTGGAGATTACGACGCAACCGTGCGCATAGAAGCCTGCGGCATCTGTGGAACCGATCTTTCTTTTATCCGAATGGGCGGGTTGTCATGGGGCAGCAAGCCGATGCCGCTTGGCCACGAAGCCTGTGGGCGGGTCGTTGCGATTGGCGCAAAAGTCGAAAACGTGCAATTGGGCGATCACGTGATTGTAAACCCTATGGGCTCATCTGCGATAATCGGAAACGGCGGGTCCGAAGGTGCTTTTACCGAGGAACTCTTCGTCCGCGATGTGGGCAGAACCCGTTCGCTTTTGAGAGCGCCGCCGGGACTGCTCTCGCGATACGGGGCTTTGGCCGAGCCGCTGGGCGTAGCCATGCATGGGGTCAACAGATCCGATGCAAAGCCGGGCGAGAAGGCAGTCGTCTTCGGCTGCGGCCCCATTGGGCTGGGAGCGATCCTGTGGTTGCGCCACTTTGGGGTGGACGACGTTGTGGCCATTGACGTGCACCAGCAACGACTCCAGCTCGCACGCGCCATGGGTGCCACGGCGACCGTCCGTGCGGATCTGGAGGATGTGGCTGCGCGCCTGATCGAAGTCCATGGCGCCTGCGACGTCATGGGCCGCCCTGCACCGGGCACAAATGTCTATATCGATGCGGCCGGTGCGCCGAATATTGTGCCCGATGTGGTGCGGATGGCTCGCAGCCATGCCCGGCTTGTGGTCATTGCCGCCTACACGAAGTCAGTCGAGCTCGACCTAGGGACTATGCTCTTGAGCGAAATGAGCATTTGCACATCAATGGGGTATCCGGATGAACTGGAAACCGTCATTGGCCTCCTACCCTCGCTCACTGACAAGCTCGATCTTATGATTACCCATCGCTTCCCCTTCGAACGCATGATGGAGGCCTTGAGTGTCGCTGGCACAGCCGATGCTGGCAAGGTCATGGTCGAGTTCTAGCTGTTTGGTACCGGGGGCTTGATGGTGTGTATTTAATGGCCGCGGACGTGTGGGCCGAGGCGTGGCTGCACGACCATATGCCAACGAGCCGGATTCATCGCTCGAAACCGCCGCGCCGCGCCATGCCCGACCATCTCCGCCGGGGCAATGCGACGAAGTCGCGCGTACGCTGCGCGGTCGAGCACGTCTTGACCCAACAAAGGGCAGGATTGGCCTGCTGCCGACGTCAAATCTGCGTCACTATCAAAGGTACGATCCCGAACTCCGGCACGATAGCCACAGCGCTGCCGACATGCTGGACACCCTGGGTGATGGCCATGTCCTGCTCGCCGACCGCGCTGACGACAGCGATGCGCTCAGGACCAAATTGGCCGCACGTGGTGCCTGGACCAACGTCAAGCCGATGCCAAATCGTAAACGCCGCCCCGCCTTCAGCGCCTTCCTCTATCGCCACCGCATCCTCGTCGGGCGCTTCTTTAGCAAACTCAAGCGGTTCCGAGCTGTGGCCACCCGCTATGACAAACGAGACGACAACTTCCTCGCCTCGGTCCAGCTCGCATCCATCCGCATCTGGCGGAGGCATAATAAGTCCACGCCCTAAAGCGTGGCGAGATGACGGCACTCGAGACCATCGACATCCTGCTGTTCCACGAGCACGGCAACCTGGAAAGCCATCGCTTCAGCTTCGGGGGTCAAGACTCCCGTCACGTGGCGATGAAAACGGTCGAAAGCTTCGACTCTTCGTTCCAGCCTTCGCTCGACTGAAAGGTGGATCCTGGCACTGGCCCAGTTGGACTGCATCGAGCGCGGCGATGTCGTTCATCCCCTCGGCCAACCAAGCACCGGCAAACGCGTCTAACGGGCAAGCCTCGCCGAAGTGATCAACATGCTGGTGCGCGCCGAATGCGAAGGCAGGCTCCCCCAAAAGGCTGGGTAGCGTCTTTTAGACAACACAATGGGTCCGGCGACGCTCCCGGATCGCTATTTCAATACCGTCGGATTGACCGGTGACCCTACGGCCCCTGTGAAGCCAAGAGGCGGGGCGCACAGCAAGAAGCTGTTCTGACCATCGGCCGCGCAATCCGCAGCCAAGGCTTCCATATCGAACATTTCGCCAAGTGGCATGCCCATGTCGCGTAAGCAGAGCATATGCAGCGGCAAACACATTTCGTCGTTCATGGTGTCCGGCCCCAAATGCTCGACTGCGGCATTATCGCAGCAAACCGCTGCCGCCGAGTGATCGTAGAGCCATTCCGCGCAGTTCGGTGACAAGCCAGGAAAATTTGAGTTGAACGCCTCGGCATCATTGAGAATCGTAAATCGTCGCATATTGCCGGTTCGAACCAAGACGATATCGCCCGTTTCGATCTTGATCCCCGCCTGTTCGACGGCGCGGTTGAGCTCATCCGGTCCGATAGCATGGTCGCCGGGCAGCATCTCGACGCCGTGAAGTCGGGCTACATCAAGCAGAACACCGCGCGACATGATGCCCGGTGAGGCCAGGTGCTCCACACCATGACATTTGCTGCCAGTCGAGGTCAGCGCGTCTCGCGCGGAACGGCCGTTATAAAGCAAACCGTCGTAATGAACGTGGCTCAGCGCATCCCACTGTGTCGCGCATTGCAATGACATGTGAACGACATCGTCATTATACCGCGCCGAAGGATGAGCCTCGGTGAAGACTTGGTCCATTACATTCATATAAAGTTGGGGATTGATCCTGCCGGTATGAAAGCGTTGTGGTCCATTGCGGTCGAAACGCATTCCGAGGCTGAACAACTTGCCCTGCTTGGCTGATCGAGTCGCTCTCATGAGCGCTTCAGGACCAATGTGGTTGAGCATTCCGCGACTGTCCTCGGTGCCCCATCGGCCCCAGTTACGGACCTTATCTGCGAGAATATCGAAGTTCATGCGACGCATGAAACGCTCCTCAAACCTAGGTGCTCACATCGACGGGTCGCCCTGAACGTGCCTGAGACCGGGTCGAAGCTCATGTTGAAACGCCGAGACGTTCGCTTGCGTGATAGACCTCATTCACGGAGAACGGTGCCCTTAAAACCGAGGTTGCCTTAAGCAGACGAAGTGTCCTCTGCGCCAGGCAACCAACTTGAGAAACCGTGTCCAATGCGGATCGGCTTTGATGGCAGCTCAACCGCCGAGTTTTTCGGTATACCGACGCAAGGTTGTGCCTATCACCCGAAATCATGTCGCCGGCCTAGCTTGCGCGCTAGGCCGGCGACCTCGATTATTGTGCTCCGAACTTGAACGTCCCGGTGATGCCGAAGGTACGCGGCTCGCGCTGTCCAGCGGCCGAGTAACCAAGAACCGGCAGTGTCAGGCCCGCAACATAGTCACGTTTGTTGGTCAGATTTCTGCCCCAGAGCGCAAGATCCAGCGCACCATCCATGATGGTCAAGCCAGCGCGGGCATTGATCAACCAGTGAGCCTTGTCGGTGGCGCCACGCAGATAACCGGCTGCATCGGTCGGTGATACAGCATTGCCGTTCTGCGCGTCTCGAGTCACGCCAGCAGCATCCGTGTAAAACGCAGTGGGCGAGATGTTCATGTCCGACTGATAGGAGAAATCTGCCCGGACCAAAAGCTTCCCAATATCCAAGTCGTTGGACCAGGAGGGCGAAATCGATGCCGTCCACTTGGGAACGCCATAGAACGCGTCCCTCCGGCGATCGAAGCCGTTGTCGTCGAAGCGGACATACCGCGGGTGGGTATAGGCAAACGTTCCATCCAGCCGGAACCCGGCAGGGAGAACGGCATTAGCCTCGAATTCAAGACCATAGATCTCAGCCTCGCCCGCGTTAAGGATGCCGGTCGACACCCCTCCAGTGGGAGTGGCAAAGGTAATTGTCCGCTGGATGTCCTTTAGCTTCGAATAATAGCCAGCAATGTTGACGCGGAGACGACGGTCGAGAAATTCGCTCTTGATTCCGGCCTCGTATGAATAAGCCTTTTCCGGTTTGAACGGCACGAAGCCAGCAGCGCTGACAGAACGGATATTTTCACCACCGGAGCGGAAGCCCTTGGCCGTCTTTACATAAACCAGCAGTCCGTCACGTAGCCTATAATCGACGCTGACAGTGTAAGATAGGCCCTTGTACGTGTCCGACCGATGAGCCGGACAAACCGGAGCAACGAGACAGAATACATTTGGCTTACCAAGACCAGGTGTCGTTCCGAAAGGATAAGCACCGTTGTACGATGTCAGCCGCTTATCATCAATCGAGTAACGGAGACCGCCGGTAATCGAAAGCGCATCGGTCGCACGGTACGTTACCTGACCAAAAGCGCTCTTGCTGTCATTCTTGATCCGTCCAAAATACCAGACCCCGGTCTGCGTTGGGTTGATGTTGAGGAGCGCTTCAGAAACACTGCCGTCATAACCGCTCTCGTGGAAGTAATATACCCCAGCCGCGAAGTCCAAGCGGTCCGCCAAAGCTTTACCCGTGGCAACCAGTTCGCCGGAAAATTGCGAGAGGTTCGCACGGTTGTTGTAAATATCAGGGCTCTTCCCATAGCCGTTACCGACGTCAAGCACAAAGAAGGGCGAGCCATCATTGTCATTATAGCTCTCAGAATAAACCTTACGGTAGCCGCCGATGGCTTTGATCGCGCCGAATGACGTATCAAGCGTAGCCGTCGCGCCGTAAGTCTGAGCTCTGACATAACTACGCGGGATGCTGTTCAGATCCGCAGTATTCCCTTGGTTTCTTGCGATACTAGCCCCCAAAAGCTGCGTCGCCCGGGCTTTGCAAGCTGCGCTGGGACCCGTCGGGTCGAAACAGCCGAGCCCTCCGAAAGCAGTGGGGGTACCTGCCAGCACAACACCATCGGTTTGCGCCACCGCTTGCAAGGCCGTGGGCCCATCCGACGAGGCGTAGATCAACCGCTGCGGCTCATTCAGGACGTTCGAGCGAAACCACTCACCCGACAGAAGGATGCTGAACGTCTCGGTGGGCTTGATCAGCAACTTGGACCGTACGGTATAATTGTTGATGTTGCCGAGTTTAACGTGGTTGTTGAGATCCTCAATGTAGCCGTTGCGCTTGACGAACTGACCTGCGACGCGAAGCGCCAACTTGTCATCGACCAGGGGCGCATTGATCACGCCCGAGAGCGACCGATAGTTGAATCGGCCGTAAGATCCCGAAACCGATCCCGACATCCCGTCGAAGTTTGGATCGTTGGTACTCAGGAGCACGGCGCCGCCAGTCGTATTGCGACCGAACAGCGTTCCCTGAGGCCCCTTCAGCACCTGCACGCTTTGAGCATCGAGCAGATCGGCGTTTGCACCATAGGCCCGAGCCCAATACAATCCGTCGACATAGACGCCTACCGCAGCATCCTGATTAGCGATCGGATCCTGCTGAACCTGACCACGGAGCGTGTAGACTGCGCCCGCGCTTGTAGAGGTGCTATAGTTGACCTGGAGGCCAGGCGTTAGCAGCGCCACATCCGCCACCGAGCGCGCATTCTGCTGTTGCAGTTGAGCACCGGTAAAGGCCGTAATTGCGATAGGGACCGATTGGAGATTTTCATTGGTACGCCGCGCTGACACCACGATCTCGTCAAGCGCCCCCTTTTCGGCGGACGCGGGAGCGGCGGGCTCCGCAACTTCTTGCGCGACTGCCGTCTCACCAGAAACGGCCACTCCCAACGCCCAAACGGACACCGACAATTGCAAAACTTTCAACATACATCCTCACTCCCCGTCGGGCTTTTTTAGCCCCTGTGACTATGATCGTCAGGCAATCCTGATCGCGGAAACATCTCTTGGTTTCGCCGTTCAATGTCAATAGCCAATTGACAACACCGTCAGAAACGCACATGCCAAATGGCGCTGTTTTGCGCAGTGGAATGATCCTGAGTTGGACACTGCACCGCGCCACCTCTGGCAAGGGAAATCTGGGTTGAGTACCAACGAAAGGCCTGCTCTCTCTTAAGCAAGGTCAATGCTGCCAGCGTCGTTCAATCTTTTCGCTGGTTCGCGACTTCCTTACACCATGCGCTCACGACTTCAAAGGCCTAGTTCTCAGCCAAATTTGTACGTCGAATCCCAATTTTACGCTTACGGCCTAGGTATTGACGATAATTCGATTAATGCCCAGCATTGATTTATATTTCTAGGAGATGGCCATGATTAAGCCGATCGTGCCAACGGCTCTCAACGGCATCATGCAGCTAGCATGGGTAACGCCGGATCTAGACGCGAGCATCGGTCAATTCGGTAAGTTGTACGGCATACCAGAATTCTATCAGATGGAGGTCGATTTCCCCGCGGTCGTCTTTGGTGAGAGCGGAAGCATGTCTCTACGCCTCGCGCTTGTTAACGTTGATAATATGCAGTTAGAGCTTATTCAACCGGTAGGCGGGGGCATCAATAGTATCTATCGAGACGTGCTCCCTGCCGACGGTAGCCATGCTAACGTGTTCCACCACGTTTGTGTAAAGGTGGAAGGTACGCTGGCGGATTGGGACGCCTACGTGGCCGGGTTTGGGCCGGAACGTCCGATCGTCTACGTTGGCGACGCGGGTCCCGAAGCTCGCTTCATGTACTCAGATGATCGAGCCACGCTTGGCTTTTATGTTGAACATCTCTGGCGAAGTGCAGCCTTGGATGCTGCGATGGACGCGGCTGTTCCGACCTTCAATATGAAATGAGAACTGTATGACGCGGTACAAGACGCTCGACCATCCCATTATGCGGTTGATTGGCTGGGACCCTCTGCGGCCCGCCGAATATATCAACGATCATATCGCGATGGTGCACGCGACCTCGAACGTCTACCTGGTTACGGGTGCTGAAGGCGACGTCCTGATTAACTCAGGCACGACCCCGCAGGGCGAAGGCGTCCGAGGGAAGCTAGAGGCGCTGCTGGGTCGCACTTTGAATGTCCGGAAGCTTATTTTCACGCAGAGCCATCCCGATCATATCGGCGGCTGGAAGGCTTTTGCTGGGCCTGAAACGGAGATCTACGCTCAGCGTGCGTTTCACCAGCTCACGGCGGAGCGGCGCTTGCTCGCACCCTTTTTCGGCGCACGTTATGCCAATGTCATCGCGGCCATGCTGGTGGGCATGCCGCGCAATCTCGGGAGCGACTTGAGCGATCCCGAGAACGTTATCACGTTCGGCGACTCGCTCGAGTTCACATTTGGCGACCGCCGGTTTGAGCTGATTTCCATGCCTTCAGGCGAGACGCTCGATTCGCTGGCGGTCTGGCTGCCCGACGAGAACACGGTGTTTACCGGAAACTGGGCCGGCGCGATCTACGGAGCGCTGCCTAACTTCTACACGGCCAGGGGCGATCGGCAGCGCAGCGTCCCAGGCTGGTTGAAAGAATGCGACAGGCTTCTGGCAAGAGAGCCCGAAGTGCTTATCACTGGTCACGGCGAGCCCGTCGTTGGAAAGGAGCGGATCCGCTCCGATCTGATGGCGGTTCGTGATGCAGTGGCCTTTATTCACGATCACACCGTAGAGGCCATGAATGCCGGCGTGGATGTGGCGACTATTCAAGCCACATGCCGCTTGCCGGATGGTCTTGTCGTGCAGGAAGGACGCTGCCCCCCGCATTGGATC
>Ga0068862_100006112_pt1 | contig 10020 bp, 10 predicted proteins | sample KBSSwiS52_FD_66598 | JGI IMG/M metagenome (GOLD analysis project Ga0068862, IMG submission 66598) | Switchgrass rhizosphere microbial communities from Kellogg Biological Station, Michigan, USA - KBS Switchgrass S5-2 | ecosystem: Host-associated > Plants > Roots > Rhizosphere > Soil ... | reverse complement strand
GCTCTTAATACACCTGCAAAGGTTGAGGCTGATAAAAATAATATGCTTGGGATTCTTGACCGCTGGAAACAAAAGCAGGGTGAAGATAAGCCTGTGATGGTGGTCTTTAATTTTAGCGGCGGTGGTGTAAGAAGTGCAGCCTTTGCGATGAGCGTTTTGCAGCAACTGGATAGCCTGAGCCATGGGACCATAATGAAAAAAGCTGTCCTGATCAGTGGCGCTTCCGGTGGAATGCTGGCTGCTGCTTATTTTCGTGAACTGGCAAGGTTGAAGGCGGCCGGCGAGAATGTTAACCTGCAAAATAAGAAGTATGTTAATGATATTTCAAAAGATTTGCTGAACCCCATATTTTCTTCAATGATAGCCAGGGACCTTCTTTCGCCTGCACAGAAATTTTCGGTTGGGCCATACCGTTATGTTAAGGACAGGGGATATGCATTTGAACAAAAATTAAATGACAATACACATGGGCTCCTTGATAAAAATATTGGTTTTTACCATGCAGCCGAAAGGGATGCTCATATACCACTGATGATTTTAAATTCAGTAATAACGAGGGATCTCAGGAAATTAATGGTATGCACTCAGCCGCTCAGCTTTATGATGCAGGCAACATATACTGACAGCACTTCAAAAATAAGCGGTCCTGATGCTGTTGATTTTGCCACCATGTTTAAAAATGAGAACCCTATGAACCTGCGATTTCTTACGGCATTGAGGATGAATGCCACCTATCCATACATTTTGCCCAATGTGTGGCTTCCCTCCAGCCCTGTAATTGATGTAGTGGATGCAGGCCTTCGGGATAACTACGGACAGGAAACCTCGCTTCGGTTTTTGCATGTTTTTAAAGACTGGATAAAGAAAAATACCCGCGGAGTGTTGATCATCCAGGTAAGATCGAGACAAAAAGGGAGCTGGGATAATACAATGGTAAATGGCGATATTACGGGGATTATAACGAAGCCTTTTACTATGTTACAAAACAACTGGTTTATGTTGCAGGATTATTTCCAGGATGACGAAATCACCTATGCGCAAAATTCCTTAGACAGTAATTTTCACCGGGTAGCATTTATGTATATTCCCGAAAAGGAAGATCGCGGCGCTACCATTAATTTTCATTTAACTGCCAGTGAGAAGAAGGAGGTAGTTTCTTCCCTGAAGAGAAAAAATAATATTGAAGCTTTCGCACAGGTGCAGCGATATTTGCAACACTAAGGCTGAATCAGCCTGAAAGCTGCGGGCAGAATTTCAATGTTAAATTCTTTATGAGTTGGAACATGATCACCATCGATGTGCAATGGGGCTAACCCCGGATTGATAATTTTAATTTTATCAGTTTGGAAATAAAGAATGTCCTTCCTGTGAAACTTTTTATCTTCGTAACCCCTTATTCTTCCTGCCTTCATTTGCTTAAGTACAGACCATAGAATTCGCGTTTTACTCATTTTCTTAACGACAATAATATCAAGGAGGCCATCACTGAGGCTTGCTTCAGGGGCAATCGTAAAATTGTTTCCAAACTGGTTGCTGTTAGCAATGCAAATAAAAAAGGCATCCACCTTAAAATTTGTTTTTTTTATTTTTAATTCAAAGGGATAAGGAGCCGCTGATAAAAAGTTTTTAAAAGATTGACGGATATATGTCGATAAACCACGCTTTTTTTGACGGGAAAAATCATAGGCAACCTGCGCATCAAGGCCAATGCCACAGAGCATACAGCTGAGCTTTCCATTTATCAAAAAAGCATCAATACAGCCGGCTTTGCCTGTGAAGATTACTTCAAGCGCTCTATTAACAGAACGTGGAATTTTGGCAGTAAGCGCCAGGCCATTTCCAGATCCGACCGGAATAATGCCAATATTCACTTTTAAATTCAATAAAGATGCGATCACCGGGCTTATGCTACCATCTCCGCCACAAATTACAATATCAGTTATTTCATCCCTGCCTATTTTTTCTATCAAAAAAGAATAATTACCATCTTCAGCAGTGAATAGAAATTCATAGCCAATGTTGTTTACCAGGCACTTTTTTACAATTTTTTTTTCTAATTGAGCCTTGCTTCGTGTTCCGGAAACCGGGTTGATAAAAAATAAAATTTTGCGTGTCATTGACTGTTTATAAGAAACATTTGCACGATGGCTAAATTCCTATGACTTAAAATTATGTGCAAATAATATTTTACTTAAATTTTTTTTATATTGAATGAATATTTTAAAATGAAGAGAATTAACAAGTTGCATTAATTGAGCGCATCCCACAATATATCTTTTAACTGAAGAAGTCCCTGGTTTGTAATTGAAGAAATAAAAATATTGGGTATGCCCGCGGGTAATTCTTTTTTGATAGCTTCCTTTAATTCATCATCAAGCATATCACTCTTACTGATTGCAATCACAAATTTTTTGTCAAGCAATTCAGGATTGTATTTTTTAAGCTCGTTCTTTAAAATTTCAAATTCATCTCCGTGTCCGGGACTGTCCGCCGGTATTACAAAAAGCAATACAGGATTACGTTCGATGTGCCTTAGAAACCTGATGCCAAGGCCCTTTCCTTCCGCTGCCCCTTCAATAATTCCCGGGAGATCGGCTACGCAAAAACTTTTATGATCCCGGTATTCTACCATGCCAAGTTGTGGTGTTAAAGTTGTAAATGCATAGTCAGCGATCTTCGGTGTAGCAGCAGAGATAACAGATAGCAACGTTGATTTTCCTGCATTAGGGAAACCTACCAGGCCAACGTCGGCCAATACTTTTAATTCTAATATTTTCCAGCCCTCCTCGCCCGGTTCACCGGGCTGCGCATGTTCGGGTGCCTGGTTGGTAGGGGTCGCAAAGTTCGAATTTCCAAGGCCACCACGTCCACCTTTCATCAGGATAATTTCCTGGCCATCTTCCAAAATTTCAGCGTCGACTTTCCCGGTTTCTTCATTTTTGGCAATGGTTCCCAGGGGAACTTCTATAATGATGTCTTTGCCATTGCGGCCGGTACAATTATTTTTGCTTCCGTTTTCACCATCATCGGCCAAAACGTTTTTAAAATACCGGAGGTGTAATAATGTCCATAAATTTTTATTGCCGCGAAGAATAATATGGGCGCCCCTCCCCCCATCTCCGCCATCCGGACCCCCAAAAGCAGTTAGTTTGTTACGCATGAAATGTTTGCTGCCTGCACCTCCATGACCGCTTTTGCAAAAGACCTTTATCAGATCTATAAAGTTTGATTTTTCCATTGGCATAAAGGTCGCGAAGTTTTTTTAGGAATTATTTTTGTATTGTTACAGAAAAAGATGATTCGACCGATAACAATCACGATTTTTATCATTTCATTGTTTTCATGCTCAGTTAGTAAGAAAGTAAAGGACATACAGGGAATGCCAGCATGTCTCGATGAAAAAATAAAAGCCATGGTATCAGATCCGAATCAGGGTTCTCCTGTATCCGTTACCCGGTACATGTATAGACAGCAAACTGTTTATTACATGGTATCTCCATGCTGCGATAAATTCAATATTGTTTATGACAGTGTTTGTAATATTTTAGGCTATCCCGATGGTGGATTTTCAGGAAAGGGCGACGGAAAAATGCCCGATTTTAAGAATGAAACAAGTGGTGAAAAAGTGATCTGGCAACCAGAGAAACTAAATCAAACAAACTAACTAAATCAGCCAATTGATGGAACAAAGCATATTAGAGCTTTTTAAATTAAATGGAAGAACTGCATTGGTTACAGGCGGAAATCGCGGCCTTGGGCTTGCAATGGCCAAAGCACTGGCAGAAGCCGGGGCAAATATTTCTATTGCGGCAAGAGATAATAAGGTAGGTGCTGAGGCCGTTGAAATGATTAGATCAACTTACGGAGTTCCCTGTATAAATAGTTTTTGCGATGTTACATCAGAAGAGAGTGTGAAGAAAACAGTTGATGAGACGGTGGCACGCTTTGGTAAAATTGATATACTCATTAATTCTGCCGGTATTAATATAAGGGGACGAATAGATGATCTGTCGTTAGATAATTTTAATAAGGTAATGGAAGTTAATGTAACCGGTACCTGGTTAGCTTGTCGTGCAGTGGTACCGGGTATGAAAAAAAATGGTTGGGGAAGAATTATTAATGTTGGTTCTATGTTATCATTAATCGGTATGGCCGACCGCACTCCCTATGCTACCAGCAAGGGGGCTATTCTGCAATTAACAAGGACACTTGCGATCGAAGTAGCCAAAGACGGTATTAACGTAAATGCTATTTTGCCCGGGCCTTTTGGAACAGATATAAATCTGCCGATTCGCAACGACCCTGAAAAATATAAAGCATTCGTTACATTGGTGCCCCTGGGCCGTTGGGGTGAGTTGCATGAAATTGGCGGCATTGCATTGTATCTGTCCAGCCCGGCATCAGGCTTTGTAACCGGGGCCGGCTTTTCTATAGATGGCGGCTGGGTGGCGCAATAAATTCTCTAAAAAAATAGCTTTTGATGCCGGATGAACACTTGTTTATCTAGTAAGCATTCAATTTTTCTGACCTAACTGATCTAATATAAATGCATATTTTAATGCAGTTAATTTTTGTCTTTCATATCTGCCTGATTCGCCACCATGACCTGCGCCCATGTTTACTTTAAATAAAACAGGATTTTTGCCCAGGTTATTCTCGCGCACTTTTGCCACCCATTTCGCAGGGGAGAAATACGGAACCTGTGTGTCGTTTAACCCACCGGTAGCAAAAATCGCAGGATACCTTGCAGGTTTAACATTGTCTAACGGGGACCATGTCAACATATAATCATAATATTCTTTTTTATGGGGATCGCCCCATTGATCATATTCCAAAGTTGTGAGCGGAAGGTCAGCGTTGTACATATCGGTTATCACATCCATCCATGCAACCTCGGCAAGTATACCTCGAAAAAGATCCGGGCGCAGGTTTGTAATTGCGCCCATGAGCATACCACCGGCACTTACGCCATTTGCAAATAATTTACCAGGCGATGTATATTTTTCATTTACCAGGAATTGCGCCGCATCTGTAAAATCAGAGAATGTATTTTTCTTATGTAATAATCTTCCCTGCTCAAACCAGTCACGCCCCATTTCCTGGCCGCCACGAATATGTGCAATAGCAAAAGATATTCCCCTGTCTAACAAACTAACAACGGCCGAATTGAAATATGGATCAGAATCAGCACCATAAGAACCGTATGCATATAATAGCAAAGGATTATTGCCGTCTTTTTTAAATTTATCTTTCCTGTATATTAAGGAAACAGGAACCTTTGCGCCGTCAGAAGATGTGGACCAGAGCCTTTTTGTGGTATACAATTCAGGGTTAAATTTTGCACCCACTTTTTGTCGTTTCAATAATTTTCTTTTGCCCGTTTCCAGGTTATACAAATACTCGCTTCCGGGTGTTCTGAGTGAAGTAAAATAATATCGTATACTGTCTGATGTATAATCGTCCGTTGCCATGTACATGCTTGCTACATAATCTTCTTCACCAAAATTTACTTTCTTCCATTTTTTGTTTTTCCTGTCAAAGATTTTTATTTGTGTTAATCCATTTTCTTTTGTTTGGGCAACGTAATAATTTTTTAACACCTCTGCATTCTGCAGCAATGCTTTATCATTTGAAGGAATAACATCCTTCCAGTTTTCAACAGAGGGGTTCTTAACCGGGGCAGTTACAAACCTGAAATTTTTTGCGTCTTTATTCGTATAAATATGAAAGACATCCCCTTCAAAGTAATCTGTGTTGTATTCAATATCGGTGGTCCGGGGTTGAACCATCACCGGCGAAGCGTTGTTATTATTGGGATCCAGGTAACGGTCTTCTGTAGTATTAGTGCTTGTCGAATGTATAAAAATAAATTGGTTGTTTTTTGATTTTGATAATTGAACGTCATAGGTACTGTCTCCTTCGGAATAAATTTCTGTGTCAGCATTTTTATCAGCCCCTAACGTATGACGCATTACCTTATAGGGACGAACCGTGTGATCATTCACAACATAATAAATTGTCTTATTATCATTGGCCCACACATAACTTCCCGATGTGTTACTTATAACATCAGGATATATTTGCCTGGTTGATAAATTTTTGAAGTACAAAGTTGAACGCCTGTCGCCTGCAGTATCTATACCATAAGCCAGTTGTTGATTGTCCGGACTTACGCCCCAGCCACGCACTAAATAAATGTGGTAATTTTTTGCTAACACAGGAATATCCAGCATGATTTCTTCACGCGCCGCTGTCGTTCCTTTTTTCCTTGCATACAACGGGTATTGTTTTCCTTCTTCATAACGGGAATAATACCAGAACCCATTTTGCTTTACAGGCAACGATTCATCCCTGGCAGGAATGCGGGCCACTATTTCATCGTATAATTTTTTTTGTAGTCCCTCGGTGTGCTTCATATAATTATCCACATATAAATTTTCTTCTTTTAAATGATTGATAACATTTGAATCCGAAGGGTTATTGAGCCAGTAATAATCATCTGTTCGTGTATTGCCATGTTCAGTAAAAACTTTTGTGCCCTTTACAGTAACAGGCGCCTGCAATGTTTGTGACGCCAGTTGTTGTATAAATAATACACTAAAACAACAAGTAAATATTACAAACCTTCCCATACGTTTTTATTGAAATTGAAAAATAAGGAAATATTATTTATATAAGCAGTTTATACCAGCTTTTTACCGGTTCTGAAACAAGTGCCTTTAAAAATAGCGACTTGTTTGTTATTTTGATTCGTAATAGAAATAAGATAAACTCCAATGCTTCTGCCATTGTGATTTTCTTTTGCCTCAGCAGTTAAAACATCACCAATATTTACCGCTTTAGTAAATGTTATGGTAACATCGAGTGCCACCGAAATATTATTCCGGTTATTACAGGCAAAAGCAAAAGCGCTGTCTGCAAGGGAGAATGCAAGTCCGCCATGAACAATTCCAAAACCATTTACCATCTCTTTTCTGATAGTCATTTTAACTTTACTATACCCTTCTCTTACTTCCAAAACTTCCAGACCCATCCACTGACTGAAAGAATCGTTTTGCATCATCTGATTAACAACAGTATTTGCCAGGATATCTTTTTCACTCATGAGATATATTTTATTCGCCCTTAAATATTGGTTGCCTCTTTTCTAAAAATGCCTGCACACCTTCTTTAAAGTCTTTGGTTTCTGCAGCTTTTTGCTGGAGCTCGTCTTCTGTCTGTAGTTGTTGTTCAAGACTTTGCTCCAATGATTTATTAAGTGCCTGTTTCGTGTACGCGAGTCCCTTTGTAGGCAGCGCCGCCAGAACTCCGGCGAGTTTTTCTGCTGCCCCGGGAAAAATATCATCAGGAAAAAATCTATATATCATTCCGATTCTTTCCGCTTCTTCCGCAGAAATTTTATCTCCCAGCATCATGAAGGCGCTCGCCTTTTGCATGCCTATTAACCGGGGTAAAAAAAAGGTTCCGCTGCTATCAGGGATCAGTCCGATTTTACTAAACGCCTGGATAAAAGAGGCAGACTGCGCCGCAATTACCACATCACAACATAAAGCTATATTGGCCCCTGCTCCCGCCGCCACCCCGTTTACGGCCGCCACTACCGGCTTATTGAGTTTTCTTATTTTCCTGATAATAGGGTTATAATGTTCAGAAAGTATTTTCGCCATCCCCGGCCCCTCCGGATCAACAATTTCTGAAAGGTCCTGCCCTGCACAAAAAGCCTTGCCGGCTCCTCTAATGAAAACACATCTCATGTCTTTATTATTTTCACATTCATCTAAAACTTTTTGTAATGCAAGGGCCATATCGCGGTTGAAGGCATTGAATTTTTCGGGACGGTTAAGGGTAATGAAAGCAATATTGTTTTTAATTTCGAAAAGAATAGAAGACATAACTAAAATAAGTGAGGGTACAAATCTAAAGGTAAAATCCGCAATCTAAAATTCTAGTGGCACTTAAAATAATCAAATGGTTCCAAACAATCGTTGCATTGATATAATGCCTTGCAGGCTGTTGAGCCAAACTGACTTAGCAGTTTTGTGTTTTTAGAATGGCAAAGCGGACATTCAACTTTTAATTCCGTTTCCAAATATTTTTTGTCGAAGCTTTTTCCAACAGGTGGAGCAATTCCGTAGGCCTTTAATTTTTCTTTTCCCTTGTTTGTCATCCAATCAGTAGTCCATGCAGGTGAAAGCTGCTGCGTGATTTTGACTTTACCAAAACCTTCCTTTAAAAGGATCATTCTTATATTCATTGAAATTACATCCATCGCAGGGCATCCGCTATAAGTAGGGGTGATAAAAACCTCCACTCCCGAATCAGTAAGTTTTATTTCTCTTACGATACCGAGGTCTGTGATTGACAATACAGGGATCTCAGGATCATTGATATCCTCCATCAATTTCCAGATCTCATCTGTGGTTATATTTTCTTTTATATTTTCCATCATTATGATCTTACCATTCACATCCTGGATATGCTCTTTGCAAAAATTGCATTTCGGCAAGAATAAAGCCAAGGTGTTCTGAATGGATCCCATTTTTACCACCCGTCTGCATCCAGGTATTTCCTTCCGGAAATTCAAGTGTTGCTTCCTCTAATACTTCTTTTACTTTGTTTTGCCAGTCAGGCTTTATTTCACTAACGGGAACGCTTATTCGTTTTTGTGCATTCAGATTTTCATATTCTGCAGCTTCAAACATTTCTCCTGTAAAAGGCCACACTTCTTCAAGTGCCCTTTTTATCCGCCGGTTGCTTTCTCCTGTACCATCTCCCAGCCTGATCACCCATTCGCTGCTCCACCTTACATGATAGGTTACCTCCTTTAAAGATTTTTCAGCTATAGCTGCCAGTTGCTTATCATATGAGTCCACCAGTTTTTGATAAAAATAGAACTGGTATGTGCTGAATAAAAATAATTTGAGCATTGTTTTTGCCCAGTCGCCATTCGGTATTTCAGTAATTAGAAGATTCCGGAATTCGCGGGCATCTCTCAAATAAGCGAGGGTATCTTCTGTGATCCCGATAGCTGTCGGGACTTCAAAGGGTAGCATTTTGGGTCGCTCAGTATGATCTTCAGAATTAATTAATGTAGCGGCATATTGGTAAAAATTTCTCGATTGCCCGATTAGGTCCAGGGCAATGTTGCTGATAGCAATATCCTGTTCCAGCATCGGCCCGTGGCCCGTCCATTCACTGAGGCGATGACCCATAATGAGGCTGTTATCTGCAAGGTGAAGGCAAAAGTTGAAAAGTTGATTAGTCGATATGTTTGATGGTTCCGACATTTATTAATTGAAAAATGGATGTAATGGCATGAGTATCTTTTCAACTTGTTGTTTACTTATCTACATATGTTTCAATTCATCCGGTAAATCATAAAAAGTAGGATGACGGTAAATTTTATCATTTGCAGGATCAAAAAGACTGGAAGCATCATCGGGATTGGAGGAGTGAATATTTTTTGACTCGACCACCCATATGCTTACCCCCTCCATCCGCCGCGTATAAACATCCCTGGCATTTTCTATTGCCATCTGCGCATCTGCCGCGTGCAGGCTTCCAACGTGTTTATGGTCGAGGCCTTGTTTGCTTCTAATAAATATTTCCCAAAGGGGCTCATCATTATTCATTATTTGATTATTTATTATTGATTATTTCTTTGGCGCTTTTCAGGCTGCGTCCGTCATTATTGATTATTAATTATTTCTTTGGCATTTTTCAAGTACTTAATGTAAATATTTAATTCCTTAAGGCAGGCTTTATATTCTTCATCCGATAGCTATCGGATTAATATCTTTAAGTGATCGTTGTTAATATATTCTTCGTCAAATGCGGTAACCATATGGTCCATCGTTTTGGTTAAAGATCCTCTTGATTGCCTGCAAAACTGAATATTCTCCTGGTAATAATTAATAATTAATAATCAAATATTCTTTTTTTTCTTTTCAGCATGCGCTAGCGCAGCCTCCCTTACCCATTCACCATTTTCATGTGCACTAACCCTTGCGGCTAAACGCT
>Ga0068862_100006110_pt1 | contig 10022 bp, 8 predicted proteins | sample KBSSwiS52_FD_66598 | JGI IMG/M metagenome (GOLD analysis project Ga0068862, IMG submission 66598) | Switchgrass rhizosphere microbial communities from Kellogg Biological Station, Michigan, USA - KBS Switchgrass S5-2 | ecosystem: Host-associated > Plants > Roots > Rhizosphere > Soil ... | reverse complement strand
CGCTCGGCTGCGTCCATTCGTCGCACGCCGTAGCCTCGCGCTAGAGTTACCCTGCCGTCTTCAACGATGGTCACTGCCATGCCGGGCACCCCGGCGGCCGCCCTCAGCTCCTCGACGCGTGCGTCGAACCCTGTCGGCGGATCGGCCAGCGCCAGGCCGGCGAAACACACGGCAAAGGCCGCGACCGCTGTCAGCATCCGTCGCATGCTTCCCTCTCTATGCCCGTTGTTGCGAGACTGCGCCGCGGCTTGCGCTCGCGAGCCGCCACGCCCCGATCGTCAGAAGCGGAGCAATGAAGACGATGAGAATGACCCACGCCAGGGCGCGATATCCCTGCGCGATCAGGTCGACCAGCCCGATTTGGTCCGCGAGGAATATCGATCCGACCAGGATCGCACTCGCGATCGCAAGCCGCGCACGGTCCGACAGCGCCCGCCCGCTGCTTGCGTGATACGCGGTTGCGATGCGCTCATTGAAGGCGTGAACGCTACCTGCGCCGCTCTCGAGCAGCGCCGAGAAGATCATCAGCTGGAAGAGCACATGGAACATCGGCAGATCGAGGCGCCGCAGCAGGTAGTCCGATGGCAGCGTCTCGACCCCGATCTCGGGGTAGAACGCGACCATGCAGACGAAAAAGAGCAGCGCGGGCCAGATCGCCAGCGGACCCGAGACCAGTCCGGCGACGATCGCATCCCTGCGGCTGGTGAGGTGCCGCAGAACGGGCAGGATGACGATCGCGCCGATGATGTTGTACCCCGCGTAGGTCAAGCCGCCGATCCACCAGCCCTCCGTCGGCGTCGACACCCTGAAGCTCGCGACCGCGCGCCCGCCGAACTCGGACAGGACGAGAATGGCAAACAACACGTACACGCCGTACAGGAATATCGTGACCCACTTGAACAGGCGTTCAACCGAGGCATTTCCGAATGCCGTAAATGCAGCGATGGCGAGCATCAGCGCCAGGGTGCCGATCAGCTCCGGTAGACCGAGCGTCGCCGCGCCGATGGCGCCCGCCGCCGCGCCGAACACCGCGAGGATCAGCACGACGAACAGCAGGTACGCCGCCTCGAACACGATCCAGAACGGACCGAGCAGGCTGCGGAAGAAACTGCGGTAATCGAGGCTCTGTGTCGTGTGCGCGAACAGGAACGTGACGGCGCACACCGCGCTCCACGAAACCATCGCCAGCAGTATCGCCAGCACCCCCCCGACGGGGCCACTCGGTACGAAGAACTCGGCGATTTCCCGGCCGGTCGCGTAGCCGCCACCGATGACCACGGCCTTGAACGCGAAGCCGGGCAGCAGGAAGCGCTGAAACCACGACGATCGACCTGGCCCCTGCGCCATGCCGTTCGATCCTAGCTTTCCGTCGAGGTGTGGCGACCTCGGCCCAAGTGAAACAGAAGTGCTGAAGCCAGGAACGTTGCACTCGCTCCGATCGCGAAGAACCACTCCGCCGGAATCCGAAGCCATAGGGTACCGATCACGCCGGCCGCGAGGCTTCCGAGGAACTTCGCGATGTACCACGCGCCCATCATCGTCGCCGCGATCTGGACGGGCGACAGGGTCCCGAACAGCGACAGTCCGACGGGGATCACCAGGAGTTCTCCGATCGTGAGCAGGCCGAAGTAAGCCACGACCCATAGCGCGCTCACCGGTCCTTCGGCGCGGAAGTCGAGCGCGGCGAGCACCATCACGATCGAAGCCGCGCCAGCGATCGCGCAACCGAGCGCCATTCGCCGGAACAGGTTGACCTCGTATCCGGCCTCCCGGCGCCGCCGCCAGTAGTGCACGAGAAACGGCGTCAGCATGATGATCAGCAGCGGATTTATGGACTGGAACCAGGTCGCGGGGATCTCCCACGCCTGACCGCCGATTCTCAGGACTCGATCTGTGCGGTCGTTGACCCAGAGGGCGATGGTGTTGCCGCTTTGCTCATAGGCGATGCGGAACAGGACGACGATGCCCATCACTCTCAGCAGCGTAAACAATGCCCGTCTGTCCGTCCCCGACAGCGGCGCCCGCGCCTGTCGCGCTGCCCGCACGGGGGCCTCATCTCCCGGGACGTGCCGTCGGAAGGAAATGTAGATGGCCAGGCCGACGAGCATGCCGATCCCCGCGGCCGCGAACCCCCAATGCCAACCGAGCTTCTCCCCAAGGGTGCCGCACACCAGCGGCGCCAGGAAGCCGCCGAGATTGATCCCCATGTAATAGGCGCTGAACGCCTGGTCGCGGCGCGTGTCACCGTCCTGATACAGCCTGCCGACCTGCACGGCGAGCGGCGGGATGAAAAGACCGTTGCCCAGCGCCACCAACGCGAGTGCAGGAAAGAGCATCGACTCGAAAGCCATTGCAAAATGGCCGAGCATCATCATCGTACCGCCGAGGAGGACGCTGCGCGTCTTGCCAAGATAACGATCGGCGATGATCCCGCCCACGAAGGGGCTGAAGAACGCCGCCGCACCGTATGCGCCGTAGATCAGCGACGCCTGCGCCTGCGGGAGCGCGAGCTGCTGCGTCATGTAGTAGACCAGCATCGCCTGCAGCCCGAAGTAGGAAAACTCCGCCCACGTCTGGGTAAGGAACAGGACCGTAAGGCCGGGCGGGTGGCCGAACAGGCCTGCGCGTCGCCCCGCGGTCACGCCGGCGGCCTGGCTCATGGACAACTTCGCTTCTTCAGAACGTGAATTCGAAGCTGTAGTACCGCATGGCGATCGCAAACCAGAGTGCGACGAGCGAGGACAGCAGCAGCAGAGCGGCCCATGCTTTCGAGAACCACTTCGAGGGGTGGCTCCAGAGCACGCGATTCACGTAAGCCATTCCCGCCAGCGCCGCGAGTGGAATCACGCCTGCGAGGTAAAGACCCATGAGTGGCACGCGGCTGGCATCGCCGGTGTTGTCGAGTGAGCCCAGCATCCACGCCATGAACCCTGCCCAGGCGCCAAAGTAAGCGAGCATCAGGAAGGACGCCACGGGAGCGATCCTGTGTGCCTTGGCGCGCGCGCCCTGGTAGGGAAAAGGCGCACGGTACGCGCGCCGGGCGATTGCACGGATGGGCCAGGCGAGCGCCGTCAGTGCCAACACGCCGCCGGCAACCACCAGCAGCGGCAGCAAGAGCGACTTCGACCGCCACCACGGCGCCCGCGTGCTCGGAATCGCGAAGGCGTATGGCTCAGGCGCGATCGCTACGACACGGCCATCCTCGACGCGCGCGCCCATACGCTCATCGCCGCCTACGGCCTGCCACACCCAGGGCTCCACTTCGCGCCAGTGCTTCTTGTCACCGTTGACCTCCGGGAACCCGGGACCGATCAGATCTCCCTCCGGCAACATCTTGACGGTCGTCTGTCCGACGAAATACAGCGCGAGCAGCGGGGTTGTCTCGGCGCGCCGCGCGCTCTCGTAGTCCCCGGCCACCAGTGCGCCGTGTTCACGCGCCGTCGGCAACGCAACCGGCGCAGTGCGAGGCGCCGGGTAATACCGATCCATGAATTCGGACATGAGCTCCGGACGCAGCAGGGCGGCACCGATCGCAGGCGCTCCTGCACTGTTCAGGGATATGAAGACGCCGACGTTCTGGTCGAGCAGCAACGCGAGATTCGAATGAAACCATTGCGTGTCGCCGCCATGAGCGATGATGCGCTGGCCGTTGAGGTCGTCCCGATAGAAGCCAAGGGCCATGCTGTTGACCCCTGGAAACTGCTTGTCGACGGTTTCGTGCATCAACCGCGCGGTTTCCGGCTGCATGAGGCCCGCGCCGTCCGCCAGGTGCGCGTTCATGAAGCGCGCCATGTCCGCGCCGGTCACGGACGAGGCACCCGCCGGCGAGGCCGGGATGATCTCGAACACCTGCGACTTGCCATCCTTGATGTTCTTGTAGCCGAGCGACATCGAAGCGCGCATCGCTTCGGGCAGTGGCTGCACGAAGGTCGAATGCTGCATGCCGAGCGGGTCGAAGATGTGACGCTTCACGTAGTCTGCGAACGGCTCCTTCGAGAGACGCTCGACGATGTAGCCTGCGAGCGCGGTGGCGTAGTTCGAGTACGCGGGCATCGTTCCGGGGGGATAGATCCGCGTCGGAATGTTCTCACGCAGGTAGTCGCCGAGGGCCATGCCGCCCGCCGCCGGGTCCGAGACGATGAGATCGCGCACGACCTCTTCGAAGCCGGAGGTGTGCGTCATGATGTGGCGCATGGTAATCGGCGCACCACGATAGTCCGGGATCTTGAAGTCGAGGTAGGTATTGACGTCGGCGTCGAGATCGATCAGCCCGCGCTCCACGAGCTGCATCACGGCGGTCCACGTGAAGAGCTTCGAGGTCGAGCCCGGCCGGAACAGCGTCTTGTCCGGATCAACGGGCGTCCGATGCTCGAGATCCGCAAATCCATAGCCGCGGTTGGCGACTAGCTGGCCGTCGCGGACCACCGTGACGACTGCGCCCGCGATGTCGGCTTGCGCCAGAGCGTACGGCATGAACCCATCGAGCCAGGCGTTGACGTCGGCCGGAGTCAACTCTGGTGGCGCGGCTGGATTGATCACCGTTTCCTGTATCGACTCAGGAGTGACCGGCTCGTCAGCCCGCAGCGCATGCGCACCCAACAGCGAAAGCGCAAGCAGCGGCGCGGCCAGATTGCTAGGTTTATCCCACATTGTGCTCACGCTCCGACTGACGGTGAGAATCCTGCCGATGGTGCGAATCCGGATCCCATCCAAGCCGCCCGGACGCCCAACGCCTTGACCCCGGGTTGTGCATCCGTCGGGCTTTTGCATATCTGCATCTCGATCCCTGCAGCCAATTTCTCTATTCTTTGCAACGGTGTAGAGGTCGTTAATTCCTTTCCGCGACCCGTCGGAGGCGCATGATAGGATGGTGCGGGGCCATTTTGCATCTTTAGTTGCATTTGCGCAAAATAGCATCGCCGGCCGATTCTGGACCTGGCCGAGCTTCTGGCTGGAGGCGTGCTTTGGGCGTGAAACGAGAATACTCCGTGCGGTGCGAACGCTGGCCCATGCGCGCCCCATTCCGCATCACGGGGCACGTCTTCACCGCCCTGGACTGCGTCCTCGTGGAGATCGCTGAGGGGGGGTGCATCGGGCGCGGCGAGGCCGCCGGTGTGTACTACCTGGACGATACGCCCGAGCGGGCCCTGGAGCAGATTCAGGCGCTCGCGCCGGAAATTGAGGCCGGCGTCGACCGGGAGACCCTGCAGGGCCTGCTTCCGCCTGGGGGGGCGCGAAACGCTCTTGACTGCGCTCTCTGGGACCTCGAGTGCAAGCTGTCGCGGCAATCCATCTGGCGGAGGACCGGCCTGGAGAGCCGTCCGCTCACGACGTGCCAGACCATTGGCGTGCTGCCCTCGCCTGCCGACAGCGCCGCAGCGGCCGCGGCCTTGAGGGGTTACAGGCTCCTCAAGCTCAAGCTCGATGACGACCGGCCCGTCGATCGCGTGCGCGCCGTGCGCGCGGCGCGGCCCGACGCACGCATCATCGTCGACGCCAACCAGGGGTTCACACTGTCATTGCTGCAGGAGTGCCTACCCGAGTTCTCCAGATGCGGGGTCGAACTGGTCGAGCAACCCTTGCCGCGCGGTGAGGACTCGGCCCTCGAGGGCATGCCAAGAGAAGTTCCCATCTGCGCCGACGAGAGCTGTCTGCATCGGGGCGACCTCGATGAGGCGGCGCGCCGCTACGACGTGATCAACATCAAGTTGGATAAGGCCGGCGGTCTCACCGAGGGATTGCTGCTTGCCGACGAAATCCTGGCGCGAGGTCTGGGTGTCATGGTCGGCAACATGCTGGGCACGTCGCTGGCCATGGCGCCCGCGTTCGTCGTGGCGTTGAAAGGCCGCATCGCCGATCTCGACGGCCCGGTCGCCCTCAAATCCGATCGGATAGCTGCGCTCGCCTACAATCAGGGCGTAGTCAGTCCGTTCTCGAGTGACCTCTGGTGCTGAGTATCCATGGACGCTCGCAAACTTAGAAACCATCTCATCCTGAGCGGCGGGGGCGCCGAACCCCATGGCGAGGCCCGGGAACCAAGGGAAGACACCGCATTCGATCAGGCGACTTTCGGCTCCGCCATCCGCCGCTTGAGGCTCGAACGCGGCTGGACGCTTCGCGACCTGAGCGAGCGGTCCAGGATCTCCCAGTCGGCGCTTTCCCGTGTCGAGACCGGTCAGATCACGCTGTCGTTCGAACGCGCGCATGCGCTGGCCAGAGCGCTCGACGCCGACTTCAGCCAGTTCCTCAAGCAGATGGGATCGGACGCGCATCCGGAGCCCACCATCGCTCACGCCAAGGGTTGGCGCAGCGTGACCAAGCGCGGCGCTGGACACCACGTCACGCAGAACAATGCAGACTTCGAGTACCTTTGCACCGACTTTCTGTATCGGAAAATGGTGACCGGCATCGCCGTCATCACCGCCCCTTCACTCGAAGCGCACGGCCCGTTCGTCACTCACCCCGGCGAGGAGTTCGTACACGTGCTCGCGGGGTCGATCGTTATCGCCACGGAGTACTACGCTCCCCTCACGCTGGAAACGGGCGATAGCCTCCAGTTCGACTCGATGACACCACACGCTATCTTTAACGCCGGCACCGAAAGTGCCCGCATCCTGTTCAGCCTGACCGACCCGCGCTGGCATTAGCCCAGCGGCCCGGGCTGATGCTGCCTCGACCAGAGGGCGCGCGTCGGGTGGCTAGTTCTCAAGCCGGTACTGGATTGCGTCGGGCGCGTTCTCCTCGGGCAGGTGCCCGAGCCCGATCAGCCCCTGGCCTTCCAGCGCGACCGAGTCGCGCCGCACGAAGGATTCCTTGCCACCTTCACTCGTGACGAAGGTGCCGTTCGTGCTCTGGTCCACCAACAGGCAGCGGTTGCGGTTGATCTCTATCCGCGCATGCAACCGCGAGATCAGCGTCCCCTGCACGACGACGTCGTTCTCCTCCGCCCGCCCCAGCGTCAGCATCTTGTTTGCGTCTTCGAGCAGGTACTCGCGGCCCTGGAAGGAGAGCCTGACGCGCTTTGGCCGGTGCCCGGTACGCGCGCCGAGCGCGATCGAGGGCAGCATGCTGGTCACGTCCTCCTGATGCCACAGCACCTCGTACAGCTCGATCTCCTCGCTCTGGCCACGAACCGAGGTCACGTCGATCTGCCGCGTGCAGGCGCGCCATTCGGGCGTGAGCCGCCCGACCGTGTCCGACGTCAGCACGATCTGCCCGGCCTTGGCCTGGCTGGTCATGCGGTTGGCGGTGTGCACCGACGAGCCGAAGATATCCTTGTTCTCGAGCACTACCGGGCCGAAGTGGCAGCCGATCCGGATCGCGACGTGCTGCCCCTGGACGGTGAGCGCGGGATGTCCGCTGATATCGTGCTGCATCTCGGCTGCGGCGTTGACGGCGTCGTTCGCGGTCGGAAAGATCGCGAGGATCTCATCGCCGATGGTCTTGATGACCGTGCCGCGGTTGCGCTCGGTGGAGCCACGCATCAGCTCGACACAGATCACGATCATGTCTCGTGCCTGGTGATCGCCGAGCAGTTCGTACAGCCGCGTGCTGCCGACGACGTCGGCGAACACAATCGCGACCTCCGTCTCGGCGTTCATCAGCGGTACAACCCCCGGCTCCGGCATGCGGCTACCTCAGCCGTGGCCGGCTGCCCGTGAATTATACAAGGGCCGCTCAGGTTCCCGTCCGTGCGGGCCGGACCAGGTCGTGCGGCCCGCGGCCGGCGACCGCGGCGCGCAGGGCCGGCAGGGCGCTCCGCAGCACATCGCCGTCCGCATCGCCGCGCGCGATGCGTTCGCTCAGGAGCCGGCGCCAGGCCCTGGCCCCGGCAAACCCCGTGAACAGGGTCTGAGCATGACGCAGCAGGCTCGCGGGGCGGTGACCTTCCGCGAGCCGGGAGTCGACGTAATCGGCGTAGCGCGCGAGCACCCCTTCCCGCGTGGGCGAGGTTGTTTCGGGCCAAAGCGTCGCGTCGAAGTGCACGAGCAGCCAGGGATCCTCGCAGACCTGCCGGCCGAACATGATCCCGTCGAAGTGCGGCAGCCACTCGCAGGCCTGTGCGACGCTGCGCAGGCCGCCGTTCAGAACCACCGTCAGGTCGGGACGCTCCCGCTTGAGGCGCTGCGGAACCTCGTAACGCAGCGGAGGAACCTCACGGTTCTCCCTCGGGCTCAGGCCGGAGAGAAAGGCTTTGCGGGCGTGCACGATAAAGACCCGCACACCCGATCCTGCCGTGACTGCTACAAACCGCTCGAAGAATCCATAGTCGTCCTGGGTATCGATCCCGATTCGGCACTTGACCGTCACCGGCACCTCGGTCGGCACGGCCTCGATCATCGCCCGCAGGCAATCCGCCACGAGTTCGGGATCCGCCATGAGGCAGGCGCCGAAGCTGCCGCTCTGAACCCGCTCGCTCGGGCATCCGACGTTGAGATTGATCTCGTCGTAGCCCAGTGCGGCGCCCGCGCTCGCCGCGTCGGCGAGCAGTCGCGGGTCCGAGCCACCGAGCTGCAGCGCGACCGGGTGCTCGGCCGCATCGTAAGCCAGCAGTCGTTCGCGGCCGCCGTGCGCGATCGCCTGCGCGGTGATCATCTCCGTGTAGAGCAGCGTGGTGGGGCTCACGAGCCGCAGCAGGTAGCGGAAATGGCGGTCGGTGTACGCCATCATTGGCGCGACACTTACCCGGCGCTGCAGCGGTGCGATGCGCATGGTGGATCTTCAGCAGCGCGCCGTCTCGGCCACGAGCCAGTCGACGACCGCGCGCAGCGCCACCGGCTCGGTGGCGCCTTCGCGCCGCGCCTGCTCGTACACCGCGAGCTGCCTGTGCGCGCTCGTGCCGCGCGCCGGAATCCGGCGCAAACCCTCGATCTCCTCCAGGCAGCCGAGCGCCTGCGCATCCTCCCGCACCAGCTCGATCAGCTCCTCCAGCAGCTCCGCGTACGGGCGGATCTGCTGCCGGCCAAGATCGAGCAGACCCGCGTCGAACGAGTAGCGCATCGCCCGCCAGCGGTTCTCCCCCACAAGCAGCAGCGGGTAGTTGCGCCAGCGCTGGTTGGCGCGCCGCAGCCGGTACAGGGCGCGCACGAGGCACTGATTGAGCGCCGCGAGCCTGATCGCGTCCTCAAGCGTCGTACAGCAGTCCATGACACGCGTTTCGAGCGTCGGGTAACGCGCGCTAGGCCGCAGGTCCCACCAGATGCGCGAGGTATCGACGATCACCCCGGTCTCGATCAGCGTGTCCGTGTGTCGGCGGTACTCGCTCCAGCTCGGAAAAGGCTCCGGTAACCCGGTCCGTGGCACGGCGTTGAACACCAGCATGCGGAACGACATGAGGCCGGTCTGCTCACCCTCCCAGAACGGCGAGCTGCAGGACAGCGCCAGCATGTGCGGCAGGAAGTACGTGAGCTGGTTCATCAGGTCGATGCGCAACTCGTCGTCGTCGATCCCCACGTGGACATGCAGACCGCAGATCATCATGCGCCGTGCGGCGCCCTGCATCTCCTCGAGGAGCGCGACGTAACGTTCCTTATCCGTGCGCTTCTGGCTGGAGGCGAGGGAGAAGGGATGCGTCGATGCGGCGATGGGCGCCAGGCCGAAACGACCGGCTGTCTCGATCACCGCCCTGCGCAGCTGCGTGAGCTCCTGCCGCGCTTGGGCGATGTCGCGGCAGACCGGTGTCGCGACCTCCACCTGAGAACGCAGGAACTCGGGGAAGGCACGCCCCGCCGTCTGTGCATTCAGCTCCGTGAAGAGCTCCTGGGGTGGTTCGCTCGCCACGGCCCCGGTCTCGCGTTCGACGAGCAGGTATTCCTCCTCGATACCGAGACTCAGCGGCGGTTCGCGCGCAGCCACCTGGCCTCTCCCGATCGCAGCCGCCGCAGTGCCGGATCCTCGAGCATCGGACCGATCAGCTTTGCCAGGCGTCGCACCCAGCGTTCCGTTCCCGCGGGCGACTCGAACTGGTCCTGGCGGATCTCGAGACAGACGTACGGCAACCCGGCCGACTCGGCGTGCTGATG
>Ga0068862_100006107_pt1 | contig 10025 bp, 3 predicted proteins | sample KBSSwiS52_FD_66598 | JGI IMG/M metagenome (GOLD analysis project Ga0068862, IMG submission 66598) | Switchgrass rhizosphere microbial communities from Kellogg Biological Station, Michigan, USA - KBS Switchgrass S5-2 | ecosystem: Host-associated > Plants > Roots > Rhizosphere > Soil ... | reverse complement strand
CGAGCATCCGGACGTGAACATCGAGAAGTACCCGGTCGTCTACGAGATCGACATGCTGCGCTGCATCTTCTGCGGCTACTGCGTGGACGCCTGCCCGGAAGAGGCCATCATCATGAGCAACAACTACGACATGGCCTACTTCACGCGCGAGCAGTCGATCGTGGGCAAGAACGACCTGATGAAGCCCTTCACCTTCGACGAGAGCCAGCTGGGCTACCGCCCGCGCTTCCCGGAGGAGGATGCCAGGCGCTCCAAGATACGGCGCGAAGCCTTCGACATCGTGGCCGCCGCGAAGCGCGCCCAGGAGCTCGAAGAGACCGCGGCGCGCGGGCGGGGGTAGGCCGGAAAAGGACCCAAAGGACTTCAAGGACGTAAAGGACAAAGGCCCCGGGCTGATGTCCTTGTCCTTGGTGTCCTTTGGGTCCAGGGGGCAGGTGGGAGCGCCTCCGCAGGAGGCGCAGGCGCGTAGCCCCGGGTTTCAACCCGGGGCGGGCGGGGCGGCCCTCTGCCCTTGTCGCCTCCGTACCCTTGTCGCCTCCGTGCCCTTGCCAACGCCCCTGAAGGGGCGCGAACAGAAAATATCCTGATCTCCTGAACCCCGGGTTGAAACCCGGGGCTACGCGCCTGCACCCTCCTCCGGAGGGCGCTCCTGCAGCAAAGTTGGCGCCTATGCCCCCAAGCCCCGCCTTCTCAGCCCCTGCCTGTCCGCTGTATTCTTGCTTTTCTTTTTTCACGGGGTCTGAAACGCCATGGTTTCCTCTTCACCTTCCCAGTTGCCCGGCAAGGGCCTTCGTGCCGCCTACCCGCGCAATGCCACGCTCGTCGAGCTGTTCGCCGCCCGCGTGGAGCAGGCGCCCGAGGCTCCGGCAGTCGTCTTCGGGGATGGGAGCCTCACCTATGCCGAGCTCGACCGCCGGGCCAACCGCCTGGCCCGCCACCTGAGGGGCCTCGGGGTCGGCCCCGGCTCGCTGGTCGGGCTCTGCCTGGAGCGCTCGGCCGACCTGATCGTCTCGCTCCTCGGCATCCTCAAGACCGGCGGGGCCTACCTGCCGCTCGATCCCTCGTCGCCGGCCGAGCGCCTGCGGTGGATGCTCTGGATGCTCGAAGACACCGGCGTGCGGGTCGCGATCGACGGCGGCGCTCTCGCAGGCTCGGAGCCCCCCGGCCTGGAGCTGGTGCGGCTCGATCGTGCCGAGATCGCGGCGCAGAGCTCGGCGCCCCTCCCGCTGATTGGAACGGGCGGCGATCTCGCCTACGTGATGTACACCTCGGGCACCACCGGTCTGCCCAAGGGGGTCGCGATCCCGCACCGGGGGATCGCGCGGCTCGTGGTGGGGACCGATTACTTCCACATCTGGCCCGGAGACCGTGTGCTCCAGGCCGCGACGCCGGCGTTCGACGCCTCGACCCTGGAGATCTGGGGCGCGCTCCTCAACGGCGCCTGCCTGGTGGGACTGCCGCGCGAGGTGTGTCTGTCGCCGCGCGATCTGAAAGCGGCGCTGCGGCGGGAAGGGATCACGGTCATGGTGCTCACCTCGGCGCTCTTCCACCAGGTGGCGCGCGAGGTTCCGGACGCCTTCCAGGGGGTCCGCGACGTGATCTTCGGCGGCGAGGTGGCCGATCCGCACCTCCTGCGCCGGGTGCTCGCGCACGGCGGGCCCGGCCGGCTGCTGAACATCTACGGCCCCACCGAGTGCACCGTGGCGGCCACGTGCCACCACGTGCGCGAGGTGGCTCCAGGCGCCGCCAGCGTGCCCATCGGAGGGCCGATCGCCAACACCGACATCTGGGTGATGAGCTCCGAGATGCGCCCGCTCCCGCCGGGCGAGGCCGGGGAGCTGCTGCTGGGAGGAGACGGCCTGGCGCACGGGTACTGGGCGCGGCCCGAGGTGACGGCCGAGAAGTTCGTGCCCGATCCGTTCGCCGGGCCGGAGGCCGCAGGCTCGCGCCTCTACCGCACGGGGGACCTGGCCGCCTGGCGCGAGGACGGCACGCTGGAGTTTCTCGGCCGGATCGACCGGCAGATCAAGATCCGCGGCTTCCGCATCGAGCCCGGCGAGATCGAGGCCGCGCTCTCCGGCCACCCGGCCGTCCGCCAGGCGTACGTGGCCGTGCGCCCGAACGCCGTGGGTGAGAATCGCCTGATCGCCTACGTGGTGGGTGAAATCGAGGCGGACCGCGAGGAGCTGCGCGCCTTCCTCGCCGGCCGCCTGCCGGCCCACCTGGTGCCGTCCGCGGTGGTCCTCCTCGACACCTTTCCCCTCAACCTGAACGGCAAGGTGGACCATGCGTTGCTGCCCGATCCGGACCGCGAGAGCTCCGGGCTGCGCGAGTACGTGGCGCCTCGCACCGATCTGGAGGCGAAGCTGGCGGCGGTCTGGAGCGATCTGTTGGGCGTGGAGCGGCCCGGAGCCCACGACGATTTCTTTGCCCTGGGCGGCCACTCCATCCTGGCCGGCCGGCTGGTCTCGCGCCTGCGCGCCGACTTCGGGATCGACCTGCCGCTGCGCGACATCTACGAGCATCCCACCCTGGCCCGCCTGGCCGTGCGCCTGGAGGCGGCAACGGGAGAGACAGGTCTGCCGCCGGTGACCCGCGCGGCGGGAAACGGGCCGCTGCCGCTCTCCTATCCGCAGCGGCGGCTCTGGTTCCTCGACCGGCTGGAGCCCGGGCTTCCGATCTACAACGTGCCGCTGTTCTACCGCATGACCGGCCCGCTCGACGTGCCGGCCCTGGAGCGCAGCCTAAACGAGCTCGTGCGCCGCCACGAGGTCCTGCGCACCGTCTTCCAGGTGGCGGACGGCGAGCCGGTGCAGGTGATTCTCGCCGCCTCCGAGATCGTCCTGCCCGTGATCGAAGTCGAAGGAGCCGGGGAGGCCGAGCGCCGGCTGCGGGAAGAGGCGCGCCGGCCGTTCGACCTTCAGCATGGGCCTCTCGTGCGCCCGCTGCTGCTCCGGCTCGGCCCCGAAGACCACTACCTCCTCCTCGGCCTCCATCACATCTGCTATGACGGCGGATCGGCCGCGGCCCTGGCGCGCGACATGGCGGTACTCTATGGCGGCGCGGCACCCCTGCCCGAGCTGCCGCTCCAGTACGGCGACTTCGCCGACTGGCAGGTGCGGAACCTGCGCGGCGCCGTCCTGGAGAGCCTGCTCGCCCATTGGCGCGAGCGGCTCGCCGGCCTGGCCGACCTGCCGCGCCTCGCGGTTGATCAGCCGCGGCCGGCGGTGCAGACCTACCGCGGCGACCACCTCGTCTTCGAGCTGCCCGCCGAGGTGCTGGAGCCGCTCGAAGCCCTGGCGCGGAGCCGCGGGACCTCGCTCTTCACCGTGCTGCTCGCCGCGTTCTTCGTCTTCCTCCGGAGCCACACCGGCGGCGACGAGGTGGCCGTGGGCACACCGGCCACGAGCCGCGGACCCGCCGAGCTGGAGCCGCTGATCGGGCTCTTTCTCAACACCCTGGTGCTGCGCGCCCGCCTCGACGGCGATCCCGCCTTCCTCGACCTCCTGGACCGCGTGCGGAGCGAGGTCGCGGGCGCGGTCGCCCACCAGGAGCTGCCGTTCGAAAAGCTGGTCGAAGAGCTGCAGCCGGAGCGCGACCTGGGCCGCAACCCGCTGTTCGACGTGCTCTTCAGCTACCGCGAGGGAGAGGGCGAGCAGCTCCGCCTCTCCGGCCTGGAGATCGAGCAGCTCGATCTGGGCACGGACACCGCGAAGCTCGACCTCACGCTCTCCATCTCCCGCACCGGAGGCCGGCTGCGCGTGCGCCTGGAGTACGCCACCGATCTCTTCGAGCGGGCGACGGCGGAGCGGATGGCCGCGCGGCTTGCGACCCTGTACGCGGGAGTGGCCCGGGACCCGGCCCGGCGCCTCTCCGACCTGCCGCTCCTGCCGGAGCCCGAGCGGCAACAGATGATCGTGGAGTGGAACCGGACCGCCGTGGACGTGCCCGAGGCCACGATCCACGGCCAGATCGCAGCGCAGGCCGCGAGCACGCCGGGCGCCGTGGCGGTCGTCTGGCGCGGGGAGGGGTGGACCCATGCCGACCTTCAGACTCGCGCCGGCCGCCTCGCCGGTCACCTGCGGAGCCTCGGCGTCGGCCCGGAGGTGACCGTCGGCATCCACTTGGAGCGCTCGGCGGACCTGGTGGCCGCGGTGCTCGCCGTGCTCCAGGCCGGAGGCGTCTACCTGCCGCTCGATCCCGCGTATCCCGCGGAGCGCCGCGCCTTCATGCTGGCCGACTCCGGAGCCCGGGTCGTGGTCACCACCCGCGCCCTGGCAGAAAGTCTTCCTTCTACCTCGGCCCTGCTTCTTCTCGATGACCTTTCCGGCCCCCCTCAGTTGATTTCGAGGGGAGAGGGCCTTTCCGCCTACCTCCTCTACACCTCCGGCTCCACCGGCCGGCCCAAGGGCGTGCAGGTCTCCCACCGCAACGTCGTGAATTTCTTCGCCGGCATGGACCGGGTGCTCGGTAGAGAGCCCGGCACCTGGCTCGCGGTGACCAGCCTCTCCTTCGACATTTCGGTGCTGGAGCTGCTCTGGACTCTCGCCCGCGGCTTCCGCGTGGTGGTCGCCGACCCGGAGCGTCCGCTGTCCGCGCAGCTTGCCGGCGCCACCCACCTCCAGTGCACGCCGTCGCTCGCCCAGGCCCTGGCGGCCGATCCGACCGCCCGCGAGGCGATGCGCCCGCTGCGCCGGCTCGTCCTGGGAGGCGAGGCCCTGCCCGCGCCGCTCGCGCACGACCTCGCCGGCCTGATCGACGGCGAGCTGTGGAACCTCTACGGACCCACCGAGACCACCGTCTGGTCGGCGGCCTGGCGGGTCGAAGCCGGAGCGGTATCGATCGGCCGGCCGATCGCGAATACGCGGCTCTACCTGCTGGACCGCGATGGGCAACCGGCCCCCCTCGGCGTACCCGCGGAGCTGGCCATCGGCGGCGTCGGCGTGGCGCGCGGCTACCTCGGCCGTCCGGACTTGACGGCCGAGCGCTTCATTCCCGATCCCTTCGAGCCCGGCGCACGCCTTTATCTCACCGGCGATCTGGCGCGCTGGCGCTCGGCGGGAGAGCTCGAATTCCTGGGCCGGCTCGACCACCAGGTGAAGATCCGCGGTCACCGGATCGAGCTGGGCGAGATCGAAGCCGCGCTCTGCGCGCACCCTGCCGTCCGCCAGGCCGCGGTTCTTGCGCCCGAGCGCAACGGCGACCGGCGCCTCGTGGCCTTCGTGGCGCTCGTTCCGGGAGAGGATGCCGGCGGCCTGCGCGCCTTCGTGGAGGCCCGGCTGCCGGGCTACATGGTGCCCTCCGAAGTGGTGACGCTGCCCGCGCTCCCGCTCACTCCCAACGGCAAGCTGGACCGCCGGGCCCTGGCCGCGATGGAAGTCGCGCCGCAGCCCGCCGCCTATGTGCCGCCGGGCACGCCGCTCGAAGTAGAGATGGCGGCGCTCTGGGCGGAGGTCCTCGGCGTGGAAAGGGTGGGCATGCAGGACACCTTCTGGGACCTCGGCGGACACTCGCTGCTCGCGACGCGCCTGCTCAACCGTCTGCAGTTCGATCTCGGGGTGGAGCTGCCCCTGCGCGCCCTCTTCCAGACACCGGGGCTGGGCGCCTTCACCGAGCTCGTGGCGAGTGCCCTACTGTCCAGCTCCGGGAGCGACCTGTCGGAGCTGGAAGCGCTGTCGGACTCGGAAATCCGGGCGCTGCTCCACCAGGAGGCCGGCGGCTCGATTCTATGAATGGCGGGTCCGGGAGATCTTTCGCGTATCTCCAAATGACAGCGTAACTCTCCATATCTCCCACCAACTCCCCCCGGGGCGGCCTCCCTCCGCCCCGGCCCCGCCTTTTCGGAGTCTGCGCGGCAGCAAGGACAGCAAGGACACCAAGGACAACAAGGACAGCGAAGCCGGGCGTCCTTTTTCTTCTTGTCCTTGTCGTCCTTGTTGTCCTTGCTGTCCTTGTCGTCCTTTCCGGTTTTCTGCCGCGCAGGCTCCTGGCTGCCTCAGGACTTCGAGTTGAGGGGCCACCGCAATGAATCGATCACGAGGTCGGCCGCAGCCCGGATGCGCTCCTCATCCGCCGGCCTGTACTTGCCCGTCCGCACCGCCACCCCGATCATGCCGGCCTCCCTGGCGCCGAGGACGTCCCCTTCGAGGTCGTCGCCGATGACGGCGATGCGGCCGGGGGATAGGCCGAGCTCGCGGGCGGCGGCTGCGAAGAAGGCGGGGCTCGGCTTGCCCGCGAGGGTGGCGGTCTTGCCGGTGGCGTACTCCAGGGCGGCGACGAAGGGGCCGGCGTCGAGGCTCAGGCCGCCGGCGGTCTGCCAGTAGCGGTTGCGCTGGATGGCCAGCAGCCCGGCACCTGCCATGAGGTTGCGGAAGGCGCCGTTGAGGACCTCGAAGGTCCACTCCTCGCCGAGGTCTCCGACGACGACGACCTGCGGGGAGCGGTCGTCCACCTCCAGCCCCTCGAACTCTTCCCAGCTCGCCCGGGCGAGGAGGAGGCGGACCCTCTCGACCCCGCGGGAGCGCAGCCATCGGGCCGCCGCGGACGGCGCGGAGAGGATCTCCTCCGGGGCGGCCTGCACGCCCAGGGCGGCGAGCCGCGCGGCCAGCGCAGCGCGCGGCAGGCGCGTCGTGTTCGTCGCGAAACGGAACGGAACTCCCGCCCGGCGAAGCGAGTCGATCGCGGAAGCGGCGCCGTCGATCGCACGGTCCTCCTGATAAACGGTCCCGTCGAGATCGATGAGGCAGCCCTGGATCTGGTCGATCGCGGAGGTCATGCGAGTCATCCCCGAAGTGGCGGCTGATTGTGGCAGAGGCTCCCGGAACATTCCACCCGGTTCCCGCGGTCAGCGTCCTCCGGGGAGCTCAGGCCGCCGCTGATGTATGCACTGCTGGTGCTGGAAAGTCTGGCGAAACTGGTGCTTCTGCGCTTCATGCCCTTTGCCGTAGGTCCGTTCTCCCGGGCATGGCGGTGTGGAAAAGCCTTTCGCGTATCTCTCGATAACGAAAGGAGCTAGACCATGCATCTGAAAAAGCTGGTGGTATACGGGATCCTCGCTACGGGAGTCGTCGTCGGGGTCGGGCTTACGGCAAGCGCCCATGAGGCCGACGGCCCACCCTCGAGCGAGCAGATTGCGTTTGCCCAGCGGACGAGCGATCTCCTGCTCGCCACGCTGTTCGGGGCGCTGACCCAGGAATTCGACGAGACCACGACGGCCAACGTGGAGGAGGGCAAGAGGTCCATCTCGCTGGTGTTCAACGATCACAACGAGGACATGCGGCTGGTCGGCACGCTGGATCCGCTGCAGGAGAACAACCGTCCCAACGATGCGTTCGAGCGCAAGGCGCACAGGCTCGCGCTCACCGGGCAGGCATACACCGATGTCCAGCGCGTGGACGGTCGGTGGTACTACCGGCGCTCGGTCCCGCTCAGCAACTTCCGGGCGGAATGCGCGCTCTGCCATGCCAATTTCCAGCCTGGGCCGACGCCGGATCCTGTGGGCGCGCTCCTGCTCAGGGTACCGATCCAATAGCGCTCCCGGACTCCTTCAGCGCCGGGGCGGCTCCCAGCCGAACCGGCGTAAGTGCTTGAAGTAATAAAGATTTATCGCAAGGTCAGTGTCACGCCTGCCAGCCGGGACGCACTTAGGTGTAGGTGATGAGCTTGCATACCCCCTTTCCGCGAGAAGCGACTCTCCCCGGGCTGTTTGCCGTCCGGGTGGCGCGCTCGCCTGAATCCATCGCGGTCGTCTTCGGCTCCGAGCGTCTCACCTACGCCGAGCTGGACCGCCGTTCCAACCGCCTGGCGCGCCATCTGATCGGTCTCGGGGTCGAGCCCGGCGCGCTGGTGGGAGTCTTCCTGGAGCGCTCGGTCGATCTGATCGTCTCCCTTCTCGCCGTGGTCAAGGCCGGCGGCGCCTACCTCCCTCTCGATCCGGCCTATCCCGCCGAACGGCTGCGGTGGATGCTGGCCGATTCGGGCACGCGGGTGGCGATCTCCCGTGGCGCTCTGGCGGGAGAGGGCCTTGCCGTGGTCCGGCTGGACCTCGACGGCGAGGCCATCTCCGCCCGGTGCGACTCTCTGCTCCCGCAGCGGGGGAGCGCCGCGGACCTGGCCTATGTGATGTACACCTCGGGCTCGACGGGCCTGCCCAAGGGGGTGGCGATCCCGCACCGGGGCATCGTGCGGCTCGTGGTCGGCGCCGACTATCTGTCCCTGGGGCCGGACGACCGGGTGCTGCACGCTTCGACGCCGTCGTTCGACGCGTCCACGTTCGAGATCTGGGGAGCGCTGTTGAACGGCGCCTGCCTGGTGGGGCTGCCGCGGGAGGTGACGCTCTCGCCGCGCGCTCTCGCCGCCGCGCTGGAGAGCGAGGGAATCACCGCGCTTCTGCTCACGACCGCCCTGTTCCACCAGGTCGCCCGCGAGCTGCCGGATGCCTTCCGCGGCGTGCGCGAGGCCTTCCTCGGCGGCGAGGCGGCCGATCCCCACCTGTTGCGCGAGGTGCTCGCGCATGGCGCGCCCGGCCGGCTGGTCAACCTCTATGGACCCACCGAGTGCACGGTCGTGGCCACGGCGTACGAGGTGAAGGCCGTGGCCGAGGGGGCGGCGAGCGTGCCCATCGGCCGGGCGATTTCCAGGACCGAGGCGTTCGTCGTGGACGGCGAGCTGCTCGTAGGGGGCGACGGCCTGGCGCGGGGCTACTGGAACCGGCCGGACGTCACGGCCGAGAGGTTCGTGCCCAATCCGTTTGCCGGACCGTCCGACGCGGGCTCGCGCCTCTACCGCACGGGGGACCTGGTCTCGCTCCGGCCGGACGGCGGTTTCGACTTCCTCGGCCGTCTCGATCAGCAGGTCAAAATCCGGGGCTTCCGCATCGAGCCCAGCGAGATCGAGGCCGTGCTCTCCTCCCATCCTGCGGTCCGCCAGGCCTGCGTGGATGTACGGAAGGATGCCTCGGGCGAGAAGCGGCTCGTGGCCTATGTGGTGGCCTCCGGAGTGGACCGCGCCGGACTGCGGAGCTTCGTCTCGGAACGGCTGCCGCCCCACATGGTGCCTTCCGCGGTGGTGCTCCTCGACACCCTGCCGCTGACTCCGAACGGCAAGCTCGACCGCGCCGCGCTGCCCGATCCGGACCGCGAGAGCGTGGGCCTCCGCGAGCACGTGGCCCCGCGGACTGCGATGGAGCAGCGGCTGGCCGATCTCTTCCGCGAGCTGCTGGGCGTGGAGCAGCCGGGCGTCCACGACGATTTCTTCGCGCTCGGCGGCCATTCGCTGCTCGTCGGCCGGCTCATCTCGCGGGTGCGGACCGAGCTCGGGGTCGAGCTGCCGCTGCGCGACGTGTACGAGGCTCCCACGCTGGCGGGAATGGCGAAGCGGGTGGCGGCGGCCGGCAAGGCGGAGCGCCCGCCGATCACCCGGGCGGAGAGAGACCGGCCGATCCCCCTTTCGTTCCCGCAGGAGCGGGTCTGGTTCCTCAACGAGCTGTCGCCGGGCGGCAACATCGCCTACAACTTTCAGGCGACGATCCGCTTCCGCGGGCCGCTTGATGCATTCGTTCTGGAAGCCGCTCTGACCGAGGTGGTGCGCCGGCACGAGATCTTCCGCACCCGCTTCCCGGCGGTGGACGGCTCGCCGGTCCAGGAGCCGCTGCCGCCGTTCCCGATCCGCCTGCCGGTCGTGGACCTGAGCGCGCTCCCGGCCAGTCAAGGGGAGGAGGAGGCTGAGGAGCTGGTCCGCCGCGAGATGAAGCTGCCGTTCGACCTGCTCCGGGTGCCGCTGGCGCGCTGGCTCCTGGTCGTCCACGGGCCGGAGGAGCGGACGCTCGTCCAGGTGGAGCACCACTTCGTGCACGACGGCTGGTCGTTCGCCCGGCTGCTCCTGGAGGTGCGCGAGCTGTACCAGGCGTTCGCGGCGGGGCAGCCGTCGCCGCTGCCCGAGCCGCCGCTCCAGTACGCGGACTTCGCGGCCTGGCAGCGGAGCTGGATGCAGGGCGAGGTGCTGCGCCGCCACGTCGATCACTGGGT
>Ga0068862_100006105_pt1 | contig 10028 bp, 9 predicted proteins | sample KBSSwiS52_FD_66598 | JGI IMG/M metagenome (GOLD analysis project Ga0068862, IMG submission 66598) | Switchgrass rhizosphere microbial communities from Kellogg Biological Station, Michigan, USA - KBS Switchgrass S5-2 | ecosystem: Host-associated > Plants > Roots > Rhizosphere > Soil ... | reverse complement strand
TATCGATCGGCCGCGTCAAGCTCAGCCTGCTCGCTGTGCGTCCTGTCCAACCCGGTCCGGACAGCTTCGATGACGCGAGTTCCAGAACCAAATCGCTCTGGGGCGCTTATGCGGTCCTGCCCGAGCTCGACATTTATTATCTGGGCTATCGTAATCGATTGGCCCGCTTCGGAGGCCTGACGGGGCGGGAAGTTCGGCATAGCATTGGCCTGCGGTCTCACGGCATCCGTGGCGACTGGCACTGGAATGTCGAGGGCGTGGCCCAGTTCGGTCATTTCGAAGGGCAGAGGATCGCCGCCTGGACGCTTGGCACGGAGCTTGGGCACAGCTTTCCTGCGGTTGCCTTCGCCCCGGACGCGACGCTGCGGCTCAACATCGTCAGCGGCGACGGTAAAGCGGGTGACGGTAAGATCGGCACCTTCAACGCCCTCTTCCCCAAGGGCAAATATTTTGGCGAACTCTCACCGGTTGGCCCGACCAACATTCTCAATCTAAACCCGCGCGTCAGCGGCACCCTCGGCCGCAGCGTCTCCGCAAGCATCGGCATCAACGCCTATTGGCGTTACAGCACCGCAGACGGCGTCTACGACATACCCGGCAACCTGATCCGCGACACGAGCGACAGCAAGGCGCGCTTCATCGGCAAGGAAGCCGAAGCGACGATCGCCTGGCAAGCCACATCCGAGTGGGAATTGTCGGCATCGCTGTCCGCCTTCGCGCCGGGCAACTTCCTTCGGGAGACCGGCCCGGCGAAGACGATCGCCATGCTGGGCCTGGAAAGCAACTTCCGCTTTTGACGGAAACGTTCCAACTTATCGAACGATGGGGTGGATCTTATTCGACTGCTTCAGTGCCGTGGCGGTGGCTAGATAATGGTCATTGCAATTCACGGAGACATTCATGACCACCGACAAGCCCTCCGCTTCGCCGCTCCCCTGGCTCCTCCTGCTTCTCTCCGTGACGACAGGCCTGGTCGATGCCATCTCGGTCCTGGGTCTCGGGAAAGTGTTCACGGCGAATATGACCGGCAACGTCGTGTTCCTCGGTTTTGCTGCCAGCGGCGCACCGGGCTTCAAGATTGCGCCTTACGTCGTCGCCATCGCGTCGTTCATGATCGGCGCGCTGATCGCCGGCCAGATCGGGAAACGGCATGCGGGGTCGCCTCTTCGTCGTTGGCTGCTTGTCGCGGCCGCGGTCGAAGCGGTCCTTCTCTGGCTCGCGGCGGCTGTGGCAGTGGGCTTCGACGTGGCGACCCAGACGCCGGGTTCCAGCGTCTATGTCATCATCGCCCTGACCGGCCTCGCGATGGGCTTCCGCAACGCGACGATCCGCCAATTGAAGGTGCCGGACCTCACCACGACCGTCCTCACGCTCACGATCACCGGACTTGCAGCCGACTCCAGCCTCGCCGGCGGGACCAACCCCAACTGGGCGCGGCGCATCGGCAGCGTTGCCGCCATCTTCCTCGGCGCGGCCATTGGCGCCTATCTCGTCACTCACGGCGGCCTTGTTGCCCCACTCATCCTGGCCGGCGGATTGATCTTTGCGGGCACTGTGGCCTGCACCCTTCACCCCGCCGCATCCAGGCCGCTCTAATCCCCCGGTGCGCGCTCGATCCTGCGGTCGGGCGCGAGTCAGAACAGCAGGAACGGGTCCACCTGCAGCAAGCAACAGTCATCGGCGGTCGCCTGCATCGGCCCCGACCGACCTACGGCATGATCAGACATCGCCCATGCCCTCGAGTTCCTTGTCGTCCGCGCCGAGCGCGACAAACTGATCGAGCAGCCAAGAGGCCGCTGGCCCTGGCGGCGAATCGCGGCGCCAGACGCCCGCGAAGCGATAGGTTCCGCCGAGATGATCCGGCATGACCAGCCGAACCAGCGATCCATCGACCAGATCGGCCTCGATCATCGGCAGCGGCATGTTCCCCCACCCGACCCCCTCACGCAGCAAGGCATGCTTTGCGCCGAGATCCGCAAGTCGCCACGTCTTGGGACTCATCACCGAGTAATCCTGCCCTTCGGTGAAGCGGGAGCGATCCGTCAGCACCAACTGAGTATGCTCGCGTCCTGCGCCCGGCGGAATGCGCTCCATGCGGCCGAGCGGATGGTCGGGCGCTGCGACGGGCACCATCGGGACCGAGCCGGCGGCGATGCACTCGACGCCCTCCACGCCGGCCGCCAATGGACCAGAGATCCCGATTGCTGCCGTCCGTCCCAGGACCATTGCGGTTATCGCGCCCAGGGCTTCGACGTGTAAGCGCAGCTGAACGGTCGGGAATGCCGTCGCAAAGCCGCGAAGTATCTTGCCCAGCCGCTCGGACGGCACCATGACGTCGACCGCTAGGTCCACCTCGGCCTCCAGCCCATCGAGCAGACCCTTCACCTTCGCCCGCAGCCCATCAAAGCCGTGCGAAATAAGACGGGCCTCGGCGAGTAACGCACGACCTGCGACGGTCAGCTGGGGTTTGCGCGTCCCTTCGCGGTCGAACAGGGAAATGCCCAGCTGCGCTTCCAGATTGGCGATGCCATAGCTGATGACCGACACGGCGCGGTTGAGAGCGCGCCCTGCGGAGGCGAAGCTGCCCGTGTCGACGATCGCCAGGAAGATGCGGAGTTGGTCGAACGTCGGCGTCCCAGGTGAGTTCATCGTTCCACTTTCTCGAATGAATTTCCATAATTTATCTCCCTCAGCCGTAGTTGTTGCAAGGTGAAAGGCGGCTCCACCGGCAGCCTGACGCTGTCTTACAGCTGTGCATGGGCCTGCATCGTTGGCGATCGGGAGGATGGCGATCCGAACTCGAACGTTCGCGCGTTCGGCACCGGCCGCGCTCGCCGGAACCCTGAGGTGGCACGGTGGCGGGCCCTTCCGTATCGTGAAGGCATGAACATCGACCAACTCGACGTCGCGATCCGGGGGGGAGCCGTTGGTACGATCCTGCTGCTGGCATGGCTGTTGCTGGGCCATCGCCGGCAGATCGGCTTGCCCGCTGCTCTGTTCCCACCGTTGGCGCTGTGCCTTGCCGATCGAGGGATGCACCCCCAGCGACTATCGCCGCCGGAGCAAATTCACCGGACAAACCCTGAAAATGCCGGAATCTGAGCAACGAAATGCCGGCTTCTGAGGAGGCTGACTGCCCTCTCAAGGATAGCCTCCTCCCATTGCATGAGATGAAGGTGAGCGCGTGAACGGACTGATCGGCTTGGGGGGAACGACGGCGATCCTTCTCGCCTTGGGAATGATGGTGGGATACGCTGATCGGCAACGCTTCTCACCACGCTGGTTGCTGGTCGCGGCGCTGCTGGTCGCCACCAACGACGCCCTTCTGACCGGAGCCTATGGATCGCTGCCAGACCTGATCGGCGGTGACTGGAACTGGCAGGGAAAGTTGCTGGCTCTGGTCGCCACCCTGATCGTCGCTGCATTGCCGGCCTTCGGCTTCCGCCGGGTTGGCCTCACGATGGTACAGGAACCCGGCAGCCTGAAGGTCGCGTTGCCGGTCGCGGCGCTATACTGCGCCTTCTTCATCGTCATATCCCTGGCCTTCCCGGCTGGCCGGTCCAGCGGCGAGGAGATCGCCTTCCAGTTGACCATGCCGGGTCTGGAGGAGGAACCGTTCTACAGAGGTATCCTGCTGTTCGCGCTCGATCGCGCGTTTATCGGCCGGAAGCGGTTCCTGGGTGTCGATTGGGGCTGGGGTGCCGTGCTGTCATGCTTCCTGTTCGGAATGGCGCACGCCTTCGGCTTCTCCGACGGGAGCTTCTCCTTCGACCCTGTGATAATGGCGCTTACGGCAATCCCCTCGTTCATCGCCGTCTGGCTGCGATTGCGGACGGGAAGCCTGCTCCTGCCGATCCTCCTGCATAATTTCGGCAACTCATTCTCGCTGTTCGTGTAGCGACGGCAACGTGGTGCCGTCCCCTTCGGCGCCATGGTCCGGCTCCGCCGGAACCCACGCCGGGCGGGCTCGTTAGAACAAAGCAGAAACAAGGAGCCTGCCATGACCGACGCCCTACCCAATCCCAAGCTCGACGAGAGCCCCGGCTCCAACACCAAGAAGGATCCCGATGAGTGGGTCTCCGGAGACGATCCTATGACGGGCGCTCAGGCTTCGTACCTCACGACCCTGTCGGAGGAGGCGGGCGTCGAGGCACCGCCGGCCGAGATGAGCAAGGCAGACGCATCGAAGCGGATCGACGCGCTGAAGGAGGAACTTCGGCTTTAGGCGCTCGGCAGAGGCGAGCGGGCGCCGGGTCCAGCCGCCGTCCCGAGCGCCAGCCGAGCTGCCCGCCCCCGGCAGCATCTGGCCATCTCGTCGCCATGCGGCTCCGGCAATCTAGCCAAAGGGATCGCGACAACCTATATCGCCCTCGTCTTCGCTGCTTGCACGACGCTGGCCCAGCGCCCGTCCTCCCCGGCAACGTGGAGACGCGATTTCGGCGCCGTCATCGACCGCGACGACTTTCCGGCCCCTTTAACGGGGCCACCATCCCGCTCCCGGAGCGAACAGAGGAATACCAAGATCCAGATGCCTGCATTCAAGAGTCCCGGACTTCAGGAGCGGCAGGATGCCGCCACTCGCGCAAAGGCTGCAGCGTTGGCGGCGTATCGATCCAGACCGCCTATCGACGAAACCGTAGTGGCGGAGCGCAACGCGCGCCTCCAGGCGCGCCAGGCGGCAGAGGCAGAAAAGCGGGCCGCTGCCAAACGCGCGAAGGAAGAAGCGTTGGCGGCGAAGCTGGAGCGGGAACGTCTGGCAGCCGCCGACGCCGCCGCGGCCGCCAAAGCCAAGATCGACGCGGCCGCCGAGGCACGGGCTGCAGCCGCGGCGGAGAAGGCCACACAGCGGAAGCTCTGGACCGAGGAAGATCGCAAGGCCGCTCGCGATGCGCGTTACGCAGCGCGAAAGGCCCGGCTGGGCCGTCGGTAAGCGGGCTCCCAAGCCGGCGATGCCCGGCCCCGACAAGGGGGGCCAAGCATCGTCGGCTCAGCCGGCAAGCGGCGATGCGTCGAAGCGGTCAAGCAGATCGGCGACATCTGCATAGACGGCGATGGCGCCCGCATCGCGCAGTTCCGCCTGCCCGAACGGGCCCGATGTGACACCCACCGCCAAGAGGCCCGCGCGCTGCGCGGCCGCGACGTCATAGGGCGTGTCGCCGACCACGAGCGCGTGTTCAGCCGCGACCCCCGCCTTGTGCAAGGCCGCGCTGAAGATATCCGGCGCAGGCTTCGACGATTCGACATCGTCGATGCTGGTGCTGGTCGACAGGCGATCGGCGATGCCGAGCAGGTCGACATAATGTTCGACCTCCGCACGCCCGGCGGAGGAGGCCAGGACGACCTTTCGTCCGCTGTCGTGAACCTTCGCCACCAGTTCGGCCGCCCGCGGGAAACCGCGGACGTGATCAAGGTACATGTCCGCGAAGTAGTCGCCGTGCCGGTCGGCGATCCGCTGCCGCACCCCTTCCGCTACGTCCGGGATGAGGGCGGGCAGCAGCATATCCGCACCCTTGCCGATCTGCGCGCGGATATCGTCCCGCTCCTGCGGATGCCCTTCGTCGCGGAAGGCGAACGCCCAGGCATTCACATGCTGCTCGTTGCTGTCGACGAGCGTGCCGTCGATGTCGAATAGAACGGCCTGGATTTTCAAGGCGATCCTCCATCTGCATCCCTTTCAACGAGCGGTGTGCCACTTCGGTTCAGCGCCACGCAGCACTTAAGAATAAGCCACCCGGTCGCATGACGAGGGAACGATGCGACAGAGTTGAACTTCGTCAGGATCGGACGACGGCACCGGACGACTTATCATAAATCAACGCATCCATGCCCGTCGAATACCGTTCTACCATCCATACTCCTCATCTTCGGAGCCATTCTTGGAAGACGCTGCCGGCTGGATTGCACCCATCGCCACCATGATCGCCGCCATGATGACTGCGGCGAACCTCGGCGCGCGGGTCACCGGCTGGGGTTTCGTCGTCTTCACCGTGGGATCGATCGCCTGGTCGCTCGTCGGCTTCTCCTCCGGGCAGACCAATCTGCTGGCGACCAACGTCTTCCTGACGCTGGTCAACCTCGTCGGTATCTGGCGGTGGCTTGGCCGGCAGCGTGCCTATGAGGATGGCGGAAAGGCGGCCACGGAGGCGAGCCGCCGCTCCGCTTATCCGACGCTCTTCACGGCGTCGGGTATCAACGGCATGCCGGTCGCCGCATCCGACGGCGCAGCCATCGGCCATGCGGTGGAAGCGCTCGTCACCTGTGAGACCGGCAGCGTCAGCTATGTCGTCATCGGATCGGGCGGAGTCGGCGGCATCGCGGAGACGCTCCGTGCCGTCGCACGACAGGATATTGCCTTTGCCTGCGACAATCTCACTCTCCGCCACGACCGCGCCTGGTTCGAAGCCCTGCCCGCCCTCGAAGACGGAGATTGGCCGGCGGCTCCAGCGGAGATGCAGAAGAGCAACGGCAATCAGTGACTATAATACAGTAAAAACGCCGAATTCGAAGGGCATGGCTCTGGAAACACCGACGATCCCGCACGATGTCGGCGCCCGCGAGGCAACCGACGATAAGGCCCTTTCCGAGCTGATCGGCGCCCTGAAAGCGCAAAGCTATCGGTTTGTCACCCCGACACCCGCGACGCATGCGCGGCTTCTCGCCCGATCTTGCGGCCGCCCCGCACGCGATCTGCGCGACATCTTCGGGTGGAACATGCCGTTTCCGGCGCACCTCGTCGACGATGCGCTGCTCGCGCAACTGCACGCTGCTGGTCATGTCGAGGAGAGCGAGCATGGCCTGAGGAGCCGGGTGCGTGTGTCCTCGCTCGGCCCCGATCTTTTCGTCCATTCTGCCTTTCCAACCGACAGCACGGATGCGGTCTTCTTCGGGCCTGACAGCTATCGCTTCGCCGCGCTGATCGCGCGCGAACTGAGGCGCTTCCCCGAACGGCCCGGAGCGCGACTCGTCGACATCGGCACCGGGGCGGGCGTGGGCGCGATTGCCGCCGCCCGCTGCTGCCCGGCAGTCGAGATCGTGATGACCGACATCAATCCAGCCGCCATCCGCTTCGCGCGGCTCAACGCCGCGACGGCAGGCGTGGCGGCAATGTTCCACGTTTCAGCCGATCTCTCTCCAGTGCCCGGACCGCTCGACCTCCTCCTGGCCAACCCGCCCTATATCGTCGACCCCACTGGCCGCGCCTATCGCGATGGCGGCGGGTTGCACGGCGCGGAGGTCTCACTGACGATGGCGCGTGCGGCGTTGCCGCGCCTCGCCGCCGGCGGCCGCTTCATCCTCTATACCGGCAGCGCAATCGTGGGCGGCGAAGATGCGCTCCACACCCGCCTCGCCGCGCTGGCCCATGATTACGGCTATGCGCTTCGCTACGAGGAAATCGATCCGGACGTGTTCGGCGAGGAACTGGAGACGCCGGGCTATCGCGATGTCGAGCGCATCGCGCTGGTCGGAGCCGTCTTCGATCGTCCCCGCCGGTGACGACCGTCGCGCCTCCCACGCCGATCCGGTTGCTTGCCGGGCTCCTGATCGGCCTGTCCGCGGGGATGACGATCCGGGATACCGCGGCGCCGATGCTGGCGACGGCCCTAAAGGCGGTCGGCGCGCTGTGGCTAGACGCGTTGACGATGACAGTGGTGCCGCTGGTCGGCGCGCTACTGGTGACCGGCGTCGCCGCCGCCTCGCGCCAGGCCGCGGCGGGCGGCACGACGGCGCGCGCGCTCGCCATTTTCGCGGCGATGCTGACCGCGGCCTGCCTGCTCGCGGCGGGCATCGCGGAGGCGTCGCTGCGCATCTGGCCGACCGGCGTGACACTGGGCGCCACGGCGAACCTGCCAGAAATGTCGCCCGCCAACGAGGCTTGGTATGCCGGCATCATTCCGCCCAATCCGATCAAGGCGGCGTCGGAGACCGCGATGGTGCCAATCGTCGTGTTTTCGCTGTTTCTCGGATTTGCGCTTGCCAGCATCGCAGAGGATCGCGCCGCGGCGCTACTGAAGCCGCTCGCCGCGCTGGCCGAAGCGATGCTCGTCATCGTCGGCTGGGTCCTGCGTGTCGCGCCCGTGGGGATCGCCGCGCTCGCCTTCGGCGCAGGGGCGAAGCTTGGCGCCGGCGCTTTCGGCCTGCTCGGCCAATATGTCGCGGTCGTCGCCGCGTGCTGCCTTGCAGCCACGCTTCTTGGTTATCTCTGGGCAGTGCTGGCGGGGCGCGTCTCTCCCCTGCGCTTCGCACGAGCCGCATTTCCCGCACAGGCGGTGGCGCTGGGCACGCAATCCTCTCTCGCCTGCCTGCCCGTCATGGTCAGCGCCGCCGAACGGCTCGGCGTCGCCGGACCGACAGCGGACATCACCCTTCCTCTGGCCGTCTCGCTGTTCCGGGCGGCGAGCGCGGCGGCAAACGTCGCGGTCACCGTCTACCTTGCCCACGCCCATGGAATCGCACTGGGTGCGGACCGCCTCCTCCTTGTCGCGATCATTGCCGTACCGGTCAGCCTGGGCGCCGTCGGCCTCCCGGCCCAGGTCTCCTTCTTTGCGACGATCGCCCCGCTGTGCGTCGCGGCCGGCGTTCCTACCGGCGCGCTGCCGCTGCTACTGGCCATCGAGGCGATCCCCGATCTGTTCCGAACGCTCGGCAACGTGACGAACGACATCGCGGCAGCCTGCGTGATCGGACGACGGGAGCGCCAGTGAGCGGCTACGCCCGGCCGATGCCGACGGTGACCTTGCCACCGCCCGCGCAGCTCGGGCGGCCCTCGCCATCGACTTGGCCGCGCCTCGCGTCATCCAGACCATCCGCCGGTGAACCGCCATCATGCAAAGCTGCTCAGATACAGGGAGTCCCGGCGTGACGATCAAAGCAAACAAGTCTGCCGCGATGGGCGACCGTCCTGCCTCCACCCTGCTTCCGGGCGAGGTTGCCGCGCGCCTTGCCGACGCGCTGCTTGAGGGCGACCTGCTCTTCGCCGCCGAGGACGAGCCTCGGGCGGCCGCGATCACCGGCGCGCTGCGGGCGATGGCCCCGGCCGTGGAGGTCGTCTTCTGCCCAGCCAGCGACGCGCTGCCAGGCGACAGTGCGCCGGCGTCGCCCGCCAATGTCGGACGCAGAGTGGCGGCGTTCCGCCAGTTGCGCCTGAAACACTATGAGGAAGACCGACCGCGTATCGCACTCGTCACGACGGGTGAGGCGCTGGCCCATACCTGTGCCCCGCCGAGCGCCTTCGACTCGACCCCGCCGCGTGTGGCGGTCGGCGAGGCACTGGATCTGGCCGACCTCTTCCAGCAATTGCGCGACGCGGGATACGTGGACGACGAACGCGTCGACGAGCCCGGTGAGGTCGCGTTGCGCGGTCAGGTGCTGGACGTGTACCCCGCCGACACGGCCGAACCGCTGCGCATCGAGGTCGCCGGCGGCCAGGTCGTCGCGATCCGCAGCTACGATCCCGCCAGCCAGCTCACGACCGCCGAGCGTCAGGCACAGGAACTGGGGCAGGTGACAGAGCCGACACCGGAAGGCAGGAGCGTGACGCTCGCCGATCATTTGCCCGGAGCGAGGCTGTGCATCGAGCCGGCAGCTGATCTGCGCCGGCAGCGCTTTCTGGCGCTCGCCGCCGATGCTGCGCGGCGGCGGCCCGGCCGGGTGCAGCGAAGCATCGCCGACGCGGCGATGTGGCAGCGCGCGACGGGCAAGCGGCGAACGATCGCGATGGAGCGGCACGACGCACCGCCCCCGCGCTTCGTTGAAAGCAGGACGCCGCTCCGAGATTTCGCCCGACTTGCGCGCGCGGCCGCCGGTCAGGGCGCCCGGCTCGTCGTGCTTGGCAGCGCCCGCGACCTCCGTTTTCTCCGGCAGCGGATCGAGCGCGCCCTCTCGCGGGATATGACGCAGGTCGCATCATGGCCGGCGGTCCGCGAGGCTGCACCGGGCGCACTCCTCGCCCTCGACGTGATCGTCGACCGCGGGTTCCGCCTGGAGGGCGTGCTTGCCGTCGCCGCGGCAGACCTGCTTGGCAGCCGCGC
>Ga0068862_100006103_pt1 | contig 10030 bp, 10 predicted proteins | sample KBSSwiS52_FD_66598 | JGI IMG/M metagenome (GOLD analysis project Ga0068862, IMG submission 66598) | Switchgrass rhizosphere microbial communities from Kellogg Biological Station, Michigan, USA - KBS Switchgrass S5-2 | ecosystem: Host-associated > Plants > Roots > Rhizosphere > Soil ... | reverse complement strand
TTCATCTTGTAGTAGCGGCAGCCCTGCGCGGCGTACTTCTCCGCTTCGCGCACCAGGTCGTCGATGGTGTACTTCGCCCAGCCGCCGCTGCCGTAGCACGGGATGCGGTGGCGCACCGCGCCCCACAGCTTGAACAGCGGCTTGCCGTACGCCTTGCCGGTGATGTCCCACAGGCCGATGTCGAGCGCTGAAAGGGCGTAGGCCGCGGCGCCCTGTTTCTTCATGCCCATGTCGACGCGGAACATCTTTTCCCACAGGTAGCCGACATAGGTGGGGTCTTCGCCGATCAGCGCCGGCTTCAGGCGCTCGACGTAGGCATGCACCGCCTCGGCGCCGCCGCCGCCGAAGACCAGGCTGTAGCCCAGGCCGTGGATGCCTTCATCGGTGGCGATCTGGGCGACGACCAGCTTGTGCTGGGGGTACTGCAACGCCATCGGCTTCGGCGTTGGAACGGTGAGGACGCAGGTGTCGACGGCGGTGACCTTCATGGCGCCGCGATGCTAGCTTACTTCTTGGGCTTTTCCTTCTTGCCTTTCGCGTCTTCCTTCCGGGGCGCCGTTTCGGGCGCGGTGGCGCCGCTGCCGGCCGTGGTGGACACCTGCTTTACCTTGATTCGCGTGTTGGCGTCGATCCAGATGAAGCCATCGTCTTCATTGTTCGCCGCAGCAATGCCAAAGGGCAATCCGAGCATGCTGGCGAGCAACAAGTAACGCAAGAAGGCCATCCCCGAAACGTGCAATTGCCGTGCCTATAATCGTTCAGAGGAGACACCCATGCGCATCGCGCTCTTGCTGCTGATTTCCGTTCTCACGGCCTGTGCCCAGAACCCGCAGAACCCGCAAAGCCCGCCGCAGTTCCGCCCCGATCCCAACTGGCCGCAGCCGCTTGCCGAGGAGAACGGCGTGCAGCTCGTCTTCGGCCAGGTCGCGGGTATCGCGGTGAACGAGAAGAACGGCCATGTGTGGATCATCCATCGGCCGTCGACGCTGCTGCCCGACGAATGGGACGCGAAGAGCAACCGCCCGGTGACGCACCGTTGCTGCAAGTCCGCCCCGCCGGTGATGGAGTTCGACGCTTCCGGCAAGTACCTGCGCGGCTGGGGTCCGAGCGGTCCGCAAGTCCAGTGGCCGAAGACCGAGCACGGCATTTACATCGATCCCGACGGCAACGTGTGGATCGCCGGCAACGGCAACGAGGACCACCAGATCCTGAAGTTCCGGCCCGACGGGCAGTTCCTGATGCAGATCGGACGTCCCGGCAAGTCGGAGGGCAGCAACAGCCGCGTGCAGCTTGGGCGCCCGGCGCACATGGTGCTCTCGGGCAAGGAGCTGTTCGTGGCCGACGGCTACGGCAACCGCCGCGTGGTGGTGTTCGACGCCGACACCGGCGCCTATAAGCGCCACTGGGGCGCGTACGGCGACACGCCGAGCGACGCCGCGCTGCCGCCCTACGATCCGGCGGCGCAGCCGTCGCGCCAGTTCGGCAACCCGGTGCACTGCGTGCGCGTGTCGAACGACGACAAGGTCTACGTCTGCGACCGGCAGAACAACCGCATCCAGGTGTTCGGCAAGGACGGCAAGTTCCAGACCGAGTTCCGTGTCGAGGTCGAGACGCGCGCCAACGGCGCGGTGTGGGACATGGTGCTGTCGCACGACGCGGCGCAGAAATACATGTACGTCGCCGACGGCGCGAACGGGCGCATCTACGTGCTGCAGCGCGCGGACGGCAAGGTGGTGAGCTCGTTCGGCCGCACCGGCCGCATGCCGGGCGAGTTCAAGTGGATCCACAACCTCGCCATCGACCGCGACGGCAACCTCTACACCTCGGAGGTCGGCTTCGGCCGGCGCATCCAGAAGTTCGTGCGCAGCGGCGGCGCGTTCTGAACCCCCTCAAGGACAAGCTCGCGCGCGGCGAGCTCACCGCGTCGATGACCGTGCGCCTGGTGTCGAGCGTCGAGATCGTGCGCATCGCGAAAACCGCGGGCTTCGACGCGATCTACATCGACCTCGAGCACTCGGCGTTCTCGATCGAGACCACCTGCCAGATCTCGGTGATGGCGCTCGAGGCAGGCGTGCCGGCGCTGGTGCGTGTGCCGGCGCGCACCCCGGAATACATTTCGCGCGTGCTCGACGGCGGCGCGCTCGGCGTGATCGCGCCGGGCGTGCGCTCGCCCGACGAGGCGCGCGAGGTGGTGGCGGCGGCGAAGTATCCGCCGCTCGGCGCGCGCGGCATGTCGACCGGCCTCGCGCATCTCGGATTTCGCAGCATGCCGCCGGCGGAAGCGCTGCCGAAGATGAACCACGCCACCATGGTGATCGTGCAGCTCGAGTCGGCGGCCGGCCTCGCGGCGATCGAGGACATCGTCGCGGTGAAAGGCGTCGACATGGTGCTGATCGGCACCAACGATTTCCTCGCCGACCTCGGCCGCCCCGGCGAGTACGACCACCCGAAAGTGCGCGAAGCCTACGAGCGCACCATTGCCGCCTGCCGCAAGCACGGCAAGCACTGCGGCGTCGGCGGACTGAGCTCGCGGCCGGATCTCGTGCAGCAGTTCGTGGCGATGGGTGCGCGTTTCGTTTCCACCGGGACGGATCTGGGGTTTCTTCTGGCCGCGTCCATGGAACGTGCCAAGCAGGTAAGGAGCCTCAAGCTATGAGAACGCTGCTCCTGGCCCTGCTGCTTTGCGTGACCTCCGCCTTCGCGCAATACCCCAATAAGCCGATCCGCATGATCGTGCCGCTGGTTCCCGGCGGGAACCAGGACATCGTGGCGCGCGCGGTCGCCGAAGAGGTTTCGAAAAATTTGGGCCAGCCGGTCGTGGTCGAGAACCGTCCCGGGCAGAGCGCGATCATCGGCACCCAGTTCGTGAAGAACTCGCAGCCCGACGGCTACACGCTGCTCTCCGTCGCGGTCACTTTCGCGCGCGTGCCGGCGGTGGTGAAGGCGGCGGGCTACAACGCCGTCACCGACTTCACCGGCGTGAGCCTGGTGTGCCGCATCCCGCAGGTTCTGGTGGTGCATCCGGCGTTCCCGGCGAAGAGCGTCCAGGAGCTGATCGCGGCAGCGAAGGCGCGGCCCGGGGAAGTGTCGTTCGGCAGCTCGGGCAACGGCTCGACCGGCCACGTCGCCGCGGAGATGTTCATGCGCATGACCGGCACCCGGCTGCTGCACGTCGCCTACAAGGGCAACGCGCAGGCACTGGTGGACGTGATGGGCGGCCAGATCAACATGATGTTCGACCAGGTGAGCACCTCGGGCCCGCAGGTGAAGGGCGGCAAGGTGCGCGCGCTCGGCGTCACGACCCTCTCGCGCACCGCGGTGCTGCCCGACGTGCCGTCGCTGCACGAGCTCGGCCTGACCAACTTCGAGGACGTGACCTGGAACGGTATCGTCGCTCCGGCGGCAACGCCGAAGGAAATTCTCAACCGGCTGCACGGCGCCATCGCAAAGATCATGAGCAACGAGGAATTCAAGAAGCGATACCTCGAACGCGGCATCGAGCTGGCGGCCAGCGAGTCGCCCGAGCAGTTCAGCGCCTACATCCGGTCGCAGGCCGAAGGCTTCGCCGACCTGGTGCGCGAAGCGGGCATCAAGGTCGAATGAACAAGTTGGTTTTCCTGCTTTGGCTGTTGCTGGGGACGGCGCATGCGTTCCCGACCAAGCCCGTGCGCATCATCGTCGCGTTTCCGCCCGGCGGCGGCACCGACATCGTCGCGCGCCTGATCGCCGTCCCCCTGGGCGAAGCGTGGAAGCAGCCGGTGGTGGTCGAGAACCGCGCCGGCGCAAGCGGTGTGATCGGCACCGAGATCGCGGCACGGGCGGATGCCGACGGCCACACGCTGTTCATGGCCACCATGGGCAACATGACCGCCAACCAGCACCTCTACCCGAAGATGGCGGTCGACCCGCTGCGCGCGTTCGCGCCGATCACCAAGGTGGTCGACGTGCATTTCGTGTTCATGGCCAACCCGGCGCTGCCTGCCGACGGCGTGCCCGAGCTGATCGCGCTCGCCAAGAGCAAGCCCGGCCAGATCCACTACAGCTCTTCGGGTCCGGGCGGCGCGCCGCATCTCGCGATGGAATTGTTCAAGCGTCAGGCCGGCGTCGACCTGACGCACGTTCCTTACAAGGGCAGCGGGCCGGGCATGACCGACCTGCTCGGCGGCCGGGTGATGCTGACCATGGACAGCCTGCTGCAGGGCCTGCCGCACATCAGGGCCGGCAAGCTGCGCGCGCTCGCGGTGCTCGGCCCGAAGCGCTCGGCGCTGCTGCCGAACGTGCCGACCATGGCCGAGGCCGGCGTCGCCGCGTATTCGCTCACCAACTGGTTCGGACTGCTCGCGCCGGCGGGCACGCCGAAGGACGTGCTGGCGAAGGTGCATGCCGACGTGGTGAAGGTTCTCGCCGAGCCCGAACTCCGAAAGAAGATCGCCGAAATGGGCGCCGACGTGGTCGGCAACTCGCCCGAAGAGTTCGGCGCGTGGATGCGCGCCGAGTCGGCGCAGTGGGCCGAGATCATCAAGAGCGCCAACATCAGGCCCGAGTGAACGTCGCTGCAGATCGGGTTCGCGAGCAGATCGTCTCCATCTTCACCGCCTGGGGGATGGACGCTGGCCCCGTGCGCACCGCTGCCGAGGTCATGGTCGAGACCGACCTGATGGGGGTCGACTCGCACGGCGTGTCGATGCTGATGGATTACGACGAGGCCCGCCGGCGCGGCAAGCTCAACCTCAAGGCGAGGCCCAAGGTGGTGCGCGAAGGCCCGGTCACCGCGCTGGTCGACGCCGACGCCGGCCTCGGCCATCCGGCCGCGGTGATGGGTATGGACCTGGCGATCAAGAAAGCGCAAACGATGCAGGTGGGAGTCGTCACCGTGTTCAACTCCCACCATTTCGGCGCTGCCGGCTATTACGCGGCGATGGCGTCGAAAGCGGGGATGGTCGGCATGGTGACCAGCGCGACGCGCACCATCGGCGTGGTACCGACACGCGCCAAGGTGCCGGTGCTCGGCACCAACCCGATCGCCTTCGCCGCCCCGGCGAAGCGCAACGCGCCGTTCCTGCTCGACATGGCCACCTCGGCCGCGGCCAACAACAAGATCAAGGTCTACGGCCTGAATGGCAAGAAGATTCCCAGGGGCTGGGTGTTCGACGATGCCGGCAACGCCGTCACCGATCCCGATGCGGCGCTGGACATCCTCTACAAAACGAAGAAAGGCGGCCTCACGCCGCTCGGCGGTACGCCCGAGATGTCGAGCCACAAGGGCTACGGCCTCGCGCTCATGGTGCACATCCTCGGCGGCGCGCTGTCGGGCGCCAGCTTTTCTCCCATCAGGATTCGAACTCAAAAATCTTCGGATCCGGATCGCCTCGGCCATTTCTTCCTCGCCATCGACCCGAAGGCGTTCCGTCCCGACGGCGCGTTCGAGGACGACCTCGACGCGGTGATCGACGTGCTGCACGAAACCCCGCCGCTCGATCCGGCGCAGCCGGTGCTGGTGCCCGGGGATCCCGAAGCCGCGACGCGACAGAAGCGTCTCGAGGATGGGATACCGGTGCCGCAGACGCTGCTTGAAAAAATCAAGGGGGTTTGCGAGCGCAGCGGCGTTCCCTGCATCCTCGAATGAACTGCGACAGCCACTTCCACGTCTTCGGTCCCGCGGAGCGCTATCCCTACGCCGGCGACCTGCGCTACAAGCCGCCGCATGCTCCTTTGAATGACTATCTGGCTCATGCAGCGTCCCTGGGGATAGATCGATACATCTTCGTACAACCCAGCGCATATGGACGCGACAACACGTGCATGCTCGACGCGATGCGCGACGTCGGGCCCGAGCGCTGCCGCGGCATCGTCGACATCGACGAGAACGCGAGCGATGCCGCGCTCGAGCGCTTGCATGCCGCCGGCGTGCGCGGCGTGCGCATCAATGTGAATCCGATCAAACCGCCGGAGCCAGGTTTTTCGAAAACCATGTTGCCCAGGATCGCGCGCATGGATGCGCGCTGCGCCGAATTCGGCTGGATGCTGGATTTCCTTGCGCCGGGCTGGCTGACGCGCGAGCTGATGCCGACGATGGCGCAGCTCAAATCGCCTTACTCGGTGGCTCACATGGGGATGTTCCTGGCGACGGATGGCGTTCCGGCGGATTTCGTGGAGTTCGTGAAAACCCATCCAAGGTGCTGGATCAAGCTCACCGGGGTGTACCGGATGTCCAAAATGCCGGCTTTCGGCGACGCGGCGCCAATCGCGCGCTCGCTGATCGCGGCGGCGCCCGACCGCGTGATTTGGGGCAGCGACTACCCGCACCTGTCGTTCGCGCACGAGGTGCATACGGAGGAGCTGTTTGACCTGCTCGAGACGTGGGCGCCCGACGAGCGCATGCGGCGCATGATCCTTTCGGACAATCCCGCACGCTGCTTCGGCTTTTAGGCACGCGCTTTGCTCGAAGGGTGGGCCATGAAACCCACTCTCCTAGTAGTCTCCGTCGCGCTCGCACTCGGCACGCTCGCCGCGTGCGACCGCAACCCGAATCCCCAGCAGCGCCCGGCCACCACGCCGCCGTCCAGCACGGCGCCGTCGAGCACGGCTCCTTCGAGCGCTGCCACCGGATCATCCGGGACGACCACCTCTTCCACGTCCAGCACGGCGAAGAGCGACGGCGCGCACCCGCCCGCGCAGGGCCAGGTCGACGCCAAGCAGCCCGAGCAGCAGAAGGACTTCCAGCAGAAGGGCGACAGCGCCGGCCCGAAGAAGTAGCTAGGTAAGCTCTTTTCGTACGATCGCAGCGCCTTCGGCCAGCGACTTGAGCTTGCCGAAGGCGGCTTCGCGCGTCAGGTACTTCATGCCGCAATCGGGCGCCACGACCAGGCGCTCGGCGGGTACATGCTTGAGCGCGGCGCGAATGCGCTCCGCGACCTGCTGTGGTGTTTCCACCGCGCTGCTGCCGAGGTCGATGACCCCGACCATTACGGTCTTATTCAAACGTTCCAGAACCGAAAGATCGAGCCGCGGCTGCGCCGCTTCGATCGAGATCTGCGACGCGGTGGTCGCCTCGAGCTGCGGCAGGAATGAATAGCCGGTCGGCTTGTCCTTCACCGCCGCGGCGTAGCCGAAACAAAGATGGACCACGGTGGTGCCGCTGATGCCCTGCAGCGCGCGGTTGATCGCCTTGACACCGTATTTCACCGCGCGCTCCGGGCGCGCCTGCAGCCACGGCTCGTCGATCTGAACCACGTCGGCGCCCGCGGCCTTGAGGTCGCGGATCTCCTCGTTCACCGCGGCGGCGAACGCCATGGCGAGCGCTTCCTCGTCCTTGTAGTAATCGTCCTGCGCCTGCTGCGCCATGGTGAACGGGCCGGGAAGGGTGATCTTGATGCGCCGCGAGGTGTTCCTGCGCAGGAAGGTCACGTCGGGGACTTCCACCGCGCCGCGCCGGCGTATCGCTCCGGCGACACGCGGCACCGGCACCGGCTTGCCGTTGCGGTTGATCGTGGTTCCCGGGTTGTCGGTGTCGATGCCGTCGAGCGCGGTGGCGAAGCGGTTGGAATAGCTTTCGCGTCGCATTTCCCCGTCAGTAATGATGTCGATGCCGGCGCGCTCCATGTCGCGGATCGCGAGCAGCGTGGCGTCGTTCTGCGCTTCCTCGAGCAGGGGCGGCGCGATTCGCCAAAGGTCGGGCTCTCGTACGCGCGGCACCTTGCCGCCGAGCTTGGCGCGGTCGATCAGCCAGCCCGGCTGTGGATAACTGCCTACGACCGTGGTGGGGAGGATTTCGTTCAAAAGGTGGCCCGAACCTTGCTGCAAATCATGGTACCCCAACCACGGAGGCCACATGAGACTTTCAATTCTTGCTGCTGCTGTATCCCTGGCGCTCGGCGCCAGCTTGCTCACGGGTTGCGACCGCGATGGCGATCGCAACGTTTCGCGGACCACGCCGCCCGCGGGCTCGTCCTCGTCTTCCGCCGGCTCGACCACGACACCGAGCACGCCGTCGGGCTCCAGCTCGACTTCGGGTTCCGCGACGGTCGACATGAACAAGAGCGACAAGGCCTCCAGCTCGTCGTCCAGCGCCACGCCTAGCGCGCCGGCGTCCGGCGGCTCGAGCAGCTCGAGCTCGTCGAGCGCGCCGTCCTCGCAGCCGAGCGGCAGCGCGGCCAGCGGCTCGAGCAGCGCGCCGTCGTCCTCGTCGTCCGCGGCGACCCCGCCGGCGGCCAGCGGCTCGTCCAGCGCGGCGGACTCGGCCGAGAAGAAGCAGTAACGTAGTTCTTACACGGCAAGGCCGTCCTGCCTCCGGGCAGGGCGGTTTTTGCTTTTCTTAGGCCAGCTCCTGGCTGCGCTTTAGACCGGCGATCATCGAGGTCTCGAGCAGGTACTGGCGCGCGCGCTGCGGGTCCGCGGCGGTCGCGATCAGCTCTTCCATGCGCGCCCTTTGCACCGCCGGGTCGCGCTCCTCCAGCAGCCGCTTGTTGCGGATCGACATCGCCTGCACCTGGTCGATGGTGGTCCTGCGCCGCTGGTGGACGTAGACCTCGAGCAGCGCTTCGCTTTCCTCGTCGCGCCAGACTCGCGCCAGCTTCGCGGCAAGATTCACCGCGTCGTGGATGCCGCTGTTCAGGCCGAAGCCGCCGAGCGGATTGTTGAGGTGCGCGGCATCGCCCGCGAGCAGCACGCGGCCGTGGCGCCATTCGCTCGCCACGCGCTGATGCACGCGGTAGATGCTCGCGTAGCGGATGTCGTACTCGAAGTTGTTGGGCAGAAACGCTTGCATGCGCATCTGCACCGCCTGGGGATCGAGCAGCGCGTCGTCGGGCAGGCCGGGATCGCACGGGAAAGCGAGACGCCACAATCCCGGCGGTCCCTGGTCGGGCATCTTGAACACCGCCGCCCATTCCAGCGGGTCGGCGACGTAGGCGTTCATGGTGAAGCCGTGCTGCGCGAGGTCATACGGCGTGCTCACCACCAGGAACTGCTCGGGCCAGGTGAAGCCTTCGAACTCCACCGGCAGCAGCTTGCGGATGGTGCTGCGGCCGCCGTCGGCGCCGATCAGCCACGCCGCTTCGAGTTTTCCCGGAATTCCTTCGGACTCGAACTTCACCAGCACCGAATGCGCCCGATGCTCGAAGCCGGTGATGCGGTGGCCGAAGTGCACTTCCGCGTTCGATTCCTTGCGCAGCAGGTCGAGCATGATCGGCGTCAGGCGGTGCTGCTCGAGGTGCAGGCGGTAGGGATACGGCGTGACGTCGGCCAGCAGGCCGAGGTCGAACTCCGCCACCATGCCGCCGCGGCGGCTGCGCACCTGCCACTTGCGCACCTGCAGGCCATGTTCGTGCATGCGCGCGGTGATGCCGTAGGGCGCCATCATTTCCTGCGTCGGCGGATGGAAGCTGCCGGCGCGCAGGTCGTGGGTCAGCGTGGGCTCAGCCTCGCACACCACGACTTTCACGCCCTCGCGGGCGAGCGCCAGCGCGCACATCAGCCCCGTGGGACCGGCACCCGCGATCACCACGGGAAGCTTCTGCGACATCGCTACAATTCTAGGGCTCCCTCTAACCATTTTTTCACTGACTTCACTCGATGAAGATCTGCATCTTCGGCGCCGGCGCGGTCGGCGGCCACATCGCCGCCAAGCTCGCCGCGGGCGGCCACGATGTTTCGGTGATCGCTCGCGGCGCGCATCTGGAAGCGATGCGCGACAAGGGGATATCGCTGATCCACGGCGACAAGACGATCCGCGGCCGCGTGCGCGCGCTGCCCAGCGTATCCGGCCTCGGTTTGCAAGATTTTGTTTTCGTCACGCTGAAGGCCAACGCGCTCGGCGATTTCGCCGCGGTCGCGGCGCCGCTGCTCGGTCCCGACAGCGGCGTGGTGTTCGGCCAGAACGGCATCCCGTGGTGGTACGGCATCGGCCTTGCGCCGAGCCGGCCGCGGCCGCCCGATCTTTCAAAACTTGACCCTGGCGCGAGACTGCAAAAACTTCTCAAGCCCGGGCAAATCATCGGCGGCGTGGTGTATTCGGCGAACGAGGTGCACG
>Ga0068862_100006100_pt1 | contig 10033 bp, 10 predicted proteins | sample KBSSwiS52_FD_66598 | JGI IMG/M metagenome (GOLD analysis project Ga0068862, IMG submission 66598) | Switchgrass rhizosphere microbial communities from Kellogg Biological Station, Michigan, USA - KBS Switchgrass S5-2 | ecosystem: Host-associated > Plants > Roots > Rhizosphere > Soil ... | reverse complement strand
TATCGCAGCGCAAAGGCACCGATCTTCACCAGCTTTGCCGAATGGCGCACGCCCGAGGGGCAGGCGAAGCTCAAGCCGATGCAGGCGCTGGTGAATCCAGAGAGCGTGACGCGCGACGGCGCCGCGTTCGTCGCCTGGCTTGACAGGCAGGCGGCGGTGGACACCCGGCGCGGGATCGGCAGCAACGGCTATTGCATGGGCGGACCATTCACGGTCCGGACCGCCGCCGCCGCGCCGAGCCGGGTGGGCGCCGCCGCCTCCTTCCACGGCGCCGGGCTGGTCACGCAAGCGCCGGACAGCCCGCACCGCCTGCTGGCACGCACCGGCGCCGCTTATCTCTTCGCCATCGCTCGCGGCGACGATGCCAAGGCGCCGGCCGACAAGGACGAGCTGCGCACGGCCGCCGACGCCGCGCACCGTCCCGCTGAAATCGAGGTCTATGCCGCCGAGCACGGCTGGTGCGTGCCCGATTCGCCCGCCTACGATCCCAACGAGGCGGACCGCGCCTGGCAGCGGATGCTGGCCTTGTTCGCCTCGCTGTAGGGTCGCCGGTACGGCCGACCGGTCGCGACTTGGCCGCGAGATGCCTGGAGGCCCTTGCTCCTCGCGCCAGCTAGGCTAGGCTCAGGGCGACAAGGGAGAGAATTCGCCCATGGGCAGTCTGCTGATCGCACTGGTCGCCGTCGTCGTCGTGTTCCTGATGATGGGCGTGCGCGTGGTGCGCCAAGGCTACGTCTACACGATCGAGCGGCTGGGCAAATTCACGCTCGCGGCCGAGCCCGGCCTGCATGTGATCATTCCGTTCATCGACCGGGTCGGCCGCAAGATCAACGTGATGGAGCAGGTTCTCGACATTCCGGGCCAGGAAATCATCACCAAGGACAACGCCATGGTCGGCGTCGATGCGGTGGTGTTCTTCCAGGTTCTGGATGCGGGCAAGGCCGCTTACGAGGTTCATGGCCTGCACCCGGCGATCATGGCGCTGACGACCACCAACTTGCGCACCGTGATGGGCTCGATGGACCTCGACGAGACGCTGTCGAAGCGCGACGAGATCAATGCCAAACTGCTCGTCGTGGTCGATCACGCCACCGCACCGTGGGGCATCAAGATCACCCGCGTGGAAATCAAGGACATCCGGCCGCCGGCCGACATCTCCAACGCCATGGCCCGGCAGATGAAGGCCGAACGCGAAAAGCGGGCCGAAATCCTGGAGGCGGAAGGCCGCCGCGCCTCCGAGATCCTGCGCGCCGAGGGCGCCAAGCAGGCGCAGATACTCGCCGCCGAAGGGCGCCGCGAAGCCGCATTCCGCGACGCCGAGGCTCGCGAACGCGAAGCGGAGGCCGAGGCCAAGGCGACGCAGATGGTCAGCGACGCCATCGCGCAGTCGGGCGTGCAGGCGATCAACTACTTCGTGGCGCAGAAATACACCGATGCGATCGGCAAGTTCGCGACCTCCCCCAATGCCAAGACGATCCTGTTCCCGGTCGAAGCGACACAACTGATCGGCACGCTGGCCGGGATCGGCGAACTGGCACGCGAGGCGCTGTCGGGGCCGGGATCGGGGTCGGGGTCGCCCGCACCCCAAACGCCTTCCGCACCGCGCCGCTCGGTTCCGTCGACCGCGCCGGGGGCGGGCCAGCCCTGATGGATCCGCTCTCCGACCTGGAGCCGCATTTCGCCTGGCTGGCGATCGGGCTTGTCCTGGCGGTGGCGGAGATGGCGGTCCCGGGCGTGTTCCTGATCTGGATGGCGGGTGCGGCGGTGCTGACCGGCATGGTCACATGGCTCACACCCATCGGGCTTCCCGCGCAGGTGGCGCTGTTCGCCGTCCTGTCGATCGTGGCGGTGTTCGCCGGGCGCCGCTATCTCGCGGCACATCCGGTGGTCGCCGCCGATCCGGCGCTGAACCACCGGGCCGCGCGTGCGATCGGGCAGACCGTGGTCGTCACCCAGGCGATCGAGGGCGGCGCCGGCCGCGTGCGGCTGGGCGACGGCGAATGGCTCGCGCGCGCCGAGGAGGACGTCGCTGCGGGCACGAGGCTGACGGTCACCGGGGTGGAAGGAACCACCCTGCTCGTGGGAAGTCCCACCCCGGCCACGCGATAGACGGCGCGCCCGGCTCGTGTGAGACCGGACCTTCGCGGCGCACCCGATCGGCGGACGACAGAACGCATTTACAACGCCGACGACACCACGCTATGGCCTCGGCACAAGCAAGGCCGGTGCTCACGTGTGGACCATGCGGCCTTGCAGCCATCGCCCGAGCCCGGCATCTGCCGGGACCGCCTCGCGGCACATCCATCACGGCGGCCCAGCCGCGTTCGACCAGGCAAGACCGCTACGTGACCCAGCCCGTTATCGACCCCGCCGCCTTCAGAAAAGTTCTCGGCAGCTATCCCACCGGCGTATGTGCGGTGACCGCACTCGGTGAGGACGGACGTCCCATCGGGATGGTCATCGGCAGCTTCACGTCGGTCTCGCTCGATCCCCCGCTCGTCGGCTTCTTCCCGGACAAGAGCTCATCCTCGTGGCCACTGATCGAGGCGGCGGGCCATTTCTGCGTGAACGTGCTGGGCAGCGACCAGAGTGACGTCTGCCGATCGGTGAGCGCGAAGGGCGAGCAAAAGTTCGCGGGCGTCGAATACGCGGTCTCCGAGCACAACCTGCCGATCGTCGCCAATGCGATCGCCTGTATCGAGTGCCGCCTGCATTCGGTCACCGAAGCGGGCGACCACTGGTTCGTTCTCGGATCGGTCCTGCGGCTCGAAGCCACGCGCGACGAGGACCCGATGTTGTTCCATCGCGGCCGCTACGGCGGGTTCGCCGAGCTGGCCTGAACCACCCCTTCCGGCTTTCGGGCCGGTCCTTCCTTCGGCCCTTCCTCGGCAGCCTGCTGCCGGGCCGGCGGGTATCGCGCGACCGCATGCAAGAGCCGCCGGCGGCCAAGAGTGCGCGCGTCGGCCTAAGCCTCCGTTCCGGACCCGGATCGCCTTGGAAAAGGACGGCAATTCGGCGCATCTGGCGACCGGATGTCCAAGCCAACGATAAACGACGTAGCGCGCCTCGCCGGCGTCTCCAAGAAAACGGTCAGCCGGGTCATCAATGGCTCGCCGCTGCTCAGCGTGAAAACGCGCGAGAAAGTGGAGGCGGTGATCGCACAGACCGGCTTCGTACCCAATCCGCAAGCGCGCGCGCTCGCATTGCGCCGCAACTTCCTGGTCGCTCTGGTGTTCGACGAGGCGGGCGCGCCACTGGTGCCGATCGTGTCGGTCGCGCTCGAAGCCGATCTGCGCGAGACCGGGCACGCTCTGATCCTCCACCCGGTCGGGGCGGACGCCACGGGCGAGCTGCTCGGGCTCCTGGAGCGGCATCGTCCCGCCGGTGTCCTCCTGCTCGCCCACAAGGCCGACAACCTGGCGCTCGCCGCGCTGTGCGCCGAGTTCGGGGCGACGTGCATGCCTATCCTTCCGGAGGGCGATCGCGGTGCGATGGCGGCGCTGGTCCACTGGCTGGTGGCGAACGGCCATCGGCGCATCGGCTTTGTCGCAGGGCCGGAAGGTTCGCCCACCGCGCGGGAGCGCGAACAGGGCTATATCGACGCCATCGCGGTGCATGGCCTGGATCGCGGCGCCAGCCTCTTCGCCGCCAGCGAGGGCACTTTCGCGTCCGGCATCGCGGCCGGGCGGCTGCTCCTGTCGGTCAGCCCTCGTCCCACGGTGATCGTCTCTGTAAATGATGAGCTCGCGGCCGGAGTGATCCACGCGGCGGGCGAACTGGGAGTAGAAGTCCCCGCGATGCTCTCTGTCACCGGCTTCGACGACACCCCGCTGGCGTCGCGTCTCTGGCCGCCGCTGACCAGCGTGCACGTGCCGTGGAGCGAATGGTCCAGGGCCGCGCTGCGCCCGCTCCTCGGGCGGTGCGAGCGCGACTACGGCCTCCATGAGCCGGAAATGGCAGTGCGCGGCTCGGTCGCCCGACTGGGCTGAACGGGCCGCGCTTCCAGCCAAGCCCGCCGATCAGAAGGGGGAGGCGGTACCGGTTGCCGACACGCCGCCACTCACGGTGCCGCCCTGCTGGCCGGCGGTACCCGCGCCGCCCGCCACGGCTCCTCCGGAAACGGTGCTGCCATTCGGAGTGCTCACGCCGCCGCCGATGCCGGCACCGCCAGCGGCGCCATTGCGATCGGACCGCAGCGAACCGCCACCCTCGACCGAGCCCGAGCTGATCGTAGTGCCTGTCGCCTCGCGGTGCTCCCGGTGCCGACGCAGGGCGCTGCGCGATTCGCCCGTGGCGGCTCCTCGCAGCGTCCCATCGGCGGTCCGGTCGCCGGCGGTTCCTGTCGCAGCGCCGGAGGCGGTGCCGTCGAGCGTCGACGAGGTTCCCGCGACGGTGCCGTTCACCGTCGAGCCGGCCCCACCGCCGACCGCGCCACCCAGCACCTGCGCCGTTGCAGGAACCGCCAACGCGCTCGTCGCGAGCGTTGCTGCCAAAATGATCTTGCGCATCCGTTCTCTCCGCTGTCGCCGCCTTCGTTAGCGGCTTCAACGACAACAAACGCGCGATCGCTTCGAAGGGTTCGCGCCTTGCGCCGGCGCTCGGCTGCGGAGCCCAAGCCCGCAGCGGGCCCGATCGTCAGGCGGCGTTCGGAACCGTGAGCGCCTCGACCAGCGCGCGCACCTTCTTTTGCCGCCATTGCGGGGCCGGTGCGACCAGCCAATAGCTCCAGCGGCTCGGCTCGCCCGCAAGGGGTGCCTCCTCCGGCATCGCCGCCGCCGCCAGCAGGGCGGGAACGCGGGCGCGGCCCAGGCCGGCCTTGGCCGCGGCGATGGCCTGCCCGGCGCCTCCCACCACGATCGCGGGCGGGGCATCGTCCCCATCGCCGCCGGGAGCGGGATCGCCCGGCCAGCCGATCCACTCCCCCTCGCCCAGAGTCACGCGCTCGGCAGCGCCGAGCTGTACCCCCTCGAGATCGCCCGGCCCTTCGGTCCAGCGAACCGCGAGATCGAGGTTCGCCTCGGTGAAATCGGTCTGTTCGCCGTCGACGATCACGAAGCGGACCTGCGGGTTCTCCTTGCGGAAGGCGGCGAGGCGCGGGGCCAGCCAGACATCGAAGAAGTCGCGCGGGGTGGCGATCGTGTAGACATGGCTCGACTGCCCTGCCTGCATCGCCTGCACGGCGTCCTCGAAGTTGAGGAAGCCGCTGCGCAGCGCTTCAAGCCCGGCGCTGGCCTCCTCCGTCAGTTCTAGCCCCTTGCTGGTGCGGCGGAACAGCACCACCCCCAGCACGTCCTCCAGCGCCCTGATCTGTTGCCCGACGGCCGCCGGGGTGACCGCGAGTTCATCGGCGGCACGCGTGAAGGACAAATGGCGGGCGGCGGCATCGAACACCCGCAGCGCGTTCAGGGGCAGATGGGTACGCTTCATGGCGCATCCCTATGGCGATGACGCTTCGGGAGCAATGGCGCAGGGTTCGCAGGACGATCCCGTCTCGAACGCCTCAGCCGGCGGTTGCCGGCGCGGCCAGCGGAAAAAACGGAATCAACGCCCGGATCTCTCCGCCGCCGCCGCGCCTGAAGGTGTAGTACCCTTCCATGCTGCCCTGCGGCGTGGAGAGCGGGCAGCCCGAGACATAATCGTGGCTCTGCCCCGGCCGCAGCACCGGCTGTTCACCCACGACACCTTCGCCCTCGACCAGGTTCACCGCTCCGTGCCCGTCGGTGATCCGCCAGTGACGGGTGGAGAGCTGCACGATGTCGTCCGAATGATTCTCGATCCGGATGTGGTACACCCAGAACCACTTGCCGGCCTCTATGCGCGACTGTTCCGGCAGAAAATTGACCGCAACCCGTACGGTGATGCCGTCTGTTACGGCGACGTGCTGGAACAGTTCCTTCATTGCCCGACCGAGCGTAACGGCAAATCAGGGACCGGACAACACCGTAGAGCCGCCGTTTTTCCCCGCCGGTGGAGAACGCCGATCCGGGTGCGATCCGAGGCGCCGGGTCGCCTCAGAGCCCCGCGCGAGTCAGCGCCTGGTCGAGGTCCTCGATGATGTCGTCCGGGTCTTCCAGGCCGACGTTCAGGCGCAACATTCCTTCGCCGATCCCCATCGCCTCGCGGGCTTCGGCGCCCATGTTGTGATGAGTCGTCGAGGCCGGGTGGCACATCAGCGAGCGCGAGTCGCCGATGTTGTTGGAGATGTCGATCAGTTCCAGCGCGTCCAGCAGCGCGTGCGCCTGCTCGCGGCCGCCATCCAACACGAAGCTGAAGATCGGGCCGCAAGCGTCCATCTGCTTGACCGCCAGCGCGTGCTGCGGGTGGCTCTCGAGGAACGGGTGAAGGATGCGCGGAACGCGGCTCTCGACGAAGCGCCCCACCTTCAGCGCGTTCTCGCTCTGCCGCTTCGCGCGCAGGTCCAGCGTCTCCAGTCCCTTAAGCACGACCCAGGCGTTGAACGGCGAGAGATTCGGCCCGGTGTTGCGTTGGAACGGCAGCAGCTTGTCGTTGATGAACTCCTCCGACCCGCAGACCGCACCGGCCAGCACACGGCCCTGCCCGTCCATCAGCTTGGTGGCCGAATAGGCGACCACATCGGCGCCGAATTCCAGCGGCCGCTGCAGCGCGGGCGAGCAGAACGCGTTGTCGATCACGCTGGTGATGCCGTGAGCACGGGCGAGACCGCAAATGTGGGCGAGGTCGGCAATGTCCATCGTCGGGTTCGCCGGGGTCTCGAAGAAGAACACCTTGGTATTGGGCCGGATCGCCGCTTCCCAGGCGGCATTGTCGCTCGCATCGACGACCGTCACCTCCACCCCGAAGCGCGGCAGGAGATGGTCGCCCAGCCAGCGGCAGGAGCCGAAGGCGGCGCGCGCGGAAACCATGTGGTCCCCCGCCGAGAGCTGGCACAGCAGCGCCGCCGTCATCGCGGCCATGCCCGAAGCCTGCGTGCGGCAAGCCTCGGCTCCCTCAAGGAGGGCGATACGCTCCTCCAGCATCTGCACCGTGGGGTTCTGCAGGCGCGAGTAGGTCATGCCGTCCTGCTCGCCCGCGAAGCGCGCCGCGACGGTGGCGGCATCATCGTAGGCATACCCCGAGGTGAGGAACAGCGCCTCGCTCGTTTCGCCCATTTCCGAACGCCAGGTTCCGCCTCGCACCGCGCGGGTGGCGGGACGCCATTGGGTGGTCTTGCTGCGATCCTGTCCGGTGGTCCGTTTCATGGCTTGGCGCTCTACGAGCGTGCCATCGCCAGGACAATAGCGGAGACACGCGGATGCCGCTTGCAGGCCGGCGGCGACACTCCTATTCCGCCGGGCCGATGCAAGGCGCTGGACTCTCACGCGAACCGCTTCGCGATCCCCTGCCGTGGTGCCTGGCGATCTGCTTCGCCTTCCTGCTGGTGTGTCTCAATCGGCTGGCGATCCCCAGCAAGATCTACTTCGACGAAATCCATTACGTCGTCGCCGCGCGCAAGATGCTGGAGGGCGTCCCGGCAAACCGCGAGCATCCGATGCTGGGCAAGGAAGTGATCGCCGCCGCGATCCGCCTGCTGGGCGACCGGCCCTGGTGCTGGCGGATCCCGATGGTCCTTTTCGGCACGCTGGGCCTTCACGCCTTCGGGCGGATGGTCTGGTATGTCAGCCGCCGGCGCCTGGCGACCGTCCTGGCGGTGTTCCTGGTCGCTACCGACTTCATCTGGTTCACGCAGAGCCGCATCGCCATGCTGGACATGGTGCAAGCGGGGTTGGGCATGGTGGCGCTGTGGCAGTTCGCTGCCGTGATCCGCGAGCCCGAGCGGATGGCGCGCTTGCGCCTCGCCGCATGCGGCGTCGCGATGGGCCTGTCGCTGGGAGCGAAGTGGAGCATCCTGCCGGCGCTGATCGTACCCGGGCTCGCGTTCCTCGCCCTGCGCATCCGCGAACGCGGCTGGCGCCTGATCGGCACGCGCGGCGCCGGCCCGATTCCCGGCGTGTCGCTGGCCGAGGCGTTCGTCTGGCTGGGGCTGGTGCCGGCGGCGGTCTACTGGTCGACCTACATGCCGGGGTTCTTCTGGGCCGACCGGCCGATCGATCCGCTCGGCTTCGTCGCGCAGCACAAGTACATGATCAAGCTGCAGGACAGCGTGACCCGCCTCCATCCCTACCGCAGCGTCTGGTACCAGTGGATGTTCAACTGGCGGGCGATTTGGTACCTTTACGAGTTCGTGGACGGATCGCAGCGCGGAATCCTGCTGATCGGCAATCCTTTCTCGATGCTGGCCGGGCTGCCCGCGCTGTGCTGGTGCATATGGGCGGGATTGCGCAAGGGCCGGCACGACGCCCTGACCTTCGCGGGTTTCTATGTTCTGACGCTGGGCGTCTGGGCGATCAACGGCAAGCCGATCCAGTTCTACTACCACTACCTGCTGCCGGCGACGTTTCTGATGGCCTGCCTGGCGCTGGCGCTGGACGCGCTGTGGCGGCGCGGGGACCGCTGGCGCTGGTTGACGCCCACGGCCCTCGTGCTGACGCTGGCGATGTTCGCCTACTTCTACCCGATCCTCTCCGCCGCCGTGCTCCATCACGGCAAGAAGAGCTTCGCGGGCTGGATGTGGCTGAATAGCTGGCGCTGATTTCCGCTGCCGTCAGGCCGCCAGCCGGTGCTTGTCGTCGCCCTGGGCGAGCATCCGCTTCCAGTTGTCGAGGCTGAACGCGTCGAGATACTCGCGCTGCATCTCGGCGGTGAGGATCTCCACCATGCGGTCGCCCTCCACCCACATTTCGATGACGCCGAACGCCCCGCCGCGCTTGCGATACTTGGCCGGCCAGCACTCGCGCATGGCGATGGCGCAGACCTGCGCCTGGCTCAGCGGCGTCGCCATGGCGAAGTGCGTGGCGCACAGCCCGCCGGTGCCGGGAACCCCCAGCGCGTCGGCATCGCCGTGCACCTCCACCAGCTCGGTGCCACGGGGATAGACCTCGATCGCGGTGTTGCGCTCGTCGCCGGCGTGGGCGAGCCAGGATCCTTCCGCGACCGGCGGAAACGGAGTGGCGGTGCCGCCGAACAGTTCGGCGAAAACGGTGGCGACGCGCTGCGGATCGCGCGCATCGATGGAAACGTGAAACAGCATGGGCTTCCTCCCGATCTTGTCAGATGCGGGCTGAAAGACCGGCTCGGCACCGGCGGGCAACAGGCCCCCGGCGAACGACGGTTACGCGACGACGAACGTCACGCGCACTTGTCAGGTGCCGTACTTGCCCCACACGAACTTCGACGAGAGCGCGAAATTCCACACCGATGCGATGACGATGCCGGTCAGCGCCGCAGGATACTCGTGGATGCGGTAGTGGACCAGGATCGCCGCCACACCGACATTGGCGGTGAGGCCGACCGAACAGGTCAGCGCGAACTTCGCCCAGCCGCGCATCAGCGGCGCGAAGCCGGTCAGCCGCTTGTCGGCGTAAGTCAGCGAGTTGTTGAGGAAGAAGTTGAACGTCATCGCGCAGATCGCGGCGATGGTCTGCCCCACTTCGAAGGCGCCGACGAGCTGGCCACGGATCGGTGGACCACCGAAGATCGCGAGGAACGCCGTCAGCACCGCCATGTGCACGAACACGCCGAGCGCGCCGATCGTGCCGAACAGCGCGAAGCGGGTGGGGATGATGCGGCCCAGCCACTTGTCGTAGAGACCGACGAGGAACTCGAACACCACGGTTCGATCGAGCTTGCTCTCGCCCTCCGCGCGCGCGGCGAATGCGAGGGGAACTTCCTTGACGCGCAACGGGGTCTCCACGGTGGCGAGAATATCGAGAAGGATCTTGAAGCCGACGCCCGAGAGGCGGTGGGCATCGGCGCGCAGCATCTCGGTGCGCAGCATGAAAAAGCCGCTCATCGGATCGCTGAGGGTAAGTCCGGTGACCTTGCGGGCAAGCTTGTTGGCGACGCCAGAGGCCTTGACCCGGTCGGGCCGGTTCCACGCCTCGGTGCTGGCGCCCTCGCAGAAGCGGGAGGCATAGGCGACGTCGTACTCGCCCGACTGGATCGCCTGGAGCAT
>Ga0068862_100006089_pt1 | contig 10042 bp, 5 predicted proteins | sample KBSSwiS52_FD_66598 | JGI IMG/M metagenome (GOLD analysis project Ga0068862, IMG submission 66598) | Switchgrass rhizosphere microbial communities from Kellogg Biological Station, Michigan, USA - KBS Switchgrass S5-2 | ecosystem: Host-associated > Plants > Roots > Rhizosphere > Soil ... | reverse complement strand
GTGCCGACGTGCCGCGCGGCCTCCCGCGCCCAGTCGAACGGAGGCGCGGCCTCGATTTCGATCGGCGTCGCAGCCGGCGGAAGATCGTTCGCTGGTGCCGGAGTGGTCCACCCCGCCGGCAACCGGCGCAACGGTCGAAAGGTCGTCGCTGCCGCCGCTCCGGCCGTAGCCGGGGTCGGGCGCGCGAGACCTGCCTCGAGGCGCGGCCAGAACCTGTCGAGAGCCGTGCCCGGAGCCGGCCCGTCCCACGCCGGTTCGCCGTCGTCGCCTGGAACGATCGGCAGGACCCCCGTGAGGTGGAGGCGACGCTCCGCGCGAGTCGAGCCGACATAGAGAAGCCGTCCGAGCTCGGAGCTCTCCTCGACCTCGGCAAGACGCCGCAGATAGCGATAAACGGCATCCGACTCTCCGCCGCGAGCCTTCATCGACGCGAGTAGCAGACCGCGCGGCCGCCGACGCCAGCGAAGGATCTCGTCGCCGCCGCGATTGGGGGCCCGCGCCAGGCCCGGGAGTATCACCGTGTCGAACTGCAGCCCTTTCGCGCGATGCAGCGTCATCACCTGAACGCGCGGGCGATCGCGCACATCGGCCTCGGCATTGAGCCAGGCCAGCGCATCTACGAGCGTCGACCACTCCGGGATGTCGCCTCCGACGTCGTGCGCTTCGACGCACGCGAAGAACTTCTCGGCGGCGTCGACGTCGATCGCTTCGGCGAGCGTAGCCCCGCCACCGAGCGCGAGCCATGCGCCCCGGACGCGCGCCGCAACGCCGGCGCGCCCGCGAGCCTCGAGAGCCGGGGCCAGCACTGCGGCAAGCCGCGCGAACCGTGCCTGCCCGTCGGCCGACAGCTCGGCGATCGGTCCCTTCGCGTGGATCAGTGCCGCAATCGATCCGCCGAACCCTCCATCCGCGGCGGCGACCATGGCGAAAAGATCCGGCAACGCAAGGCCGCACCACGGCGCGCGCAACACGGAAAGCCACGCAAGACGATCGGCCGGCTGTATCAACGCGTGCGTCAGCGCCACGAGATCCTGGATGGCCTGCCGTTGCCCCAGCACGTCGAGATCGACGGCCGCGTATGGGATTTCTGCGCCGCGCAACTGGGGCAACAGGACGTCGAGATGCGCTCGCGCGCGGACCAGGATGGCGACACTTTCGGCTCCGCTTTCGAGCGCCGCCCGGACATGCCCCACGATGGCCTGGGCTTCGCCCTGCGCGTCGGCGAACGCGTCGAACGTCACGGCGGTTCCCGCGCGCGACGGGCACGCGGCGATCGCGGGGACGAAGCCGACGACGCCGCGCCAGGGATCGCTCGTGCGTCCCAGCACACCGGGAAAGATGCGATTCGCCCAGTCGACGAGCTCCGGATCCGACCGGAAATTGCGCCGCAGGACCAGATTCTCGACCGGGATTTCGCCGATGCGTCCGCCCTGCTGCGCTTCGACGAAAAGCCTGACCTCCGCGCCGCGAAAGCGATAGATCGACTGCATCGGATCGCCGACGGCGAAGATCGTCCGCCCGTCGCCTGGCTGCCAGCCCGCGGTCAGGCGCCGGATGAGATCGAGCTGCGAGAACGAGGTGTCCTGGAACTCGTCGACCAGCACATGCGAAATGCGGTAGTCGAGCTTCAGCAAAAGATCCGTCGGGTCTTCCTCGTCGCCCAGCGCCTCGAGCGCCGCGAGCAGCCCCTGCGTGAAATCGATCGTACCCGCCGCGCGGAAGGTGAGCGTAAGTTCAGCGGCGACGCGCGGCAGGATGCGGAGCAACACTTCGATGAACGCCCATGCGTCGTCGGCGTAGGTCGGATGGGGCAGCCGGCGTGCGTCGTGAAGGGCATCGGCCAGGCCTTCGATTGCGGCAAGCTCGCCCAGCAGTCTGCACATCGCATCGTTCCGCCCGCGCCGCGCGGGGCTCGTGCCGATCGCCGGGAAGCCCTGCTTCGTGGTCACTCGCGACTGGAATTGAGGATCGTTCTTGAGCAGCAGCCAGCTGGCGAGGGCGCGCCACCGGTGATGGTCGGCGGCGGACGCCGGCGGCAATCCACCCGCCTCGGCACACGCCGCGAGATCGCGAGCCAGCTCTTCCGAATCCGGCACGGCTGCCAGATTCGCCGCGGCGTAGCGCTGGTGGTCGACAAGCTGGGCCGCCAGCGCTGACGGAAAGCGCGCCGCCACGGACGCGAGCTCGGCTTCGATTTCCGCGGCGAGCGTCGCTTCGAGCATGGCGCGAAACCGCACCGGGTCCGCACCGCCCAATTCTCCGATCCACTGGTCGCGCTTCGCCAGCATCTCGGCGAGCAGTCGAATCGCGTGCGCGGCGTCGTTGTCGACGTGCGCCAGCAGACTGCGCCATGCCGCGTCGTCGGCGTCCGCCGTAGCGAGCGCGGCCCGCGCTGCCGCCGCATAGTGCGCCTCCGCATGCTCCTCGTATCGCGGAGCGCCGCCCAATCCGGTCGCAAGCGGTGCCTGCCTCGCGAGTCCCGCGGCGAATGCGTCGATCGTGAACATGGCAAGACGCGCCGGATGGTCGATGAGCTGCCAGCGATGCCGCGTGTCGGCTTCGAGCGCTGCCAGTGCCAACTCGCGCGTGCGCTTCGCGTGCGCGGACTCGACGGGCGTCCCGGCGAGCGCTTCGCTCAATGCGCTGACGACGCGTTCGCGCATTTCGCCTGCGGCCTTGCGCGTGAAGGTCATCGCGACGATCTGCTCGGGGCGCTCGACGCGTGAAAGCAGCGCCAGGAAGCGCTGGATCAGGAGCTCCGTCTTGCCCGAACCTGCCGGCGCCTGCACGAGAAACGAGCGCGTCGGATCGAGCGCGCGTTCCCTAATCTCGGAATCGTCGGCGAGGACGTGGACCTGGGCCCGGTCAGCCATCGCCGTCCTCGAGCTCCACGCGCCCTGCCGCGGTGCCGATCCTGCACAGCGGCTGCAACCCGCATCGCCGGCATGTTTCGATCACGTCGCGCGGCGCCACCGCGGCATGACCGGCCAGCACTTCGACCGCCAGAGCCCCAAGCGTGTCGCGCCACCGCGCGTCGAGCGCCGGCCAATCCTCGAGTCCGGGCGTGCGGAGCGTCCGCAGGCCGGAAAGTCGCGGCCACGCGCTCTCCTCCGCGGCCAATCCGATCGCCTTCATTTCGCCGGGACGAAGCTGGGCATAGGCGAGCGCGCGCACGGGCGGCGAGCGTTCGACGGCGTGCTGCGCCTGCCAGTAGAGGCCGAGCTGCGGGGCCTCCGGGCGCGCGTCGAACCACCGGTACGGCGGCGAAGCGAAGCCGGTCTTGTAGTCGATGATCGCAATGCCTCCGCCGGCGAGCGCGTCAATGCGATCGACACGCAGCGACAGCTCGAGGCCGTTCAGCGCGAGCGGCCGCGAGGCCTCGACCTCCGACACGACGAACGGCGGCCGCGGGCGTTCGAAATCATCGATCCATGTCCGGACGATCCGCGCTAGACGCTGCGACTCGCCCGCCGCGACGACGGGGGGCAGCCGGCTCCAGCGCGCAGATGGAAGGCATTGAGAAGCTTCCTTGGCCGCGCGGTCGATACGCCGCCCGAGCTCTTCCTCCGTCAACGCGATCAACGTTGCGTGATCCTTGACGTCGCGCCAGAACGCGGCCAGCGCGGCATGAACGAGAATGCCGCGCTCGAGCGCCGAGAAGCCATCGAGCGGCGTGGGCCACGTGTCCGCGCGAAGGCGATACAGCGTCATCGCACGGAATGGGCAGTCGCCTTGCGCCGCGATGAGGCCTGCACCTCCCCGCATTGCACTGCCGATCGGAAGCGGCGGTGCGGACTCGTCGGCAAGGGCAGCCAAAGGAGGCGCGCTCGTGAACTGAACGAAGGTCGTCGTCGCCGCGGCTTCTTTCCCGGGCCACGGCTTCGCAGCCGTGACCAGCGACGTGATCGTGCGCGGATGATCTTCCTCGGTGACGGCATGCGAGAAGACGACCTCGCCCGCGGCGCTCGCCCACTGCCTCACAAGCGCCTTGGCGTAGTCGAGCTCACGGGTTGCAGTCGAGCGCGGGACGTGGCGATCGCGCTGCCATGCGAGAGGCAGCAGCGGATTCGGTTCCGGCGCCGGGGGCCAGGCCTCGGCAGCGAGCCCTGCGACCCACAAGCCGTCGAATTCGAGGCCGGCGGCCTCGAGCCCGCCCAGGATCTGGACGGATGCGAATGACGACTCGGGCTGGAACACGGCCGCGCGAGCAAGCGCGAGGAGAGCCGCGTACGCTTCTCCCCGCTGCATCCGCGGCGCGACGACACCCAGGCTCGCGAACTCCGCGACCCTGTCGTCCCACGCCTTGCGCGCCTGCCACTCAACGGAAGCGAGGCCACGATTCCCCGGCCATCCCGCGGCCTCGAGCAGGCCGCGCCACAACTCCACCCACGCACGGGGTGCCAGTGCGCCGTGAGGCTTCGGGCTTGCGTCGACCGCTCGCTGCAGCGGCGCGAACGCGGCGTCACCTGCACCCGTCGCGGCCACCACGCCGGTCAGCGAGATCTCACGCTGCCCCTCGCGCAGCCACGTCCTTTCCAATGCGGCGCGGCGCAGCCAGTCGTCGTGCCCGCCCGCGACGTAGGGCGAGCGCAGGAGCGCCGTGGCGCGGGAGATCGGAAGCGGTGCCTGTGCGAGCGCGATGAGATCGAGCGCGGTCGTCACGAGCGGCACGTCGGCGAGCGTGTCGCCGAGCGAAATGTTGTAGGGTCGCGCGGCACCTTCACGACCGGGCCACTGCAACGCCGGACAAAGGATTTCATCGGCGAGCGCCCGCACTTCGGCTCGCCGTGATTGCAGATCGGCAACGGCGATCGCGACCGAGGCGCCGGGGTCGACCAAAACCCGCTCGCGCGCCCACGCCAGCGCCCGAGCGATCTCGTCGCGCGGTGTCGCGGCTTCCGTTCTCCGTGCGCGTGCCGTCGCGTCGCCCTCACGTTCCGGCAACGACGGATGACGCACGATGCGCGCGCCGACATCGGAAAGCGCCGCGAGCAGGCGATTTTGCTGCGGCGAAAACTCGATGAAGCCGACCAGCGCCAGCTTCGCCTCGCGCCATGCCGGCACTTCCGGCGCGCAGCCGGCAAGCCAGTCGGGCAACTCCGCATCGTCCACGGCGGACAGTCGCGCCAGCGCGCCACGATAGTTCTCGGCCCAGCGCGCGAAGATGGCGACGTCGTCCGCGCTGTCGGACCAGCCCCGCCAACTCGGTCCGCCCGCACCCCAGGCGTGGACGATCGACCACGCTTTGGCGGCGAGGTCGGCCGCCCCGCGCTCGTCCAGGAGCGGCAGCCGCTCCGCGTTGACGAGCTGCGACCAGAGATACGCGGACTGCACCGGCGCCAGCCGGCGCGGCGGCTCGGGACGGCAGCCTGCGGCCAGCACGTCGAGCCACCGCCGCTCAACCCACGCGCTCCAGGGCACGATGGTCGCGGCCGGCCACACGGTGCGCCCGTCCGCACGCTGCTCGCAGTCATGAAGCGCGACAAGGTGCCGCGCCATCCGCTTGTTCGGCGTCACTACGATGGCACCCGCCGCGAGCGCCTTGCGTACCGGCGACGGCAGCGCGGGCCGCAGAAGGTCTCTCATGAGATGCCGCGCCGATCAGCGAAGTCGTCGGCGCCGGTGCCGCGGATCGGCGTTTCGACTACGCGCAGTGACATACTTGTATCCCGTCGCCAACCGAATCCGAGGAGCATCCGATGCCGGCGTACCTGATCGTCGATTGCGAGGTCACCGATCCCGAGCGCTATGAAGTCTACAAACAGCTTGCCCCGCCCGCGATCGCGAAATACGGCGGGCGCTATCTGGTCCGCGGAGGTGCGACGACGATTCTCGAGGGCAGCTGGCAGCCCAATCGGGTCGTGGTGCTCGAGTTTCCGGACGAAGAAACGGCGAAGCGATTTTACGCCTCGCCGGAATACAGTGCCGCACGCGCGAAGCGTGCCGGCGCTGCTCAGATGAATATGGTCCTGGCGCCCGGGGTCAGTGCTTGACGTAAGGGACGACGCCGCGCGGGATCACCCGCAGCGGCCGGCAGCGGGAGAGCCGCGGCCGTGCAGGCATCTCGGGCCGCGTCGCGCGTGCCGTTACGGCGGTGCGCATCCGGGGATTGCGCAGCCGTCGCTCCACAGGGAGCGGCTCACGCCGTGCGCTGCTGCGAGTTGAGGGCACTACCCGGCGAGTCACGCCGGAAGTGCGCTTCAGCAAAAGGACGGCTGCGGACCGCATCGCTATTTCCCGTGATTTTCGGAGGCCGTAAGGCGGTGAATGAATGCGCCCACGATCAGGCGGCGATGGCCGCGAGCGCGTCGCGCAGTGAATCCGGTGCAGCCTGCAAGCGCTGTCCGGTGCCGGTCCCATGGTGGTCGAGCGTCGCCTTGAGCTCGGCGTCGGCCATGGCGGCCTCCCGTGCAAGCGTCGCGTCGTAGCGACGGCGCGCTTCGGGATCCGACAGCACCTTGTAAGCCGAGTGGACCATGGCGATGACGCCGGTCATGTCCTGATCGCTGGAGCTGCCATAGCGGAGGCGTTCGAGCTGGCCCAGGAACGCAGCTTCGATGCGCGCGGGAGTCGCGCCGAACGGCAGTTCGAGATAGTCGTAGTACGTGTAGATCACGAAAGCTCCTGCGGCTGCGTTGTGCGGAGATTGACCAACACTAAGCAGCAAGCGTGCCAACCTCCCCGAGCGTCGCAAGCAGGCGGAAGCAGCCGTCCTCCGCTGGCGCGGCTTGAGGTGGCTGTGCTGGACAGGCGACGACGCCGGTCAGCCGTGAGCGCGCGGCGTCAGATGACGGCGAGCGGCGTCGCGTGCGTCGGCGGAGGAAACGCGGCGTCGATTGTCGCGAGCGCGGCCTTATCGAGCGCCACGGAGGGTGAATCCCGGTTCGCCCGAATGTGATCGGGATTGGCGGATTCGGGAATCGCGATGACGTCCGGTGAGCGCATCACCCAGCGCAGCGCGAGCTGCGGCGGCGTAACACCGAGCCCTTTGGCAATCGTCGCCAGGCTGCGCTTGCGAAGCAACGCGCCCTGCCCCAGCGGCGAGTAGGCCATGGCCGGGATTCCGCGCTCGCGCATCCACGGCAGCAGCTCCCATTCGATTCCACGCTCGCCGAGGTGATAGAGAACCTGGTTGGTCGCGCAGCGGGAGCCGTCGGGCAGCTTCATCAGCTCGCGCATGTCCGACGTATCGAAGTTGGAGACGCCCCAGCGCACGATCTTGCCGTCCGCGCGCAGCCGCTCGAAGGCCTCGACGGTCTCTGCGAGCGGAACGCGGCCGCGCCAGTGGAGCAGATACAGGTCGAGCCGGTCGGTCCCCAGCCGCTTCAGGCTGCGCTCGCAGGCCTGGATCGCGCTCTTGCGGCCGGCGTTGTGCGGATAGACCTTGCTCACGACAAACAGCTGCTCGCGACGGCCGGCGATCGCGCGCGCCACGACCTCTTCGGCCCCGCCGTCGCCATACATTTCCGCCGTATCGACGAGCGTCATGCCGAGGTCGAAGCCGACCGTCAGCGCGGAGGCTTCGACGGATGCGCGCGTCTTGTGCTCTCCCATCGTCCACGTTCCCTGGCCGAGTTGGGGCACCGTCGTGCCATCGGGCAGGACGACGTGAGGGATATCGGCATGCGATGTCATGACGACGAGGATACCGCGGGCCATACAGGTGGTGCGAGGAACACCATGGCGGCCGCCTCCCCTCGCGCCGCACCCTGCCGCGAGGCGATAATGTCGACCTGGAGACCTCGACCGATGCCGCTAGACCCCATCCCCCAGCGAACCGTCGTGCGCGGCGCCTGCCCGCACGACTGCCCGGACACCTGCGCCATGCTGGTGACCGTCGAGGACGGGAAAGCGATCCAGATTCGCGGCGCTCCCGATCATCCGCCGACCGGCGGCACGCTGTGCACGAAGGTCGCCCGCTATCTCGAGCGCACCTACTCGAAGGAGCGCGTGCTGCACCCGATGCGGCGCGTGGGCACGAAGGGAGAAGGCCGCTTCGAGCGGATCTCGTGGGACGAGGCCCTCGACACGATCGCCGAGAAATTCGCCGCGATTGCCGCCTCGCCGGACGGACCGCAGGCGATCGTGCCGTACTCGTACGCAGGCACGATGGGCCTTTTGCAATACAGCTCGATGGATCGCCGCTTCTTCCATCGGCTCGGCGCGTCGCTGCTCGACCGGACCATTTGCGCGACCGCAGGCAAAGCCGGCTGGGTCGCGACGATCGGCGCCACGATCGGAACCGACGTCGAGCAATTCGTGAACAGCCGTCTCGTCCTGATCTGGGGCAGCAACCCCATCACGTCCAATCTGCATCTCTGGACGCGCGTGCAGGAGGCGAAGCGACGCGGCGCACGCCTGGTCGCCATCGATCCTTACCGCAGCCAGACAGCGGAGAAGTGCCACGAGCACATTGCACTCCTCCCTGGAACCGACGCCGCGCTCGCGCTGGGGATGATGCACGTGCTGATCGCCGACGACCTCGTCGATCACGACTACGTCGCCCGGCACACGATCGGCTTCGACGCGCTTCGCGAGCGCGCCGCCGAATATCCTCCCGATCGCGTCGCGCGGATCTGCGGCATCGCGCCGGACACGGTCACCGCGCTCGCCCGCGCCTATGGGACGACCCGACCCGCCGCGATTCGCTTGAACTACGGGATGCAGCGGCACGCGGGGGGCGGCAATGCGGTGCGCGCGGTCGCCTGCCTTCCGGCGCTCGTCGGCGCGTGGCGCGACCCTGCGGGCGGCGCGTTGCTGTCGAGCTCGGGCACCTATCCCGTCGATTCCGCCGCGCTGGAGCGGCCCGATCTGATCCAGGGAAAGCCGCGAACGATCAACATGAGCGCCATCGGCGACGCGCTGCTCGACGCGCGGGATCCGCCGATTCGCGCGCTCTACGTCTACAACTCGAATCCGGTCGCGGTCGCGCCGGAGTCGGACAAGGTCGCGGCCGGCTTTGCGCGCGACGACCTCTTTTGCGTCGTCCACGAGATCTTCCAGACCGATACGGCCGACTACGCCGACATCCTGCTACCCGCCACCACTCAGCTCGAGCAGCTCGACGTCCACACGTCGTACGGGCATCTCTACGCGCTCGCCAACAATCCGTCGATTGCGCCGCTCGGCGAGGCGAAGCCCAATACCGAAGTTTTCCGCCTGCTTGCGGCGCGCATGGGCTTCTCGGAGCCGTGCTTCCGCGAGACGGACGACGACATCGCCCGGCAGGCGTTTCTCGCCCAGCCCCGCGCGGCGGGCCTCGACTGGGACGCGCTCAAGGAGCAGGGATTTCAGCGGCTCGCCGTCGCGGAATCGGATTTGTATGCGCCGTTTGCCCACGGCGGCTTTCCTACGCCGTCCGGAAAGTGCGAGCTCTATTCGGCGACGCTAGCGCGCGAGGGGCACGATCCATTGCCGACGTTCGTTCCGCCGCGCGAATCGGTGGCGAGCAACCCCGCGCTCGCGAAGCGCTACCCGCTGGCGTTCATCTCGCCGCCGGCGCGCAACTTCCTCAACTCGTCGTTCGCAAATTTGCCGTCGTTCGTCGCCGAAGAAAAGTCGCCGCGGCTTGAGATCCATCCCGGCGATGCGAGCCCACGCCGCATCGCGTCGGGAGACCGCGTGCGCATCTTCAACGATCGCGGGAGTTTCACGGCAACGGCGCGCGTCACCGGACGCGCGCGCGAGGGCGTCGTTGTCGCGCCGTCCATCTGGTGGAAGAAGCTGACGCCGGGCGGCGCGAATGCGAACGCCGTGACAAGCCAGGCGCTGACCGATCTGGGCCGCGCCGCTACGTTCTACGACTGCCTGGTGGAGGTGGAGCGCGACTGAGTTACGAGCGCGGCGGCGGAGTGCCCGCGGGCTTCATACCCAGGCGCCCTCGGACGCTCCCCCGCCGCCGCACTCGTTCTGCCGGCGTCCTACAGCTTGCGGACGAGACCGACCATCACGCCGAAGACTTCGAGCGTGCCCTCGGGACGGATCACCGGATACGCTTTGTTCTCCGGCTTCAGCACGAACTGGCCGCGCTCGACGTCGAGCC
>Ga0068862_100006083_pt1 | contig 10047 bp, 9 predicted proteins | sample KBSSwiS52_FD_66598 | JGI IMG/M metagenome (GOLD analysis project Ga0068862, IMG submission 66598) | Switchgrass rhizosphere microbial communities from Kellogg Biological Station, Michigan, USA - KBS Switchgrass S5-2 | ecosystem: Host-associated > Plants > Roots > Rhizosphere > Soil ... | reverse complement strand
CGCGAATTCGCGGGAGAGCCTGCCGGCCTGCTTGCCCTGCCGGTGTCCCGCGCGCCGCGCGACTACATCGTCCTGTTCCGCAAGGAGCATCTGCGAGAGGTCTACTGGGCCGGAAATCCCGAAAAGGCGATCGAGATCGGCCCCAACGGACCGAGGCTTACCCCCCGCAAGAGCTTCGATCTGTGGAAAGAGGAACGGCGTGGCTATTCGCGCCCGTGGACTGCCGACGAGATATCGGCGGCGGAATCGCTTCGGATAACCCTTCTCGAAGTGGTCCTGCGCCTGGCGGACACTGCCAATCAGGAGCGCGAACAGGCAAACAAACAGCAAGACATGCTGATCGCCGAGCTAAACCACCGCGTTCGCAACATCCTGAACCTGATCCGGGGGCTCGTCAGCCAGTCGAAGGAGGGCGCGGCCACCATCGACCAGTTCGCAGAGATCATCGGCAGCCGTATACACGCCCTGGCCCGCGCACACGACCAAGTGACCCAGACCGACTGGTCGCCATCCTCGCTCTACAACCTGATCCGCACCGAGACCGACGCTTATGCCAGCGACAGCGCCGATCGCGTCGCGATAGTCGGCCCCGATGCCATGATCGCGCCGGGTGCCTTCACCACGCTGGCGCTCGTGGTGCACGAGATGATGACCAACTCGTGCAAGTACGGTGCTCTGTCGGATTCACCCGGCAAGGTGGAGATCACCATCACCAACGGCGACGATCGGTCGCTGAAGATCGACTGGCGTGAAGTCGGCGGGCCGCCGGTGACGACGCCTACCCGGCGCGGGTTCGGGTCGACGATCATCGAACGCACCATCCCTCATGAGTTGAACGGCAAAGCGGCGGTCGAATATCCCGCCGCCGGGCTGCACGCGACGTTCGTGATCCCATCGGAGCATGTCTCCGCCTTCGACACGCCGATGCCATCTGCGCACGAAGTGCATGCTGTGCTTGCCGATGCACGCGATGCCGCGCCCGAGCTTTTCGTGGGATGCGCCATGATCGTCGAAGACAACGTCATCATCGCCATGGAAGCGGAAGACGTGCTGCACGACCTCGGCTTCGGCGATTGCCAGATCGTCGGCTCGGTCAGGGCGGCACGGGAACTGATCGAGCAGCATCCGGTCAGCTTCGCCATGCTCGACGTGAACCTGGGCAAGGAGACCAGCGAGGAAATCGCGGACCTCCTGCTCGAACGCCGGGTGCCTTTCATCTTCGCCAGCGGTTACGGCGATCGCGCATTCACCACCAGCCGGTTCGAAGGGGTGCCGGTAATCACCAAGCCTTATACCGAACGCGATATCCGCGCTGCGATCGCCCGCCTCAAGCGGGATTGACGCAGACCGGCCGCTCAGGCCGCTTGCAGGTAAGCGATCAGCCCGCGCTCCTCGCGCCTCAGCCACTGCGTCGCGCGCGGCAGTGTCAGAGGCAGCGGCCACGCCGAGCCGTCACGCTTTGCCGCCGCGATCACCGCAGGGTGCACGTACGACTTGCGCGCGATAGTGGGAGTATTGCCGAGTTGCTCGGACACCTCGACCATCAGCGCCTTGAGCGAAATTCCCGGCTCCGCAAACAGCCGCCCGAAGGCGAAGGCACTCGCCGCCCAAGTGCGGAAATGCTTGGCCGTAAAGCTTTCGCCCATCGTGGCGTGCAGGTAGTCGTTCACATCGTGGCTGTGGACTGGCGTGGGGGTGCCATCGTCGTCCAGGTACTGGAACAGGTGTTGCCCCGGCAGGTCCTGCATCCGACGTACGCAGCGCACCAACGATGGATCGTCGCAGTCGATCTCGTGCATCTTGCCCGACTTGCCCCGAAAGCGCAGGCGCAACGTACCCTTTTCGATACGAGCGTGACGATTGCGCAGTGTTGTCGCTCCGAAACTTTTGTTTTCCTTGGCGTATTGCTCGTTTCCGACGCGGATCGCCCCGGTGTCGAGGAGCGCCACCACGGACGCGATCGCCCGCTCGCGCGTGAGCTTGCGACCAGCAAGGTCCTCTGTCACACGCTTGCGCAGCGCAGGTAGCGCCAACCCGAATTGCGGACACAGGTCGAACTTGCGCGCGTCGCGCTCCTCACGCCAATCGGGATGATAACGGTACTGCTTGCGCCCGCGTGCATCGAAGCCGACCGCTAGCAGGTGGCCATCCGGCTGAGGGCAGTACCAGCAATTCCCGTAAGCCGGCGGCAGGGCGATGCGATTGAGCCGGTCGATCTCGTCGCGATCGGTGATCCGCGTGCCATCGGGCATGAAATAAGCCCATTTTCCGCTGCGCACCCTGCGCCGGGTGATTCCAGGCGCGGTGTCGTCGACGAAACGCAGCTTTGGCATGGTCTTTTCTCTTATCGTGCGGTGCCCCGGCAAGCGTAACGCTCGATCCCCGCGGCGGTGGCGCTCCCGACGCGACCGAGGCGCGCAATCCACAGTTCTGCCCCAGGGGGCACTCGCAATTTCCGCACCCGGAACATAGATAGAACGCATGCCGCGCATGTCACTGAAGGAAAAGCTCGAAGTTCTCGCCGATGCAGCGAAGTACGATGCGTCGTGCGCCTCTTCGGCTACAGCCAAGCGCGACAGCCGGAAGGGCGGCATCGGATCGACCGAAGGAATGGGAATCTGTCATGCCTACGCGCCCGATGGGCGGTGCATCTCGCTGTTGAAAATCCTGCTGACCAATTACTGCCAGTTCGATTGCCATTACTGCATCAACCGCAAGAGCTCTTCGGTGCGGCGCGCTGCATTCTCGGTGCAGGAAGTGGTGGACCTGACCCTCGGGTTCTATCGCCGCAATTACATCGAGGGCCTGTTCCTCTCCTCCGGCATCATTCGCAGCCCCGACCATACCATGGAGCAACTGGTGGAGGTCGCGCGCAAACTGCGCGAGGAGCACGGCTTTCACGGGTATATCCACCTCAAGACCATACCCGATGCCGATCCGGAAATCGTCGCGCAGGCTGGCCTGTGGGCCGACCGCGTCTCGATCAACATCGAGCTTCCGACCGCAAGCGCCCTCACCCGCCTGGCGCCCGACAAGTCTGAAGCCCGCATCACCAGCGCTATGGCCGATATGAAGGAGGCCATCGTCGAGGCGAAGGATGCGGCCCGGCGTTTCAAATCGGCGCCACGGTTCGCGCCGGCCGGACAATCCACGCAGATGATTGTCGGCGCCGATGCCGCGACCGACACGCAGATCGTCGATCGCGCGGCCTCGCTCTATCGCGGGTTCGGAATGCGCCGGGTCTACTATTCGGCCTTTTCGCCGATTCCGGATGCCAGCGCCGTCCTTCCGCTCAGGCGCCCTCCCCTGATGCGGGAGCACCGGCTTTATCAATCGGACTGGTTGATGCGCTTCTACGGTTACGAACCGCACGACATCCGTGACGCCGCCGATAACGGTATGCTCCCGCTCGACGTCGACCCCAAGCTCGCGTGGGCACTGAAGTTCCGCGAGGCTTTCCCGGTCGATGTGAACCGGGCGGAGCGGGAGCGGCTGCTGCGCGTGCCCGGCCTGGGCGTGAAGGCGGTGACGACGATGCTGAGCGTGCGCCGCCACCGGCGGTTGCGTCTCGACGATGTCGCCCGCCTCACCCAGTCCATCGCGAAGGTCCGCCCGTTCATCGTCACGGCGGATTGGCGTCCGACGCTGTTGACCGACCGCGCGGACTTGCGCCGGCTGCTTGCTCCGCGTGAGGAGCAGCTGGAACTGTTCGCCGCCTGAGAATCATTCGCAAGGGAAACCTTGCACACGTCCGGCCCGTTCTCCCGCCAACCAGGAGATCAACAATGGCAGACGCACGCATCTTTAAGGACCTGAAAGCCGACCACGACCGCCATCGCGACATGCTGAGCAAGCTCGGCGAGACGTCGGGCGCCAGCGAGGAGCGCAAGACGCTGTTCGAAGCGCTACGCAAGGAACTGCAGGCGCATGCGGCGGCCGAGGAAGAATCGCTCTATGCGACGATGCTCGCCCGCCCCGAATTGCGCGAAGATGCGCGTCATTCGGTCTCCGAACACAAGGAGGTCGACGACTTTCTGGGCGAGTTGCTCGAAATCGAGATGTCTTCTTCGGCGTGGCTGACCAAGTTCAAGGAAATGCGGCACCGCTACCTCCATCATATCGACGAGGAGGAAGAAGATATGTTCCCCGAGGCCGCCAAGACCTTGAGCGACGAAGACGAGAAGCGCATCGCCAAGGTGTTCGAGGAGCGAAAGCCCCAGGAGCTGGCCATGGCCGAGGAACAGAAGCCGGGTGACGAACGCGAGTAGCATCGCTTCTTCCGGGGCGGCGGCCGCCAGCGCTCATGTCGTACGCCTTCTTGGCGAAGACGATTATGAAGGCTGGCGCAATGCCGCCCGCCGGTTCCTTGCCGCGCGAATCCCGCCGGATCACGTGCTCTGGCGTAGCGGGACGGAGGGCGACGATCTCTTCGCAAGCGAAGAGGCCGACTTGCCGCCGGAGCCTCAACTCGAGGTGCGGGTACCGCGCGCTTTCGCACGGCTTTCGGCCGAGGCGCTGCTCCACTCCGACCCCGAACGCTTCGCGCTGCTCTACCGGCTGCTCTGGCAGGTTACCGAGCATCCGGGCCTGATCGCCGATCACGCTGATCCCCTTGTGCGCCGGGTGGAATTGATGGCGAAGGCCGTGCGGCGCGACATGCACAAGATGCACGCTTTCGTGCGCTTCCGCGAGGTCGAAGACCCCGGCGGCGGCGCCCGGTTCGTCGCCTGGTTCGAGCCTGAACATCATATCGTTCGCGCCAACGCCGGCTTTTTCGTCCGCCGCTTTACAGGGATGGCGTGGTCGATCCTGACACCCGAGCTGTGCATCCACTGGGACGGCGCGGTCCTCACCGAAAGTCCCGGTGCAGATCGCTCGCGAGCCCCCCGCGAGGACGCGCTGGAGGACATGTGGAAGGCGTATTACGCAGCCGTCTTCAATCCCTCACGGCTCAAGATCGGGGCCATGACCAAGGAAATGCCGCGCAAGTACTGGAAGAATCTGCCTGAGGCGGAATTGATCGCCCCGCTGATCGCCGGAGCGCAGGCGCGGGAGGCGAACATGGTGGCTCAACCCATCGGCCCGGCCGAGCGTCCTACAACGCTGCGAGCCCTTGCTGAGGAGGCACAGGGCTGCCGTCGCTGCCCGCTGTGGACGGGCACGAACGGATGTGTGTTCGGCGAGGGGCCAGGCGACGCCCGCCTGATGATCGTAGGCGAACAGCCCGGAGACGAGGAAGACAAGCAGGGCCATCCCTTCGTCGGCCCTGCGGGCCAGGTGCTGGATCGCGCCCTCGGTGAAGCGGGCATCGACCGGCAGGAAGTCTATATGACCAACGCGGTCAAGCACTTCAAATATGTCATGCGCGGCAAGCGCCGCATCCATCAAAAGCCCGACGCGCCCGAGATCGATGCGTGCCGCTGGTGGTTGGACCAGGAGATCGGCCTGATCAGGCCGCGCGTCACGATCATGCTGGGTGCGACCGCCGTTCGCGGAGTGACGGGAAAATCCGGCGCCGTGGGGCGGATGCGGGGGACGCGGCTCGCCTTGTCGCAAGGTAGCGGCATCGTCACCTGGCACCCCTCCTATATCCTGCGCATCCCCGACCGGAGCGGTGCCGATGCAGCCTACGCCGGGCTGGTGGAAGACCTGCGACTTGCCGCCCATCAGACACCGGCCGACTGATCGCTAACTCGGAATGCCCACATGGACGGGGAACGTCACTGTCGAGCCAACGTTGAGGTCTACATAAACGCCAATCCGCGACAGGAGACACACGATGGACAAGGAAATCCGGGAAACATTCTGGAAGGCCTTTGCCGACAGCCCGTTCATCATGATGAAGCTCGAAGGATCTAGCGATCACGCCGAGCCGATGACGGCGCAGTTGGACAAGGACGCGCACCATGCGATCTGGTTCTTCCTTTCCCGAAGCAACCGCATCGCCAAAGGGGGCGCGGCAATGGGCCAGGCAGCGACCAAGGGGCACGACGTCTTCGCTTGTCTCTCAGGTATGCTTATCGAGGAAACGGACCGCTCCATCCGCGAGAAGCAGTGGAATCAAGTGGTGGAGAGCTGGTTTCCGAACGGCAAGGACGACCCCGACGTCATCATGCTTCGCTTCGACATCAAGGATTCGGAAGTCTGGGTGTCCGACCTTTCGATCAAGGGCAAGTTCAAGATGCTGACCGGCCGGCCGATCGCGCCTCAGGAAGCGGGAGAGCACGCAGTCGGCCCAGTCTGACCCGAACTATCGGGCGGCGGCCGGTGCCGTCGCCCGACGCGCGAACACCGGGTCAGGCCCTCGCGTTTTCCTTGCGGTGCCTGGAGAACAAGTACCGATAAACGCCGACGCAGTTGATCCCCAGCAGGACAATGTTCTGCACGCCGATCCCCTCCGAGCCGCTATCGAGAAAGCCCCAGGCGATCAGCGCCACGGAACTCGTGACGAAGATCACGAACCCTGCGCCGGTCCACTTTCGTCCAAGATCGAGAGAGACGATGAGGGCCGCAAGCGCGGCGGCTCCGGCGCCGTAATACTGCAGCGCCTGGAGCACGGTATCGTTCATGAATGCTTGTTCCGAACTCGTTCCGAAGTTCGCGAACCGCCCCTAGGCGGAGCGGCGGATCGTATGGCCTTCCAACGGCTGAAGTGCGTTGGGCCGCGGAATCTCCAGACTGTCCGAAAGCGCGTATGCAAGCACCGCTTCGATAGTCTCTCGCGAGAAGGGCTTGAGCACCACGCCGATGGCGGTTTCCGCCGGCACGTCGATCTGGCTCGGGTTCGCGGTCACGTAGACGATCCGGGTACCAAAGCGCGCTGCCAGAAGCCGCGCGATTTCGGGACCGGTCGGGCCATCCCGCAGATTGAGATCGACCAGCGCCACATCGGGCTTTTCGGAGACGCGCTGGATGGAGGACAGGTCGGGCAGGTTTCCGATCGATTCATGCCCGCAGTCATAGATGATATCCTCGAGCTGCAGCGCCACGAGGAACTCGTCCTCCACGATCAACACTCGACCCGACATCGATCCTGTCACCCCCGCGCCGCCCGAAACTGCCTCAAGCCGCAATCCGCGCCGGCTCTTGGTTATTTGCGATCTTCCCCAGTTCGGCGAAGAACGCGTCCACCGCCTCACCCGTCAGAACGAAGTTGTGACGGAAGTCGGGAAGCTGGCCGGAATCGATGATCTTGCTCAGCATCGAACGGGCGCGGCAGATACGGCTCTTCACGGTACCGAGCGCGATACCGCAGATGTCCGCGATCTCCTCGTAAGAAAGATTGCCCGCAGCCACCAGGATCAGTGCTTCACGATAGCTCTCGGGGATAGCGGTCAGCGCGCGCAGGACGTCTGCCAGTTCGATGGCACTTTCCTGACTGGCCGGTGCGCGCAGGATGCGCTCTGCCGCCAGTTCATCATACTCGCCGTGGAAGCGGGCTCGGCGGGCTTCGCTGTAGAAGTGATTGCGCAGGATGGTAAAGGTCCACGCCTTGAAATTGGTGCCGGCGGCATAACGGTCCCGCGCGGCCCATGCCCGGAGCATTGCTTCCTGCGCCAGGTCATCAGCCCGGTCGCGGCATCCGCAAAGTCCGCGCGCGAACGCACGCAGATGCGGGGCGACGTCGGCCAGGGCACGCTTGAACTCACGGTCGGTAAGCGACCTTGTGGGCTGAACCTCGGCCTCGATGGCTGCCAACATATGCTACCCTCCGTTTTGGATATGTAGACTGGTGAACGTATCCCGATCGCAATGGTTCCCATAAATCGGGATTTCACAGTCACCTATTTGAGATTTCGATATATTCCCGCAGCAGAGGCTGTCCCCAGAACGACAAGCGCAGCACGGATTCGCAAAAAGCGACCTACGCTCGGGAACATCAGGCGCCGAAAAGATTTGAGGCCCTCGTCCAGGGTAGGACGAGGGCCTCGGGATCGGGTCACCACCGGTTGCGGGGGGGGGTGGGAGGGCCAGTGGTGATACTGGTTCAACACTCTTGCAGGAGAAGAGTTCCCGAAAGTCAGGGCATTCGGAAAAAAATTCGCCGTGCATTGTGTTCTCTCGCAAGGGTTCCATTCACACCTCGCCACAGGGCACGAGCGGTACCCCGCCGCTGCACTAAAACATGGCTTGCCAAGGGCTCTATCCGTGTTACCAGTTCGGGCAGGCTGCAGAAAACTGTTCCAACTGAACGCACTTCGCGCCCTTCACCTCAAGGATTGAGTATGTCTGTTTCCGACCAGATCAGCGTCCAGCTTCCGTACCTGCGCCGCTATGCCCGCGCGCTCACGGGATCGCAGAATTCGGGCGACGCCTATGTGCGCGCCACGCTGGAGGCGGCCCTTTCCGACCACGCGCTGCGAACGGACATCGCAGGCAGCCGGGCTGCGCTGTACGGCGCATTCACCCGCATCTGGTCGACCTCGTACGTCGACGAGCCGGTGGCTGCCCTGCATACCGGAGACGATCTGGTGCACGAGCAGGCGGCACAGTCCCGTCTGTCTGCAATCACGCCAACACATCGGCAGGCGCTCCTGCTCACCACCGTCGAAGAGTTCTCGCGCGAGGATACCGCGCGCATCCTCAGCCTCGGCGTCGACGATGTCGACATGCTGGTGCGCCAGGCGATCGAGGAGATCGAGAGCGAGAGCACGACCGACGTGCTGATCATCGAAGACGAGCCGCTGATCTCGATGCAACTCGAAGGTCTGGTTTCAGAACTCGGGCACAACGTCGTCGGCACGGCTGCGACCCGCGATCAGGCGCTCGACATCTACCGTCGGAACCCCGCCGGCCTCGTCCTCGCCGACATCCAGCTCGCCGACGGCAGCTCCGGCATCGACGCGGTGGAAGACCTGCTGAAGTTCGGCGACGTGCCGGTCATCTTCATCACCGCCTATCCGGAGCGGCTGCTGACCGGCGAGCGCCCGGAGCCGACCTACCTGGTCACCAAGCCGTTCCAGGAAGCCACGGTGCGCGCGGCGATCAGCCAGGCCCTGTTCTTCGGATCGAGCCGCCCGCTGCACTGATCGGACGTGGACGGGGCCGGGCAGCGTAATGCTGCCCCGGTCCGCTGCGCACCTCCCGTGATCGACCTCAGCCCTCGCGCCGCTCGCTGCGCAGCAGGAAATCGCGCGTGGTGCGCACCGGAACGTGGAGCCTGCACTCGACCCCACCGGGCAAAAATTTCAGATCGACTTCCGAGCGAAGTTCGTGGGCCACGATCTTCTCGATCAGGTCCCGACCGAACCCCCGCTTGTTAGGTTCCGAAACCGGCGGGCCGCCCTCTTCGCGCCATTGGATCTCGGCCTGGTCGGCGCCCACCATCGCCCAGTGAACGTGAATGCGCCCCCCGGCCGCACTCAGTGCGCCGTACTTGGCCGCATTGGTCGCCAATTCGTGGATCGCCAGCCCCAGCGACATCGCATCGTTGGGCGCGAGCTTGATCTCGGGCCCCGACATGATGACGTGGCTGGCGCTGCCGTCCATGTAGGGCGCCAGTTCCGAACGGACGACCTCTCCCAGCGGCGCATTGCTCCAGTCCGTCTGCGAGAGCAGGTCGTGCGTCGCCGAGAGCGCGCGGATGCGGGCCGTAAGGCTCTCGGTGAAATCGTCGATATCCTTCGAGCGGCGCCGCGTCAGCGCTGCGATCGAAAGCACGTTGGCGAGCGTATTCTTCACACGGTGATTCAGCTCTCGCGTGAGTGAGTTGCGGATCGCGGCCTGGCGCGTCAGCCACTCCAACACGCGCCGGTCCTCGGTTGCGCGCCGCGTAATGAGGCGTCCGATCACCATCACCATCAACGAGGTCACGATGCCGAAGAACAGCGTGATGCGTGCAGTGGCGGAGAGGCGGCCCTGCTTCTTGTCGCTGATCTGGATCACCCAGGCGTGATTGCCGACGTCGATCCGACGCTCCATCGCGGTGCCTGAGGTGCCCGAGGCCCTGCGCTCGGCCAGGAGGTGATCCGGATCGACCGTCTCATCGTACACGGCGACTTCCATCTCGTCGTTCCGATAAAGCTCGGAAGCGGAGTTCAGGAATTC
>Ga0068862_100006082_pt1 | contig 10048 bp, 7 predicted proteins | sample KBSSwiS52_FD_66598 | JGI IMG/M metagenome (GOLD analysis project Ga0068862, IMG submission 66598) | Switchgrass rhizosphere microbial communities from Kellogg Biological Station, Michigan, USA - KBS Switchgrass S5-2 | ecosystem: Host-associated > Plants > Roots > Rhizosphere > Soil ... | reverse complement strand
GACGATGCACGCTGCGTGCAGATCCTGCAGCGCTGCCGCGCCGCGATGGCGCCGCACGGCCAGGTGATGGTGATCGAGCGCGTGATGGCCGATCGCGTCGGCACGACCGCGCACGACCGCACCGTGGCGCGTTCGGACCTGAACATGCTGGTGGCGTTGAGCGGGCGCGAACGCACGGCAGCCGAGTTCGCCGCGCTGTTCGCCGCCGCGGGATTGGCCATGCAACCGGACATCGGCAGCGCCGGCGAGTTCGGCATCCTGCAGGCGCTGGCGCGATGATGCGACCCGCGCTGCTGATCGCGATCTACCTCTTTTGACTCGTCACGCGCAGCGCTTGGCCGCGAACGCCACCAGATCGGCCGCAAAGCGCACCGGCTCCTGCCGGTGCGGCGAGTGCGATGCCTTCTTGTACATGCGCACCGTGCCGTCGGGCAGCGTGTCGCGGTAGTACTGGCCGAGCGGCACGCCGCCGTAGTGGTGGCTGGCGCCGCCGAGCACCACCATGGTCGGCACCTTGACCTTGGCAATCACGTCGCGGAAGTCGGCGTCGAGCAGGCTCTCGAGCATCGACAGCACATGTTCGACGCCGCAGGTGCGCGCCAGCTTGGCCACCGCCCAGCGCGCCAGCCGTCCGGCCAGTGCCTCGCGCGAGCGCGCTTGCCTCAGTGGCGCCAGCCTGGCGATGAACTCGCTGGCCACCGTCTCCACGAAGTCCCCGCGCAGCCGGCCGAGCGTGTCCTTGAGCTGGCTGTGGGTCAGCGAGCCGAACAGGCCGAGCTGCCACTGGTCGTTGTTGGTGATGCGCGGCGACTGGTCGATCAGGCACACGCCGGCGACCTGCGCGGCACCGTGGTCCTGCAGGTACTTCATCACCACCAACGCGCCCATCGAATGACCCACCAGCAGCGGGCGCTCGAGCGCCAGGCCACTGATCACTTCGGCCACGTCCTGCGCCATCTGCTGCAGCGTCGGCAGGTGCTTGCTCGATGCGCGCGCACCGTGGCCCATCAGGTCGAAGCGGTGAATGGCGTGGTGGCGCGCCAGGCCCTCGACGGCGCCGTCCCAGTCATGGTGGCTGCCCCCCAGGCCGTGGATCATCAGCACCGGTCGACCCGAACCGGCCACCTGCACGGCGATGGTCTCGCCGCAGGCCAGCGTGAGATCGATGCGACGCCACGCGGCGTGCTGCGGCGTCAGCCTGTCCATCAACCCGATGCCGCTCAGGTTGCACAGCACGCGCGCCACGCCCGCCACGTCGGACACCAGCGCCAGCCCGGGTTCGGGCGCGGCGGTGAGGTCGATGTCGAGCGTCATGGTGCGTTTTGGAACAAGGGCCAGGATTGCCAGTGGGTTGCGCCTGCAGCAACGCAGGTTCATTGCCACCGCTAGGGCGAACCCGATGGCCGCCCGCCCCTGCGAGGCACAGACTGCCTGCCCGATCCATCAGAACCTGAGGAGACAGCCATGGCCACCTTCGTCCTCGTTCACGGCGCCTGGCACGGCGGCTGGTGCTACCGCGACACCGCCCGCATCCTGCGCGCCGCGGGTCACACGGTGCACACGCCCACTCACAGCGGCGTCGGCGAGCGCTTCCACCAGTCGGCGGAGAACATCACGCTCGAGACGCACATCCGCGACGTGGTCGGCTGCATCGAAGCCGAGGAACTGAGCGACGTGGTGCTGTGCGGCCACTCGTACGGCGGCATGGTGATCACCGGCGTGGCCGATCGGCTGCAGGAGAAGATCCGCGCGCTGGTCTACCTCGACGCGTTCATCCCCGACCATGGCGATTCGCTGATCGGCCTGCTGAACAAGGCACTGGCGCCCGAGGTGGCGGCGCAGTTCATCGGCGCGTTCCGCGGCACGGCGCTGGAGAAGAACTGCGGCCTGATGCAACCGATCCCCGCCGAGGTGTTCAACGTGGCGCAGGCCAACCGCGCGTGGGTCGACCGCCGTTGCCGCCCGCAGGCGCTGGCCACCTTCGAGTCGCCGCTGCTGCTGACCGGCGAGCACGCCAAGGTGCCGCAGCGGCTGTACATCCTGGCCGACGGCTGGGATCCGAGCCCGTTCCGTCATTTCGCAGCGCAGGTCGACGGCAAGCCGGGCTGGAAGCTGACCAAGCTGCCGAGCAGCCACGACGTGATGGTCGACATGCCGCAGCAGCTCGCCGATGAGCTGACGGCGCTGCTGTAGCAAGTCAGGCGCGAACCAAACGCGCGGTGCACGCGTCCAACACCGATGCACCGCGTCGTACCCACGTTGCTCCTGTCTCTTGCCGTGGCGTCGGCGTGCGCCGCCGACGCCGACCCTCATTCCAACGCCTGCCAGCGCGCGCTCGAGTCGCTGCAGGCACGCGAGGCCGAGCTGGCCGCCGCGGCGCGCGCCGACACCCCGCCCAGCACACCGACCGACACCCGCTGGCAGGCGTTGCGCGGCCAGGCGGCGCGTGCTTGCCTCGGGCGCGACAGTGCCGCGTCGGCGCCGCTGGGGCGCCTGGCCCAGCCGTCGGTGGTCGTGCCGCCCGTGGTCGTTCCGCCCGCACCGGCCGAGACCGCGCAGCGGCGCTCCCCGGCGCCGTTGCCGGCAGCGGGCCTCGGCTCCACGCCGCCGGTGACCGTGATGTCGTGCGATCCGCTCGGCTGCTGGACCAGCGACGGCGCGCGGCTCCCGCATACCGGCCGCAACCCACTCGACGCGCGTGTGCGCTGCAGCGTGCAGGGCCGGATGGTGGTGTGCATGTAGGGCCCGGCCCACGCCAAAGCGACCGTCAGGTCGCTTCGGCGCAGGCTCATGTCGCGCAGCGACGTGAAGGCGCGCCAGCGCGGGCCGAAGCCAATGTGTGATCGATGAGACGTTCGGCGCCGGGATTCGGCTCGCCGCTCATCGCGAGCGTTGCGCCGGCGGTACCATCGAAGCGCAAATAACAATGGGGACGGGGGAGCAAGGCGGACGGCCCTGGGTCGTCCGGACGGATATTGCGCGACTTGACCTCGCCTGCACCGCATCGGCCGATCGCCACGCTGAGCCGCGTACAACGCCTGCTGCTCGCGCTGGCGCTCACCGCCGGCGCCGCAATGCTGCAGCACCTGCTGTGGCGCTGGCTGCAGCCCTACACCTGGTTCCTGTTCTACCCCTCGGTGGTGCTGGCCGGCGCGCTGGCCGGCCGCGCCGGCGCCTGGGCCTGCACGGCGCTGTCGGTGGTGCTGGCGGCTCTCTTCTTTGCCATGCCCGAGTTGGGCTGGTCGCGCTTCGGCTTCACGGCCACTGTGTTCTCCGTGGTCGGCATCGCGTTCGGCGAACTGCAGCATCGATTGCACGTTGCACTGCAGGACAACCGCGCGCTGCTCGACGAGCGGGCCCGCACCGCGGCGATCGTCGAATCGAGCGACGACGCCATCATCGGCAAGGACCTCAAGGGCATCGTCACGAGCTGGAATCCCGGCGCGCAGCGGCTGTACGGCTACAGCGCGAGCGAGGCGATCGGCCAGCCGCTGCTGCAGATCTTCCCGGCCGATCTGCACCACGAAGAGCGTGCGATCCTCGAGCGCATCGCGCGCGGCGAGCGCATCGAGCACATGGACACCGTGCGGCGCCACCGGGACGGCCGGCTGGTGATGGTGTCGGCCACGATCTCGCCGATCCGCGATCACCAAGGCCGCGTCGTCGGCGCGTCGAACATCGCGCGTGAGATCACGCGCCGCAAGGAGCTCGAGGCCGAGCTCAACGTGCGCCGCGCCCAACTCGAAGAAGAAGTGGTCAAGCGCACCGAGCAACTGCGCGCGCGCGAGGACTTTCTGCAGACGCTGACCGAAAACCTGCCCGGCATGGTGGCGTACTGGCGCGACAGCGTGTGCGAGTTCTCCAACGAGGCCAATGCCGCGTGGTTCGGCCTCACGCGCGAGCAGATCGTGGGCATCCACGCGCGCGACCTGCTCGGCGATGAAGCGTACGAGAGCCGGCAGCCGCTGGTGCGGCAGCTCATGGCGGGCGAGCCGTACCACGTGGAGCGCACGCTGATCAACTCGCGCGGTGAGGCGCGCCATCTGTGGTCGCACTACATGCCGTACCGGCGCAATGGGCAAATCGATGGCTTCTTCGTGATGCAGTCCGACGTCACGCCCATCAAGGAGGCCGAGGTGCGGCTGCGCGAGAGCGTGACCGAGCTCGAGGACACGCAGCGCCAGATGCGAGTGCTGAACAACTCGCTGGCGCAGGCGCGCGACGCGGCCGATGCGGCCAACCGCGCCAAGAGCGAGTTCCTGGCCAACATGAGCCACGAGATCCGCACCCCGATGAACACCGTGCTCGGCCTGACGCGGCTGCTGCAGCGCGAGACGCTGAGCCCCGCGCAAGCAGCCAACGTGGTCAAGATCAGCGAGGCGACCAGACACCTCCTGACCATCATCAACGACATCCTCGACCTGTCCAAGGTCGAGGCCGGACAGTTGCGGCTGGAGCGCGTGAGCTTCCCGCTCGCCGGGGTGCTCGACCAGGTGCGTTCGCTGGTGAGCGACCAGGCGCAGGCCAAGGGGCTCACGCTCGCGCTCGATACCGACGCCACGCCGCCGTGGCTGCTGGGCGACCCCACACGCCTGCGCCAGGCGCTGCTCAACTACGCCGCCAACGCGATCAAGTTCACCGAGCGCGGCTCGATCCGGATCGGCGCACGTCTGCTGCAGCAGCACGGCGAACAAGTGCTGGTGCGCTTCGAGGTCAAGGACACCGGCCGCGGCGTCGATGCCGAGCAATTGCCACGCCTGTTCTCCGCCTTCGAGCAGGGCGACTCGTCGACCACGCGGCGCTATGGCGGCACGGGGCTGGGGCTGGCGGTGACACGCCGCCTGGCCCGGATGATGGGCGGCGAATCGGGCGCCGAGAGCCAGCCCGGCGTCGGCAGCACGTTCTGGTTCACGGCGATGCTGCAGGTGGGGCGCGAGCAAGCACCGGCGCGCGAGCCGATGCCGTCGGGCGGCCGCGAATCGGAATCGCAGCTGCGAGGCGAGCATGCCGGCGCGCTGATCCTGCTGGCCGAAGACCATCCGGTGAACTGCGAGATCGCCAAGGCCTTGCTCGAGGCCGTTGGCATGCGCATCCACATCGCGATCGACGGGCGCCAAGCGGTGCAGATGGCCGCCACCACCGACTACGACGCGGTGCTGATGGACGTGCAGATGCCGCGCCTCGACGGGCTCGACGCCACGCGAGCGATCCGGCAGCTCCCGGGGCGCAGCAACACGCCGATCGTCGCGATGACAGCCAACGCGTACGAAGACGACCGCGCGCTGTGCCTCGACGCAGGCATGAACGACTTTTTGTCCAAGCCGGTGGAACCGAGCCACTTGTACAGCGTGTTGTTGCGCTGGCTGAGCCGGCGCCGACTGGGCCTGGCGGCCAAGTCGGCTTGAATCCTGGCGGTGTCAGTTGGTCGAATTGGTCGAATCGCCTTGCAGGCGACCGCGCACGCCGCGGTTGTCTTCGATCTCGACATCCACGTGGTCGCCACGGAACTCCATGGTCGCCGTGGTCACGATGCCTTCGGACAGCGACTGCGAAACAAGCTGAAAACGGGTTTCACTCAACCAGCGCCCCTTCGCGGCACGAAGCGGGCCGTCACGACCTCCGTCGTCGACGCGAAACAAGCCTTCGAGACCCAGCGGGCCACCGACGCGAAGGTCAGCCATCCCCACGCGGCTGCGATCGAAGAGCGCCTCATAGAACGGCTTCGGAGACACCAGGTCAAGCGCCAGCGACTTCAATCCGAAAGTGTTCGGCCCGAAGCGATACGCTTTGCCGGAAACAGCCTTGGCCAGCGGTGAGATAGGCCCGACCTCGGAAGGCTTTTCGGTCGCCGCCTCCTTGATGCGCTCGGCAAGTCGAGCACTCGCGACAGCGTCGGCGGGGAGTGGCGACTCCGATCTGGCGGCCCCCGCAATCCTGTCGATGAACGCTACCAAGGGGTAGTGCCTCCTTCCGGTCGTGACCACGACCATGTCGACATCCGGTAGCACGATGATGAGCTGGCGCAGGAAACCAACGGCCATGTAGGCGCGCTTGTCCGGGATGGTCCACCAGCCGCTCGCATAGCGAAAGCTCGGCGTCGTGCCGAAACGCATGTCGACCGTTGCTTGATAGACCCGGTCCACAAACGCCGCAGGCAAAAGCTGCTGCCCGTCCCACTGGCCGCCATGCAGGTAGAGGTATCCGAGCTTGGCCATGTCACGCGGATGCATGAACAGGCCGTAGCCGCCGATCGATATCCCCTGCGGGTCCTGGCGCCAGGTCACATCGGTGATGCCGAGCGGCGCGAAGAGCTTCTGCCTCGCATAGTCCGCCGTGTTGCGGCCCGTCTTCATTGCCAGGACGGCCGAGAGCAGGTGCCAGGTGCCGCTGTTGTACTCAAAAGCCAGCCCGGGCGCCTGTGCCATCGGACGATCGAGCACGAATCCGACCCAGTCGGGACTGCGCTCCATTTGCAGCATGGTCTCGGGCGGCGCGTTGCTCAGCGGCTCGCGCCAGTCGAGGCCAGATGTCGAGTCGAGCAGGCTCGCCAACGTGATCGCCTTCTTGTTCGCATCGATGTTGGCGATCTTGCGTTCGGGGAACAGGTCGATGACGGATTGGTCGAGCGGGCCAACGGCACCGTCCTTGAGGGCGATACCGGTCAACGTGCCGACGACGGCCTTTGTCACCGAGTTGACGACGTGCCTGAGCCCCAGCCGGAATGGCGCGTAGTACGCCTCGGCGACGACGTGCCCGCGGCGAACGACAAGCAGGCTGTCCATCGCGTTGGCCGCGCCGAAATCGACGAGGTCGGCCAGCGCCTGCGACGACATACCTTGCTGCTCGGGCGTCGAGGTCGGCCATTCCACCGTTGGCCATGGCGTCGGAGCGGCTGCGGCCGCCGATCGCAGTGCGACGCAGCAGACCAGAGCGATGAGCACGACGACTACGGACTCGACACATCGCTTCTGGAACCGCATGGTCTCGCCTTTCGGTTGCCCCGTAGCGCCGGCGATGCTAGCCGAGCGGCGCTGTTCGAGCGCTTGGCTTCGGCCGGCGCTTTCGCGCCTTCACATCGCTACGCGATGTGAGCCTGCGCCGCAACCTTCGGTTGTCACGTCGCTCCGCGACGCGAGCCTGCGCCGAAGCGACCTGACGGTCGCTTTCAAGCGCCCAGCGCCTGCGCGGCGCGCACCTCGACGCGCACGGCCTCGGTGAGCTCGGCCTTCAGCTCGGTGAAAGCCGGCGTGGTCTTCACCGAATAGTGGCGCGGGTGCGCCAGCGGCACCATGCGTTCAAGCTTGATGCGGCCCGGGCGCGCACTCATCACCACGGCGCGCGAACCCATGAACACGGCCTCGTCGATGTCGTGCGTGACGAACAGCACCGTCTTGGCCTCGGCCTCCCAGATGCCGAGCAGCAGCTCCTGCATCAGCTCGCGCGTCTGGTGGTCGAGCGCGCCGAACGGCTCGTCCATCAGCAGCATGCGCGGGTCATTGGCGAGCGCGCGCGCGAGCGCCGTGCGCTGCTGCATGCCGCCCGAGAGCTGCTTCGGATAGTGCCGCTCGAAACCCACCAGGCCCACCTTGCCGATAAACGCATGCGCGATCTCGAGTTGCTGGACACGCGGCAGGCCGCGTTCGCGCAGCCCGAAGCACACGTTGTCGAGCACGCTCAACCAAGGGAACAGTGTGTAGCTCTGGAACACCATGCCGCGATCGGCACCCGGGCCGGCGACGCGCTTGCCGTCGAGCAGCACCTCGCCCGTGCTCGGCACGTCGAGGCCGGCCACGATGCGCAGCAGCGTGCTCTTGCCGCAGCCGCTGGGTCCGAGGATGGTGATGAAGTCGTTCTCGGCCACCTCGAGGTTCGTGGCCTGCAGCGCGAGCGTGGTATCGAAGCGGCGCTCGACGCCGCGCACCGACAGGATCGTGCTCACTTCGTTGCAGCGCGACGATCGTCGCCGCGCTGGTGCCATGGCCAAGCGGACACCGCCGATCCGGCTTTGCCGGTCCGCCGGCGGCTCCCCTTCGAGGGGGAGGCGGCCGCTAGGCCGCTTCGGAGGTGGACGTCATCACGCGATTGCGTCCGGCGTTCTTGGCTGCATAGAGCGCGGCATCGGCGCGGCGCAGCCATTGATCCTGCGTCTGTCCGTCGTCCAGGCCGGCCACACCGATGCTCACCGTGACCGGCTCCTCGACCATCGGCGTGACCTGCACCAGCGCACGCAGCCGCTCGGCCACGCCGAATGCATCGGCCTCGGCGGTGTCGGGCAACAGCAGCACGAACTCCTCGCCACCGTAGCGAAACAGGCGATCGAGCGTGCGCTTGTGCGCCGACACCGTGCGCACCAGCGCGCGCAGCACCTCGTCGCCGCTGTGGTGGCCGAAGCGGTCGTTGATGCGCTTGAAGTGATCGATGTCGATCAGCAGCAGGCTGGCCGGCGCGCCATGGCGGCGCCGGCGCTCGACGAGCTCGGCCACGCAGGGGTCGAGAAAGCGGCGGTTGAAGGCACCCGTCAGCGCATCGGTGTTGGCCTGCTGGGTCAGCGCATCCTGCAGGTCGTTGAGAATGCTGAGCACCACGTTGATCATCAGCGTGCTGGCCAACAGCGCGCCGAAGAATCGCGGCGCGGTCTCCACACCCACGTAGCGGTACACCAGCGCGGTGAAGAGCAGGACCACGCCCAGGCTGCAGGCCAGCGCCGCACGGCGCGGCAGCAGGAAGTAGCAGAACAGCACGATCGGAAAGGTCCACAGCGCGCCGAAGATGCCCTGACGCACGGTGGCGAATCCCGCCGCGCCAAGCATCGGCGCGAGCAGCACCCAGTACGGAATCGGCGGCCGGTGTCCGCGCCGCGCGGCCACGCCATCGACCAGCAGCGCCGCGGCCACCGCGCCGATCGCCAGCGCCAGGCCGATGCGATCGTGCAGCAGGTGGTTGATCACCAGCGGCACCAGCACGACCGCACCGACGATCGCCATCGGCGTCATGATGCGATCGCGATGCACCGTCAGCGCATCGATCTCGGCGCCAAACATCCGGTGCAGCCAGCGTGGCGCGTTCACCTCGATCGTCTCCCGCAGCTACGGCAGGCGGCAGATGATAGCGAGCGCCTTTCATCGTGCGCTCGTCATCGCCCCAGTTGCGCCCATGGGAACAAGCGCCGGTTGAGCGCCTTGAACGCAAAGTCGCTGGTCAGACCGATGAGGCCGATCACGATGATGCCGAAGATGATCTGGTCGGTGGCCAGCAGCGCCTGGCTGTCGGTGATCATGTGGCCGATGCCGCTCGACGCGCCGATCAGTTCGGCCACGATCACGTAGGTCCAGGCCCAGCCGAGCACCATGCGCAAGGTCTCGGCGATCTCGGGTGCGGCGCCGGGGATCAGCACACGCCGGATCAGGCCGCGGTCGCCCACGCCAAGCGTGTATGCCGCCTCGACCAGGTCGCGCCGCGTGTTGCCCACGGTGACCGCGATCATCAGCACGAGCTGGAAGAACGAGCCGATGAAGATCACCGCCAGCTTCTGCGACTCGCCGATGCCGGCCCACAGGATCAGCAGCGGAATGAACGCGCTGGCCGGCAGGTAGCGCGCGAACGACACGAACGGCTCGAAGAACGCCTCGATCGGCTTGTAGGCGCCCATCAGCACGCCGAGCGGCAGCGCGATCAGCGCGGCGATCACGAAGCCGCCGAGCACGCGCCACACCGTCATGCCGATGTCGTTCGCGAACCCCATCTGCGTGAGCAGCGTCCAGCCGCTGTGCAGCATCGTGATCGGGTCGGCGAGAAAGGTCTTGCTGACGAACCCACCCAGCGTGGCCAGCGCCCACAGCGCCACGAACAAGACGAAGAAGCTGACGCCGAGTGCGATGCGCGCACCCGGCGCCACTGGCGTGAGCGGCTTCACCGGCGTCTGCCGGGCCGCCCCAAAGCCGCCGCGCTCCCTCGGGGGGGTGAGCCCGCACCGAGCGAGCGCCTGCGCGCTCGCGAGTGGCTGGCGAACGCCTTGCGGCTTGCAAGCCGCAAGGCAGCGGGCGAAGCG
>Ga0068862_100006079_pt1 | contig 10052 bp, 9 predicted proteins | sample KBSSwiS52_FD_66598 | JGI IMG/M metagenome (GOLD analysis project Ga0068862, IMG submission 66598) | Switchgrass rhizosphere microbial communities from Kellogg Biological Station, Michigan, USA - KBS Switchgrass S5-2 | ecosystem: Host-associated > Plants > Roots > Rhizosphere > Soil ... | reverse complement strand
CGGCAAGATCCTGCGGCTGAACCGCGACGGCACCCTACCGAGCGACAATCCTTTCTACAACACGACCACCGGCCTGGCGCGGGCCATCTGGGCGCTCGGGCTGCGCAATCCGTTCAGCTTCACCTTTGAACGCGGGACGGGCCGGATGTTCATCAACGACGTCGGCCACCGCACCTGGGAAGAGATCAACGAGGGCGCGGCCGGCGCGAACTACGGCTGGCCCGAGGTCGAGGGCATGGGCAACGATCCGCGCTTCCGCGAGCCGCTCTTCACCTATGCTCATGGCAACGGCCCGGAGAAGGGTTGCGCGATCACGGGCGGCACGTTCTACGACCCGCCCACGCCGCTCTTCCCGCCGGAGTACGACGGCAAGTATTTCTTCTCCGACTACTGCAACGGGTGGATCCGCGTCTTCGATCCGGAGACCGGCGCGGCCCAGCCCTTCGCGAGCGGCATCGCCACGGCCATCGGCCTGACGGTGGGGGAGGACGGCAGCCTGTATTACCTGGCGCATCACGGCGGCGAGGTCTACCGGGTGATCCACACGCAGAGCCAGTCGCCGGCGATCGCGGTGCAGCCCGAGGATCTGAAGGTCGCGGTGGGGGAGGCGGCGGTGTTCTCCGTGCAGGCGTCCGGCGCGGCGCCCCGGATCTATCAATGGCGGCGCAACGGCGAGCCGATCCCCGGCGCCACCGCGGCCCAGTACACGCTCTCCCCGGCGGCGCTGGCCGACAGCGGCGCCCGCTTCGACGTGGTGGTGACGAACGCCTTCGGCTCGGTGACCAGCCGGCAGGCGAGCCTCGGCGTGGTGAACGGCCACCGGCCCACCGCGACGATCACGGCGCCGGTCACCGGCCACCTCTTCCGGGCCGGCGACACGATCGTCTTCCGCGGCGGCGCCGCGGATGCCGAGGACGGCGCGCTGCCGGCCTCGGCGCTGACCTGGAAGATCGACTTCCATCATCTCGACCACATCCACCCCTTCCTGCTCGACACGCCGGGCATCGCCGAGGGCACCTTCACCATTCCCACCCAGGGCGAAACCTCGCCCGAGGTCTGGTACCGCATCCACCTCGCGGCCCGGGACCACGACGGCCTCGTGACCGAGACCTTCGTGGATGTGATTCCGCGGCTGGCCACGATCGGCCTGGAAACCGAGCCGGCCGGCCTCAAGGTCACGCTGGACGGCATGCCGCACGCGGCCCCGTACTCGGAAGTCGGAGTGGTGGGGATGCTGAGGACGCTGGGAGCGCCGTCGCCGCAGACCCTCGGCGACGATCGCTATGAATTCGTCTCCTGGTCGGACAACGGAGCCGCCAATCACGCGATCGCCACGCCGGAGACGGACGCCACCTGGAAGGCGATCTTCCGCAAGGTGGGGGCGGCGGGCAACGGTCTGACCGGCACCTACTTCGCGAAGCCCGAATTCAAGGGCGCGACCTTCGTGAGGATCGATCCGACGATCAATTTCGATTGGAAGTTCGGCGCGCCCGCACCGGGGATCGGAGCCGACGCCTGGAGCGCGCGGTGGACCGGCGAGATCGAGGCGCAGGTGAGCGGCCTGCACACCTTCTTCCTGCGCAGCAACGACGGCGCGCGGCTCTGGATCGACGGCGTGCTCGTGGTGAACGACTGGAAGGACCACGCGTCGCGGGTGAGCCCGGGCACGATCCAGCTCGAAGCCGGGCATCGCTACTCGATCCGAGTGGACTATCACGACACGGCCGGACGCGCGAACGTGCGGCTCCTGTGGTCCGCCCCCGGCCTCCCGCGCCAGGTGGTGCCGGCGGGGCAGCTCACCCCAGAATGAGCGCCACGGCGCCCATGACCAGGAAGAGCAGCGCGTAGCCGGCCCTGAGCAGGGCGAGGCCCCACATCACGGCAAAGGTGTCGACCTCCGCCCTGTCCGGATCGGCGGGATCGTAGCGGACCGGCACCGTCTGGCCGACCGTGAAGCCCTGAAAGCCGCTTCCCATCCACGACTCCACGCGCCGTGCTTTTTCCCCGTGCGGTTGGAATTCGAGGACGGGAACGCCGACCGCGTTGCGGCCGATCCCCCGCACCCGAATCTCGACCACCGTGCCGGGCGCGGCCTGCGCGACGGCGAGAAACCTCCTCCGGGCGAGATAGATCCGCAGGGCGGACACGAAGAAGCCGCAGCCCACGGCGATACAGATCAGGCCCCAGACGGCGAAACGGTCCATGATCGTCAATCCTACACGGGCATCATAGACTGCCGCCCGATGCGCCGCCCCCTCCTGATGATGGCCGCGTCGTCCGTGTGCTTCGCGCTGATGGCGTTCGCGGCCAAGCTGGCGGCGGCGCGGCTGTCGGGCGGGGAGATCGCGTTCTGCCGCTTCGCGTTCATGATGGTGCCGCTCCTCCTCGTGCCCCGGATCGGGCGCAAGGCGGTCGAGTTCCAGCGCCTCGACCTGCTCGCGTACCGCGGCATCTTCGGGGGCACGGCCGTGCTGCTCTACTTCCTGGCCATCGCCCACATTCCGGTGGGCATCGCCACACTCCTCAACTACTCCTCGCCCGTGTTCAGCGTCGTCTTCGCCGCGCTCTTCCTCGGCGAGCGCGCCGACCGCCGGCTCCTGATCCCGCTCGCCGCCGCTCTCCTCGGGCTCACGCTCACCGTCTTCGGCAACCCGGGCTCCGGCACGGCTCTCCACCTCGGGCGCTGGGAGCTGGTCGGGATGGCCTCCGGGGTCCTGTCCGGCGCGGCCGTGACCGCGATCCGCGCCGCGCGCCGCACCGAGGGCTCGTGGGCGGTCTACGGCAGCTTCACCCTCTGCGGTCTCCTCGCCACGGCGCCGTTTGCCCTGCCGCGGTTCGCGGCCCCGTCGCTGCGCGAATGGCTCCTGCTCGCCGCCGTGGGCGGGGCTTCCGTGGTGGCCCAGCTCCTGATGACCTGGGCCTACCGCTGGGTCACGAACCTCGAAGCGGGCGTCATCTCCCAGCTCACGGTAGTGATCTCGATGCTCCTCGGCGTGGTGCTCCTGGACGACCGGCTGACGCCGCTGCAGCTCCTGGGCGGCGCGCTCACCCTCGGCGGCGTCCTCGGCGTGGCCTGGACGCAGTCCCCGCCCCGGGCCGTGGAATGATCGTGGTAGAGTGCGCCCGATCGTCATGAGCCAGCAGTTATCGCCTTCCGCGGCGCCCGGCTCGCCCACGCCTTTCGACGGCCAGGCGGCGGAGTTCGATCGGCGCGTGGGCCTGCCCGAGGCCGATTGCCGCGCCATCGCGCAAGCCGTGCTCGCGCTGGCCGGGGCACGCTCCGGCGACCGGGTCCTCGACGTGGGCGCCGGCACGGGCATGATCGGCCGCTGGTTCCCGCACCGCTGCTACGTGGGGATGGACCTCTCCCGCGGCATGCTGGAGGTCTTCCGCCAACGGGCGCCCGCGGCTCCTCTCGTCCAGGCGGACGGCGCGCAGCCCTGGCCGCTGCCCGACGGCTCGGTCCGCGCCATCTTCAGCTCGCGGGCCATCCATCTCCTGCCGCGCGGGCACGTGGTCCGCGAGGTGTTGCGCGTGGCGCCGGGCGGCTCCCTCGTGATCGGCCGGGTGGAGCGCCGGCCGGAGAGCGTCAAGGCGCGCCTGTCGCGGGAGATGCGGCGCCGGCTTCGCGATCTCGGTTTCTCCCCCCGCGACGCGGGCAGCCGCCGCCTGCTCGAAGCCCTGCGCGAGGAAGGAGCGGTGGACCTCGACCGCACCGAGGTCGTGCGCTGGCCGGCCCGCCAGACGCCGCGCGAGGCCCTGGACCAGTGGCGCGGCAAGCAGGGCCTCGGCGGGATCGTGCTGCCTCCCGGCGTCCAGGACGAAGTGCTGCGCGGGCTCGAAGCCTGGGCGGTGGAGACCTTCGGCGGCCTCGACACCTCCTCCGACACGGAAGAGTCCTACGTCCTCGAAGGCGTGAGCCTGTCCCGATAGAAAGGATTTTTGGATGGATGACCTGCTGACCGATCTGGGACAGGCGCTCGTCGAAGGCTCGCTCTCCGACCAGGACCTCCTGGCGCGCACCGGCGGACCCTTGCCCGTCCAGATCCTCCCCGAAGCCAACGTGATCAAGGTCGGCGGCCAGAGCTTCATCGACCGCGGACGCGTCGCGGTCTTCCCGCTGATCGAGGAAGTCGTGGCCAACCTGGGGCGCCACAAGATGATCCTCGGCACGGGAGCGGGCACGCGCGCCCGCCACGCCTACAGCGTCGGCCTGGATCTCGGCATGCCCACGGGCGTGCTCTCCGTGCTCGGCACGTTCGTCAGCATGCAGAACGCCCGCATGCTGAACTACCTGCTCGCGAAACACGGAATTCCGTTCATCGAGCCGGCGCAGTTCGCGCAGCTCCCGCTCTATCTGGCCGAGCGCGGCGCCGTGATCTTCTTCGGCATGCCGCCCTACGTCTACTGGCAGCAGAACCCGGCCGTGGGCCGCATCCCGCCGCACCGCACCGACACCGGCAGCTACCTGGTGAGCGAAGTGCTGGGCGCGCGCTCGATGATCTTCGTCAAGGACGTGGACGGCCTCTACACCGCGGACCCCAAGAAGGACCGCAACGCCCGCTTCATCCCGCGCATCACGGTCTCCGAGCTGCGCGCGATGGACCTTCAGGACGTGGTGGTCGAGCGCGCGGTCCTCGACCTCATGGAAAACGCCCAGCACCGCCGGTCGATCCAGGTCATCAACGGCCTGGTGCCGGGCAACCTCACCCGCGCCCTGGAAGGGGAGTCGGTCGGCACGATCATCACCGTTGACTGAGGAGCGCCCTTGACTGAAACCAACGCCTATCACGTCCGCTCGCTGCTCATGCGCGAGAGCCTGCTCGACCGCCAGGTGGAGCGCTCCACCGAGGGCGCGGTCTTCCGCATGCTGCCCGAGGCCCACGTCCTCAAGATCGGCGGCCGATCGATCATGGATGCCGGTCGCAGCGTGGTCTATCCCGTGGTCGAAGTGCTCGCCGACTGCCTCAAGACGTGGAAGCTGATCCTGGGCACGGGCGGCGGCGTGCGCACCCGCCATGTCTTCTCGATCGGCATCGATCTCGGCCTCCCCACGGGCGTGCTCGCCCAGGTCGCGGCGGCCGACGCCCTGGGCAACGCCCACATGCTCGGCACGCTGCTGTCGCCCTACGGCGTGGTGGCGATCCCGCCCGAGATCTTCGGCCACCTGCTGCCGCTCTTCATCCACAGCGCTCCCGGCGTCGTGTTCAGCGGCGTGCCGCCGTACTCCCTGTGGGAGCACCCGCCCGGCGTGGGCCGCATCCCACCGCACCGCACGGACGCGGGCGCCTTCCTCCTCGCGGAGTGCTTCGGCTGCCGCAGCCTGACGCTGGTCAAGGACGTGGACGGCCTCCATACCGCCGACCCGAAGCTCGATCCGTCCGCGGAGCTCATCCCCGAGATCAGCGTCGCCGAGATACGCCGGCGTGCGTTCCCGACGCTGCCGTTCGAGCCGGTCCTGCTGGACCTGCTGGAGAACGCGCGGCTGCTGGACCGGTTCCAGATCGTCAACGGTCACGAGCCCGGCAGGATCCGGGAAGCGCTCGAAGGAAGGCACGTGGGTACGATCGTCCACGCCGACCGCCGATGAGCCTGGCCTCCCTGCGCGGCGTGGGTGTGCGCTTTGCCCGCGCCGAGCCCGCGCTGGCCGCCGTCGATCTCGACCTGCTTCCGGGCCTCACCGTCGTGGCGGGGCCCAACGGCGCGGGCAAGACCACGCTGCTCCGCGTGCTCGCCGGTCTCCTGCGGCCCGGCTCGGGGACGGCGGAGGTCCTCCGCGACCGCCGGCGAATCGGCTACATCCCCCAGGATCTCGCGCTCGACCCCGAGATGACCGGCCGCGAGACGCTCGCGCTGCTGGCTGCGCTCCACGGTGTGCCGCGCCGGGAGCGCAGCGACCGCATCGCCCGGCTGGCCGAATCCTTCGGCACGGCGAAGCACCTGCCGCGGCCTGTCGCCTCCTGGTCGGGCGGATTGAAGCGCAGGCTCCATCTGGCCGCGGGGATGATCCACGATCCGGACCTGCTGCTGCTCGACGAGCCCACGGCGGGGCTCGACCTCGAAGGCAACGACTTTCTCTGGGCGGAGCTGGAACGCCGGGCCGCGGCCGGACGCGCTGTCGTGGTGGTGACGCACGACCTCGCCGCGGCCGAGCGCCACGCCGACCGGGCCGTGGTCCTGCACCGCGGCCGGATCGTGTCCTACGGTCCGCCGCGCGATCTGCCGGACCTCTATCGCCGTCTGACCGGGGAGGAGCCGGAGTGATCGACGCGCTTCGCGCCGTGGCCTGGCGCACCTGGACGATCACCTGGCGCCGGCCGGTGCTCCTGACCTTCTCGCTGGGCCAGCCGCTGGTCTGGATGCTCTTCTTCGGCTTCCTCTTCCATCGTTTCCCGGTGGGGGAGGGGATCGGCTACCTGGACTTCCTCGCGCCGGGCGTGAGCGTGATGACCGTGCTCTTCGGAGCCTCGCAGTCGGGGATCGGCTGGATCCGCGACCTCAACACCGGCTTCCTGCCGCGCATGCTGAGCACGCCGGCCCCGCCCGCCGCGATCCTGGCGGGAAAGGTGCTGGCCGACGCGGCGAGGCTCCTCCTCCAATCCGGAGCCGTGCTGCTCCTGGCGCTGCTCCTCGGAGCCCGGCTGCATCCCGATCCCGCGGCGCTGACCGCGGGCCTCATCTGCCTGGCCCTCTTCGCCCTCGCGTTCTCCTGCCTTTCCGCGGCCTTCGCCCTCCAGGTGCACGCCCAGGAGGCGATGGCCACCTTCGTCCACCTGGTCAACATGCCGCTGCTCTTCACGAGCACGGCCCTGGTGCCGAGGGGCCAGATGCCCGGCTGGCTCGCCGCCGTCTCCCGCTTCAACCCGCTCACCCTGACCGTGGACGCCTGGCGGGGAGCGCTCCTCCGCGGCGAGATGCCCGCGCTCCGCAGCCTGCTGCTCCTCGCCGCGCTGGCCGCCGCGCTCTTCCTTCTCGCGCTGACCCGGATGCGGGCGGCGGCGGGGCGGTACTGACCCGTTGACATCCTCAGCGCGATCGGGCATACTCTCGGCATCGGATTGGGGAATCCCGGTCGGCAACTGGCCTCGGCAAGTCCGGGGCTTTTTGCTTTTCAGGGGAACGTCTTGAGCCCGAATCCTTTCAGCCTTGTTCCATTGCGGTAGAACTTCTTCTGGATCACGTCGTACGCCCGGTTCTGCTCCGCGGCGTTGATCAGCTTCCGCCCGATGGGGCGGGCGATCAGGTCCGCCAGCTGCAGGCCGCAGCAGTTGGACCGCTTGTCCGCGAGAGTCAGGTCGAACGGCAGGCTCTCGCAACGGTAGTTCGCCCCGCTGCAAACGCGCCGGAACTCCTCCTCGAGCTCCCTGTCCTCCTTGCGTCCCCGGCTCTCGAAGACGAAATGGGTCTGCCGGGCTTTCTGGCCAAAGAGCTTGAGGAAGCTCTGGACCCGCTCCATGCCGAAGGCCAAGGCGATGTGGTACGGATTCGGCGGATCGGCGTAGCGCTCGCGGAGCCCCACCTTCTTGATTACGGACGCCACGAGCGTGAAAGGGGTCTCGTCGACAAGCCGGGTAAGATCCTCGATGAAAGGCTCTCGACGGCTTGCATCGACCAGGAAGCTGAACTGCCCCGTCGCCTTGCGGATGTCCCGCTCGTGGAGAACCACCATGTCATGGCCGAAGTGGCGGAACTTGAAGTCCTGCAGGGCTGGACTGGCATGGAGGCGGTACTCATCTTTCCTGAAGATGCAGAAGGCAAGGACGAACACGGGGTAGTGAGGGTCGATCGAAGACAGCCCATGGTCGCCGCTTTCGTCGACGTAGACGATGAAGTCGCTGTGCGCGATCATTTACGGGAGCCGAGTATATGGCGACCCGAGTAAGGACATCCAGTACGCCGATGGCTCTGATGGATGATACGGAGAGCGTCCGGGATGCAGAGACGGGACCGCCCATGGTTGAGCGGGCGACCCTCGCGACGCCCGGCCTGCCCGTAATCCAATTCTTAAGATACCCTGAGGCAAGCTGGAGGGGTCGAATGGCAACCGCGGACGTGATCGTGGATGCGAGGGACCGGATCGTGTCCTGGGGTCCGGCTGCGGAAGCTCTGTTCGGCCATGCCGGCTCCGCCGCGGTCGGCCAGCGCCTGCAGGACCTGCTGGACGGCCGCGACCTCTTCGGCAACCGCGTCTGCCACGACGCCTGCTGGCTGCGCGACGCCCTTGCAGCGGGCGAGGCCGTGCAGCGTTACGAGCTCGACGTGCGGCACGCCGGTGGACGGCGCCTGCGCGTCATCGTGGACGTGCAGCCCTCCGCCGGATCGCGCGGCTGGACCTACCGCTTCCTTCCCGACCGCCGCGCCGAGCGGCGCGGCGCGCTCGCGCCTCCTGCCGAAACCCGTCCGCCGGAAAAGCCCTTCGCTCTCACCCCGCGCGAGCTCGCCGTGCTGCGCCTCCTTGCACGCGGAGCCGGCACCGCCGAGATGGCGCGCGAGATGGGGATCAGCGCCACCACCGTGCGCAACCACATCCAGCATCTGCTGGACAAGCTCGATGCGCACAACCGCCTGCAGGCGGTGTCCGTGGCCCGGCACCACGGCCTCCTCTAAATATACCCATCCTCCAATAAAAACATTTCTGGTTCGTCCGCATCAGGCGGCTGACGATTTGGAATCATTTATGGGCGTCTTCTGGATCTTAATACTGATTTTAATGAAAGGGATGCAGGCTATGTCTCACATAGGGGATGAAAGGAGATTTGCCATGTCTTCCCGCAAAAGCAAGATTTCTCTGGGTGCGGGGCTCGGTTTTGCCGCGGCCCTGTTCCTGGCATCGGTCCGGCCGGCCGGTGCCACCGACGTCACGCCTATCTTCGTAGCAGGCAACCCGTCCTGCACCTCGCTCGGCTATGCCTTCGGCTTCAAGGTCGATCCGCCGAACGCGGGCACCTACTCCATCGACGGCATCAACAGCGTCACCGTCACCACCGACGGCGTCAATTTCGACTGGAGCTCGGACCTCGGCATGGACGCGGTGATCTCGAAGGGCGGGCCGAACGCGAACATCTACGTCTACAATCCGGAGCGGACCGGCGATACCGGCCTGCACTCGCCGATCAATCCCAACAACGGAACCCCTTACGGTCTGAGCCACATCGAATTCTGCTTCGATTACGAAGTGTCGGTGAGCAAGACCGCGGAGACCTCGTTCACCCGCACCTGGCAGTGGCGGATCGACAAGTCCGTGAGCCCGGACCACTGGGAGCTGTTCACGGGTGACACCGGCACGTCGCGCTACACCGTCGCGGTCGAGCGCACCGGCTACACGGACAGCGGCTGGGCCGTGACGGGAACGATCACGATCCACAATGCCACGCCGCTGATCGCCACGATCGCCGGTGTCGCCGATCTGATCTCCGGAGGCATCGCGCCACCCGTGGACTGCGGCGTCACCTTCCCCTACGCGCTCGGCGCCGACCAGACGCTGGAGTGCACCTATCAGACTGCGCTGCCCGACGGCGCCGGCCGCACCAACACGGCGACGGTCGCGACGATCGGGGCGGTGGGCGGCGGCTCCGGGAGCGCCGCCGTGGAGTTCGGCGAACCCACCACGCAGGTCAATGCCACCATCCACGTGTCCGACACGAACGGCGCCTCGTGGCAGTTCAGCGACCTCGGCTCGGTGATCTATGACCGCACCTTCCAGTGCCCGGGCGGCAGCCACGGCAACACCGCCACGATCGTGGAGACGGGGCAGAGCGACAGCGCCTCGGTCTCCGTCCAGTGCTACGACCTCGGCGTCACCAAGGACGCCCACACCTCGCTCGACCGCAACTGGGAGTGGACGATCGTCAAGACCGCGGACCAGCAGGAGCTGACGCTCTCGCCGGGCCAGCAGTTCCTGGTGAATTACCAGGTCGATCTGAGCGCCACCTCGTTCGACGACGGCTGGGCGGCGCACGGCACGATCCACGTCCAGAACCCGCATCCGACGCGCGCGGCTCTCCTCCTCGGCGTTGCCGACTCGGTGGGCGGCATCGGCGGCATCGTGAATT
>Ga0068862_100006073_pt1 | contig 10055 bp, 7 predicted proteins | sample KBSSwiS52_FD_66598 | JGI IMG/M metagenome (GOLD analysis project Ga0068862, IMG submission 66598) | Switchgrass rhizosphere microbial communities from Kellogg Biological Station, Michigan, USA - KBS Switchgrass S5-2 | ecosystem: Host-associated > Plants > Roots > Rhizosphere > Soil ... | reverse complement strand
TTCGGCCCGACCGACATGCCGTCGATCTGGAACCTGCAGAAGTACAAGCCGGAGCAGGGAATGTTCATGAACTTCGCCGGCGACAGCCACGACCCTTACTCCGTGATCATGGACTCGGCGCTGGGGCTTCTGGGTGCCCCGCCCGCGCACAAGCAGGACTTTTTGGACCAGGTCGCGTGGCTGCACGAGTACCTGACGAAGCTGCCGGCGCCGAAATATCCGTTCCCCATCGATGCCGCGAAGGCGGACGCTGGCAAGGAATTGTTCGCGCAGAATTGCGCCACGTGCCACGCGAGCGCCCGCACCGGAACACGGATTCCGCTACCCGAGATCGGCACCGATCGGAATCGTCTCGACTCGTGGAACAAGAATGCGGCAGTGATCGCGAACAAGGTCGTCACCGACATGGGACTCACGCGCAAGGGCCTGGTCGAAGCGACGCTGGACGGCTACATCGCCGCGTTCCTCGACGGCATCTGGCTGCGTGCGCCGTACCTGCACAACGGCTCGGTGCCGAGTCTCCGTGATCTCCTCGAGCCCGCCGCGCAGAGGCCGAAGGTTTTCTATCGCGGCTACGACGTCTACGACCCGGTCAAAGTCGGCTTCATCACGGAGGGCCCCGAGGCGGAACGCATCGGCAGTCGCCTCGACGTCGCCCAGAAATCCAACGGCAACCAGGGGCACGAGTTCGGCACCAATTTGTCCCCCGGCGACAAGGATGCACTTGTCGAATACCTGAAGACGCTGTGATCATGAACACCACGCGACAGCCGATGCCGACCCCGCCCCTGGCCGCAATGTTCGATCGGCTTCTTCATCCTGGCGTACGCGGGCGCGCGGCGAAAACCGTCGAGGCATTTGGATGGTTCGTCCTCTTGGAGGGCTTGGCCTTGCTCTTCGCGCCACGCATGGTGGCGGGGCTGCTGCACATCGAGATCGCTGCGGGCCAGGTGGTCGACTACATGCGCATCATGGGACTGCTCGCGGGCGGGATCGGCATGCTTTACGTCGTCAGCGGGCGCGTAAACGCCGTCGGATTCGCCTTTGCATCGCTGCTCGACCGGCCGCTGGTGCCGCCGATCATGGCGGTGCTCTGGTACCTGGGCATCGTCCCCGCGTCGCTCGCGCTCGTGTTCTCGGTGCAGGACTTCGCCGGATTCCTGTGGACGCTGTCTGCGTGGCGGGCGGACGAGGGGCAATCGGTCTAGGTACGGGAGACGTTGCCCCGCTATTCCGGCTTGATGCCGATCTTCTTCACCAATTCGGCGAAGCGCGGCACGTCCTGCTTGATGCTTGCCGCCATCGCTTCCGGGGTGCCACCCACCGGAACGAGTCCGGCGCCTGCGAGCTTCTCCGCCACCGCGGGATCGGCAAGCGCCTTCTTCAGCTCCGCGTTGAGCTTCGCCACGATCGGCGCCGGCGTGTTCGCGGGAGCCAGCAACGCGAAGTAAGTCGGCAGAAGGATGTCGTTGCCGGCACCCGCTTCCGTCATCGTCGGCACATCCGGCAATACGGCGAAGCGCTTGTCCGAGCCCACCGCGAGTGCGCGCAGGCGACCGTCCTTGATGAAGCCTTGCACGGCCGGCACGGCGGCGATCGTCACGCCGACTTCGCCGGCCACCGCTGCCTGGGCCGCCGGCGCCGCGCCTTTGTACGGCACGTGCAGCATGTCCGTGCCCATCCTCTGGTTGAACGCCTCCAGGTTGAGCTGGGCCATGCTGCCGACGCCGAAGCTTGAGTAGTTGACCGTGCCTGGCTTGGACTTCGACAGCGCGACGAGCTCCTGCACCGTCTTCACGTCGAGCTTCGGATTGGCGACGAGCACGTACGGCCCATCGGTTGCGATGCCGATATAGCTGAAGTCCTTGATCGGGTCGTACGGCAGCTTCACGTACAAGCTCGGGTTGACGGTAAGCGAGCCGCGATCGGTAAGCAGGATCGTGTAGCCATCGGGCGGCGACTTCGCCACCAAATCGATGCCCAGTACGCCGTTGGCGCCCGGCTTGTTGTCGACGACGATCGACTGGCCCATCGACTCGCCCATCTTTTGCGCGAGCGTGCGCGCAGTGAGGTCCGACGCGCCGCCGGGCGAGAAGGGCACGACCAGCTTGAGCGGCTTCGTCGGATACGCCGGCGTCTGCGCGAAGGCAGCGGGTATCGCGAGCAGGGCCGCGGCGAACCGCACCACACAATCGATCTTCGTCATCCTCACTCCTTCGGTGCGAACTTCGCTTTCCACAGACCCCAGGGACGGCCGATCACGCCGCGGTTGGTTTCGTCGTACCGGCGCGCCTCCTCGTCTTCGAGATACGTCACGTGACCGCCCAACGTAATCGCGCGTTGCTGCAGGTCGGCATTGAGCTGCGCGTAATACGCGCGGAACACGGCTTCAGGGATGCTGCCGCCGACGGTGCAGTAGCCGTGGCCGCGCATCAGCACCGCAGAATGGTCGCCCAGTGTCTCGGCGAGTGCGGCCCCTTGGGCGTTGTTGCGGATCAGCATGTCGGTCATGCCGAACTTTTCGCGGATCTCGAACACCGGCGCCCCCGTGCGCAGGAAGCCGCTCATGTGATAGATCGGCTTCAGAGGGACAGAGCTCGCGGCAAACGGCACGACGGTCGCAGCGTGGCTGTGCACGACGCTGTTTACGTCGGGACGCTGCGTGAAGATCTTGCCGTGGATGAAGCGCTCCAGGTAGGGCGTGCGCGTGTCGCCATCCTGTGGAGCGGAGGCCATGTCGAACGTCATGATGTCATCGCGCGTCACGAGCTCGGGTGCGAGCGAGCGCGCGAGCAGGAAGCAGTCCGCACGATCCGGGTGACGCACGCTGATGTGGCCGAAGCCGTCTAGCACGCCCAATCCCGCGAGGATGCGGTTGGCGGCGACGAGATCGTCGATGATGGTGGGCAAAGTGGACATGGAAACTGAGGTCGGAAGTTTCGTCATAATACAGATCGAAAGGATCCACGCATGCAGTTCTATCTCGACGGGTACAGGGCTGGCGATCCGCATTCGCTTCCGGCGGCTTCGGGCGCAATGGAGGCGGGAGAGGCGCTGCCGCGCGAAGTGGACGTCCTCATCGTCGGCTGTGGTCCGGCGGGCCTCGTCCTCGCGGCACAGCTGGCTTCCTTCCCCGACATCAAAACGCGAATCGTCGACCGCAGGCCAGGGCCGCTCGAGCTTGGCCAGGCCGACGGCATTGCCTGCCGCACCGTCGAGATGTTCCACGCGTTCGGATTTGCCGAGCGCCTGCTCCAGGAGGCCTACTGGGTCAACGAGACGGTCTTCTGGAAGCCTGACCCGAACGAACGCACGAAGATCGTCCGCAGCGGCAGGATCCAGGACGTCGAGGACGGTTTGTCCGAGTGTCCGCACGTGATCGTCAACCAGGCACGCGTCCATGACTACTTCCTGGAAGTCATGCGCGAGTCCTCCACCAAGCTGGTGCCGCACTACAACCTGCACGTCAGGAACGTCGAGGTTGGCGATTCAGGCGAGTACCCCGTAACCGTCACCCTGCAGCGAATGGAGCCCGATCGTCACGGACAGGAGGAAACCGTCCGCGCCCGCTACGTCGTCGGCTGCGATGGCGCGCGCAGCAGCGTCCGGCAATCGATTGGCCGCTCGCTGGTGGGCGACGTGGCCAATCAGGCGTGGGGTGTCATGGATGTTCTGGCGGTCACCGACTTCCCGGACGTACGCTTGAAGTCGGTAATTCATTCCGCCAACGAAGGGAACATGCTGATCATCCCCCGCGAGGGGGGCTATCTGGTCCGCTTTTACATCGAGCTCGACAAGCTCAACCCCGACCAGCACCTGACAACCAAGGACGTCACCACTGACCAGCTGATCGCGGCCGCCAACCGGATCTTTCATCCTTACACTTTGGAGGTCAAAGACATCGCCTGGTGGTCCGTCTACGAGATCGGCCAGCGCCTCTGCGACAAGTTCGACGACGTGCCACAGGAGGCGATGAAATCCCGCTTTCCTCGTGTCTTCATCGCCGGCGACGCCTGCCACACCCACAGCGCGAAGGCCGGACAGGGCATGAACGTGTCCATGCAGGATACATTCAACCTCGGATGGAAGCTTGCAGCGGTCCTGCGAGGCAGAAGTTCGCCCACGCTGCTGCATACCTATTCGGCCGAACGGCAAGCGATCGCCAAGGAGCTGATCGATTTCGATCGCGAGTTTGCCAAGATGTTCAGCGCGCCACCGAAGGAGGCCGGGAGCGCCCAAGGCGAAGGCGTGGACCCGAAGGAATTCCAGGCGCACTTCGTCAAGCAGGGACGCTTCACCGCGGGGGTCGCGACGCATTACAAGCTTTCGCTGATCTGCGGCGAACCCACGTTCCAGCATCTCGCGACCGGCTTCCCGATCGGGATGCGTTTCCATTCCGCACCCGTCATCCGCCTGGTGGACGCCAAACCCGTGCAGCTCGGACATGCGGCCGGAGCGGACGGTGCCTGGCGAATCTACGCATTCGCGGATTTACGGAATCCTCGGGATCCGGCGTCGCGCATCCATTCGCTGTGTACGTTCCTCGAGACTGAGGAGTCTCCGATCAAGCGATATACGCCGCGCGGCGCCGATGTGGACTCGGTGATCGACGTGCGGGCCATCTTCCAGCAGGGGCATCGCGATCTTGCGGTCGGCGAAATGCCGCCCGTCTTGCTGCCGCGGAAGGGGCGCTTCGGCCTGATCGATTACGAAAATATGTTCTGCCCTGACCTCAAGGCCGGGACGGATATCTTCGAAATGCGAGGCGTCGATCGCGAGCAGGGCTGCATCGTCGTCGTCCGCCCGGACCAGTACGTTGCGCACGTGCTCCCGCTGGACGGCTTCGACGCGCTCGCCGCGTTCTTTGCAGGGTTCATGATCGAGGCCAGAGCGTAATATCGAGCACACGTCTCTCGAATGGAGTAAGTTGGACCTTCCGCGTGGCGGCCCTGGAGCCGTGGCGCCCACTCGGAAGAAATCCACTCTGGAGAGGCCGTGTCGATAGATCAGCAACCGGTTCAAGGCCGAATCGAACCGCCATCGGAAGTTCCGCCGGCGGTGTTCCAGACGCCAATCAACGTGCGGAGCACGTCGCTTGCCGTGCTGGCCCTCATCGCCGTGATAGCGCTGCTGTATTCCGCGCGGGCGGTATTCATCCCTATCGCTATCGCGGTGCTGGCGAGTTACGCGCTGACGCCTGTCGTCGATTGGCTGAAACAGAGAGCCAGGCTGCCCAAGGCCGTGGGGGCAGCGGTGACGCTGACCGTCATTCTCATTGGCCTGGGCCTGGGCCTTCAATCGCTTCAGCCGCAGGCGATTCAAGTCCTGGACATCGTACCCCGCGCCACCGCGAAGTTCAGCGCGGCTCTGCGGCTCAGTGCACGGGGGCCACCCGGGGCGGTTGAAAAGATGCAAAGGGCTGCAAGCGAAATCGAGAAGGCCGCGCATGAGGCTGCCACCACCTCGAGCGCTCCCAAGACGACGGCGCGGACTCCCGCGAGGGCGCCCGGCGATGCTCCCCCTTTCAACGTCTGGGACTATGTCGTGATGGGAACTGCGAGTGCCGTTGCAGGGATCGGCCAGTTGGTCGTTGTCGTGGCGCTTGTGTACTTCCTGCTCATCGCCGGCGACAGCTTCCGACGGACTCTGATGCGCATCAGCGGCGACACGTTGTCGAAGAAGAAGATAACGTTGCAGATATTGGAGGAGATCAACTCTCAAATTCAGCGCTATCTCCTGGTCCAACTCGCGACGAGTGCGCTCCTGGGCGTCGTGGTATGGCTGGTGTTCGCCTGGATCGGACTGGATAACGCGCTGTTCTGGGGTTGCGTCGGCGGCGTGCTGCATCTCATTCCTTACGCAGGACCGACCGCATTCGTCGTCCTGGTCGGCCTGGTTGCCTATGCGCAGTTCGACAGCTTGCAACCTGTCGTCCTCATCCTCGGCAGCGTCCTCGCAGTCGTCGGCGTGATCGGCCTGCTCCTTGTGCCGTGGCTGACGCAAAGGGTGGGCCGGCTCAATGCGGTCACGGTGTTCGTTGCCCTGCTCGTCTGGGGCTGGCTGTGGGGCATCTGGGGCTTGCTGCTGGGCATTCCGATCGTCATGGCGATCAACGCCGTGTGCGAGCGCGTCGAAGAGCTTCAACCGATCAGCGAATTTCTCGGGCATGCGCCGACGCGGCAGAGAGATACGGCAAGCCCCGCCGCTGTTGTTCCATCGAAGAGCGAGTCGTAGCATTGGCCGCCACCGCGGTCCGTCGCGTCGAGCGTCAATTCCGAGAGGCACCATGACCAGGGCAAAGAACAGCACGCGGGTGAGCGTCGGTATCGTCGAGAGTGCCGGCGACGTGAACTTGCGCAAACAGGCCGAAGAGGTCCTGCTGAAGGCGGGCGCCTTGCAGCGGGCGATTTTCAACAGCGCCAACTTCTCGAGCATCGCCACCGATGCAAAGGGCGTGATCCAGATCTTCAACGTCGGCGCCGAGCGGATGCTGGGCTACACGGCGGCCGAAGTCATGAACAAGATCACTCCGGCCGACATTTCCGATTCACAGGAGTTGGTCGCGCGCGCCAAGGCATTGAGCATCGAACTCGGCGCCACGATCACGCCTGGCTTCGAGGCGCTGGTCTTCAAAGCCTCGCGTGGAATCGAGGACATCTACGAGCTCACCTATATCCGGAAGGACGGGAGCCGATTCCCGGCGGTGGTGTCCGTCACCGCGCTGCGCGACGCGCAGGACGCCATCATCGGCTATCTTCTGATCGGAACCGACAACACCGCGCGCAAGCTGGTCGAGGCCGAGCAACGAAAGCTCGACCAGCGTCTGCGTGACCAGCAGTTCTACACGCGCTCGCTGATCGAATCCAATATCGACGCCCTGATGACCACCGATCCCGCCGGCATCATCACCGATGTGAACAAGCAGATGGAGGCTTTGACCGGATGCACGCGCGACGAGCTGATAGGAGCGCCGTTCAAAGGCTATTTCACCGATCCGGAACGCGCCGAAGCCGCGATCAAGCGCGTATTGAGCGAACGTAAAGTCACCGACTATGAGCTGACGGCCTGCGCACGCGACGGGAAGCGGACCGTGGTGTCCTACAACGCAACCACCTTTTACGATCGGGACCGGACGTTGCAGGGCGTTTTCGCCGCCGCGCGCGACGTCACGGAGCGCAAGCGGGTGGAAGCGGAGCTGCAGCAAGCCAAGGCCATGGCGGAGACCGCGAGTCAGACCAAGTCCGATTTTCTGGCGAGCATGAGTCACGAAATCCGGACACCGATGAATGCAATCGTCGGCATTGCCGACCTGCTGGCGAAGACGGCTTTGTCCCCTGAGCAGGATAAGTATGTGCAGATCTTTCGCCGCGCCGGCGACAACCTGCTTCACCTGATCAACGACATCCTCGATCTGTCCAAAGTAGAGGCCTCGCAGCTCGAGCTGGAGCGCACCCGATTTTCGCTGGACGATATGCTGGGGAAGGTGACGGAGATGGTGGCGGTCCGAGCCCAGGAAAAGGGGCTGGCGCTGGTGTGCGAGGTCGCGCCGGGCGTACCTCGCCACCTGATAGGCGACCCGACACGATTGCGTCAGGTGCTGCTCAATCTGCTCGGCAACGCGCTCAAATTCACGGAATCCGGAGAAGTGGCCCTGCGAGTCACGTCGGACCACGAGCCCGCCCACCCCGGCGTCTTGCGGTTCACGATATCCGATACCGGCATCGGAATTCCGGACGAAAAACTGGGCGCGGTATTCGAACGGTTCACCCAGGCGGACTCATCCACCACGCGCAGGTATGGGGGAACGGGCCTGGGCCTGACGATCTCCAAGCGCCTGGTGGAGCTGATGGGCGGGCGTATCGCCGTCGAGAGCGGTCTCGGCAAAGGCAGCGTATTTTCCTTCGCGGTGCCACTAGGGATCTGGGCCGGGGCGACGCATCGGGCAAGTGCACCCGTCGGCGCGTGCGCCGAACCGCCGTTGCCGAAGCTGCGGATTCTTCTGGTGGAGGACTCTCCCGACAACAGGACGATCACGGTTGCGTATCTGCGGGACACTCCTTACCAGGTGGAGATCGCCGAAAATGGTGCCATCGCGTTCGAGAAGTTCACCGCCGGTGACTTTGACCTGGTGCTGATGGACCGGCAAATGCCGGTGATGGATGGCTTGACCGCCACGCGGGCGATCCGAGAGTGGGAAGAGGCGAAGAATCGGCCGCCGACGCCGATCATCGCGCTGACGGCCTCCGCCTTGAAAGGCGATCAGGAAAAATTCATGGCGGCCGGGTGTACAGCCTATTTGACGAAGCCGATCAAACAGGATGTGCTGCTGCACGCGATCAGGGAGCACTCCGTGGGGGCCTCAGCCTCAGGGAGTGGGGAGCGCGGCCGCGCCGACGCGATCGTCGTGCGCGCGAATCCGCAGCTCGCTGATCTTATCCCCGGCTTCCTGCAGAATCGCAGGCATGATGTCGCGGCAATGCTCGACGCCCTCGACCGGCGTGACTTTGCGATCGTGGGGAACCTGGGGCACGGCATGAAGGGCGCCGGCGGCAGCTGGGGCTTCCAGGGCATCACCGACATCGGCGCTGCCCTCGAGCGGTCGGCCGAGAGCGCCGACAATGAAGGATCGCGCAAATGGGTGGGTGAACTGTCCCGGTACCTCGATCGTGTCGAGATCGTCTACGACTAGCCTGTCACCGGATCACTGCGGCGGGATTCTCGTAAGACAGGCGCGGACGCGTGCCGTGAGCTGGGGGATCGAAAACGGCTTCGTCACGTAGTCCGTCACGCCGGCCTCGAATCCGGCGCGCGTGCTGGGCTCATCGGTCATGCCCGTGAGCATCAGCACAGGCAAGTGTTGTGTCTCGGGCTTGGCCCGAAGCGCTTTCACCACCTCCATCCCGTCGATCCCGGCCATCTTGTAGTCCAGCACGAGCAGATCCGGCATGCGCTCCTCGATCATTCGAAGCGCGTCCCCACCGTTGGTCGCCGTGCTGACGATGTACTGCTCCGCCTCGAGCGCGCGCACGATCATGATCAGCGTATCCGGTTGGTCGTCCACCGCCAGGATGCGAAACCGGCGCTGCGCGAGGGACGCCTGGAGCGGAGTCTCCGCGACGAACGGCTTCAGGGCGGAGCGCGGCTCCAGGACGATCTCACAGCCTTCGAAGGCGCAGAAGACGTCGATTCCGGAATGGCGCTGCAGGGCAAGGCTGCGGGCCTTGCGCTCGATTTCCCCGACGAAGTGGTCGTCGTGGCCCGGGTCGTGGTGGGTCAAGGCGACGCGCCGCACGCCGGCGGCCGCGGCAATCTGCACCACATAGTCGTACGTGCTGTGTCCCCAGGTTTTCTTCGACGGATACTCCTCGGGCGTGTACTGCGCGTCGTGAACCACGAGATCGGCGTCGGCCATGAACCTCGCGTGCCGGCGGTCTCCGTCGTGCAGAATCGATTCGATGAGCCCCGGCTCGGCGCCGGCGCGCCAGAGTTCATCGGAGAACGGCTCATGGTCGACCAGATAGACCATCGCCACACCGTCCACTTCGACTCGGTAGCCGACGGTCATGGCCGGATGGTTGAGGAACTGCGTGGCGACTCGGGCGCCGCCGATCGTGTGGATGCCCTCGGTCAGGTCGTGATAGGTGATCTTCGCCGGGAGCTGATTCAGGTCGATCGGGAAGTAGGTGTACTCCATCTGGCCGGCCAGCACGTCGCGCAGCGGGCCGCGGCTGCCTTCGGGGCCATAGATTGCAACGGAGTTTCCGTTGACGAACGCCGGACTGAAAAAAGGGAACCCCTGGATGTGATCCCAGTGCGTGTGTCCCAGCAGAATGTTCGCGTTGATCGCTTGCTTCCCGCGCGCCATCAACTCGGCTGCCAGCCCGCGGGCCCCGGTGCCGCAGTCGAAGATCAGCAGATCGCCGCCGGCGGTCGTCACCTCGACGCACGAAGTATTCCCGCCGAAGTGGTTCGTGCCCGGCCCGGGGGTTGCGATCGACCCCCTCGTACCCCAGAAACGTACTTTCATGGGCCTTCGGGTCCTTTACGAACTGCGT
>Ga0068862_100006066_pt1 | contig 10061 bp, 6 predicted proteins | sample KBSSwiS52_FD_66598 | JGI IMG/M metagenome (GOLD analysis project Ga0068862, IMG submission 66598) | Switchgrass rhizosphere microbial communities from Kellogg Biological Station, Michigan, USA - KBS Switchgrass S5-2 | ecosystem: Host-associated > Plants > Roots > Rhizosphere > Soil ... | reverse complement strand
GCAAGTACATGGGCATCGACCGCTCGACGTTCCTGATCGACGCCGACGGCAAGATCCGGCGGATTTGGCGCAAGGTGAAGGTGCCGGGCCACGCCGCCGAGGTGCTGAAGGCGGTGCAATCCCTTTAAGGTCAAGCTGTTGGGTGCGACTCGCGGTCGCGCCCGCCGGCGCCGCGCGATTCGACCGCGGCGCGCGCTCGCGTCCGAGCCGTTGCGGCCAGGGGCGCCGGCGCCGAGTTCCTCCCTGCGCGGAGCGTGGCACGCCCTCGCGGAACCGGCGGCAAGTTTAAGCATTCGTTCAGGATAACCGGCGCATCGTCGGATGGTGCGGGCCTGCGTCTTCGTCGCAGCCTTGGCCCTTGCGCGTTCCCGAAAACTGATTGCATATCGCCCGGAACCCTCAGTCGAGTTTCCGAAGCGGTGAGCATGAATCGCCTGGCCCGCCTTCGCCGATCGCTGGAGGAGCTGTTCCCGGAACGGCACCTTTACGTGCGGTCCGGCGGCGAGATGAAGACGTTCGTCCTGACCCCGCAGAAGCAGATGGCCGCCGCCGGCGTCGTCGCCGCCTGCGCCCTGTGGATGGGCGTCGGCACGGCCGCGCTCCTGGTCAACGCCCTGTCGCTGACCCGTAGCGACCAGGAGGTGGCGAAGACCGAGGCCAAGTACGAGCGCTGGATCGCCGACCGGCAGGCGCGACTGAACTCGGCGGTGGCCCGGCTCAACGCCACCGACGGCTCGATCGGCTCGATCGCCGCCGACGTCGAGAAGCGCCACGCGGCCCTGGCCCTGCTGCTCACCGACCTGGAGGGCGCCCCCGGCGCTGCCGAAGCTCTCACGCCGGCCATCAGCCAGGCCCTGGCGACGCCGGACGCCGACCCGCTGCGCCGCGTGGAGCTCGTCCGGCTCAGCCAGGAGAAGCTGCTGGACGCGGCCGACACCTTCGCCAAGAGCCGCGCCGACCGCCTGCGTCTGGCTTTCCGCCTCGCCGGCCTGACGCCGCGCGGCTATACGCCCGAGACGAGCGGCCTGGGCGGCCCGCTGATCGAGGCCAAGGACCCGCGCGCCCTCGCCGCGGTGCTGGATATCGACGAGGATTTCGCCGAGCGCGTTCAGCACGCCGCCACCGGCCTCTCCGAGGCGCGCGCCCTGCGAGCGGGCCTGGACAAGCTGCCTCTCGCCCGGCCGACCGAGGAAGGCCGCAAGTCCAGCGGCTATGGCGTGCGCTTCGACCCCTTCACCAGCCGTCCGGCGTTCCACTCCGGCCTCGACTTCGCCGGCGCGTCGATGACGCCGGTTACGGCCACCGGCCCCGGCGTCGTCTCGTTCACCGGCGTCCGCTCGGGTTACGGCAACACGGTGGAGATCGACCACGGCGCCGGCCTGAAGACCCGCTATGCGCACCTGCGCTCGATCGGCGTACGCGCTGGGCAGCGGGTGGCCGTGGGGCAGCGCCTGGGTGGAATGGGCTCGACAGGGCGTTCCACCGGCACGCATCTGCACTATGAGGTGTGGGTGAACGGTCGCCCGCAAAATCCGGATCGCTTTGTAAAGGCTGGCGAGTATGTTCTCAAAAACAGCTAAGACAGAACCCACAACGGCTAAGACCGAACCTCTTCCGGCGAGGCCCGAAATGTTGAAGACCGAAACCCCCGGCCAGTCGCCTGCGACCGTGCCGGCGTCCGACCCCAACGCTGCAGCCCGCAAGCAGAAGGCCACCACCGTGCTGGCCGAGAGCATGACCATCGAGGGCGGCATCATCGGCGACGGAGAGCTGCACGTGGACGGGGTGGTGCGCGGCGACATCAAGGTCGCCAAGCTGACCATCGGCGAAAGCGGCTGCGTGGAAGGCTCGATCATGGCCGAGGCGGTGGAAAACCGCGGCCGGATCATCGGCACCGTCACCGCCAAGCAGGTCCGGCTCTACGCCTCGGCTTACGTCGACGGCGACATCACCCATGAGCAGCTCGCCATGGAGATCGGCGCCTTCTTCCAGGGTCGCAGCCTGAAGTTCCAGCGCCCGGCCGGCTCGTCCTCGACATCGACCACGACCACGACCGTGACGTCGCAGCCCTCGGCCCTGCCGAAGCCCGACCCCGAGCCCAAGGCGATCGCATAGGGTTCGGTCCTCCCCTTCATGGGGAGGAAGCGTCCGCCCCCTACTCCGCGGTGGCGTCGCGGGTGACGCCGACGCGCTGCGCGAGGCTCGCGCCCATGAAGTCGTCGAGGTCGCCGTCGAGCACGCCTTGGGTGTCGGACGTCTCCACCTCGGTGCGCAGGTCCTTGACCATCTGATAGGGCTGCAGGACGTAGCTGCGGATCTGGTGGCCCCAGCCGATGTCGGTCTTCTGGTCCTCCAGCGCCTGTTGCGCCGCCTCGCGCTTCTGCAGCTCCAGCTCGTAGAGGCGCGCGCGCAGCATCTTCCAGGCTTCCTCGCGGTTCTGGTGCTGCGAGCGGCCCGCCTGGCAGGCCACCGCCACGCCGGTCGGAATGTGGGTCAGGCGCACCGCGGAATCGGTCTTGTTGATGTGCTGGCCGCCGGCCCCTGAGGCTCGGTAGGTGTCGGTGCGCACGTCGGCCGGGTTGATCTCGATCTGGATGGCGTCGTCGACCACCGGATAGACCCACACCGAGGCGAAGGAGGTGTGGCGCTTGGCGTTGGAGTCGAACGGCGAGATGCGCACCAGCCGGTGCACGCCCGCCTCGGTCTTCAGCCAGCCGTAGGCGTTGGGGCCCTTGACCTGCAGGGTGACCGACTTGATCCCGGCCTGCTCGCCCGAGGTCTCCTCGATGAACTCCACTTCATAGCCGTGGGCCTGGGCCCAGCGGCTGTACATGCGCAGCAGCATGCCGGCCCAGTCGTTGGACTCCGTGCCCCCGGCGCCGGAGTTGATCTCCACATAGGCGTCGTTGCCGTCCGCCTCGCCGGAGAGCAGCGCCTCCAGTTCGGCGCGGGCGGCGCGTTCCTTCAGCGCCTTCAGGGTGGCGCAGGCCTCGTCGAAGGCCGCCTCGTCGCCCTCGGCCTCGGCCATCTCGGCGTAGCCCACGGCATCGGCAAGCTCGGTCTCCAGGAACTTGACCGCGTCCACCTGGCCGGCCAGCCGCGTGCGCTCGCGCATCAAGGCCTGCGCGGCCGCCGCGTCGTTCCACAGGCTCGGGTCCTCGGCCCGGGCGTTCAGCTCATCTAATCTGCGAAGCGCCGGTTCCCAGTCAAAGACGCCTCCTGAGCAGTTCGATCGACTGCTCGACGTCGGCCTTTCCGGCCTCGACATCCGCTCTCATGGAAAGCTCCGTTCACGTGGGGCGCGGGAAATAGACCGGCCGGGGGCTCAATACAATCCGCTCATGTCGTCGGACTTGCGCACGGCGGGCGCGGCGGGACCCGGGACCGCGGCCGGCGCGCCGGGCGGCAACTGGTCGTAGGGGACCGGGCCCATGCGCACGCCGGGCGTGAGCATCGGCGTCACCACCTTGGGCTCGGTGCCGGGCCGGAACGCCTCGCGCACGCCGCGCACCATGGCGAACTTGGCGTTGACGGGGGCCTTGAACTCCTCGGGCGCGAAGCCCTTGTCGGCCTCTTCCATGAACTTGATGAAGATCGGCAGCGCCGACACCGCGCCGGTCTCGCCCTGCCCCAGGGTGTGGTTGTCGTCGAAGCCCACGAACACCCCCACCACGATCTGCGGCGAGAAGCCTACGAACCAGGCGCTTCGGTACTCGTTGGTGGTGCCGGTCTTGCCGCCGATCGGCCGGCCGAGCGAGCGCGCCGACACCGCCGTGCCCCTCTGCACCACGCCCTCCAGCATGGAGCTGATCTGATAGGCGGTGATGGGATCGAACACCTGGACGCCGGCCGGCGTCACCCGCGGGCTCTCGTCGCCGTTGAAGCTGGCGTTACAGTGCGGGCAGTTGCGCTTGTCGGCGCGGAAGATGGTCTTGCCCTCACGGTCCTGCACCATCTCGATGAGGTGCGGGTCGACCTTGCGGCCGCCGTTGACGAACGGGGCGTAGGCGGCGGTGAGGTTGAAGGGGGTGGTCTCGCCGGCGCCCAGGGCCATGGACAGCACCGGGTCCATCTTTTCCGCCACGCCCAGGCGCTTGGCGGTGTCGGCGATCTTGCGCATGCCGACGCCCTGGGCCAGCCGCACGGTCATGGTGTTGAGCGATAGCTCCAGGCCCCGGCGCAGCACCAGCGCCCCCAGGAAGTTGTGGTGGTAGTTCTCCGGCGACCAGACCTCGCCGGCCTTGGCCCCGGGCAGGCTGATCGGGGCGTCCATCACCACGCTGGCCGGCGTGTAGCCGTTCTCCAGCGCCGTGGCGTAGACGATCGGCTTGAAGGCCGAGCCCGGCTGGCGGGCCGCCTGGGTGGCGCGGTTGAAGTTGGACAGCGAGAACGAATAGCCGCCCACCATGGCCAGCACGCGGCCCGAGTGCGGCTCGATGGCGACCAGCGCGCCGTTCACCGCCGGGACCTGCTTGAGGAAATATCCGCCCTGCGGGGCGGGGGCCACGAACACCACGTCGCCGCCCGAGAGCCCCTTGCCCGCCCGGGCCCAGGCGACATCGGCCGGCACCAGGCTGCCGGTCCCGCCGTCGCCGGCCAGGCGGACACGCACCGCGCCACCCTCGCTGCCGGTCACCACGGCCGGGCGCCAGTCGCGGCGTTCAGCCGGCCGCGTGCGCTTCTTCGCCAGAGCCTCGAAGTCCGCGAAGCTCTCGGCATGGTCCCATGCGCCGCGCCAGCCGTGGCGGCGGTCGTAGGCTTCCAGTCCGTCCATCAGCGCGAGCTGGGCGGCGGTCTGCAGCCGCGGGTCCAGCGTGGTGCGCATGTAGTAGCCGCCCTCGTTGAGGCGCTCGCCCAGGGTCGCGTGGCCGCGGCGGCGGACCTCCTCGACGAAATAGTCGGCGTCCTTGTACTTCGCGCGGCTTGGCTCGGTCTGGACCTTCAGATCCTCCGCCTTGGCGGCCTCGGCTTCGGCGCGGGTGACCCAGCCCAGGGCGGCCATCTGGTCCAGGATCATGTTGCGCCGCTTCATCGCCGCGGCCTTCTGGCGGATCGGATGGTAGTTCTGGGGGCCCTTCGGCAGCGCGGCCAGGTAGGCGCATTCCGCCAGGTCGAGGTTGGAGATCGGCTTGCCGAAGTAGTTGTAGGCGGCCGCGCCCACGCCGTAGGACCGGTAACCCAGCCATATCTCGTTCAGATAGAGCTCGAGGATCTGCTCCTTGGTAAGCGTCTGCTCCAGCCGGCCGGCGAGAATCGCTTCCTTGAACTTGCGTCCGAGAGTGGCCTCGCTCGTCAGCAAGACGTTCTTGGCCACCTGCTGGGTGATGGTGGAGCCGCCCTCGAAGCGGCGACCCTGCAGGGCGTTGAGGATGTTCTTCAGCATGGCCCGGGACAGGCCGCTAACGTCGACGCCGCCGTGCTTGAAGAAATTGTGATCCTCCGCCGCCAGGAAGGCCTCGGCCAGCGGCGCGGGGATCCGGTCGTAGGGCACGAAGATGCGGCGCTCGTTGGAGAACTCGCCGATCAGGGTGCCGTCGGTGGCGTAGGCGCGGGTGGCGGTCGGCGGCCGGTAGTCGGCCAGGTCGCCCGCGTCCGGCATGTCGTGGAACAGCCAGGCCGAATAGATCGCGAGCGCCAGCGCGGCGACGGCCACGGCGCTGAACACGCCCACACCGACGATTGCGAGCCACTTCACGGGGGGATTCAACGCGAGCAGACCTCCGCGGGCGTCACCTCCCCGCAAGCCGGTCTCTAACCTGCATCGCGGCGGGCGCCAACACGCCCCATGAGCGACGCGTCAGCGCGCCGCCAGGCGGGTTTCGCGGTCGAAGTAGTCGTCGATGGCGTCGCCGACGGAGTTCATCAGCCGGGTGCGCCGCGAGGGGTCGCGCAGGCCCGCCTCGTCGTTGACGTTGGTGAGGAATCCCATCTCCAGCAGCACCGCGGGCACGTCGGGAGCGAGCAGCACCACCAGGCCCGCGTCACGGTGGCTGCGGCGCAGCAGCGGGGTCTGGCGTTCGACGCGCGGCAGCAGCATTTCGGCGAAGGTCGCCGAGCGATTCTTGGTCGCCCGCTGGGTCAGGTCGAGCAGGATGTCGCTGACGCCGCGGTCGCCGTTCAGGTTGGCGCGCATGAACCAGTCGTCCTTGTTGACGAACTTGGCCGAGCGCGGGGTCGCCTTCTCGGAGAGGGTGTAGACGCTGGCGCCGCGCAGGGCGACGTCGGTCCCGGCGTCGGCGTGCAGCGAGATGAACAGGTCCGCGTCGGCGCGGCGAGCGAGCTGCACCCGCGATTCCAGCGGCACGTAGACATCGTCCTGGCGGGTCATCACCACCCGGTAGCGTCCGCCCCGCTCCAGCCGGGCTTTGAGGGCCTCGGCCGCCGCCAGGGTGATTTCCTTTTCATAGCCCTGCGCGCCGCGCGCGCCGGGGTCGTGGCCGCCGTGACCGGCGTCGATCACGACGACCTTTTTCAGGGACAGGACCGCCGAGCGGCCGGTCATCGGCTGGGACGTCAGCCGGACGGGGTTGTTCAGCGCGCCCGGCGCACGCGCCGCAGGCGGGCCCGCGGCGGCCAGGTCGACCACGTAGCGGTAGGTGGTGACGCCGTCGGAGGGCGGCAGCAGGAAGCGGCGCTTGATCACGGCGTTCGAGGCCAGGTCGACCCGCAGGCGCACGCCACCGCCGACTTCGTCGATCATCCAGGCCTTGACCAGACCCTGGCCGCGGCCCTGCAGGCCGCCCTCGGCGGACACGCCGGCCAGGTTCAGCACCACGCGCCGGTCGCCGCCGCCGGCGACCACGCGCGCGGTCGCCGAATGGGAAAGATCGATGACGATTCGGGTTTCGACGCCGTCGCCGCCCAGGCGCACCTTCAGCACGCCCGCGGAGGGCTGCGCCGCATGCGAGACCGCGAAAGCGCCCAGGCAAACGACCCCGGCCACCGCCAGCGCCATGAGCCGGAAGTTGACGCCTTTCAAGACGTCGCCGAACTTGGCGAGCATCCGACTCCTCACGACCCACGCGTTAAGACGATTAATAGCGCAACTATACGCCGGATCGGAGACAACAAAGCGTTAAACGCTTGAGGGGCGAGCGCAGCGCTTTCCTTTTGCGCGCCGCTGTTGCAATGTCGCGAATTGCGCGAGCGGCGCCTGCCGGCGACGGCCTGGGCGCGCTGCGTGCAAAAACCCCCGCGTTGGCGCCGAGGTTTAGGGCCTCGAATGCGACGCATCCTCCGATTCGCGCCTTATCCGCGCGCCTAGGAACACACCGATGGGCAGCGCTGCTCAAGCCACATCATGGCGATTCGCCGCCCGCACCGCCCCCTCGGGCGCTGCGTCATGCGTCGCGCGCGCCCACCAAGCAAGCTGGCGCCCGGGCTTCACGCCCTGGTCGCGCCGCGGAGAAGTTTTCTATGACCAAGAAGATGTTGATCGACGCCGCCCACCCGGAAGAAACCCGCGTGGTGGTGCTCGACGGGACGCGTGTTGAAGAGTTCGATTTCGAGAGCCAGAACCGCAAGCAACTGCGGGGGAATATCTACCTCGCCAAGGTGACTCGGGTGGAGCCGTCGCTGCAGGCGGCGTTCATCGAGTACGGCGGCAACCGGCACGGCTTCCTCGCCTTCAACGAAATCCACCCGGACTATTATCAGATCCCGGTCGCCGACCGGGAAGCGCTGCTGCGCGAGGAGGCCGAGGAGGACGACGACCACCCGGCCCCCGTCGCCGCCCGCGACCCTGACTCCGACGACGACGACGAGGCGGGCGCCGACGACGACGACGTGATGGAAGAAGAAGTCGCGCGCCGCCGGCGCCGGCTCCTGCGCAAGTACAAGATCCAGGAAGTGATTCGCCGCCGGCAGATCATGCTGGTGCAGGTCGTCAAGGAAGAGCGCGGCAACAAGGGCGCGGCGCTGACCACCTATCTCTCCCTAGCCGGCCGCTACGGCGTGCTGATGCCCAACACCGCCCGCGGCGGCGGCATCTCCCGCAAGATCACCACCGTCACCGACCGCAAGCGCCTGAAGGGCGTGGTGCAGAGCCTCGACGTGCCGCAGGGCATGGGCCTGATCGTGCGCACCGCCGGCGCCAAGCGCACCAAGGCCGAGATCAAGCGCGACTACGAGTACCTGCTGCGCCTGTGGGAAAACATCCGCGAGACCACGCTGCACTCCATCGCGCCGGCCCTCATCTACGAGGAAGAGGACCTGGTGAAGCGCGCGATCCGCGACCTCTACGACAAGGACATCGAGGGGGTGTGGGTCGAAGGCGAGGCGGGCTTCAAGGAAGCGCGCGACTTCATGCGCATGCTGATGCCGTCGCAGGCCAAGAAGGTGCAGCTCTACCGCGAGCCCACCCCGCTTTTCGTCAAGAACCGGGTGGAGGACCACCTGTCGCACATCTACTCGCCGGTGGCTCCGCTGCGCTCCGGCGGCTACCTGGTGATCAACCAGACCGAGGCCCTGGTGGCCATCGACGTGAACTCCGGGCGTTCGACCCGCGAGCGGAACATCGAGGCGACCGCGCTGAAGACCAACATGGAGGCGGCCGAGGAGGCCGCCCGCCAGCTTCGCCTGCGCGACCTGGCCGGCCTGGTGGTCATCGACTTCATCGACATGGACGAGGCCAAGAACAATCGGGCCGTCGAGAAGAAGCTGAAGGACTGCCTGAAGGACGACCGCGCCCGCGTGCAGATGGGCAAGATCAGTCCGTTCGGCCTGATGGAGATCAGCCGCCAGCGCCGCCGCTCCGGCGTGCTGGAGGGCACCACCCACGTCTGCGAGCACTGCGCGGGCACCGGCCGGGTGCGCTCGGTGGAATCGAGCGCGCTCTCGGCCTTGCGCTCCCTGGAGCTAGAGGCGCTGAAGGGCGGCGGCGAGGCGACGCTGAAGGCGCCGCGGGCCGTGGCGCTCTACATCCTCAATGAAAAGCGCGGCCACCTGGCGCGCCTGCAACAGGCCTCCGGGCTCTATGTCACCGTGCAGGTCGACGACAGCCTGGCCCACGCCGACAGCGTCATCGAACGCACCGCCATGGAGACCCGCGCCGAGCATGCGGCGGCCCTGGTGCACGCCCCGGCGCCGGCCTACGAGCCGACCGAGGACGACTTCGTGGACGTGGACGTCGACGAGGACGAGGAGGTCGTCGACGACGACGAGGCCGAGGTCGAGGATCGGCCGGCCGCGCCCGTGACCGCGCGCGAACGCGACGAAGGCGAAGAGACCGAGGGCGGCCGCGGCCGCGGTCGCCGTCGCCGTCGCGGACGCCGGAGCGACGAGCCGCGGGAGGCCGCGCCGCAACGGACCGCCGAGGTCCGCCCCGCGGAGAGCGAAGAGGACGCCGCCGGAAACCGCCGCCGCAGACGCGGGCGCCGTGGCGGCCGCCGGATGCGCGACGACGCCCGTCCCACCGACGCCTTCGCCTGGACCCGGCCCTGGGTGCCCTACGGCGACGATCCCTTCGTCTGGTACGACCCGGCCGAGGACCTGCGCGTCGCCGCCTTGCCGGCCAACGACAGCGGCCGCCAGGAACCCGCTCCGATGGCGGCTGAGGCCGCCTCGCCGGCGCCGACGTTGAGCGCGCCGCCGTCGAGCCACGAGGACATGGACGTGTGGGTCGAACTGCCCGCCGCCGACGACAAGCCCAAGCGTCGCCGCTCGCGCGGCCGCGGCCGCGACACCGCCACCGAGGCTCCGGTCGAGGGGCAGGCCGAGGTCGTGACGGCCGAACCGGTCGTCGAACCGGTCGTCGAGGCGGAGAAGGCGCCGCCCAAGCGCGCCTCGCGCCGCCGTGCGGCTCCGGCCGCGGCCGCCGCTGCGGCCGAGGCCGAGGCCCCGGCGGAAGCGCCTCCGGCCGCGGTGGAAGCCCCCGCCCCAGCTCCCGAGCCCGTGGTCGTCACGATGACCCCGGCGCCGGAGCCCGAACCCGTGCTCACGCCCGCCGCCCCGGATCCCGCGGAAATCTCGGCGCCGCCCGCGGCCCCGCGCCGCGGCTGGTGGCGCCGCGGCTGACGCCAGCCCTTTTCCCGCTCGCCCGGCCGCCGGGTGAGCGGGAATTA
>Ga0068862_100006056_pt1 | contig 10073 bp, 9 predicted proteins | sample KBSSwiS52_FD_66598 | JGI IMG/M metagenome (GOLD analysis project Ga0068862, IMG submission 66598) | Switchgrass rhizosphere microbial communities from Kellogg Biological Station, Michigan, USA - KBS Switchgrass S5-2 | ecosystem: Host-associated > Plants > Roots > Rhizosphere > Soil ... | reverse complement strand
TCGGCGTGGCGTTCGCGCCCATCGCGTCGAGCATCTCGATAAAGATGTCCGAGCGCGGCACGCGAATCTTGAGATCGCGCATGTCACGCGGCGTGTGGATCGGGTGGTGCGCGTTGTAGACCGAGCGGAAACCGGAATCGTAGAAGGCGAGACCAATCAGGCCGCGCCGCTCGAATGTACGCAGAATGTCTTGACCGATCGGCCCGTCGCACACCGCGCGCATGTGCGCTTCGTTGCGAAACACATACGGCAGCGCCAGCGGCTGCGTCGCCGGAAACATGTTGTTGACGGCGCCGAGATAGACGCGCGCGATATCGAGCACATGGAAGCGCGCCAGGTTCACCGTATCGGTTTCGGTCCCGAGCTGGCCTGACGGATAAATGCGGAAGCTGATGCGGCCCTGGGTTTCGCGCTCGATCTCCTCGCCCATCCAGCGCACGGCTTCGACAGTCGGATAGTCAGTCGGGTGCACGTCGACCGCGGTGATGACCGGGGCGCCGCTGACGCTCGCCGCCGCCACGCCCGCGCCAGCGGCGATCGCCGCGCTCGAGCCCAGCAGCGTCCGCCGCGAGATCATGCAAAGCCCCGTCCGTTCGCCACGGCCTTCACCGCCGAACAGAGGATATCGCCGGAGCCATTGAAGCTCACGCGCGAATGCTGGCCGGCGACGATGTCGTGCACACCGGTGACGGCGCCGGTGCTGACATATTGGCCCGCGTGCAGCGGCTTGCCACGTTGCGCCAAGTGGCCGGCGAGGAAGGCGAGTGCGTCGAGCGGGCCATCTGCGGCGCTGCTTGCGCTGCCGCTGCCGACGGATTGGCCTTCGATGAAGGTCTCGCAGGTGAGACCCTTATCGAGCTTGGAGCGCCAGTTCGACACTTCGGCGCCGAGGATGAGGCCGTGATTGTTGCCGAAGTCTGAGACGACGACCGTGGCGCCGAGATCGTTGATGGTGGCGAGCGGGCTGCCCGCGGTTTCGACGCCAACATGCATGGTGCCGATTAGATTGGCGGCTTCAGCGGCGGTCCAACTTGTTTTGTCTGAGGGCGCGTCTTTCCCGATGCGGAAAACGTATTCGGCTTCGACGGCGGCGAAGCCGTTTTCGTAGACGGGGAAGTCGACGTTTTCGTTTGGCTTCGCGCGCCAAAGGTTCTTGCCGAAGATCGGGCCTGCAAGGCGTTCGGCGCCGAGCATTTCAACCTGATGCGGTTGCACGCGTCCGATCTTCCAACCTGCGATGTCGTCCGCCCAAAGCGCGATGGCTTCGTCCTGGACCTTGTAGCCGGCGACCAGATCCGTCGGCGGCTCGCCCGGGAACCCCTGCAGCGCTCGCGCTTCACGGCGCGCGGCGACGAAGGCGCCGGCAATTTCGCGCGCAGAGCTGGTCACGATCGGACACCCTCCCGCCGACTGAACGCCGGTCTGTCCAACCCTTACCGACACCGGTGTCATTGGTCAATGTGGGTCGCGCAGGGGGTGTTTCTGGCTTTTAGCGCTCCCGCAGGCCCGCCTGGCGCATGCGCCAGATCAGGTGATCCAGCCGGTCCTGGCCGAAAAATGGCTCATCCTGGAAGACAAAGAGCGGCACGCCCCAGTGGCCGGCGTTTTTCTGATCCGCTTCGTTGCGGGCGATTTCGGCATCCAGGTCGGCGGCTTGGGTGGCCGCGATGTCTTCGGTTGCGCGCGCATCGAGGCCAGCGGCTTCAGCCGCGCGCGTGAGATGATCGCCCTCGTGCCAATTGTCGACTTCGCCGGACCAGATTGCATGCGAGGCTTTACGCGCGAACGCGAAGCCTTTGTCGGCGCGCTCGGCGGCAACACCAATGCGCGTGACGCGATAGATATAGGGCTGCTCCGCTGCGACGTCGCCAGCGGCGTAATCCATGACAATCGGATCTGGCCGCGGCCACCGATACGGGATGGTGTGCATCTGGGAGATGCGGAAGGTGTCACGCAGCAGGTATGGCGGCCAGAGCGGGTTCACCTGCTTGAAGAAGCCCGGAATACGCACCGCGATCGGCAGCACGAAACGCATGCGCGGCGCGATGTCGTAGCGCGCGATCAGTTTCTCGACCATGGGCGCAGCCAAGTACGAGTAGGGGCTGCGAAACGAGAAGTAGAAGTCGAAGCTGAGTGTCATCGCAGCACGTGCCGCCTTTCGATGCCGCCGCCGGCGGGCAGGATGATGATATCGCCGTCGCGCATGATCCAGAGCGGACCATCATAGCGGTTGCGCGCGTCGCCAAGGAACGGGCCCTCGATCACGGATACCGGGATCGGCGGGATGAGATGAGTCAGTGCGAGCGCGCCGACGTGCGCTTGCTGCGCTTCACTGGCGGCGTCGGAGGGGGATGTGTGATAGTCCGGAATGTCGTGGAAGATATGGGCGACGCCGTTGAGGTTCTGGCTTTCAGCCTCGCTTCCCATGATGCCGACGAGGTTCGGGGCAAGCGCTTCGTGGATCAGCAGATCCGCGTTCTGCGCGACGCGCACAAGGTTCGGTGAAGTTGCAGTATCACCGCTGATCACGATGCTGCGGTTCTTGTAGTCGACGCGATAGCCGAAGGCCGGGCGCACCGGGCCGTGGTTCACACTGAACGCAGTGATGCGCACGCCGTCTTTATCGTAGACAACCGCGCTCTCTTGGCCTTCCGGCATCACGAACGGATGCGCGGCATAGCCTTCGCCGCCCGGCGGTACGACCTCGGGACCGTGGTGCGCGATGCGGTGGCCGGTATCGAGTGCGTAGGCTTCGCGCAGGCCGTTAGCGATGCGCTCAACGCCTTCGCCGCCGTAAAGTGGGATAGGTGCTGTGGATGCGCCTGTCGCCCAGCGTTGCACAGCGAGATTGCCGAGTCCGTCGATGTGATCGGAGTGGAAGTGGGTGAGGAAGACAGCTTCGATCCGCGCGGGCTGCAGGCCCATCAGCGCGAGCGTCTCCGGCGCGCCATCGCCGACGTCGAACACGAAGAGTTTCCCGCCTGCGACGACGGCGGTGCATGGGCCGGCGCTATTGCGATAGGGAAGGGGTGAGCCTGTGCCGCAGAACGCGGCAGTCAAACCGTCCGGCAATTCAGGCGCGAGATCCGACGTCACGGCCGCGTGCGTGGCGCGTTGGAAGATCGCGAGCCCGATCTGATCGCGCATAAAGTAGAAGGCGGCGCCGGCGGCGATGAGAATGGCGGCGAGCGCCAGCAGAATTCGTTTCATGATGTGCGCCCCCGCAACGCGCTCTGCATGACGCAGCGTGAGCCGCACATGCGAAGCGCTGAGAGATTGGCGGCGTTGGCCGCCGTCAGCAAGCAATGTTTGATCAGGCTCACGCCGCCTCCGCGCAGACGCGCGTGACGTTGCGGATCTCGGCCGTGATGCGATGGCTTGCATGGCGGCCTTCGATCCAGGCGATAATCTCGCCGTTGTGGGTGATCATCGTCGTCGGCAGCACGCGAACGGAATAGGCGCGCGCGGCTTCGACATTGGCGAACGCGTCGATGTAGCCGAAATCGGCGTCATCGTGGTTGGCGAGCCAGGCGTCGGCGAAATCGATCGCCTGGTTCATGGTCGCTTCGCCATCGGGCGCGCCGAACATCACGGCGCTAACGCCAGGCTCGCCAATGAAGCCCTGCAGCGTGTCGTTATTCAATCGTTGCATAATACCCTCCAAAAAAAATGCGTTGCGTTTGAAATTCAGTGTCCGGCTTCCGCCATCGAAACGGCGCGAGCGGGCTTCGGCGCGAACCAGATCACGAAGGCGGCGAGTGCGAAGGCGACCGCAGTGAGCATCATGATTTGGTTGGTGGCGATCATGACGCTCTGTTCGTCGACCATGCTGTTGAGCGCGTAGATCGCCTGGTTGTGGCTCATGCCGCCGGCTTCGAACGTCGCCACCGCTTGGCCGCTCTGATCGGCGAGGCCGGAGAGCTCCGAGTGGTTGATGCTCGAACGGTCTTCCCACGTCGTCTGCACGACCGAGGTTGCAACGGCGCCGGAGAGGGTGCGCAGGAAATTCTGCAGACCCGCGGCCGAAGCCATCTCCCGCGGCTCGACCGAACCCAGCGAAAGTGCGGTCAGCGGCACGAAGAAGAAGGGCAAACCAGCGCCCATCAGCAGCAGCGGAATAGAGATTTGCCAATAGGTGGCGTCGACGGTGAGGAAGGCGCGCGAAGCGGTGACGCCGGCAAGCCAGAGCAAACCGATGAACACCAAGCGGCGCGGATCGGCCTTGCTCATGCGGGCGCCGACGATCGGAGCGAACACAATCGCCAGCACGCCGGACCAGGCCGTCGTCATGCCTGCCCACGTCGAGGTGTAGCCCATGTAGGACTGCAGCCAGAGCGGCGTCAGCACGTTCGCCGCGAACATGGCGCCGAAGGCGAAGGTCAGGGTGATGACGCTCGCCGTGAAACCACGGTGACGGAAGACGCGGAGGTCGACGATCGGGTTCTTCTCGGTCAGTTCCCAGATCACGAAGAAGACGAAACCGACGGCGGCAACGCAGCCCAGCGTGACGATGAGCGGAGACTCAAACCACGCATGCTCCTTGCCGAGATCGACCATCAGCTGAAGCGCGCCGACAAAAACAATGAGCAGCGCTAGGCCGATCGCGTCGATCTTCAGCTTCATGCCGGCCATTTCGTAGCGGCGCAGCATCTTCCAGGCGACGGGCGCGCAGAACAGCGCCAGCGGCACGTTGATGAAGAAGATGACCGGCCAGCCGAAGTTGTCGCACATCCAGCCGCCCATGATCGGGCCGAGCACCGGCGCGACCAGTGTGGTCATCGCCCAGATCGCCATCGCGGCGTTGGCTTTCTCTTTCGGGAAAATCCGCAACAGCAGCATTTGCGACAGCGGGATCATCAAGCCGCCGGTCAGGCCCTGCATGATGCGGCCGACGACAAGCATTTCGAGCGATTGCGCGATGCCGCAGAACGCCGAGAAGGCGCCGAACAGCAGCATCGCAGCGGTGAACACGCGCACCGGGCCGAAGCGGCCGGCGATCCACCCGGTGAGCGGGACGATAATCGCCTCCGCCACCGAGTAGGACGTGATCACCCACGTGCCCTGGGTTGATGAGATGCCCAGCGAACCGGCGATGTTCGGCACCGAGACGTTGGCGATGGTCATATCGAGCACCGCGATGAAGTTCGCGCTGGCGAGAACGATCGCGGCGAGGAAGAGCATCGCGCCTTTGAGCGGCGCCTCTAGCTCTTGGTGAGCAGAAGACATCTCATTTCCCCTTGAGACGAGTTTGCTTAATCAGTTCGAAGCGGTTTGGGTTTCGCGCGGCTCGCGCACGTCGATGCGCGCTTCCATCGAAAGGCCAACACGCAGCGGGTGTTCGGCAAGTTCGCGTGGATCGAGCTCGACACGCACCGGCACACGCTGGACCACGCGGATCCAGTTGCCGGTGGCGTTTTGCGCCGGGATCACCGCGAAGGCCGAGCCGGTGCCGCCATCCAAGCCGGCGACGCGGCCGTGATAGACGACGTCTTCGCCGTAGAGGTCGGATGTGAGTTCGACGTCTTGGCCAACTTGCACGCGGCCGAGTTGGCCTTCCTTGAAGTTGGCGCTGACGTACGCGTCCTGCAGCGGCGCGACGACCATGAGCGGTTGGCTCATTTCGATGCGCTGGCCGACTTGCGCTGAGAGTTGCGTCACCACGCCATCGATCGGTGCGCGGATCACAGTGCGTTCGAGTGCGAGCTCCGCCGTATCCAAAGCCGCACGCGCCGACACCGTTTCGGGGTGATTGTCGACGGTTTGACCGCGGGTGAGGGCGCGTTGCGCTTCGAGGTTCTGGTTCGCCGTAACCAGGTTGGCGCGGGCGCTTTCGTAAGCGGCGCGGGTCGCGGTGAGTTCGTCACCCGACACGGCGCCAGTTTGCGCGAGCGCGCGGCGGCGGGCGTAATCGGTCTCGGCGCGCGCCAGTTCGGCCTGGCGTGCGCTGACGGTTGCGGACGCGGAGGCCTCTTGTGCATAGTATTGGCGAACGCGCTGCAGTGTGCGGCGATAGTCTGCGTCGGCGCGGGCGACGTTCAGTTGCGCGTCGGCCGGATCGATGACGGCGAGGATGTCGCCGGCGCGCACCGTTTGCGTGTCGTGCACGCGGATCTCAAGCACTTGGCCTGAGGTCTGCGCGTTGATCTGCGCGGTTTCGGCTTCGACGTACGCGTTGTCGGTCGACACATAGTGCGAGCCGACCAGCGCGTAGTGAACACCGAAGCCCAGCGCCACCTTCGCGACAATCGCCGCCGCCGTCAGAAGCGCGATTTTCTTGCGCTTCTTCATCCTGGCGTCCTTTTGCGCCTCGTCGTTCTCTTGTGCGTCTTGCTGCGTGACCGCTTCTTCGTACGAAACAGCGTCTACGGGTTGGAATCTCAGATCGTCAGCCATTGTAAAATCTCCGGAATGAAATGCCTTAGTTTGAAGGGTCAGGCGCCGTAACCGCCGCCCAGGGCGCGCACTAAAGTGATGTCGAGCGAGAAGGCGCGGGCTTCGAGCTCGGCATAAGCGCGCCGCTGTTCGATCAAGCCGGACTCGACGGAAAGCGTGTCGATGTAGCTTGAGAGACCGCCTTCGTAGCGAAGGCGCGCGATGCGATAGGATTGTTCGGCCGCGTGAAGGGCTGCGCCTTGCTCGATCAGCTGCGCTTCGAGGGCGCGGCGATCACCGATGGCGTCGGCCACTTCTTGCAGCGCGTTGGCGAGCGACTGGTTGTAGGTCGCGACCGCTTCATCGTAGTCGGCGCGCGCGCCGCGATAGGCGCCCTCGATGCGGCCGGTCGAGAAGATCGGCAGCGACACGGCAGGACCAGCTTGTGCAAACGACATCGAGCCATCGCCGAGGCGATCGAGGCCAAGGGTTTGGAGGCCAACGATCGCGACCAGGTTGACGTTCGGATAGAAATCCGCACGCGCGACGTGGATGCGTTCAGCCGCGGCTTCCGCATAGAGACGCGACGCGACGAGGTCGGGGCGGCGGCCGATCAGGTCGAGATCGACATTGCCCGGCAGACCCGGCGCTTCCATGCGCAAGGTGCGTGGGACTTCGATGCTGAGTCCGCGGTCCGGGCCTTTTCCGAGCAGGGCGGCGAGCTGGTGGCGAACCTTGTCGATCCCGGCATTGACCGCGATCAGTTCGGCGCGTGCGCCGGCGAGTTCGGCAGCGGATTGATGGGCCTGGCCTTCGTTTTCGAGGCCAGCGCGGACGCGTTCACGCACCAGAGCGGCGCTGTACTGACGCATGCGCGCGGCTTCTTCGAGCGCAACGCGGTCAGCGTTGAGCCGGACGAATTCGGCGTAGGCCAATGCAACAGACGTGGAGAGTTGAAGACGCGCGGTGGCGGCTTCGGCTTCGACGGCTTGCGCACGAGACGTTGCGGCGGCGAACGAAGCGCGGTTGCGGCCGAAGAAGTCGAGCTGATAGCTCAGTTGAACGGCGGCGGTGGTTTGCGTGGACCAGTCGTCCGGCACGGCGTCGCGGATCGCGTCGGGCAGGTTGTTGGCGCGGAGATCGCGGCGCGACGCTTCGGTCGTGCCCTGACCCTCAAGTGTAGGGTAGCGCACCGCGCCGGTTTGTTGCGCCTCCGCCTGCGCGCGGCGCAAGCGCGCCGCCGCTGCTTGAAGCGAAGGCGAATCCGCGAGCGCCTCTTCGATCAGCGCGTTGAGCTGGGGATCGCCGTAGCTCTCCCACCAACGATCCGACGGCCAGGCCGAGACCGGCGCGGCGAAGCTTTCGGTGCTCTCAAATGAACTGGGCGATGAAATCTCTGGCGCGGCGCCGAGATCAGGCGGAGTCGCGCAGGCGGCGAGCATAGCCGCCGTGCAAGCAAGTATGAGCCGCCGTGAAGCGGTCTTGGACGAAAACATATCTCTTTCCCCTCGAACCGGGGCGAGGCCTGAAAAACCACCTCGCTCAGCAGCACGGCCAGCAATCGCCGTGACGATCGGAAAGAAAGGTTTTCTTTTCCTTGTGTCAACCGCGGAAAGAAACGTTTCTTTGAGACGCTCCCGTAACATTCAGAATGTAGGCGATTATTTCTGCGCTCACGTCCGCGTGAGCGGCTGCTATAGGAAAGAAAGTGGTTCTTTTCTTATCGCCTCGGTGCTATCAGGAGCCGCCGCGGCGATCGCGGCGGATTAACAACGGAGCGGGAATGCGGGCGCCGAAGACCAAGAAGAAGCCCAGAGTCGGGCCGGGACGGCTTTCCGCCGCGCAGGCCGAAGCGCTGCCCGATCGGTTGCTCGACGCCGCCTTCGGCCATTTCACGGAGGTTGGGTACGAAGGCGCGACGATGGATCAGATCGCCAAACGCGCCGGCGCTTCGACGAAGACCCTTTACAGCCGCTATGGCAACAAAGCCGAAATCCTCGAAGCCGTGGTCATGCGCAATGTCGAGCGCACAGTGGCCGAGCATCTGCGCTTCTTCGCGCTCAATCCGGAAGAGGTCGAGCCACGCGATTATCTCTACAAGCTCGCCATCCAAATCGGCGTCGCCAATCTGGCCGACGAAACCGCGGGGCTCGTGCGCATCACGTTCTCCGAAGCGTATCGGTTTCCCGTTCTGCGTCGGCTCTATCGCGAGGTCACAGGACGCGCCATTGGCGCCATCGCGCGGGCGCTCGTGGTTTGGCGCGATCAGGACAAGGTCGATTTCAGGGAAGACCCCGAAGTGTTGGCGGCGCTGTGCTTCGGCGCACTGACGGATGGCATGCGCATTCGCGCCGTACTGGGCGATCCAATGTCGCGATCGGAGCTGGAAAAACAGGTTTCCGCTGACCTCGACGTTTTTCTCCGCGGTATTGCTGCGCAGCCTAAGGTCAAGAAGCGCACGAGCAAATGAGCCGGCGCGCGCGGCGCCGGCTCATCGCATCACGATGTATCGATCACGCCTCGGTGAGCGTCACGCCGCCCAGAGCGCTTCGGGCGCCGGCATGTTGGGCGCGAAGAGCGCGCTGACTGGCGCATCGCTATTCTGAAGCGCTTGCTCCAGTCGTGCGCGCTTTTCGTCGCCCGTGATGAGAAGGATCACACGACCCGCGCGCGAGATCGCGCTGCGGGTGAGGGTCAGTCGATCTGGCGAACCGGCAGCTTGCGGCGCGTGGACCGCCATCACCGTTCGCGGATTGCTGAGATCAAGGGCATTGCCGAGCGCCGGCACGCCCGGAAACCACGAAGCCGTGTGGCCGTCCTCACCCATCCCCAGCAGCGCAACGTCGATGGTGAGCTTGCGATAGGCTGGCTCCGCGGCATCCGCGGCTTCGGCGACCGCTGGAAGCGGCGCAAACATCGGCTCGAAGCCGGCGCCAGCCGCAAAAGCATCCGCCATCGTCCTGCGCACCAAGGCCTCGTTGGAGGCTTCGTCGGTAACCGGCACAAACCGCTCATCGACCAGGGCGAGCATCACCTTCGGCCAATCCAGCGTCATCGCGGCCAAGCACGCATAGGCCGGAGCAGGCGTCGAGCCACCGGAAAGCGCTATGCATGCCGAACCGCGCGCCGCGATCCCCGCCTGCAATGCGTCCGCCATTCGCTCCGCCGCCGCACTCATCAGCGCGTCGCGGCTTTCGAATGTCGTGAGGTTTGGGATCATTGGCCCTTGTCGGCCAAGGCGGCCTTCAGCGTCGCCGCCGCCTTCGCGCCCAACTCATCGTGCGCCATCGCGAATGCGGCTGTGGCGCGGAGATAGCCGAGCTTGTCGCCGCAATCGTAGGAGCGGCCATCGTACTCAAGGGCGTGGAATGGCTGGCTGCCCATCAAGCGCACCATCGAATCCGTGAGTTGGATTTCGTTGCCGGCCCCGGGGCCTTGGTTCTCGAGCAGATCGAAGATTTCCGGCTGCAGAATGTAGCGGCCGCTGATGAAGAGGTTCGAAGGCGCCTGATCGCGCGGCGGCTTTTCGACCATGCCCTTCATCTTGATGACGCGGCCCCCAAAGCCATCTGGGCGGCTCTCCGGATCGATGACGCCGTAACCCGACGGATCCTCGCACGGCTCGACCGCGATCACGTTGCCGCCGACTTGGTTGTAGGTCTCGACCATCTGCGCGAGGCAGGATGGTTTCGCCATCATCA